>Ga0116217_10005100_pt1 | contig 11600 bp, 10 predicted proteins | sample Sb_taG_6_FD_89697 | JGI IMG/M metagenome (GOLD analysis project Ga0116217, IMG submission 89697) | Peat soil microbial communities from Weissenstadt, Germany - Sb_50d_4_PS metaG | ecosystem: Environmental > Terrestrial > Soil > Wetlands > Peat | place: Germany: Weissenstadt | collected 2010-09-21 | reverse complement strand
GGAAGCCAGGGCGGGCTGGAGGACCTTGACCGCGACGTGACGCTGCAGCGACACGTCCTCGGCCAGGAAGACGTGGGCGGAAGCGCCGGTGCCCAGTGCGGAGAGCAGCCGGTACCGCTTCCCAAGGACCCGGCCGATGGAATCAGAAATCAGGGGCATCGGGGCACACCCAGGCTACCGATGTCCGCCACGGGTTCGGTGGACACCTCCCCACCAGGTCACCCCTGCAGCTCTCCCGTCTCCAACAGCGTCTCGAAGGACACCGCGTCGAGAACCGGGGTGCCGAGCTCCTCGGCCTTCTTGAGCTTGCTGGCCCCCGGAGCATCCCCCACCACCAGCGCGAATGTCTTCTTCGACACGCTCCCCGGCGACGTGCCACCCCGCGCCACGATCGCGTCCTCGGCCCCCTCACGCGTGTAGCCGGGCACGGCTCCGGTGACCACCACCGCCTTCCCGGCCAGCGTCTGGGCGGGCATGGCCGCCGCCCCGTCCCCCCCGGACGCCGGACCGGCGGCACCCGGCTCCTCCGTGTTGACCCCCGCCTCACGCAGCCGCCCGACGACCCCCTTGTTGGTGGGCTGGGCCAGGAACTCGGCCACGCTGGCGGCGATGACGCCGCCCACGCCGTCGACGGCCGCCAGCTCGGCCTCCGAGGAGGCGAGGATCGCGTCCAGCGAGCCGAACGCTCGGGCGATCGCCCGTGCCCCGGTCGGCCCCAAATGCCTGATGCCCAGCGCCACGAGCAACCGGCTCAACGGCTGCCGTCTCGACGCCCCGATGGCACCGACGAGGTTGCGCGCCGAGATCTCCCCGAACCTCTCCAACTCGGTCAGCTGCTCTACGCCGAGCTGGTACAGGTCGGCCGGGTCGTTGACCAGCCCCGCCGCGACGAGCTGGACCACGCGTTCCTCGCCCAGCCCCTCAATATCCAACGCCGAGCGCGACGCGTAGTGGGCGATCCGCTGCACACGCTGGGCGGGGCAGTCGATGTTGGTGCAGAACGTGTCGCTCTCGCCCGGCAGGCGGACGAGCGGTTGTCCGCACGAGGGGCACGTGGCCGGGAACTTCCACTTCGGCCTACGGCGCTTGGGCACGCCCGGACCTTCACGGACCGGGCCGACCACCTCGGGGATCACGTCGCCCGCCTTGCGCACGATCACCAAGTCGCGGGGCCGGACGTCCTTCGCCGCCACCTGGTCCTCGTTGTGCAGGGTCGCCACCCCGACGGTCGAGCCGCCCACGAAGACCGGTTCGAGCTGCGCGAAGGGCGTGGCCCGCCCCGTGCGCCCGATGGAGACGTGAATGGCGATCAGCCTGGTCGTGCGCTCCTCGGGGGGGAACTTGAACGCGATGGCCCACCTCGGGGCCCGCGACGTGGCACCCAGCACGTCGTGCAGCGCCAGGTCGTCCACCTTCGTCACCACGCCATCGATCTCGTAGGGCAACGAGTGCCGCTCCTCCGCGAGCTCGTCGCACCGGGCCACCACCTCGCCAATCCCCTTCACCCGACCGGCCAGCGGGCTGACCGGGAAGCCGGCCTTGGCCAGCTGGGCCAGCGTGGCGGCCTGCGTCGCCGCCGGCCAGCTGCCCCTCGCCGGCACGCCCTCCACGACACCGACCTGGTAGGCCCAGAAAGACAGGGGGCGGGTAGCCGTCACCTTCGGGTCCTTCTGACGCAGCGCGCCGGCGGCGGAGTTCCGCGGGTTCACGAAGAGGCGCTCGCCCGCGTCGGCCTGGCGCTTGTTCATCGCCTCGAATTCGGCCACCGGCATGTAGATCTCGCCGCGGACCTCGAGCAGCTCGGGGTAGGGGCCTCCCGCCTTGGCCAGCTCCTTGGGCACGTCCTTCACCGTCGCCACGTTGGCCGTCACGTCCTCGCCGGCGACGCCGTCGCCCCGCGTCGCTGCCTGCACGAAGCGCCCGCGCTCGTAGGTGAGCGACATGGCGACGCCGTCGACCTTGGGCTCGCAGGAGAACGCCAGCGCCTCGAGGTCGAGCGAGGGGTCCTGGCGCCGCAGGCGCTCGGCCCAGGCGCGCAGCTCGGTCTCGTCGAACGCGTTGTCGAGGCTCATCATGGGGACCCGGTGGCGGACCTCTTGGAAGAGGCCCGACGGAGCGGCGCCGACGGCGTTGGTGGGCGAGTCGGGCGAGGCCAGCGACGGGTGCTCCTCCTCGAGCTCGCGCAGCTCACGGACCAAGAGGTCGTACTCGGCGTCGGGGATCTCCGGCGAGTCGAGCGTGTGGTACAGCACGTTGTGGTGGGCGATGAGCGCGCGCAGCTCCTCGACGCGCGCCGCCACCTCCGCCGGGACGGCGCCCTCAGGCTGGGCGGGCACGGTCAGGCCGCGATGCCCGCGCCGAGCACGGCGTCGGGGTCCTGCGCGTCGTAGAGGGCCACCGTCTGTCCCGGCGCGATCGGCCGCTGCGGGGCGTCGAAGCGCACCACCAGGTCTGCGCTGTCCGCCCTGTCCACCCGATCGACGGTGCAGCAGGCGGGCCGCCCGTGGGCGCTCACCTGCGCCACGGCGCGCGCGCCGGCGTCCAGCGGGCGGTCGACCCAGGTCAGGGACGGCCCGGCAAGGACGACCGAGGAAAGCAGCGCGTCCGCTGCGCTGCCGACGGTGACCCGGCGCGCCGCCACGTCGACGTGGGTGACATAGCGCCGCGTGCCGTCGCTCGCGTGCCCCATGCCGCGCCGCTGGCCGACGGTCACCAGCTCGACGGCATCGACCGAGCCTGCGGGCCGGCCGGCGCGGTCCACGACGTCGGCCGGGTGCAGCTCCATCCGGCGGGACAGAAATCCCTGACGGCCCTCCGCGTCTCGTATGAAGCACACGTCCTGGCTGTCCGGCTTGGCGGCGGTTCGCAGCCCGAGCCGCCGGGCGTGGGCCCGCACCTCGTCCTTGGTGCTGTCCCCGACCGGGAACAGCACCCGGGCCAGCGCGTCCTGGCCCAGCATGGAGAGCACGTAGGACTGGTCCTTGGCCCCGTCAGCGCCCCGGCGCAGGCGCCAGACGCTGTCGCCTCCGCCCCCGTCCTCAGACACCCGGGCGTGGTGCCCCGTGGCCAGGCGGTCGAAGCCGAGTCGCTCGGACCGCCCGAGCAGCCGGTCGAACTTCATGGAGCGGTTGCACTCGATGCACGGGTTCGGCGTCCGCCCCCGCGCGTGCTCCCCGACGTAGGGCGCGACGACGTGGTGGTCGAACTCCTCGGTCAGGTTGAACACGTGGTGGTCGATGCCCAGCTGCTGGGCCACCCGACGGGCGTCGTCGACGTCCGCCACGGAGCAGCAGCCCGAGTCCGAGGGGCCGCCCCACAACTTGAGCGTCGCCCCGACCACCTCATGGCCCCGCTCGACCAGCAGCGCCGCTGCGACCGAGGAGTCGACGCCTCCCGACATGGCAACGAGCACCCGCATGGGACCAGTGTGCCACCGGCGCTCAGGCCTCAACGACGCAGCGCAGCCACCACGGCGGGCACCACGGCGAGCGCGCCGTCCACGTCCGCATCGGTCGTGCCGTACCCCAGTGTCAGCCGGACGGCGCCGGCGGCCAACCCAGGCGCAACGCCCATGGCGGCGAGCACGGGGCTGGGCTCGAGGGCCCCGCTGGCACACGACGAACCTCCCGAGACGCACACCCCCTCGGCGCCGAGCGCCACCAGCAGCTCCTCGCGCTCCACGCCCGGTAGGCACAGGTGCAGATGCCCCGGCAGCACGGCGACCCCGGCCGGCACGGTGCGGTGCGCCCCCTCGATCGCCGCCAGCAGCCCTTCAGCGAGACGGTCCCGCAGGGCCGCCACCCGTGGCGCCTCCGCGCCGCGCTCGGCGACCACCAGGCGCAGCGCGGCCGCCAGCCCCACCGCGCCCACAACGTCCTGGGTCCCGCTGCGCCGCTCCCGTTCCTGCCCGCCGCCGTTCTGGCGCGCCGTGAGCACCACCTGCGGGCTCACCGCCAGCGCCCCGGTGCCGACCGGTCCCCCGACCTTGTGGGCGCTGAGCGACACCAGGTCGGCGCCGCCGGTGACCTCGGCGAGGTCGAGCCAGGGCGCGGCCTGGACCGCGTCAGTGAAGACGTACGCCCGCTGGGCGCGCCGCCGCACCGCCTCGACGACGTCGGCCACCGGCTCGACGATGCCGGTCTCGTTGTTGGCCGTCATGACCGCCACCAGCGCGGCACGCGAGGAGAGCGCCCGCGACAGGGCATCGAGGTCCACGACGCCGTGGCCGTCGACGGGCAGCTCGCGCACGTCCATGCCGACCGCCGCCGCGGCCCGCGCTGACTCGCGCACCGCCGGATGCTCAACCGCCGAATACAGCAGCACGGCCTCACCCCGCTCCCGCAGCGCCGCCTCGGCGACCCCGAGGACGGCCAGGTTGGCGGACTCGGTGCCCCCCGACGTGAAGACGATCTCGCCGGGGTCGCGGCCGAGGAAGGAGGCCACCTCGTCGCGCGCCTCCTCCAGCAGGCGCCGGGCCCGTTGGGCCGGCGGGTGGCTCCCGGTGGGATTGCCAAGCGGGCCGGCGTGGACCTCGGCCATGGCGGCGGCCACCTCGGCCCGCAACGGCGTGGTTGCGGCGTGGTCGAGGTACGTGGTGGTGGTCACCCCGGCCCGGCGCGGATCAGGCAATCCATACGGTCTTGGCGTTGGCGAACTCCTTGAGGCCGAGCTCGGAGAGCTCGCGCCCGTAGCCCGACTTCTTGACGCCGCCGAAGGGCAGCTCGGGCGCGGAGGCCACCATGGCGTTGACGAACACGGCCCCCGCCTCGATCCCCTCGACGCAGCGGGCGATCTCGTCGTCATCGTCGGTCCACACGCTCGAGCCGAGGCCGAAGGGAGTGGCGTTGGCTGCCTCGATCGCGGCGTCGAGATCGGGCACCGCCAGCACCATGGCCACGGGGCCGAAGATCTCCTCCCGGGCCACCGCCATGCCCGTGGTCACCCCCGAGAGCACGGTCGGGGCGAGGTACCAGCCGTCGGAATCGGGCACCTTCGCTCCGGTGTGGACGGTGGCACCCTGGCGGCGCGCCTCCTCGACCTGGCCCACCAGCTCGTCGCGCTGGGCCTCGCTGACGATCGGCCCCACGTTGGTCGCCGGGTCGAAGGGGTCGCCGACGACCAGCGCGTCCATGGCCGCGGTGAAGCGGGCCAGGAACTCGTCAGCTACATCACCGACCACGATGAACCGCTTGGCTGCGATGCACGACTGCCCGTTGTTCTGCACGCGGGCGGTGACGGCGGTGCGCACGCAAGCATCGAGGTCGGCCGAGGGGCACACGATGAAGGGGTCCGAGCCGCCGAGCTCGAGCACGCTCTTCTTGAGGGCCCCTCCGGCGGCCGACCCGACCGACATGCCGGCCCGCTCGCTCCCCGTGAGTGTGACCGCCGCGATCCGGGGGTCGGCGATGATATCCGCGATGTCCTTGGACTCGACGAAGAGGTTGGTGAACACGCCGTCGGGAAGGCCGGCCCGGCGGAACAGGTCCTCTATGGCCAGCGCCGTCTGGGGCACGTTCGACGCGTGCTTGAGCAGGCCGACGTTGCCCACCATCAACGCGGGGGCGGCGAAGCGGATCACCTGCCACATGGGGAAGTTCCACGGCATCACCGCCAGCACGGGGCCGAGCGGCTGGTAGCGCACGTAGGACCGCGTGGCCGACGTCTTGATGGGCTCGTCAGCAAGCAGTCGCTCGGCGTTGTCGGCGAACCAGCGCAGCCCGACCGCGCTCTTGGACACCTCGGCCTTCGCCGCGGCGAACGTCTTCCCCATCTCGGTCGTCAGGATGCGCGCGATGTCGGGCACCTCGCCCTCGAGCAGCTCGGCGGCCGTGAGCAGGTGGCGGGCGCGCTCGGCGTAGGTCGTCGTCTTGTACTCTGCGAACGCGGCAACGGCGCGCTGGAGAAGCGCCTCCACCTCCTCGGGGATGTGGGACGCGAACTCCTTCTCCGTCTTGCCGGTGGCTGGGTTGATCGTCGCGAAGGCCATGTGCTCAGTCTTACCCGCTACCCAGCCCCAGGTGATCGGCCACGGCGTGCCGCATCAGCTTGCCGGTGGCAGTGTGGGGCAGGTCTCGGGCGGCGATGTAGGTCTTGGGCCGCTTGTACGGGGCGAGATGATCCGAGGCGGTGGCCCGCAACGCGTCCTCGGCGGCGGGGGCAGCGGCTCTGTCGGCGACATAGGCCACGCAGACGCGCTGTCCCCACTGCTCGTCGGGCAGTCCGAAGACGGCCACCTCGGTCACGCCGTCCACCGCGGCCAGCACGTTCTCGACCTCGGCGGGGTACACGTTCACGCCGCCGCTGATGATGAGGTCGTGGCGCCGGCCCGTCAGGTAGAGATAGCCGTCCGGATCGAGGCGGCCCAGGTCGCCGATCGTGCACGCCGGGCCGCGCCAGGCCTTCTGCGTGGCCTCCTCGTTGCCCCAGTAGCTGAACCGGGCGAAGTCGGGCATGTCGCACCAGATGGTCCCGCTACCCGTGGGGTCATCTATGAGGTCGTCGGCGTCGTCGACCGGCTCGATGAACAGCCGGCGCCCGGTCCGGGCCCGGCCGACCGTGCCGGGGCGCTCCAGCCACTCCTCGGGCGGGCACACCGTGAACTGGGCCTCCGTCGAGCCGTAGAACTCCCAGACGCCGCCGCGGCTCACGCGGTCCATGGTCGCCCGCTTGACCGACTCGGGGCAGGGTGCGCCGGCGTGGACGAGGAGGCAGAGCGAGTCGAAGGTCTCATCGACCCCGAGGCCGGGGCACTGGAGGATGCGCTGGAGGTGGGTCGGCACGAGGAAGGTGGTGGTCGGGCGGTGACGTCGTATGACATCGAGCGCGGTGGGGGCGTCGAAGCGGCTCAGGATGGCGAGGGACCCGCCCGAGAGCAGCGTGCCCGTCGAGAAGCGGATGGAGACCGTGTGGTACATCGGCGAGCACACCATGTGGAGGTCGTCCCGGTCGAAGTGCCATACCGACGCCTCGTCCTCGAAGACGGTGCGAGCCGTGGCCTCGTCCCAGATGCCCGTGGTGACGCCCTTGGGCTGCCCCGTCGTGCCCGACGTGTAGTGCATGGGGCGGGTGAGCGGGTACGGGGCGAGGTCGGAGGGCGGGCCGTCGGTGAGCCGGGCCAGGTCCGCCGGGTCGAAGATGCGGAGCGTGGGCTGCGCGTCGTCAGCCAGGAGGTCGCGCTCGGCGGGGGTCAGCGTCGCGTTGAGCAGGACCGGGATGAGGCCGATCCGCGCCGCCCCGAGCACCGCACATATGAGGTCGGCGGACGAGCCGAGCGCGAAGGCGACCCGGTCGCCCCTGGTCAGGCCACGGGCCAGCAACGCCCCGGCGGCACGGCGCTGACGGTCCTCGGCGTCGGCTGCATGGAGCAGCTCGACCGTGGCGGCATCCCTGGTGGGCACCGGGGCAGCGTACGCCCGGGCCTCATGGCACCATGGCCGCCATGGACGAGGTCGCACACGCCCGGGCCCTGGTCGAGCGGGCGCGTCGGGTCGTCGTGCTGACCGGGGCCGGTATATCGACGGACTCGGGCATCCCCGACTTCCGCGGGCCCCAGGGCGTCTGGACCAAGAACCCGGGGGCCGAGAAGGCGGCCACGCTCCAGGCCTACGTGGCGGACCCCGAGCTACGCCGGCGGGCGTGGCAGAGCCGGCTCACCTCGCCCATGTGGTCGTCGCAGCCCAACGTGGGGCACCGCGCGCTGGTGGGCCTGGAACGCAGCGGCCGGCTCGACACGCTCGTGACGCAGAACATCGACGGGCTGCACCAGAAGGCCGGCACCGACCCGGAGCGGGTCGTCGAGATCCACGGCACGGCGCTCGAGGTGGTGTGCCTGACCTGCGGCGACCGCCAACCCACCGAGCCGGTGCACGAGCGGGTGCGTGCCGGCGAGGACGACCCGGCCTGCACGGTCACGTTGGCGGACGGCGCGGCGTGCGGCGGCATCCTCAAGTCGGCCACCATCAGCTTCGGTCAGAACCTGGTCCCCGAGGACCTCTTCCGGGCGGAGGAGGCTGCGGCGACCTGCGACCTGCTGCTCGCCGTGGGCTCGACCCTGGCCGTCTTCCCCGCCGCGGGCCTGGTGCCGGTCGCCGTGCGCAACGGCGCGGTCGTGATCATCGTGAACGGCGACCCGACGGAGATGGACACGCTGGCCGACGTCGTCGTGAACGGAGCGATCAGCGGGTGCCTGCCGGCGCTGGTGGAGGACCTGCCGGCGGTCTGATGACAGCACGTTCAGCCGGGCCGTGACGGACGGGCCGAGCTACTCGGTCTCGGTCTCCGTCTCGGTCGTGAACTCGGCGTTCTTCGCGGCCTTGGCCTTGCGGCGGGGCTTCAGCGCGAACCACCAGATGCTGGCGATGGTCCCCAGCGTCACGGCGGCGGCCGCCACCGGCTTCACGACCTTTCGGGCACCGCTCTTGGCCATGGGCGCAGACCTTACCCGGCAAGGCCGGACGGGACGGCCTGGTCCGGGATGCGCACCGTGACCGTCCCGGGGTGCTCCAGGCCGAACGCGAGGGCCAGGATGTGTTCGGCCACCCACCCCGGCGAGTTGAACCGGTGCTCCTTCGCGGCCCGGCGGAATCGGTCCACCTGCGGGAACGCGGCCCGGTCGGCGGCGCGGATGGCAACCTGCATGTCCGTGTCCACCAGCCCGGGTGACACCGAGTAGGCGGCCAGGCCGTGGCGCGCCTCCTCGAGCGCCACGACGCGGGTGAGCTGGTCGACCGCCGCCTTGGAGGCGCAGTAGGCGGCCCAGCCCTCGTAGGGGTTCGTGGCGGCGCCCGACGAGATGTTGACCAGCGCGCCGGTCCCCTCCCTGGCGCGCACGTGCTCGGCGAACACGGCCGTCCCGTTGAGCACACCGGTGACGTTGACGTCGACCGTGCGGGCGATCTCCGCCGGGTCGGCGTCGACGAGGGGGCCGATGGGCCCGAGCAGGCCGGCGTTGTTCACCCAGAGGTCGATGCGGCCGAATCGAGCGACGACGGTGCCGGCGAAGCGGGCGAGTGCGTCGCGATCGGTGACGTCGACGGCGGAGAGGACCGGTGCCTCCGACGACACGACATGCCCGTCGTGTGCCGTCGGCCGCGTGCGAGCGGCCAGGACGGGGTGGTGGCGGGCGCACAGGCCGAGGTGCATGCCCTCACCGGCGAAGTGCATGGCCAGGCCGGCGCCCAGGCCCCGGCTGGCGCCGGTGACCACGGCGACCCGGCCGGCGACCGGCGGGGTCATGCGCTCGTGCGTACCGAGCGCTCGCTGCGGTAGTGCGCCGCCGCGGCCACCAGGGCGTCGAAGGGGCGCTGGTCCATCCCCTCCTCGGGGTGCCACTGCACGCCGAGGACGAAGCGGGCGGACGGCATCTCGACCGCCTCGATCACACCGTCGGCGCTGGCCGCCGTGGGGACCAGCCCCCGGCCGATGTCACGGATGGACTGGTGGTGCGAGCAGAGCACCGTGGTCGTGTCCCCGAAGACCTCGGCGGCGACGGAGCCCGGCACGGTCTCGACCTCGACGTCGCCGAACTCGAAGGGGGCGCTGCGGTGCGCCAGGGTGCCCACCACGTCCGGCACGTGCTGGTGCAGCGTGCCGCCCAGCTCCACGTTGAGGATCTGGCAGCCGCGGCAGATGGCGAGCACCGGCATGTCGGCCCGGAGCGCCGCGGCGAGCAGGGCGCGCTCGCTGACGTCGCGGTTGACGTCGACACCGCCCACCTCGGGCCCGGGCCGCTCGCCATAGGCGAACGGGTCGACGTCCCCCCCGCCGGTCAGCACGAGGCCGTCGATCACATCTATGACCTCCTCCGCACCGGCTCCGGAGCCGCCGGGGCCGGTGCTCGGCGGGGGCAGGAGCACGGGGCGACCGCCCGCCGAGGCCACCAGCTCGAAGTAGGACTCGGGCAGCACGGCGGCACGGCGCTCCCAGCTGCCCCAGCGGGCATCAGCCACGTAGGTGGAGAGGCCGATGAGCGGGATCACCAGCCCAGCGTACCGAGCGCAAGCGGAGAGACGGGCTGGACGCTCGACGGCGGCGCGGTCAACATGGCGCATGCCAGGTCGTGAGCTGATTGACGCAGGGATCGCCGACGGGTCCGTCGACACGGTCGTGGTCGCCTTCCCCGACATGCACGGGCGGCCCGTCGGGAAGCGGGTGACGGCGGACTTCTTCTCGTCGCACGTGGCCGAGCACGGGATCGAGGCCTGCGACTACCTGTTGGCGGTCGACGTCGACATGAACCCGCTGCCGGGCTACCACTTCACCAACTGGGACACCGGCTACGGCGACTTCGTGTGCCGGCCGGACTACGCCACGGCACGCCACATCCCGTGGCTGGAGGGGACGGCCCTGGTCATCTGCGACCTCACCGACGCCGACGGAGTGCCCGTCGAGGTGTCGCCCCGGCAGATCCTGCGCCGCCAGCTGGAGCGGGCGGCGGAGCGCGGGCTACGGATCTGCAGCGCGACCGAGCTCGAGTTCTTCCTCTTCAAGGACTCCTACGAGGAGGCCGACGCCAAGGGGTGGAGGGGGCTGACCCCGCACACGTCCACCATTGAGGACTACCAGTTGTTGCAGACGACGCGTGAGGAGTATGTCCTGCGTCGCATCCGCAACGAGATGCGCGGCGCCAACATCCCCGTCGAGTTCTCCAAGGGCGAGGCGGGGCGGGGGCAGCACGAGGTGAACGTCACCTACGACGAGGCGCTCGTGACCGCCGACCACCACCTCGTGTTCAAGAACGGGATCAAGGAGATCGCGGCGCAGGAGGGCCGGGCCGCCACGTTCATGGCCAAGTGGACCATGGACGACGTGGGCTCCTCCTGCCATGTGCACACCAGCCTGTGGGACGCCGAGAGCGGCGATCCCCTGATGGCGGACGCGACCCACCCGAGCGGGCTGTCGACCGTCGGGCGCCGCTTCCTGGCCGGGCAGCTGCACGCGGCGCGAGAGCTGGCCTGGTGCGCGGCGCCGACCGTGAACTCTTACCGGCGCTACGTGCCCGGGAGCTGGGCGCCGACGGCGGCGGTGTATGGCGAAGACAACCGGACGTGTGGCTTCCGTCTCGTCGGTCACGGCGCGGGCCGCCGTGTGGAGTCGCGGATCCCGGGGGCGGACGTGAACCCGTATCTCGTGCTGGCGGCGGCGATTGCGGCCGGCCTCTACGGCATCGACCACGAGCTCGAGCCCGGCGAGCCCTACGCCCGCAACGCCTACGAGGCGAGCGACGTGCCCCGCATCCCCTCGACGCTGGTGGAGGCCATCGACGAGCTGCGCCGCTCCACGGTCGCGGCCGAGGCGTTCGGGCCCGACGTGCACCATCACCTCCTGAACACGGCCGAGCAGGAGTGGCTGGCGAGCAACCGCCACGTGACGGACTGGGAGCTGGCCCGGAACTTCGAGCGCATTTGAGGCTGGCCACCGCCCCGGTAAGGTCGCCCGGTCATGCTGCGCTCGCAACTGTGCTCGGCCGAGTCGCTGCGCTCCCCCGTCCTGCGGGGCTGGGCGGAGCGCCTGCGGCCCATGTGGGACGCCGGCCACCAGGACGGCCGCGACGTCATGCTTCACCGCAAGATGTGGGAGTGGCTGTTCATCGCCGAGGCGCT
>Ga0116217_10005096_pt1 | contig 11603 bp, 10 predicted proteins | sample Sb_taG_6_FD_89697 | JGI IMG/M metagenome (GOLD analysis project Ga0116217, IMG submission 89697) | Peat soil microbial communities from Weissenstadt, Germany - Sb_50d_4_PS metaG | ecosystem: Environmental > Terrestrial > Soil > Wetlands > Peat | place: Germany: Weissenstadt | collected 2010-09-21 | reverse complement strand
CTGCTGGATGAGGAAATCGTGGCGCTGAAGGCGGCGTTCGAGGAGGAGGTCAAGGTGCAGGAGGAGAACGACGAGATCGAGCGGGATGCCTGCCTGGCTCCGGAGGGCGAGACTTGGGAGATGTTGACGCGGCAGGAAGCGGCGCTGGACCGCTCGATTGACCGCAAGGTGAGGATTATCCTGGCGCTGCGCCAGGAACATGCCCGCCGGGGTGGGGGCGGTTCGCGAACCGCCCCTACTCGTGCGCCGGACGACCGTGCGGCCGAGGAACTGAGCAAGGTTGTGGGGCTGGAGGCTAGGACAGAAAGTCGGGAAGAGGAAAACGCCCCAGAAACACCAAAATCGCCGGAACAAAGCCAGGGAGTCATTGAAAACAAAGCACCGGCGGCAGAGGGGGTGCGCGCATGAGGCGTGGAGCGGGCGTCCCGCCCGCAGTGGCACGGGCATCTTGCCCGTGCCGATTCACGGCCAAGCCTGTCCTGAGCGGAGTGAAGGAATGGCCGTTCCACAACTCGCAGGCGGACAAGGCAGACGGTTTACGTAGACTGAGCAATGGAATCAAGTGAGGGCCGTGACATGAACCTAAATGTCAGAACCCGGCGTTCCAAGCAGGTGGTGGCCTGGATGGTAGTGTGCATCTTCCTGCTGGGTTTCTTCTATTCGCCTGTCGGCGCGTGGACGGGTCCAATCCTCGGCGCGTGGTTCGTGGGTACGCAGCGCCTTCGCCGCGGTTTTCTTTGGATGCTGGGATTTGCAGTGCTTTTTGGGTTGCCGCACCTGTGGCGTCACCTTCCGCAGGGCAGCCCCGCCGCACTGGCCACCTATGCGTGCTGGACGCTTCTTGCTCTGGTGCTCAGCGTCCTGCCTTTTACTTTTTACCGTATGGCCGGCACACACCTGCCGGGATTCCTTTCGACCCTTTCACTCCCGCTCTACGGCGTCGCCTTCATGACCATAGAAACTGCGTGCTTGCCGGCCGGCACCGCGGGATCCCATACCCAGGGACTCAACCGTGCACTTCTCCAATTCGGCGCAGTCTTTGGAGTAAGTGCGATGGTCTTCCTCGTCAACTGGATCGCAGCGGTGACGGTCTGGATGTGGAATCATGAATTTCGCGCCGCCTTGATCCGCAGGGGGGCGAGCGTCTCCGCCGCAGCCTGCGCGCTGGCTGTCGGTTTCGGATTGCTTCGTCAGCTCAGGGGCGACGCGCTGCCTCTCGCGCTACCTGTCGGCGCAGCATTTGCCTGGGTCTGCGTTGCCGGAGCAGTAGCGCTGAGCGGTTGGGTGTTTTTCCGGTCCGGGAAGGATCGCGGCTGGAAATGTTCGCCTGAGGCATTGAGCATCCTGCGAAGTCCGGCCACCAGCGAGCCATTGCATCTTGTTCGTCAGGGCGATGGAGAAGTACTGATTAGTTCCTCTGGCGAGCGGTTTCCGATCCGTGCCGGTATTGCCGATCTGCGCCGTCCCGAAGACCTTACCGGATTCAACCAGAAATACAATCACCTCTACGAAACCATTGGTGGCTTCTACGACGACACGCAGCGGGTCGTATGCGCCTTGACCGGAATTGACAGGGATGCGTATGTGATGAGCTACCTGGGCTTGCTCGAAGTCAAGCCCGGCGATTCGGTGCTGGAGACTTCGGTGGGAACGGGCCTTAACTTCAAATATCTGCCGCCGGGCGTCAGGCTTTGCGGCATTGATCTGGCGCGGGAGATGCTCGCCAACTGCCAGTCCAACCTGCGCCGCTGGCGTCTCCAAGCCGACCTTTTTCTGGGCAACGCCGAGAGCCTACCCTTCGCCGATTCCAGCTTCGATGTGGTCTTTCATGTCGGCGGGATCAACTTTTTCAACGATCGCGCCAAAGCGATTCGCGAGATGATTCGGGTAGCCAGGCCGGGCAGCCGAATTCTCATTGCCGACGAAACCGAAGAGCACGTGAAAGCCTCGTTCGAGCGCGCCCCCATTACCGGTGGGTATTTCAGGAACCGCAAGGAACCGGTGGCCGCACCCGTTGACCTCGTCCCGCCGGAGATGCTCGAGACACACGTCGAGATTCTGAATGTCGTCGGGAAGAACCGATTCTACGCACTCACATTCCGCAAGCCTGCGACCGACAGTTCCGGTACCAAGGCCGAAGCGCTGAAGGCGGGAGAGTAGGCTACTTATCTAATCTGTCAACTTGTTCGGACGGCCACTCTTGTATTTCACGCTCGACGGCGGCCAAGCGGTGCGGGGCCGGCGCCACCGTCGGGGAGACCAGGGGTGAAGGGACTCTTGGAGTGCTTGAGTGGGATCCGCCATTGACTGCGCAGCCCAGGCGGCGTCATCAGGTGAAGGTGACGAGCGGGAAGCGGGTGCGGAGGCGTTGCTCTAAGCTGCGTAGGGCTGGTCGAGCAGCCTCTCTTTGCTCACACCGTTTTTGGCTGCTACCTTTTCGAATCCCTTACCCCCAAACCGAATATAAATCCAGCGATAGAGAGCGAAAGGCATCCGGGCGAAGGGATTCTTCGTCATCAAGTTGACTGCTTGGGCTGGCACTGGCCGCCCCTCGGCGAGCGCCTCGGCAGTCAAATCCAGGGCCTCAATCACGTGCTTCACAGGCAGACCCGAGCGCTTCGGCGCATTCAGAGGCTGTTCACCGACTATCCCTCCTCCACCCAAGGCCAAACCACCACTCCACCGCATTCCGCTCTGGGATGCGAATTCCTGGCAGATCGCCAGCGCCACCGCGTTCTGGAGAGTCTCTGGAAAGCCGCTGTTTACGATGGCCACCAGGCGCTGCGGCGTCGGGCGAGCGGACCCTCGTCGATGGGCTGAAATGGTGGCGAGGGCTCTTGTTACCAGGTAAGGCAAGGCATCGGAATAGAGTGGAAAGACCAAAAGGATCAGTCCAGCTCGATCGACTGAGGCCAGCAGTGCGGCCTCCCCCTCTTCACGGTTCAGGTTGGCACGGAGTGTCAGTGATTCGGTTTCCCATCCGCGTTCACCGAGCCGCTCCAGAAGGTAGCTTCCCAGGAGGCTCGAGGTGCTGGTCGAGCTGGTCTTGGGGCTTCCGACAATTAGAAGAACCTGCCTCGGGCCGTCCTCTCCAGTCGCTTCGCCGGGGGCCACGGGCGGTGGCATCAATGATGCCGCGGCCTCGCCGAAAGGCAGGGAGTCGGATCTGGCGAGCAACGCCTCGAAGGACCGGCGGAGGGCCTCGGGAGGATCCGTCGCAGCCACAACCTCCGCCGCGTACGAGGGAGGATGAAAATTGATCGCGTTGCGCCCGGCGAGAGTCTTGAAAATGTGAGCCTCATGAGCGTTGGGATGCCGCTGAGTACCCACCATCACAAGCCGGGGGCGGCGCGCGTAGCGCGGCGGGTGGTGCACTTCGCCGTGTTCAACCTGGAAATAGGGAGAGATGATCTGAATGAAGTGGTCCATCATCCTCTTCAGATCCGGGGAGTATCCCCCAAATGTCACGGGCGTGAAGAACACCGTCGTGTCGCTTTGCATGACCGCCTTGGCCACTCGTCGGCCGTCATCATCTTCGACGCACATCCCTGGGGTTTTCAACCAGCAACCAAAACAACCGAGGCAGTGGGCCAGTTTCATTTCGTGCAAACGGAATGTCTCGATGAGAGCGCCGTCACTTCCGAGCACCTCCGATAGCGCGCCGAGAACTGGGCTGAGATCTCGATCAGCAAGCCCGCTGCCGTCGAGGATTACGACTTTTTGGCACGACATGCGTTTCCCTCCGGGCGCATATGTTACCACACGGAAGTTCTCTCGTCCGACTGTGCCTTGACAGTGCGGGTCCATCCTTGTGGGTCCAGAACGCGCCCTTTAGGTGTCCGCAAAGGGCTTTTCCCAGGCGGAATCCTCGCTGCGCGAGCGAACCTGAGGCAGCAGGCAGTTTCCGAGTTGGAAGTAGGAAGCTCCCCGCTATACAAAGCAGCCTCAATCCGGCTTTTCTTTGCCCTGCCCTTCTGCGAAAATCGTCCTGTGAATAGTCCACGCAGAACCAGACCCTAGAACAGGTTTCCGGGCGGCTCGTGCCGAACTGTGGCGCATGCCTCTCGACAACCAAGGTCACAAGATATGCGTCACCCATGAAGCGGACCAAAGCCAGCTCAGTCTGCTTCCTTGTTGTTGCGACCATTCTCATTATGCCTTGCGAAGCACGGGTTCAGGCAGCCACGGCAATTAACCGGGGCTTGTCCCAAACCTCCGACGCTGCTCGAGCGGAATCGGCATTCCGGCAGGTCTATGAAGAGGGCCAGCAGGCCCTCCGCGAGAACCGGTTGGCGGATGCGGAGAAGGCATTCCGGCAAATCCTGGCGATGGACCCTAAGAATGCCGGAGCATACGCGAATCTTGGCGTTATCGCCATGCGCCGCAAACAATGGGCGGCGGCGCTCCGCAACCTCGAGCAGAGCGAACGATTGGCGCCTGGAGTTCCGGGCGTGCGCCTGAACATTGGACTGACCTACTATGCGGAAGGCCGGTACAAGGCTGGCGCCGAGGCTTTCGAAAGCTTGATCCGCGATGACCCTGCATCCGTCCAGGCCCACTACCTGCTTGGAATGTGTTATTTCTTTCGTGGCCTGTATGCCGGAACCGTGGCGCAGTTCGAACCTATTTGGGACGCCCAATCCCGCAATCTTGGCTATTTGCATGTGCTGGCTGTGGCTGCGGATGAAACCGGCCGCCACGAGACCGAAGAGCGCGCCGCCCGTCAACTTTTCGATGTCGGCGCGAACACTCCCGTGCTCCACCTTTTGATTGGGAAAGCTGATCTTCACAGATTAAAGGATGACGAAGCCTTGGATGAACTTGGGCAAGCGGCTCGCCTCAACCCAAACCTTCCCTTCGTGCACTTCTATCTCGGCATCGCCTATCGGCGTCACAATCAATTTACGGAGGCAAAGGCGCAGTTCCTGGAGGACTTGAAGATTGATCCGCGCGCAAGAGTTGGACCCGCAGAGCGCCAGCGTTCATTACCTCAAGGCAAAGGCACTCCAGGGACTGGGACGCCACGACGACGCCCGGAATGAGTTGGCCACGGTCTCCCAAATGCAGAAAACGGTCCGGGACGACCTCGAGCGCCGGGTCAGCGGCGCTGAGATTCCGAACCCCGACTTAGAAGAACATTAAGCTGATACCGTGATGTTTGAGCTTTAATCTCCCGCCGCGAAACTTTGCTATCCATTACTCTCAGCGAGCAATTTCTGGAGCGGTTCCCAATAGTGGGCTTTCCATCCCGACGCCAGAGTTTCCGCTGCGCCTTTAGGAAAGCCTGTATGGTCAAATACGATCTTGGTCCCGGACCCTTGTTGCACAAGCTCGAACTTCGCAATCGAATAGACACCCGGGTCCCAGCCGCCCGTTCGCCAGGCCTGTACGATGCGCTCGTTGGGCACAAGTTCGACGTGTCGTCCGGTGATGTACCCGCCGAAGAGCGCGAACGCGCCTCCCACTTCGCGACTGATTTTCGTGGGTTTGCCTCCCAGGTGCATCGACTTCATGACTCCACTGATCTGTATAATCTTATCGAACTGTTCGGTGTCGGTGAGTGCTTCGTAGACGCGCTTACGGCTCGCTTTGAAAACAGGTTCTTGGTGAATGGATTCCGCCGTATGAGAAATCTCCTCCTCGGCTCCCGCCCGAGCCTGAACTGGGCCTAGGGCTAGTCCACCCAATGCGATCGCAACACCGGCGATCGCTTGCCGCCTCGTGGGCCCGCCGGCCGGCCCTTGCCCTTTCTTTCTATCGATCATCATTGTCCTCCCGAATTCTTGTGGCTGTTACATTTGCATGACGGCGTTTAGCAGTCATTTAGAAAACAGCTTCAATCCAAACTGCATGATCCGCGGGTCGTGCGCGCCCGTGGCGTGCAGGAACGTGTCGGAGGCGATGCAGCTTGGGTCGCCCGCCGAGTTGTTGGCGCCGGCATAGCAGCCGGTGGCGACCGTGACGGAAGTTGAGACCGTCCCCACCTGTAGCGTCGCGTCGGCGCGAATCTGTTCAGCGGAATGCACGGTAATGCCTGTGGCAACGTAAGCTCGAAATCCCGCCGCGACGACCTTGAGATCGTAGGTGCCCGCCGGCAGGCCGGCCACCAGGTAGCTTCCCGTCGAGTTCGCGGTGACCTTCCGCTCCACCCCTTGCGATGCGTCGCTAATCGTTACTATGGCGCCGGGCACAGCGGCCCCGGAACTGTCCGAAACAGTGCCCGAAATCGAGCTGGTTATAGCTTGTCCGAATGCCATCACTGCAATGCCGATCGCAGCAATCCCCATCATCAAGCGAACGGACGCCCGACTCATTTGAAATCCTCATCTTCGAAGATTTGAAAACCTGGGAGCATAGGCCTCCCGCCCGCACCCGAACAGTCCACACCCCCGTATCACCGCCAGCGGCGCAAAGATCCCCCTACCAGTCCCCCGAGACACAACCGGCCTGGTCCCCAAGATTAGCCCGCCCCCGGGGGTTGTCAAGTCCGAAATATCTTTGGAGAGTTCCTCAGGCAGGAACTTCAAGCCGACGGTACGCTTGAGCTTCGAGCCGCCAAACGACATTTCGTCACAGTCGCTCCTCTTGTCGTGCTCTGGCCAGGCAGTGCGAGGAGATTCGGGAGAGTCCGCTCACTTTTTTGCATTTTCCGCTTGACAATCCCTCGAACCTATGATAGCCTACCATGGTGGTCATGTTCTGGACACATTGTCGCAAACAAGGGCCGGGCCGCGCCGAGGTCCAAGGGAAAGCGGGAGGGTCCCGGCTATGGGGGAATGTAGGGGACTACAAGAAATGAAAAATAGTGCGAACGAAGCGAAGGAGTACTTGAAAACAAAGGACATCACTTTTCTTAGTCGCGCAAATTATGTGCGTTTTGCGTGCAATTTAGCACGAATTAGAGCCTGAAATGAGCAAAAACCGCACAATTTGCGCAAACGAAGTCAAGGCTTCCGGGGCGCAAGGCGAGGCCAGGCAAGTGACAAACAGTCGGCTACAAAGGACCTGCCATTCAGCTCACATCAGGCGAGGGGTAGGGCGCCCACGAGGGACGTCCCTGCGATCGCCGGCGAGCCTAAGCGGAAGGACGGATTCGATCATGAAAAAGCACTGCAGTGGCCAGAGCATACTTGTGGCGGCGTGCGCGATCTCTACCCTGCTAATGACGGCGATCGGAAAGGCGCAGTCGGCCGGTGGCGCGACTCCGCTTTCCCTGAGTGCCGGCGGCCGGTACTTGGTCGACGCGAGCCGCGTTCCCTACCTTTTGCAGGGTGATGCGGCATGGTCTTTGGTCGTTGCCACGGACGACCAGGGGGTGGAGCAGTACCTGAAAAACCGAAGAGATAAGGGATTCAACGCGTTGCTGGTGAATCTGATCGAGCACCTCTACTCGAAAAAGCCGCCGCTGAACGCTGCGGGTGACCCGCCATTCACCACGCCGGGAGATTTCACAACTCCCAACGAGAAATATTTTGCCCACGCCGACAAGGTTATCCAGGAGGCCGGCGAAAATGGCATGCAGGTGCTTCTGGCGCCTATCTACCTGGGCTATGTCGGCACGCAGGAGGGATGGATCGAAGAACTCATGAAGCTCAAGCCCGAGAAGTGCCTCGAATACGGCCAATATTTAGGAAGACGTTATAAGGATTTTAATAATATCATTTGGGTGATGGGTGGTGACCGCGATCCTAAGGCTGCACTGGAGAGAGTTGACTTGATCGCTCTGGGCATCAAGGAATTCGATAAGCGCCATTTGTTCACTGCTCATGCCAACTCGGAGCCCTCCACCCCTGAGCAGTTCGGAAGCGGGGGGTGGCTTGACATCAATTCTTCCTATTCCTGTGAGAGGGTTCACGAAAGGCTTTCGTCGGACTACAACCACCAGCCCGTCCTGCCGACCTTCCTGATCGAATCGTGTTATGAAGGCGAGCACAACTCCTCCGAAGTGCAGATCCGCAGGCAGGCATACTGGTCGGTCCTTTGCGGTGGTTTCGGTCACGTTTTCGGCAACAACCCCATCTGGCATTTCGATGGCCCGACGCTCTACCCCTTCAAGGGAACTTGGCAGCAGGCGCTGGATCTTCCCGGCTCGGTAGACATGATGTATTGGGGAAGACTCTTTCGCTCGCGCCCTTGGTTCGACCTGGTGCCCGATCAAAAGCACGAGGTGATTACCGGCGGCCTGGGCGAGTTCGTGGGCGACGATTACTTGGCCGCGGGCCGCACTCCTGACGGCAGCACAGTCATTGCCTACATGCCGACGAAGAGGACCATCAGCGTGGACATGAGCAAGATATCCGGCGCTCAAGCTCTGGCCTGGTGGTACGATCCCCGTACGGGTAAAGCGATTTCAGCCGGCACATTTCCGACCAGCGGGATGCGGGAACTTACCCCGCCCACAGAGGGCGATTGGGTGGTGGTGCTTGATGACGCCTCCCGAAAACTGCCTCCGCCCGGGCGGCGCTGAGGATACACCCCGCGCTTCGGCTGAACAGTTTGCGGCCGAACTCCGCGCCTGACTTCACAACGTTTACAGCCCGTTTGGCACGTGGGACGGCGGGCGGAAGAAGCCCCTGCGCCTCACCACCACGTGGGGACGGGCTTCCCTTCGATTCTCAATATGGCCTCCTGCCCTGCAGCGCCGATGCGGTGCATCGCGATGGCCTGCTGGAGCGCGGGAATTGCGTCTTTCGCCTCGGGTCCGATGTCTCCCAGAGCGGTGGCGATGCTGCTCAGCACGAGCCCCTGCTCATCCTTGGCCAGCAGCCTCTCTGCCATAGGGCCTACGGCAGACCGCGCGGCCGGACCGATGGCGCCCAGCGCGTCGGCGACCGGGGATCGCACGTAAGCCACGGGGTCACTCAGAGCCGCGATTAGCTCGGGCACTGCAGGAGCAGCCGCAGGTCCCATGGCCTTCAATGCAAGCGCCGCCAGGTCGCGCACCCGGGGGTTGGAATCCGCCAGGGCTTTGCCTAAGGCAGGAACTGCTGCAGGGGCGGCCTTCCGCCCGATCTGCGAGAGCGCCCACGCCGCCGCTGCACGAACCTGAACCTCGGGATCACCGAGGGCTGCCGATAGCTCTCCGGCGGCTGGCGCTGCGTCCTCACCAAAAGCGCCGATGGCGCGAATCGCGGCGGCCCGGCCCTCCGGGTCGGCCTGCTTGAGCTTGTCGCGATAAGCCGAAAGCGGGAGCCCGCGGTAAACGGCCACTCCCGCAGGGGCCGAGGGGGCCACGGATGGCGGTTCCGGAGTCAAACGTGGTATCGTCTCCGCCTCCGGTTCGCCCGCAGATTCCGGGACCTTCTCCAAGACCACATCATTAATTCCCAAGTTGTATCCGGCGGAGCGTTCGTCCTTTCCCGTGCAAACGAAACTGAGTGTGTGTCGTCCTCTGGTTAAAGAAAACCAGCCGAGCGGCCTGTCTTGTGCAACGTAGACTTCCGGAAGATAGTTATGGAAGACCTCCGGACCCGGCGCCGGAACCTCGGAGGTTGCGGGCTTGCGTTTGTCCACATTAGCCGGCTCGTCGTCCACCAAGGCCGTGTAATCTCCATAATCAGGTCCCTTGGCAAGCAGGGCCACAAACTCGTAGCGGCCCGCCTCCGCGATGTCGACGGGCACGTTGATTCTGGCCCCCTTGCCTTGGGCCTGGAAGAAGAGCAAGTCCTTCGCCCAATCGACCTCACGCTGTACGGTCGCTTTCCCATTCTCCGCAGTCACATCCTGTATTGAGTCCTCCACCGCGAGTTGCGTGGCGTTGCCGAGCGGCAGGCGCTCCTCACCGTAAGGGGGCTCCGGCAGATCTTCGTTCACGCCCTTTTGGTACCAGAAGGCGACGCTCGAATAATAGTCAGGGCGTTCTTCGAAGCCGGAGCGAACCGTCCCGTCTGCGTTGTAGGTCCACCCGGCGTGTTCGATGCCCGCCCAGATCGACTTGGTGAATGGTATGGGGTCGGGAACATGCCATCGGTAAGCGCCAAGCCTTTGCCCGGGGAGTTCCCCTCCCGAAATCGGACTGCCACTCCAGGGACCTGTGAAGTCGCGCAGGCCCCAGCCTTCACTGAAATAATCCTCGGCGCCGGTCCCGTAAATCTGCGGGCGCTTCGCCCCATCAACATAAAACAAGTCATCGCCCTCGCCAAACCACCCCACGCCAGTCTCAATCACGTTGAGTACGGTGCCGATATAATGACCGGCGCCACGGATACTGAGGAATTCATAATTCCGGCCCGGGGTTGCAGGACGCTCCTGCCGATAGTAGGCGTGGAAGTACGCGAGGTCATTTCGCCAGGCCGGCCACCTTTGAAAGTCGGCATGGTAGTAAAACGACCGAACCGGCCGATTCCCCTCGTTGGTCACCGTGATTTTGCAGGATTTTTGAAAGGGCATCGGCCAGTAGCTGTTTCTCGCTCGACCCAGCGAGCTGTCCTCCACCATCATGGAATTGAGATCCATCTCCATGCCGTGTCCGACGCCGAAGAAATCACCCAGAGGCGAGTCCACGCCCGGCGTCTTCTTCCCGTCGTAGTAAGCACGCAGGCGAAGCAGGCGCGGCCAGCCATACTCGTTATCCGCCACCGTTACCCAGATGTGGGTTACCGCGCCGGGACCGGCAAGATCAGCCATCACCAGTGTCTGGCCTGGCATGATATGTTTGCTGTCATCGTTGCTGAAGACGTATCGGTTGTCGCTGGAGACGCGCCCCGCCGAGAAGTTCTTCAAGCGCGCGAGGCCGAGAGAATCAAGGAAATCATTCGCGGGCGTCTGCGCTGAAGCCATTCCCACGCAGAACAGAATAGTAACAAGCAGCAGTGACCTCATGAGGTTCCTTCCGCTGGGGAGAGTCAACGGCATCAATCTTTACGTGGACGGAATCACACATGCATGTTGTTTGAGCAACAAACCTGTTAACAAGGTGCTTTGACACTTCGAGCTACATGTTGATATCTGAATAGGACGTTTCCGTGATGGTCCGCTGCATGGCCAGGAAGTTCTCCATGGGCGTATCGAGTTGAACGTGATGTGTCGGGGCCAGAATCAGCCCGCCGTTCTTGCCGATCGTTTTGAGCCTTTCCTTGACCTCCCGGCGAATCTCGTCCGGGCTTCCGAACGGAAGGGTGTATTGCTCGTCGATGGATCCCCAAAAGCACAGCTTGTCTCCGAATTCGCGTTTGATCTCCGCCGGATCCATGGAGGCCGGCTGAATTGGATTCAATACATCCACCCCGATCTCGACCAGTTCGGGAATTATGGGAGCAATCATGCCGTCGGAATGATACGCGACTTTCACCTGCGGGTTGATGGCCTTGAGTTCGGCGATGAAATTCGCCATGCGGGGTTTAAGAAATCTCCGCCAGCAGGCCGGTGAAATGATCATGGCCTTTTGCCCGCCCACATCGTCGCCCGTCCAGATCATGTCCACGCCCATTTGCACCAGTCGCTTGGCAGCGGCGAGATGATATTGATAGGGAATCTCGAGAATCCTCTCCGCCAGTTCAGGATTGAGCGCGAAGTCCATCAACATCTGCTCCAGCCCGCGCAGGGCCCAGGCGGTTTCAAAGATCGTGGTCACCGTCACTCCCACGATCCAATATTCGTCTTTG
>Ga0116217_10005092_pt1 | contig 11608 bp, 12 predicted proteins | sample Sb_taG_6_FD_89697 | JGI IMG/M metagenome (GOLD analysis project Ga0116217, IMG submission 89697) | Peat soil microbial communities from Weissenstadt, Germany - Sb_50d_4_PS metaG | ecosystem: Environmental > Terrestrial > Soil > Wetlands > Peat | place: Germany: Weissenstadt | collected 2010-09-21 | reverse complement strand
TTGCTCCTGAGAATTGGGCAACTTTCTGAAAGCCACTTTTACGAACATGTTTCAAATGTCATACTTGAGTGTCAGCACCTCCTCGTAATGGCAGAGAAATATTTCTATTGGGGAATTGACGAGCCAACACCCTGGTTTATCAAGAAGAAATTCGAGCCGGACATGTCTGTAAGGGTTCTTCTTCCACGCTCTACCACTGCCAATGCGATCGAGGCAACAAGGGAGATCGTGGGCGGGCGCGCTGATATCAGGTTTGCAGAACAAGTGAAAGTCGGTATCGCTCTTAACGAGAAGTTGGCAGGTATCGTATTCCCAGACAGAGAGGGCAAGATTGACTACAACTCCGGTTTCATAGGTTATAGTCCTGAGTTCCAGAAATGGTGCCGGGATCTTTTCAATTCTATGTGGGAAACTTCTTCGGCTCTGTGGCCCCCTGAGCTAGAAGCCGAGATGTCCAAAGTAAAGTATTCTGGTTGAGAAATTAGGGCGAACTAGATTTCTACGCTCATTTCGATATGATGATCTGCCTTCATATGTTCGCTCAATTGTTTCGAATCGACAAACGTGTTTCCGCAGCATGCGAGAGCTACATCGAACTGGGAGACATTGTGATCCTTTCTCATATGGGAAGTCAGGTGATTGGAGTCGTCGTACATCAGCCCGCAACATTCATACTTTACCATAATTAATCGGGGTAGATAGATTACTTGCAATTAATAATCCTATTGCGGAACCTCGGAGAAAATACCCGGCTGGATTTAGGGCCAGGCGCTTGCGTGAATGCAGGTTTTTGGCATCCCCCTCACAAGTGGTATTCTTGATCTAACCTACTATCACCTGATTCCAGATTCATAAAGTCCTAATGGAAGGCATGCACTGAGGGAGGAGACCGTGAAATTCTTCAATCCCAGAGGGAGACAAACAAAGCAGAGTGCAGCGGATTACTATCCGAAGAGCATTGGGCTCCCTCTACCAGGAAATATGTTCGACTACGAGTTCCTAGTCTGCGCCAGAAACACTCCCTACACCCAAAACCAGATCATGAGTGTTTTCATCGATCACGGCGCCATGCTTCTAGCTCTCGACAGCAGTACAGATTCAACTGAAAACAAATTCATACTCTCCATTTGTTGCAATCTGGAGCATGCCGATCTGGGACCGGTGGAACTTGCAGTGCAGCTTCAGAGTATGAAGTTTGTAATTTCCGCGCAGTACTATGAAATCCGGGGCAGGTTATTTGGGAGAAGGGGACTTTCACTCAATAGTAGACATGAGGCGGTGGCACTACGTTCCAGCACGTTGATCCATTTGGGGCAGCGGCTCGCGAAGGAAAGTGGATCGATTGGAACTGCGGCATTATACCAAGAGGGCCGCGAATACGCGCACAGCATAATAAGCGAGCTAGGCGAAATCTTGAACCACGATGCAGCTCCGGTACATACGTTCTATTATGGCGATCAAAAAGATGATGCGACAGATGAATCCAACAACAAGCCAGTAGAAGCCTTCTGTATGAAATGCAGAATGATGCGGCGGATGGATAATCCGAAACAGGTGCTTTTTTCGAATAAAACTCACGCCGTGCAGGGACAGTGTGCTTTCTGTTCGACTAAGGTGTTCAAAATAGGATCCAGGATTTACGGAAAGATCCTAGTTGACCCGCTGATCGAAAATGTTCAGGCATTCCTCATGGCCACGGGTTGGGGAATGTTTGAACTTCGGAGCGCGATCGAAGGCAGATTTGGAGAAGTGACAATCTCGGAACCGCCGACTGTGGAAGGCGACATCTCCTTCGGCAATCAGTTTGTCGAGGGGATTGCGGCCGGGCTTTTGGAAGCGGCGAGCGGTTGTCGAAACAAGATGGAACTAGTGGGCGAAAAGTTTGATCGAGACACCAGAATCTTGGCTCTGAATTTCGCTGAAAGGATACCGATCAAGGTCAAGCGATCCAGAAAGTCAGATTCTTCTACTAAGAAGGAAAGTACAAACATTCTCCCACCGGTTGCCTCAGGACGCGCGGTGGTAGAAGTCGATCGAATCATTGACTCCTTGGAGAAGATAGAAACTGACGGAAGAGCCTCTCTTGGAGAAAATGAAAAAGAGATTGAGGTCGGTGGCGCAGGTCAACTTATTTCTAAACCGATTTCAGCTCATGAAGACTCTTAACCGCGTTAGGCTCACGTTTTTCTAACTGGCTGGATTTAGGGCCCAGCGCTTACCCATGCAACTGAAAAGCTCGTTCCATCTGTCGAGAGCGCTGAAGGCTGTGCCTTTGTCGCTGCAACTGTGTTTACCATTACGAGCTCGTCGACCATCGAGCCGAATTTTGAAATTGGTTTTGTTGAACCGGAAACAGTCGCAGTATCGGTACCAGTCACGTGCGTGGTATCCTTACCGAAAGTAGCAGTCCCAAAATTTGCCAGAGGATAAAGACAACCAGGTCCGATGCAATAGGCTGGAGCTTCGACAATCCATTCAGCGGAGTTTCTGGCAGCTCCCACAACAGAGGCGGAGTGGGAGAAAGATTTGCCTGTTGTCACGTCTTTTATCATCACAGTGAATTTGGACGTCGTCGACGAATATTTCACACTCGCAGAGATTACATTTCTAGGACTAACTGGGACCTTGGTTATTACTACTGACCCCGCGGGATAAAACTCGTACCACGCAAAATACGATGCGACGCCGTTAAAGCACTCGGCAGCCGTACCTGTCTGTTCCACTGTTCCTGAAGTTAGACCATCTATCCCGACCCAGGAAACCGCATATTCTGTTGTGGTGGTCGAGGAGCAGCTCACACTAGGTTCGGTCCAGGATCCCTTCACCTGGGTTACAGAACCTGTCGCCGCATTAATCGCATAGCCTGCCCAGTTGCTGCTATCAAGGATCGTCGCCGAGTAATTCTTGACTATTCTTGCAGGAGATGAAATTGAATGAGAAGTGTAAGCACCTGTGCTGCTAAAGGAAGAAAGGCAAAAGATCAGAATAACAAATGAAGAAAGTAGAACTATTGTTCGTCGAGGAATGGGAGACACGCCCTTACGCTAAAACTTTGAATGATAAATACATTTTTTGGGGATTACCCTTGATAGTATTCAATGTCTGAATAGGAATACCTGCTCAAAATATAAAAATTATTTCTTCTTTGTTTTTTTCGTAACTCTGGGCTTCAATGCTTTAACAATTTTTTCTTTCTTCTGATTTCCAGCTAGAGCGGCTTCTATTGCACCAACAAGTGTTTCAAACTGATAATCGCCGTTATGTCTGAAATCGTTTATGAAGAATGTCGGCGTCCCGTTCACGCCGCTCCTTACTCCGCTCATGAAATCCTCTCGTATTCTTGGAAGATGTGCATGAGTTGCGACCTCGTCCCTAATCCTCTGAGCATCCATGCCAAGCTTTGATCCTGCGTATTGAAGAAAGAACTCTTCGTTGGAAAGGTAAGATTGATGCTCGTAGAGATAATCGTGCATCTCCCAGAATTTTCCCTGATCTGAGGCCGACTCGGCGATCTCGGCGCCGAACTCAGCTCTCGGATGAACTTCTGTAAGGGGAAAGTTTCTGAAAACAAATCGCAGATCCGAGCCAAACTTTTCTTGAACCCTCTTCACGATTCCATAAGCTTCACCGCAGTAAGGACACTGATAGTCACCGTACTTTAGGAGAGTCACCTTCGCATCTTGAGATCCCTGAATGTGATCTCTTTCCCCAACGAGAAGCTTCAGCCTGGGGGTGTGTTCGCTCGTTTTACGATACACCGGCTGCTTTCTTGTCTGGATAGATTCGCTCGAGAGCTTCTAGAATTCCATCGGCGCCAGGATTAACGCCGTCCGGAGAGAGATAGCTCCATCTGATTACACCGTTATGATCGATTACAAACAACGCACGTTCCGACTCTCCAATCCGATTCTGGTAGGCCCCGTAAAGGGATGAAACTTTCCCTTTCGGCTCAAAGTCGGCCAGGAGTGGAAATCTGAGATTACGGTCCTTGGAGAATGCAACATGACTCCAGCTCCCGTCAACCGATATTCCTAGAACTTCAGCATTGAACCTCTGAAATTCTGGCAGGACTTGATTGTAAAGTGCCAGCTGATCCGTGCAGACCGGGCTCCAATCAGCGGGATAAAATGCCAAGATGACAGGACGTCCTCGAAAATCGCTTAGGCTCACTTTCTGATCAGGAGTGCTGTGCAGGGAGAAATTGGGCGCTTTCCTACCCGGGGGCAGGATCGTTTTACTTTTCGGTTTTGAAACTGTTTTCTTCTTAGGCAATGAGACGACCTTTAAGTTGCCACTTGGTAGGTTTTAAGCAATCTAAAATGCGTATGGGTTGATCCACAAATCGAATGACTGCACCAAATTACTCGACCTGATTGAGCGTCGCAAGGGTTTCTCTTCGAGATCTCGCGCGGGATGACAAATTCGGATTAGGTCCTCGTGAAAAAGTGGCCGTACCAAAAAAGCGTTCCGCTATTTTCCTTTCTTTAGAGAGGCCTAGGCTACACCCAGAGTGTTTCCAATTCCTGCTACTATGATCGAAGCACCTTCGGGCAATTCGCTGACGAGGTTCAGTATTCTAGACACCGTTGAAGCTACCTTGTCCCTGACTTGGCTGGGGATTTCTGTTATCGCTTCCTTCTCAGACATTTTTGTTACAAGCGCGAGCATTTCGACTTGTCGCGAGGCGGCGGTTTCTTCGATTCGGAACCTATCGGTTCCTGGCCCTCCTATGGCAGCTCCTACACCTTCAGCCATCGAGCCGGTTTCCTCGCCTTCCAGTTTGAGTGAAGCATCGACCGTTAGGACGTATTTCACGCCTACATCTTCTTGCAGCAATTTCTGAATGGCTGCACCCGGTTTACCTACGTTTCCTCCAGGCCCTTTAGCCTTTACAACGTATGCGATATGATTCTGATAGCTCAGTTTCGCAACCTTGGTGTCCCTGATTAGCTCAGTCCACGTCGAATTCACATCAACAGACTTTACCAGTTCAGAGGCAACAAGTGGTCCAAACCCGTCACCGATGATCTTTCCATTTGCAAATGCGTTCATTGCAGACGCGTACGCTTCGGCCGTTTCCATTATCTGCGGCATCAGCATCTGAAGCTGGACGACCGAATAGGCACCACCCTGTTTACTGCCAACGATGTAAAAATGTCTGACTATTTTGAACATGTTGTTGAGGCCGATTGTTATTTCCGCAACATTTGAGAGCGTTTGCACTTGGGACTCATCAGCTTTCGGCGCGATCTTTCGGATTTCACTCTTCAGGTTTTCATCGGCGGAGTCAAGGATATGTTCCATCTTGGGAACAATTCCAGTAGGGTCCATGCTGACCGGTGAAATCACGAAGCTGCCCAGAAGGCGATCTACGGATTGGTTAAGGAAAGCAGGATCTTGGTTTTCGCGGTACTTTTTCAAAGAATCGACAAGTCTGCCCAGAGCTTCATTCCGCATCCGATCCAGTTTAGCTATCTGATTTTTGATCCCCCGCTGCATGAATGATAGCTGGAATCGCTGTCCGTAAAGGAACAGCAGTACGAACGACCCGATGTAAAATACATTTAGAAGTGTTGTGATGGATGACAAATCAAATGCCATTTAACGATCACAAAGTACGTATTGGTCATCCAAGCATATAGGGATTACAGCTCAACCGTCTACTTTGGTTATTAGAAATGAAAACCGTGAGTAGAAAGACTGCGTTTCTCTAAATTCCATACAATAGGAAAAGGAAGACGCGCGATAGGAATCTTTTCGCCGGATTAACGCTTTTTTGCGGTCATTATGATGTCACCGTAGGCTCTCACGAAAAACTCTTGCGCACGTGACAAGGTCATTCGACCCTCCTTCGTAAGTTCGTAGATCGTCGTCCTTCCCTCCGTCCTAACTTCCACTTGGCCTTTGATCAGAAGTTCCTTGAGAGCCGGATAAATCGTCCCGGGGTTTGGCTTTTCTCCCTTCCTCTTTCCAATCTCCTCGGCAAGCTCCTGGCCGTACATAGGACGATCTGAGAGAAGCCATAAGATCATGAAGGAGAGCATTCCGCGCATGTCGCATCCAACATCCTTATGCTCGGTTTCGGTTTTTTTCATTCTTGGGAGCGGAAATACACTAGGTCGTAGTTGCTGTTAAAGCTATAGGCCCATTCCATCCGCACTTATCGCATCGACCGCTTGTTCATGAAAATCGGCAGATACTTTTCTGCAAGAAGCGAAAGCAACTCACCAGTGTGATCGCGAACGACGTGATTAAGAAACGAAACGGCGATTTCCGCCCTCAGGCTAGGATCAGAGTCGAATGCCTTGTCGGCAAGTTCGAGACATTTTTCACACTCGCTTATCGGTTCTACTTTGGAAAGCTTTCGCATTGCATCCAGCTGCTTTTCGAAAAGCTGGCTCACCTTTCCAAGTCTCTTCTCCTGATCCAGAGTCTCAAGTAGGTCAACTCTCTCTTCATGGGTGAACTCGGGAGAGTTGGCACACAGGTCGGCGAGGTTTCCCGGCGAATCAGTGTGTCGGAGCATGCTTATGATCTCGGTGGGAATCCCGGGAACTAGTTTTACAAACTCATCTATCTGATTTTGGACTTTCTTCATCAATGAAGCCGCCTCAGACGAGGCAGGCAAAGCCGGTTCGTCAGCCCTTTCAAACAAAACTCTCGGGTGACCAGAAGATTCAACGAGTTTCTTTATGTGAATCCGCCACATACCTTTCAATTCTAGACTGCTGCCATCTCCGGCAAGATCTGATCCTGAATGCCTAACTATCGCGAGCGTTCCGATTGTCCGGGCCTCGGTCTTCGTTGCTGGTATGAAGGCGAGAATCTGATGTTTGCTCATGGCCTCGTTAAGCGCTGAAAGATTTCTTTTTTCCTTAATGACAGTTATAATTTCCATACCGGGAAATAAAACAAGCTCGCTTGAGAGGATTGCAGGAACCTCGTAGTCCTTGGACTCTGAGATTCCTTCCGTTATTCTATTGTCGCTCATATCTTGTTCATCTAAATTTTGCAAAGCACTTGGACGAAAATTGGATTCTTGAAATGGTGATTAAAGAAAACAAACAATATATTGATATCGGATGTCCGACTATTAGTAATACTTCAATCTCACTAATTGAATCTGATCTCTGTGGTTACTCTTGCTATGCCTCAGACCTGAGATGCGATAAACAAGAGGGGCCGCTATACATGCCCGGCGACTGCGTTTTCATTGGCGGCCAGTTCATATGTCTTCCTTGAATTTTTCAGAGAACCCGTCATAGCAAAGCACGTGATGAGCGAAAGGACGGCGAATAAGAGTCCGAATGTGAATAAGGGTGAGATCGACTGGATGAATGCGTCCCTCAAGAGCGGAATGAGTTGAGCTACTCCCGGATTTTGTGCGAGCAGCTGGGCAAGGGCTGAGGGGGACGATAGTATCTGTCCCACTATGTTCGGATTCCCCAAGACTGGTGATGCTTGAGCTTGAGCCTGCGGAGGCAGGTTCGACAGGACCCCCGACAGCTTGCTCGAAAGAGCGTTCACCTGAACAGACCCTAAGATAGCCAAACCAATTGTGCCGCCCAGATTTCCCATAAATTGACCCAGTGAGGAGGCGACGCCGATCTGCTTGGGATCAACTGAATACTGAATGGCGATGAAGGTCGGGGCAAACGAGACTCCGATTCCGATTCCAGTGATTGCGACCGCTTCGCCAATTTGCAAGGCCCCGCTCGAGCTCGAGAGGAGCGTCATTAGGTACGCCCCAAACGTCGCAACTGCGAGGCCCGGAATGCACAGTTTCCTGTAGCTTGTCTTGTTAACCAGTGACCCTCCAATGAAACTCCCCACTATCATGGGGAGCAGGAAGGCATCAAGTATGTTCCGTGAATCATCAATCTTCAGTCCGAGCCCTGCCTCTACGAACAGAGGAATGTATGACACAACCGCCAGCAGCATAACTCCTCTCAGGAAAGATACACCTGAAGCCGCGCTGATGTTTCGGCTCTTGAAGAGGCTAAGAGGCAGCACAGGTTCGACCGCTCTCCTTTCTACAAAAATGAATGCGACGAAGAATATCGCCGCAGCCGAGAAAAATCCGATCTCTGGAGCAGAGTTCCACGCGTAAGTCGACCCTCCATTCAGGAAGCCAAGGTTGAGGAAGGATATCCACGCGATGAGAGTCGGTATACCTAGCCAGTCCATCTTCGGCCGAATCCCGGTCAGGCGGGATTCCTTAAGTCCGAAAAGAAGCAGGAAAACCGAGGCGATCCCAAATGGGAGATTGATGTAGAACACCCACCTCCAGTCTATCGCTTGAGTGAGCACTGAACCTACCTCCGGTCCCAGAACCGAGGCTATCCCAAAAACTGCTGAAAATATGCCAATGATCCTCCCGCTTTGCTCTGGAGGAAAAGTAGTTGCAGCAATGCCAAGAGCTATCGGGAAGAATGCACCTCCGCCTAGTCCTTGGATCGCTCTAAAAATTATCAGTTCGTCAATATTTTGGGATACGCCTGAAAGAATCGAGCCCGCCATGAAAATTCCAAGACCAAGGAGAAAGAATTTCTTGCGGCCGTATAGATCAGATAGCTTTCCAAAAACGGGCATTGCGACGGTCTGTGTCAGAATGTACGCGCTGAACACCCAGGCATACAGACTCAAACCACCCAGATCTCCAATTATTGTTGGACCGGCAGTTGCAACTATGGTCTGATCCATAGCTCCTAGCAAGAGCCCCATCATCAGTCCAATGACGATGAAAATCGACGTGCGTGTTGATGTGACCTGTTTCTTTGTCACACCAAGTTCCGCAGAATTTATTGAACTGGGCGCAGAATTGTTTTCCCCAAACTCCCGATTCGATATGCCGGGCGTTGACTCGGGACGAGAATCGTCTCTAGCAAACAAGAGCAGATATCGGTCATCCAATAAAGCGTCAATAACTTATTAGCTTTTGATCGAGGGTTTGCATTTTTCCTTCGGAGCTTCGGAGCTCCACGATACTCTCTATATTGTATTGTCTTACTTTATTGACAAGTGTGATTTGCCGAGATTAACTTCTTTAAACGCAGGATGTATTTCCACGGCCAGATTTCTCGAATCCGGTGGCGCCGAGATAACCCATGCGTAACTGCCACCTCGTAATGAAGTATTCACATGCGGGTGGTAACCCTTCGGAATCAAGACAGCATCATAGTCGTGAACGACGTAGGCTCTTTCGTCATCGCCGTCAAGTATTAGCTGGACTCCAAAGCCAGGATTCAGTCCGAAGAAAATGTACGCCTCCGGCTTATCGTCGTGTTTGTGCGGCGGATAGCTACTCCATTCTCCGATCGAATCTTCGACGTAGCCCGCGATGAACCGATTTGCCTGATCTCTTTCCGTGATAGATTGCACGACGGTCCTGCGGAACGTCGGCTGACCGATTTTCATTTTTTCGGCATCCACGTATTTTTTCACGTAAGGGGAGAATTTCTTTGATCCGATTGTTTCAGCTACGAAAATAACAGCTTCTTCTCCAGACTCGATTCTCGCATTCTCTCCCAGCGGCAGGTACATCATGTCTTTCTCAGCGAGTCTCGTACCATTAACTGAAAATTTCCCTTTGAGACTGAATATTAGGCGTTCCTTGTTGCTGACACCTGGGAGGTCCAGAGTAAACTTTCCAGCCGTCTTCAGGCAGTGGAGCGTAAACCCATCAAGATCGAACATCTTGAACGGGGCATTTTGCAGCGCTTTTGTTTTCGCGTGCATTTTTAGAGAACTACGCTCGCGATCTTGTTTACAGCTTCGATGATGTCGCTGATTCCTTCCTCGGTGTCCATCGGACTCACGTCGATGTGCACGGCTCTCCCGAGGAGATCTAGACTGGGTGCAAGATCGGTCTTCGCTAGCTTGTCAACTCCCGGAATAAAATGTCCCCACGCCGTGAAGATATGTCCATCGAACCGCTTTGGGTCGTACATAACTCCCGGATACATGCCGCTGAGCCTCTTGATACCTTCTGCTAGAATTGCATCACGGAAAATTCTCGCCTTCTCGGGCTTGTCAACGAAGAATACTAAGGCAACTCCAATTTCCCCCTGAGGATCTGGAAGTCTCCTGAATTCAATTCCGCTGATTCCTGAGATTCCCTTCTTGATCTTTGCCTTGTTTGCTCTGACCTTCGCGATAATCTTGTCCTCTTTTTTCAGCTGTGCCCTGAGGATTGCTGAAGAAATTTCGTTTATGCGGTAGTTAACTCCTGGAAACGGCTTTACTGAAAGTTTTGGCTCATCAACCTCGCCTGACCTAAACGGAGTTCCCACGTCGTGGAACATTAGCATTCTTTCAAATATCGTTCGGTCATCCGTAACTGCTGCACCGCCTTCTCCCGCCGAGATCATTTTGTTCAGCTGGAAACTGAAGGACCCGACGTCTCCGATTGAGCCGAGTTTTTTGCCATGATAACTTCCACCACCACACTGTGCTACATCTTCTAGGAGCGCTATCCCGTGTTTTTTGGCTATCTTCGAGAGAGGATCCAGATCGCTCGGAACTCCCCTGATGTGGACCGCCATTATCACTTTGGTATTTTTGGTGATCTTCTTCTCCACGTCCTTCGGATTGAGGGTGAGAGAGTTGTCAACATTTGCGAGCACTGGTGTACCTCGCGCAGCGACTATTGCACTGGGACAAGAAACCCACGCGTACGCGGGAAGAATTACTTCGTCTCCCTCCTTGACCCCCAGCCCGATAAGAGTAGTGTGCAGGGCCGCAGTCCCGGAAGTGACAGCAAGAGCAAATTCTGTCCCGACATAATCCTTGAACTCTTTTTCGAACTTGCCCGTAATGTTCAGAAACTTTGGGCCGTAAAATCTGTAAGGCGATTGTGCCTTCAGAACTTCCATGACCGCGTCCACTTCAGCTTGGTCAAAGTATGTGGCACCCGGATGCATGACCGGGAGAGGTTCTTTCCTTACTGGCTTGCCGCCGTATAGAGCGAGCGATTCCTTCGAGACTAACATGTCAGGTTCTAACAGTCCGCAAATAGTCCAGCCGATTTAAATGTAGTCCGCGGATTTTGAGGGATACTTACTCTAGCATTTTTGAACACTCTAAACCCTGAATCCAAAGGATCTTTGACGGTACGTTTGGGGAGGTAGGCGAGTGCCTGACTAAGGAGTTCCCTTGCTGATCCAGAAGACGTTTCCATCAGGATCGTCAAACATTGCGATCTCACCGCCGCCCTCTGACTTCGTATAGTCGAGTGAAAACTTTACTCCCTTCTTCTTGAGATCTTTTACTTTTTGTTCAATGTCATCGGTGTAGAAGCAAATGCCCGTATTCCCGGGTTCTAGGTTTTCAGACTCGCATAGGTGCAGTTTCCACGTCGCCCCCTTCTCCCCGGCCGTAACCCAATGATTATCCTCCGTCGAGACTTCAAAGCCCAGCTTCTTTTTGTACCACTCGGCCGATTTTTTCCCGTCTGAGACCATAACAGCCACGCTGAAATAATTCGAGAACATGATCGCCTCAGTACGCCATTCGGCGCTCTTTCTAGTTTTCCATGGGCTAGTTTTGCCTTTTCGCACAAGGCAAAGGTACTATTTCACAGAAGGGTATTGATGTATTCGAATCCCTT
>Ga0116217_10005088_pt1 | contig 11616 bp, 7 predicted proteins | sample Sb_taG_6_FD_89697 | JGI IMG/M metagenome (GOLD analysis project Ga0116217, IMG submission 89697) | Peat soil microbial communities from Weissenstadt, Germany - Sb_50d_4_PS metaG | ecosystem: Environmental > Terrestrial > Soil > Wetlands > Peat | place: Germany: Weissenstadt | collected 2010-09-21 | reverse complement strand
GCCAATTCCTGAGTTTTGAGGACTGTCATGATAGCGTCGCGGAGAACGAGGCGCGAGGTGTTCCCGACCATCCAGGAAGGCACGGGGTAGCTGCCGACGGCTGTTGTCTTGATTCGTGGAGGCATTGAATCTTCCCTTCCCGGAACGGCTCAGTCTTCCTCGCGGCGCACTGGGCAGCAGGCGCAGGCCTGCAATCATGGGCTGCGAACTGCTCGCGAAAATATTTCCTTTGTCGCAGGGCGCAACAAATACCAAAGCGCCAGCAAATCCACCACGAGGATGGAAACGTTCCACAACAATCCGACATGGCTGTAGCTCAACAGCGTGGCAATTAATCCGAGACACGCTCCGGCGGCAATCAGCAGAAACAAGAAGATCGTCAGGATGCGCGCGAGGTTGCGCAACTGGAAGATCGCAATCGCCAGCACCACGTGCAGCGCGCCGAAGAGCAGAAAGATGACTCCCCCGGCAGCGCCGAGCGCGGCAATTGCAGCTGCCATGGCGCCGTTTTCCGGAGCGGTCGCGGTGGCTCCCGTCGATCCCATGAAGAAGAAGATGATTCCGGTGGCGGCAAATCCAAGCCCCGCAAGAATCATCCCTGCGCCGAGGATTGTGACTCCAATTGGGCGTGCCATCGCGCGTCTCCGGGCAAGTAGCACAGAATTCAGTCTGCGGGGGTTCGTACCTGCATGAACCACACCGACAGTGTGAATCCTGTCGCACCAGCGTCTGCATGGACGGTAAGCGAGGCAGCTCAAGCCGTCAAGCGCGTATCTTTTGCGGAGCCGCCCAGCGGCGATAAACGAACAGGGCCACGCCCGCGAGAATCGAAATCACGCTCGCCGCCTGCGCGTTCGTGAGGCCGTAGAACGAGCGCGGGTTGATCCGAATGATTTCAACGAGATACCGGGCGATCCCGGTGAGCACAAGATACGCCGCGAAAATGATTCCGTTCGGGGCATGTGTTTTCAAGCAGCGCGCGCCAAGACGCCAGAGAATCCAGGCGATCAAACCGGCTGCCAGAAATTCGTAGATCGGGGTGGGATGAACGCGCTGCGTCGTGGGCACGATGCCATTTGGAAAACTCATGCCCCAGGGAAGCGACGTGGGAATTCCATAATCGCCATCACCGGAAATCAGGCAGCCGATGCGCCCGATGCCGTAACCCATCGCCGCTGCGGGAGAAGCGGCGTCCAGCATCAGCAGCGGCGACATCCGGAAACGCTTCGCCAAAAGCACGAGGGCGAGGAATCCGCCGATGATTGCGCCCACAAACGCGAAACCCATGGTGCTGAAAAGCTGCGGCCACGGATCGGCGAAAAACTCGGCGGGGCTTTCCAGCAGATGGTAGAGCCGCGAACCAACGAGGCCGGCGAGGCCCGTGATGCCGATGATCGCCTCGGCGTCGGCGGTGGATCCGCGGCGCGCAAAATCAGCGCGCAGAATAAAAAACGCGCAAATCAGCCCGGTCGCGACCATCAGGCCGTACGAGCCGAGCGTCAATGGGCCAATGTGAATGAAGGGATACAACGGGACTCCCGTCCTCGCGCGGACTCTTTCTTCGTGCCGCTAGCCGCGACAGTATAGCCGAGATGGACGTGTTCAGGTGGCGCAGGCTTCCAGCCTGTGGGGGTTAGTCCTTGCAAGGACCAAACCCCACAGGCTGGAAGCCTGCGCCACTCGGTTTCTGAAAATTCGAGGGGGGAATCCTTAGTGAATCACGGCCTGGTCGCCCACCGCGGGCCGGTTTCTCCTCATGATGAGGAGAAATGGAACGAGGCAAAGAATTATGACTGCCAGAATGGAAATCACTTCGACGTAGGCAATCGTCGTCGCCTGCCTGTCAATGATGAACGATACGAGCCCGTGTGCCTGCCGAGTGGCTTCGACGCTGCCCGCTCCTTTTCCCTGCAAAGTCCGAGCCAGCCCGGACACGAGGTTCTCATACTGCGGCGTTCCGGGCGTCGTGTGCGCGACCATCGAATAGCGGCGCCGCTGGGCGACGCGCGCTATCGAAGTCGAGATGAGCGCGATTCCGATGCTTCCACCGACGTTGCGCATGAAGCTGTTCATGGAAGAAATCTGGTTATTCTTCTCGCGAGGGACGCCCACGTACGCCAGGACATTCTGCGGGACGAAGATGAATGCCAGGCCGAACATCTGCAGCGTGCGCATCAAGAATGCCGCGCGGAAGTCCATGGTGAGGCTGACCAGGCTCGACATGTAGTACATCGCCGCGGAAATCGATACGAAACCGAAGGCCATCATTTTGCGCGGATCGACTCGCGAGACCATCGTCCCCACAAGCGGCAACACCATGATCATGATGAAACCCCCGCCGGCCAGGGCCTCCCCGGCGACCACCGCGGGATATCCCAACTGCACCTGCAGAAATTGCGGAATCATGAATGTCGTGCCGTACAACACGATCCCCACCGTGAAACTGAAAAACATCGCCGTCGCAAAATTGCGCCTCTTAAACAAGCGGATGTCCACTACGGGATTCGGATGGTGCCACTCCCAAACGATCCAGACCAGAAAAGCATAGCCCGCAAGGACCACCAGCGAAGTAATCCAATGCGAAGAGAACCAGTCGGACTCCTGCCCCTTGTCGAGCGCGATCTGCAAACTGGCAATGGCGATGGTGATCAGCCCCAGGCCCACATAGTCGGCGCGGATTCCCCTTCTTCTCTCCTGCTCGCGCTTCAAGAACGGCGGATCCTCGACCAGGCGATTCGTCAGAAACAGCGACAGCAAGCCGATCGGGACATTGATGTAGAAAATCCATCGCCAATTGTAGTTGTCCGTGATGTATCCCCCGAGTGTCGGACCGATCGCCGGGGCGAGCACGACGGCCATTCCATAAACGGCAAAGGCCATGCCGCGCTTGGATGCGGGAAACGTATCGGCAAGTATGGCTTGCTCGCTTGGCTGGAGACCGCCTCCGCCTACGCCCTGCAGGATTCGGAAAAAAATCAGCATCCCCAGGCTCGGAGCAAGCCCACATAGAAAGCTGCTGGTCGTAAAAAGCGCAACGCACGCCATATAGAAGCGTTTGCGGCCAATGATCGTGGAGAGCCAGGCGCTGATCGGCAGGATGATCGCGTTGGAAACCAGATAGCTCGTCAGCACCCAGGCGGATTCTACCTGGCTGGCGGAGAGGTTGCCGGCAATATGCGGCAGGGACACATTGGCGATGGAGGTGTCGAGCACTTCCATGAATGTGGCCATCGTGACCGTCAGAGCGATCAGCCACGGGTTGTACTTTGGCTTCCAGGGTGCGTCTATTGCGTCTGTCACGCTTTTCTTCCTGTAGCACAGACTTTAAGTCTGTGGGTTTCCAATTGATCTTGGCTTCCGCGCACGGCCTGGGCGCACGATCGAACCCCCGCAGACTGAAGTCTGTGTTACTTACTTCAACCAAACTTTCGGGACGACCGACATTCCCGGGCGCAGGCGGTCAAGGCCTTGCTGGCCCGGCTTGAAACGGATGCGGACGGGCAGGCGCTGGACTACCTTTACGTAGTTTCCTGTCGCATTCTCGGGAGGAAGCAAGCTGATGACCGAGCCTGTCGAGCCGGGCATGGCTTCGACGGTCCCATCGAAATCCTGGTCGAATGCGTCCACGGAAATCGTGACCGATTGGCCGGGATGCATTTGTCTCAGCTGGCTTTCCTTGAAATTGGCCGTCACCCACAAATTGCCCAGGTCGGCGAGCGTGACGAGGCGCTGGCCCTTGCTGACGTGTTCGCCGGCTTCGACCGTTCGCTTGGTGATGACTCCCGCCACGGGCGCAACGATCTTGCAATAGCTGAGATCGAGTTGCGCGCGGTCGAGTTGCGCTTTCATCGCCTGTACTTCGGCCTGCTTGGACTGCACATTCGCCTTGGAAATGGCGATTTGATTGGGCGCATTGATTCGCGCCCACTCCATCCGGCTGCCCGCCTGGTCCAGTTGAGCGCGGCGCTGCTCCACGACCTTTTGCGCGGCCTCGGCCGATGCGCGCGCGGAATCGACGGAAGCCGCCAAAGCTTTGGCGATCCCCACCATTTGATCGTAATCGGACCGGGAGACTTCGTTCTTGTCCACCAGCGATTTGTAGCGCGCGACGTCGGCCTGGGCCTTGGCGTTATTCGCCTCCACCTCCAGCACTCGAGACTGCGCAGCAGATTGGTCCCGCTCCCCCGCAGCCAGGGCCGCTTCGGCATTGGCTACTTCGGATCGGCTCGTCGATACGCTGGTCTCGGAAGTGCTCTGCGTGATCGGGAGGTTCGGATTTTCCGCCCGTTCATTCGCCTGGGCTTTCAAGAGCTGTGCTTGCGCCTGTTCCACTGCGACTTCGAAATCACGTGGATCGAGCTCGATCAGCAATTCTCCTGCTTGCACGGACTGGTTCTCTTCCACATGGACCGCTTTCACATCGCCATCGATCCGAGCGGTAATGCCGCTGAGGTGGCCGTCCACCTGAGCGTCGTCGGTGGATTCGTAGGTGCGGGAATACAGCCAGAACGAAACCGCTCCCACGAGAATCACGCAGCCGATGATGGCCGCGAACAGAAGCGTCCTGCGCCGCCCCTCGGCATTGCTGCCGGCGTCGTTCGGATCATTGGATTTTCCGGCGGGCTCGGCAGGCCGGGGTGAACTGGATTGCTGCAATTGGTCAACCGCCATGGTTATTGGCTCCTCAAAAGATCGCGCATGATTTTTTCGGCCTGGCCGATCGCGCGGGCCACGCTGGCCTTGGCCAGGTTATGGGCATTCAAATTCGCGATGTAGTCGGACTCCGCGCTGGCCACCACTTCCTGCGCCTGCGTCACCTCGACCGTGTCGGCAACTCCGGAAGAAAAGCGGTCCGTCGACTGGGTCAACTCATCCCGCGCAAGTTCACGCCGGCTTTGCGCGACGCGCACCAGTTCCGCGGCGGCGTTGAGATCCAGGTAGGCGTTCCGGACGTCCGCTTCCACGCGGGAGCGCACGCTTTCGTATTCGGCGCGCCGCTGCTTCAATGTTGCCTCCGCTTCGACGATGTCTCCGTGCGTGTGCCCTCCCGCCCAGATGGGAAACAGGAGTTGGCCGCTCACATCAAAGGTTCCGTGGGAATTCGCGGGGTTTACGCCGATCACTCCGTAGTCCGCGACGATGCCGAGCGTGGGATAGTGCTCCGCCACGGCCGCCTTGCGGGCGAATTCGGCGGCGTGCAGCGACGCTTCCGCGGCTTTCAGGTCGGAACGGTTCTGCGTGGCCAGGGTGAGCGCCTGCTCGAGCGTTATATTTTCGAGCGGGGCGTACGGCAGTTTGTCTGCGAGCGAATAGGCCTGCCCCGGCGACAATCCGATAAGACGCGCGAGTCCGATTTTCTGCTTGGCGTATTCCGCCTGCTCCGCCGTCAGACGCTGCTGCTGCGTTTGCAACTCGACCTGGCTTCGCGTCATGTCAATTTTTGCGCTGAGGCCCGCCGTAAAGCGATCCGACGCCTGCTGGAAGATTGCCTGGGCGTTATCCACCTGCACTTTGGCCGAATCGACACGCGCGGATTCGGCAAGCACCTGTAGATACGCAGCCGTCACCACGTAGACCACGATTTCCCGCGAGTCCGCCGCGGAAAGCTCGGCCGCTCGTTACCCTTCGCGAGTGGATTGGTAAGAGCGGATCGCCTGCAGATCGGCGACGCGTTGCGTCAGGTAGCCTCGCAAATCGAAGTAGTTGAACGGGCCCACGATATTCGGAATATTGACGCCCAGGCTCGGAGGAAATTTGAATTTGAAACCAAAGGAGGACAGATCGATTTGTTCCACGTTCTCCCGAACGCCGCCGGACAGATCCGGGAACAACAAGCTCCGCGCAACGATGTTCTCTCCCGTCGCGCGTTGCGAGGACTGCTCCGCGGTAATCCCTCCCAGGTTATAGCGCAGCCCCATTTTCAGCGCTGCGTCGAGAGAGAGCGAGAGCGGCTGATCGGAGGGAGGCCCGGCACTCGCGCTGCCTTGATAGGGGCCGGTCTGCGCCGTGGCATAAACCACCGGAGCAAATATGCCGATCATCAGAAAGAAGAAACGAAAACAGGAAATTCGCATGGAAACCGCTCGATTCTTCAGGATTAGCCAGCCGCGCCTGCCGCACTCGGTCTGCGCTATCCAAGGGGGAGGCAAGGCGGGCGGTCCGATTTTGCAATTAAGGCTTGCGTGGCCGAGAACACCCAAGTAAAATACATACACGTATGTATCCTGTCAAGGGAAGCACGCGGCGAGTATGAGGCAACTTTCCATGCCTGCACGCGGCAAGAGGAGCCGGGGGCGCCCCGCCTTGGCGGCCCGCTCCCGCACACGACAGGCGGAGCGCACCCGGGCGACCCGCCGGAAATTGCTGGACGCCGCCAAACGCATTTTCGCGCAGGACGGCTTTGAAGCGGCCCGCCTGGAAGACATCGCGGCCGGCGCTGGCTATACCAGAGGCGCTTTCTACGCCAATTTCAAAAGCAAGGAAGACATCTTCTTTGCCCTGTTCGAGGAGTGGGTGCGGGAGCGAATCGAGTCCTTCACGAGCGTCGTCCGGCGCCACTCGGATCCTGTCGAAAAGCTCATGGCTTTGCGAACCCATTATGCCGAACTTGCCACGGACCGCCGCCTGGTCCTGATCTCCATGGAATTCAAGCAGTTTGCCCTGCGTCATCCCGAGGCGCACGCCCGGCTGCGGAGCCGGCATCGCCGCATCCGCGCCTCGTTCGGCAAGCTGTTTTCCGAAATCATGGGAGCGCTCGGGAAAAACATTCCGATTGACTACCCAGCGGCCTCGGCCTGCCTCGGAGCGGTCTCGCAAGGGCTGCTGCTGGAACACCTGCTCGACCCCAAGACGCTGTCGGATGGCGATGTCCGCCGGGTTCTGGGCCTTTTTTTCGATTCAATTTTTTCAGGCTGCGCCCAGGCAGGGTAGGCGCCGGGTGCAGTGCCAATTAGAGAAAACGAATTTGTAACGGGAGTTTGGGCTTTCGCATCTGAAGATAGTGCGGTAGACGCGCCTCGGCAAATCCTCCGGAAGACGCGAGTTGGGGATGGAAAACGCAGGCTCTAAGTAAACTTCAGATTCGCCAGCGAAGACCGGATTTCATGCGTCGGAAATCGGACAGAAAATGCAATCGCTGGTATCGCTTTCAATGATTTTCGCGCTGGTGTCGGAAAAGTCCGGCGCGGGCAGGCCAAGGAGTTAAGAGCCCGGTATGTGGATTGTCCGTTTAGCGCTGCGAAGGCCATACACCTTTGTGGTGATGTCCTTGCTGATTCTGATTCTCGGGACGCTGGCGGTATACACCACCCCTATCGATATATTCCCGAACATCGATATCCCAATCGTTGCTGTCGTTTATGGGTATGCGGGGCTTTCGGCCGAGGACGTTTCCCAGCGGCTTGTGGTCGGCTTCGAGCGCGGACTTACGGCAACGGTCAACGACGTCGAGCACATCGAATCGCAATCCTTGAACGGGCTTGGCGTCATCAAGATTTTTTTCTATCCCAGCGTGCGCATTGATATGGCCATGGCGCAAGTCACGGCAATCGCGCAATCCGCCGTCCGGCAAGATCCCCCGGGAACGATTCCGCCGTTCATCCTGGCCTACAACGCGTCCTCCGTCCCGATACTTCAGCTCGCGCTTTCCGGAAAGGGCCTTTCCGAGCAGCAGTTGAACGATCTGGCGGCGAATTTCTTGCGCTCGCAATTGGCGACCGTGCAGGGCGCCGTCTTCCCGAACCCATACGGAGGAAAGCAGCGCCAGATCCAGGTGGACCTGAATATCCCCGCGCTCCAGGCCAAAGGACTTTCGCCCAACGACGTTGTCACTGCCATCGGAAATCAAAATCTGATTTTGCCCGCCGGCACTGTAAAAATCGGCTCCAAGGAAGACGACGTGGACCTGAATGCGAGCCCGCAAACCGTCGATGAAATGAACGATTTGCCGATCAAAACGGCGGGCACGAATACGATTTACATTCGGGATGTCGCGCACGTCCGCGACGGCAATCCTCCGCAAACCAATATCGTCATGGTGGACGGACAAAGAGCCGCTCTCATGACCATCCTAAAGCTCGGCAACACCTCGACCCTGGACATCATCAACGAAATCAAACAGCAGTTGCCCACGGTCCTCGCGGGCCTGCCGCCGGAGTTTCGGGCCCGGCCGATTGCCGACCAATCGTTGTTTGTCCGCGCCTCCATCAACGGAGTCGTTCGAGAGGCGGTCATTGCCGCCTGCCTTACCGGGCTGATGATTTTGATTTTTTTGGGAAGCTGGCGCAGCACGCTGATCATCGCGGTTTCCATTCCTCTTTCCATTCTCACGTCGATCATCGTCCTGAGCGCCATCGGGCAGACGATCAACATCATGACGTTAGGCGGGCTGGCGCTGGCCGTGGGCATCCTGGTGGATGACGCCACAGTGGAAATCGAAAACATCAACCGGAATCTGGCCCAGGGAAAGGAAATTATTCAGGCGATTCTGGACGGCGCGCAGCAAATCGCCGTGCCAGCGTTCGTCTCCACTCTTTCGATCTGCATCGTATTCGTGCCCATGTTCTTCCTGACGGGCGTGGCGAAGTATTTGTTCGTGCCGCTGGCCGAAGCTGTCGTATTCGCGATGCTGGCATCCTATTTGCTCTCGCGCACACTTGTGCCGACGATGGCCCGGTATCTCCTGAAAGCCCACGGCGAAGAATCAGTGGAAACGTCGCTCGCCAGCGGAAATCCCCTGGTGCGCATGCAGGGGCATTTCGAATTGCAATTCGAAAGACTCAGGAACTTTTACCGGGGGATCCTGCAAACATGCCTTGCCCACCGCGTGATTTTTCCGCTGGCCTTCCTGGCGGTCTGCGTTGCTTCGTTCGCGTTGTACCCGTGGCTGGGCGAGGATTTCTTCCCGAGCGTCGACGCCGGGCAAATCAAGCTGCACCTTCGCGCGCCGACAGCCACTCGCATTGAAGAGACCGCGGAACTATGCAGCGAGGTGGAGCGAACGATCCACGAACAAATTCCGGCGAACGAGATTGAAAGTTTGATTGACAACATCGGACTTCCCTACAGTGCATACAATTACGTTTATAGCACGTCGGCGCCGATCGGTCCGGAAGACGCCGACATCATGATTTCCCTGAACCCGAACCACCACCCCACCGGTCAGTACATCCATGATTTGCGTTTGAAGCTCACGAAGGAATTTCCGGGCGTAATGTTTTACTTCCCGCCCGCGGATATCGTCAGCCAGATCCTGAATTTCGGCCTTCCTGCGCCCATTGATATTCAAATCATGGGGCGCGATGTCGAGGCGAACCATCAGTTTGCGAACAATCTATTGAAGCAGTTGGATACGGTGACTGGAATCGCCGACTTGCGGATCCAGCAGCCCTTCAACCAGCCAAAGTTGCACATCAATGTGGATCGCACCAAGACTCTTCAGGCGGGCTTTACGCAACGCGATGTCGCCGGCAATCTGCTGGTTTCGTTGAGCGGCAGCTTTCAAACTTCGCCGTCGTTCTGGCTCGATCCCAAGTCCGGCGTCAGTTACATCGTTGCAACGGAAGCCCCCCAGTATGATTTCCAGTCCTTGCAAGACCTCGAAAATATTCCCGTGACTGGGGCGGGCGGCGGCACCGCCCGCGCGCCATGGCAGCAGCTTGCGAACCTGGGAACCATCTCCCGAGGCGAAGGGATGGCGACGGTGTCGCACTATGACGCTCAGACCATGATCGACATTTTTGGATCCACCCAAGGACGCGATCTCGGCGGGGTCGCCAAGGACATCGACGCGATCGTCAACCGGAATCGCAGCCACCTGCCGCGCGGCTCCCAGATGTTTGTTCGAGGCCAGATCGATACGATGCGCAGATCGTTCGTCGGGCTGCTGGCCGGTCTGGGATTTGCAATTCTCTTGATTTATCTGCTGATCGTTGTCAATTTCCAATCCTGGCTCGATCCGTTTATCATTATTTCGGCGTTACCGGCCGCCCTTGCCGGAATTGTGTGGATGCTGTTCGTGACGCACACCACGATCAGTGTGCCCGCGCTTACGGGCTCGATCATGTGCATGGGCGTGGCCACGGCGAACAGCATTCTGGTCGTCAGCTTTTCAAAGGAGCGCGTTCAGGAAGGACTCAATCCTCTTCAGGCTGCGGAAGAGGCCGGATTTACGCGCTTTCGCCCGGTAATCATGACGGCCATGGCCATGATCATTGGCATGCTGCCGATGGCGGTTGGCCTCGGCGAAGGCGGCGAGCAGAACGCGCCCCTCGGACGCGCAGTCATCGGCGGGCTGATATTTGCGACGGTCGCGACGCTTCTGTTTGTGCCGTCCGTCTACAGCTTGATTCACGGATTCCGCGAAAACCCGGGCGAATCCGCCGAAATTGAAATCCCGGGCGAGTAGTCACGGCCTAATATTCAGGCGGGCTCCAAGTAGAGCCCGCATCCGTTTTCGGAGGATCAGATGGAGGTTGTTTCCAATCAGCGGGAACCGGCGGAAGCGCCAGCCAGTGAACGGGCGAACCCTGGAGGCCCGCCTGCGCCGGGCAGCAAGGTGGCCCGCGGCGTGATGCTCCTGCTCGTGGTGATTATCGTCGCCATGGTTGTTCTCTGGGGAATTTCGAGCCGCCGCAAAGCCAACGCGCAGCTTTCCCAGGAGACGCAGGACCTGGCGATCCCGACCGTCTCCGTCATTCACCCCAAGCTGGGCGCCCCGCAGCAAGAAATTGTCATTCCCGGCGACATGCAACCTTATACGGATGCTCCTATCTTTGCTCGAACGAATGGTTACTTGAAAAAGTGGTACGCGGATATCGGCGCGAATGTAAAAGCGGGACAACTGCTGGCCGAGATCGATTCGCCGGAAGTGGATCAGCAATTGCAGCAGGCGCGCGCGGACCTGGCCACGGCCCAGGCCAACATGAACCTCGCGGAAGTCACCGCCGCTCGATACAAGGATTTGCTGAAGACGGATTCCGTCGCGCAGCAAGACGTCGACAACGCCACGGGAAACTTCGATGCTCGCAAGACTACTGTCGAGTCGGCGCAGGCCAATGTGAAGCGGCTGCTGGATATGCAAGCCTTTGAAAAAGTCTATGCTCCCTTCGACGGCGTGATCACGGCGCGCAATACCGATATCGGCCAGCTGATCGATTCCGGCAGCAGCGGCGGAACTGCGCGTGAACTATTTCACATTGCGGCCATGAACCCTCTTCGAGTTTATGTCAATGTCCCCCAATTCGATTCTCCTGAGATCAGGCCGGGGCTACACGCCGAGCTGGCTCTGACCGAATTTCCCGGCCGCCGATTCCAGGGGTCCGTCGTCAGGAGTTCTGGCGCCATTGACAACACATCGCGGACTTTGCTCACCGAAGTCGACGTGGACAATTTCGCCCGCCTGCTCAAACCGGGGGGCTACGTCGAAGTCCACCTCAAGCTGCCTTCCCCCGTGAACACCTTCACGCTCCCCGTGAACGCGACCATTTTCAAATCCGCTGGCTTGCAAGTGGCGATTGTGAAAAACGGCAAGACGATTTCACTGATCCCGGTTACGCCGGGCCGTGATTTTGGAACGGTGATCGAAATCGTCGCGGGGCTCAAGGGCGATGAATGGGT
>Ga0116217_10005087_pt1 | contig 11619 bp, 9 predicted proteins | sample Sb_taG_6_FD_89697 | JGI IMG/M metagenome (GOLD analysis project Ga0116217, IMG submission 89697) | Peat soil microbial communities from Weissenstadt, Germany - Sb_50d_4_PS metaG | ecosystem: Environmental > Terrestrial > Soil > Wetlands > Peat | place: Germany: Weissenstadt | collected 2010-09-21 | reverse complement strand
GTCGATGCGGCCGAGGCCGCCGGGTTCCGCCGCGTCGAGATCGGGGTCCGCGGTCCTACCGGAAAACCCGAGACGGCCTCGTTCGCGCTGCTCGACGGAACCGCTGTCATCGAGTCGGCGCAGGCCTGCGGGCTGAGCAGGCTGCCGGGCGGCGCGGCCGCCCCGCTGACCGCGACCAGCCGCGGCGTCGGCGAGCTCATCCTCGCCGCGGTCCGGATGCGCGCGAAGCGGATCGTGCTCGGCCTCGGCGGCGTAGCTTGCACCGACGGGGGCGCGGGCCTGGTCACGGCACTCGGCGGCAGGCTCCTGGACTCATCGGGCGCCGAACTCTCGCCGGGCGGTGCGGCGCTGGCGAGGACGTCGGCGATGTCGTCGCGCGCGATTTTCATTTTCATCACGCCCATCTCAACTTCAAAATGGTTGTCGTCGATTTTGCGGACGATGCGGGCGGGACGTCCGGTTGATTTCAGCTTGACGGTGTCGCCGTCGGAAACATGCTTGACGACCTGCGGCTGGGCGTGCGGATCGCCGTGGTCGGCTCCGGTGGAGTGGGCAACTACGGTGGAATCGAACTGCTCGCGAAACTCGCGGCGGAGTTTGGCGATTCGGCGCTCGGCGTCTTTGGAAAGTTTTTGCGCGGCGGCACGATCCTGCACGGCGCTGACGGCCTCGCGGGCGTGATATTCGAAATCGCGCAGCAGGGTCTCGAGCTTTTTTTCCATCTCGCGGACTTTGGTTTGCTGTTCTTTTTTCCCTTCGGTGGCCAACCGCTTTTTTTCTTCTTCCAATTCTTTTTGGACGGTCTGCAGGCGCAGGCGTTCTTTTTCAGCTTCGCGCAGGTCGGCGTGGAGTTTGTCGAGGAATTGTCCGACGTCGCGGGCCTGGGTTCCGAGGCGCGAGCGGGCGCTCGCGATGATGGCGGGATTCAAGCCGAGGCGGCGCGCGATGTTGATGCCGGCTGACGCTCCGGGGACACCCACTTTCAGTTCGTAGGTCGGTTGCAGGGTGGCTTCGTCGAAGCCGACCGAAGCGTTGACCACGCCGGGAGTGTTGGCGGCGTAAACCTTGAGCGAGGTGTGGTGGGTGGAAATGATGGTCATGCAGCCGATTTCGCCGAAGTGGCCTGCGATGGCGACGGCGAGAGCGGCGCCCTCTTCGGGATCGGTGGCGGAACCGAGTTCGTCGAGCAGGACGAGGGAGTGGACGGTCGCGGTGCGCGAGATGAAATCGATGTTGGTGACGTGGGCGGAGAAGGTGGAAAGATTTTGCTCGATCGACTGGTAGTCGCCAATGTCGGCGAGGACGGCGTCGAAGACGGGAAGCTCGGCGCGGTCGGCGGGCACGGGGAGGCCGGACTGAGCCATCAGGGCGAGGAGGCCGACGGTTTTGAGAGTGACGGTCTTGCCGCCGGTGTTGGGCCCGGTGATGATGAGCTGGCGAGAATCCCCACCCTCTTTCGCAGAATGCGCGAAAGAAGAGTGGGGCACCTGGCCGAGTTCTACGGTGACGGGAACTACGGGGATGGATTTGAGTTTGAGATTGCGTTCGAGCAGAGGATGGCGGGCATTGTGCAGGAGCAGGCTCGCTGCGCTCGCATGGGACGGACGAATGCGTCCGTCCCCACGTGAGTCGTGTTCACGCGAATCGTCTCCACGCGAGTCGTGGGGCTCACTGCTTAACTTCACTGCTACGCAGTTGTAGTCTTCGGCGAAATGGGCTTTGGCGAATTGGAGTTCGAGTTCGGCGAGGGCATCGACGGCGGCGAGGATTTCCGCGGCTTTGGTTCCGATGCGCTGGGTCATTTCGAGGAGGATGCGGTGAATCTCTGCGAGTTCTTCTTCGAGCAGACGAACCAGTTCGTTATTTTGTTCGATGGTTTCGAGGGGCTCGACGAAGACGGTCTGGCCGCTGGAACTGGCGCCGTGGACGACGCCCTGCACGCGGCGCTTCTGCTCGACCTTGACGGGAATGACGAAGCGTTCGCCGCGGATGGTGACCAGTTCGTCCTGCACGGTGCCACCTTCGGCGAGGCGGCGCAGATAGCCTTGCAGGGATTCCTGGATGGAGCGGCGCTGTCTTTCAATTTCGCGGCGAATGCGGGAGAGTTCGGGCGAAGCTTTGTCGTCGAGGGTTCCATCGGGCTGGATCTTGTTGCGGAACAGGCGGAGAAATTCGGTGAAGTCGGCGATCTGGTTGGAGAGGGCGTGGACGGCCTGCCAGTCGGACTTTATATTCGCGGGGGGATGGAGGGCGATCTCGCGCCACTCGGCGGCGCGATCGACGACCAGGATGACGTCACGAATCTCGGTGGTCTCAAGGGCGGAGCCGGCGATGCGCGATTTCTGGACGAACTCGGAGATGTCGAGCAGGGCGGAAAAATCGAAGCGGCCGCCGACGCGGCGGAACTCGCGAATCTCGGCGGCGAGTTCCTGCTGGTGCTCGATCCAGTCGCGGTCGGTAGACGGGGCGAGAGCGGCGATGCGCTGCTGGCCGAGAGGGGAAGAGGAGTAGGCGCGGAGAAGTTCGCGGAGAGCGTGGAACTCGAGCACGCGTGCGGAATTGTGGATGAGCTCGGCGGACATCAGAAATTATGGTAGCAGGGAGCGGGGCTGCGCGACGGCGCCGGTCTGCGCGCGAGGTCCCTTCGGCTTCGCTCAGGGCAGGCTCCTCCCTCCGCCTGAAAAACCGCTGCGGTCGGGATGACGCATCATCGGGGAAACATACAGGAGATGGGAGAGATACGGGAGATGCGGGGTCAGTCGCTGCCGGCGCCGGCAACGTGTGCGGCGGATTCCGCGGCGGCGGGAATGCGGATGATGAACAGGGCGCCGCCTTCGGGCTGATTCTGGCAAGTGATCTGGCCGTTGTGATCGCGGATCACGCCATAGACGGCGCTCAACCCGAGACCTGTTCCCTTGCCGACGGGCTTGGTGGTATAGAAGGGATCGAAGACGCGCTCGGGCTCGCGAATGCCCGGTCCGGTGTCAGAAAACTGGAGCATGGCCTCCTGGCCCAGGCGATGGGCGGTGATTTGGAGGGAGCCACCGCCCGCGTCTTGCAAAGCGTCGATCGCGTTTTCAATGATCTCGATGAAGGTCTGGAACAACTGGTTAGCGTTGCCCCGGACCTGGGGAAAATCTGGGGCGATGGAAAGGGCGATGCGGATATTGCCGCCGGGACGCCGCAATTCGAGCATCTGGGTGGCGCGCTGCAGGAGCACGGTAAGGTCGACGAGGTTTTGTTCGCACGGCGATTGCTGGGCAAAACGGAGGAGGTCGGTGACGAGGTCGCGGGTGCGGCGGGCTTGATTGACGATTTTGCGCACCAGCGCGTTCTGCTCGTCGGTGAGCCGTTCCTTGGCCCAGAGCTGCTCGGAATAAGTCATGACGGCGTTGAGGGGGTGGTCAATCTCGTGAGCGGCTCCGGCGACGAGATGGCCGAGCGTCGCCAGCTTTTCTTTTTGTACGAGCTGGCTCTGCAAACGCTTCTGGCTTTCGTATCCGCGGCGCGACTCCTGCAGCAGGGCCATCAACGCCTGGTCCTGAAAATATTGGCGGAGGAACACGAACGCTCCCAACACCAGCATGGCAGTGAGCACGGTGAACACGCGGAAGGCGCGGGTGGGCCCGGCCGATTTGTCGGCGAGCACGGTCCACACGCCCAACACCGGCAGAGAGAGGATGGCGAGCATAGCGAGTTGCGGAAGCAGCTTTCTGAGGCGCCGGTTCAGGTTGAACTCATGGCTTTCGAGGCCCCATTCCCTTGCCGAAAAAATGGCGGCCGCCATCCACACGATGGTGCCGATGAAGGGCACGTCGTACAGGCTCCCCGAATAGTAGGTGTTGTTAGCCGACGCGCGGTCAAGCAATTGGGAATTGACGCTGTACAGCAAAGCGGCGGCGAAAAAATGCAGGTAGAGGCGGCGCCATCCGCCCAAACTGGTCCAGGCCGCCAGTCCCAGTACCGCGAGCAGCATTCCGTTCTCGAATCCATAGAGCCGGTCGTAGTAGAGACTGTAAATCTGCGCGTTCGGCACGACATATTGGTGAGGAAAGACAATGAAGGCGTAAAGGAAGACCCACCAGCCGAGGAGCATCAGAAAATTGAGCACGCTGAGATGAATTCTTCCTTCCTTCTTGACCAGGTCAGGACGCCAGGCCACGGCGGCAATCATCGGTAGCGCGTGAAAGAACAGGATGATGTCGAACAGGAATGGGTCGGGGATGGGGCGGCGCAGCAGGACTTCGAAATAGGACCAGGCCGCCTGATTGCTGGCCCAGAGGGAGAATCCCAGGGACATCAGCAGCCAGAAGCTGCGCTCCTGGGCGGGGCGGGTCACGACATTAAGGAGGGCGATTCCGACGGCGGCCAGCAACAAAACCAGGCCAGCCAGATCGGCAAAGGCGGTCAGGCCGAATCCGCGGGGCGCCGGCAGACACAGGGCGGCAAAGGCCAGGGTGACTCCGGCCGCCGCAACAAACCAGCGGTGTCGTTGGAACAGACTCATCCGACCCTCATTCTATGGGAGTGAATCGGGGATTCCGAGAAGCGTTTCGAGGGCCGTTGGTTACTTCGGTTACACCTGCCTTGGGCGACTGGGAGGCACGTAGAAGCGGATGCCTTCGTTCGCGCGATGCGAGGGCAGCCCAGCCCGGACGAATGCGTCCGGGGCTACGCGTCTCGCGTGTATTTCAGAACCTGCCTGTTTCAGAATCAAAGATGTTTTAGAATCAAGGTAGGAAGGAGCAATCCTCGTCGTCATTAGCCTTCCTTCGGGTGACTGCCTATGGCATTTCCTGTGACTCGCCTGCGCCGCCTGCGCCGCACTGCGGAGCTGCGCAACCTGGTGTCTGAGACTCGCCTCACGCCTGACGCATTCGTGTATCCCATGTTCGTGTGTCCGGTAGAAGGCGTACGCAAGGCCGTGGGCTCGATGCCGGGGGTGTTTAATTTGTCGGTGGACGAAGCGGTGAAGGAGGCGCGGGAAGCGCACGGGCTGGGCGTGCCGTCGGTGATATTGTTCGGGCTGCCGGACAAGAAAGACGAAGTTGCGACCGGAGCGTGGGTGGATGACGGCATCGTACAGCAGGCCGCGCGCGCGATGAAACGCGAAGTGCCCGGACTCATCGTGATGGGCGACGTGTGCTTGTGCGAATACATGTCGCACGGACATTGCGGGATTGTGAAAGCTGCGCCGCAATCGCTGGGAGCCGCAGTTGCGGCACCTCCAGCCACGACGACCGACTACGAAATCGACAACGACGCGTCGCTGGAACTGCTGGCACGGACTTCGGTCTCGCTGGCGAAGGCCGGGGTCGACATTATTGCTCCGTCGGACATGATGGACGGGCGGGTGGGAGCGATCCGCCGCGCGCTGGATGAAGCGGGCTTCATCCAAACGCCGATTCTTTCGTATGCGGCCAAGTTCGCGTCCGGATACTACGGGCCGTTTCGCGAGGCCGCCGATTCGGCACCGCAATTCGGCGACCGGCGGTCGTATCAAATGGATGGAGCGAATATCCGTGAGGCCATGCGCGAAATTGAAGCCGACATCGAAGAAGGCGCGGACATGATCATGGTGAAGCCCGCGATGCCGTATCTGGACGTGATTGCTGCCGCGCGGGAGCGCTTTGAGTTGCCGCTGGCGGCGTATCAGGTCTCGGGCGAGTACGCGATGATCGAAGCCGCCGCGCAAAATGGCTGGATCGAACGCGATCGCGTGATGATGGAATCGCTGCTGAGTATTCGGCGGGCGGGGGCGAGCATTATCTTGACTTATTACGCGAAGGACGCGGCGCGGCTGCTGGGGTGAGCGTGATTGTGCGAGGCGCGAGTTTTCTCATTCGAAAATGAACAATCTGCAGTTCTCTCCGGCTTGCATAATCTTGCCGCGACTGGGGGATTCCCGAATCGAAACCAGGGCCAAAATAACCCAGCCCCAAATCACAGACTGACTCCGCATCAGTGCGTAGAATTCTTGTTACGGGCGGCGTTTAGAGGGTGTTTCCAGTGGGTACTGGACACCGCCTGTCAAGCGGTCGAGCGGCCTAGTCAGCCACTAGGGTTCGAGTCCCTCACCCTCTGCAGTCACTCGACCACCGATATTCCGCTTGACACCGTGTTTGGTGGGACTATCATTAAATGTGACAGGCGGTGTCAGTACCACTTTCCAGCCCCGGCAGACTACCGGGGCTTTCGTATTTCTGCTGGCCGAATTATCCTTAGGAATTGCTTCGCAGGCGTCGTCCAGTATAAAAATCAAGGCCTCGGTGAACAGCCGGGGCTTCGCATTTACCGCTATATTTCCGCACGTCAAGGGGCGGCGGACAGAAGTGTCCGCCCCACATGACCAGCTCTACGCTCCGGAACCCTGGGTGGTGGCGGACTTTACTTCTAGTTGTTTGCGGTCTTCGGCGGAGACCTGGAACATCTGGCGCGGCTTGAGGCTCATGAAGCTGGCAACGAAGACGTCGGGGATTTGGCCGACGCGGGTGTTGTAGGTGTTGACGTCGTCGTTGAAGAATTCGCGGCGCTCGGCGATGCGCTCTTCGAGTTCGCTGAAGCGGTTCTGGAGTTTCAGGAAGTTTTCGTTGGCCTTGAGCTGGGGATAGTTTTTGGCGACGGCAAAGAGTGAGCGGAGGGCGGTCGCCATTTTCAAATCGGCTGTGGCTTTCTGGCCGATGCTGGCTGCGTTCATCGACGCGGCTCGCGCTTGCGTGACCGCGAGCAGTGTTTGCTGCTCGTGCTGCATGTATCCTTTGACGGTCTCGACCAGGTTGGGAATCTCGTCGTGACGTTGCTTGAGCAGGACGTCAATATTGGTCAAGGCGCGGTCGTTCTCGTTGCGCAAGCGCACCAGGCCGTTGTAGAGGATGACAGCGTAGATAAGGACGGCCGCTATGAACAGGAAGAACGCGAGCCCGGTGAGGATGCTGCTGTCCATTGCGTCTTGACCTGGCTTTAAGGTGCCAGTCGCGTGGTGGAGGAGGCAAGTGCCAAGGGGGTTGCGGCGAACGGGGGGCAGATTCCCTCAGGGGCTGAAGCCCGCGAAATCCTAGGGCACTGAAGGGCCGCTGTTCCACGGGGCCACTTGGGGCGCGGTCGCCCTTTCGTGGGCCGCTCTTCCATCGTCGCACTGGTGCCGCGTGGCCGTTCGAAACTGCGCTCCGGGCAGGCTCTGGCGCGGACGGGCGAGGGCGCCGTCTCCACATGAGCATCATGGCCGGACAGGCGAAGGCGTCCTTCTCCACATACGCACGTGGCGGGGACGGACGAAGGCGTCCGTCCCTACGTGAGCATGGTTAGTCTTTGCTGGGTTTTTTGGGAGTGAGGTCGCAGGATTTGCGGACTTCGTCGAGGTTCAGGCCTGCGGGGGAGAACTCGGCGATGGCGTAGCCGGTTCGCGTCTTCACTTCCACGTTGAAGACCTGGGCTCCCATGGCGCCGCGAACGGTGCCCTTGTCCATGGAGAGGACGCGGCCCGCGACCCAATTCCAGCCGCGGTGGTCGTGGACGTCATCGAAGCGGACCATGACTTCCATCTTAGGCTGGCCCCAGAAGCCGGGATAATCCGGGCGTCCGAGCTTGGCTCCAGGATTGAAGTTGGCATGATCGTACTTGCCATTGGTGCAGACGAGTTCGACTCTGGGCTTGTAGTCGGGGTCTTCCTTGAAAAAGTTGTTCGAGAGCAGTTCGAAGCGGACTTTTTTGGCGCCAGTCATCTTGTCTTCCGATTGGAACTCCATCCATTTGCCGCCGGCGCTGACTCCGTCTTTTTCATCCTGGTAAGGGCTCATGGCGCCCTGCTGGGCAAAGGCGGATGCGGCACAAAGCAGCGTTACGCACGCCAAGAAAGCCAGGGCGATGCGGTTGGGTTGATGAGATGCATGCAAAACGTTCACTGTATCCTCCAGAAACAAACACCCCTAGGTATATTGAACCCAAAAGTGCGCTGAAAGTTGCATGAAAAGAAAGCCGCCGGTCCAGGCTAGTGAGTATCGATTTTCAGGTCGAGGTAGACCTGGGAGCGGTCGTCGAACTGGCTGACTGACTTGGTGTCGCTCTTGTGGCCCTTGTACTGGGCGTAGACCTCGTAGTCAACGGCATTGGAGAGCGCGGGAAAACGGTAGGTGCCGTCGGTGCCGACGATGTAGGTCTTGACGGCGCGGGTGCGGGTGTTGGTGACGTAGACGACGGCGTCGGGAAGCGGGTTATCCTGCGGGTCGAGGACTTTGCCAAACAGCAGGCGACCGACGGCTTTGTCTTTCTTATCGAACGCCGCGGAGTTCGACACCGCGGCCAGCGACACAACCAGAGCGCAAGCCACGGCCAGCAACGGGATCACAAATTGTTTGCGATTCATGCTGGTGCTATTGTCTCACGGTCCTGTGGAAGTAGCCGCGGGAGCACCAGCCTTGTTCACACCAGCCTCGTCTACAGTTAGATGCAGTCCGGTGTCTTCGCGTTCGTCGTTATAAATGTGGACGGTGACTTCCTTGACCAGGCGCAGGGGCCTGCCGTCGCTGGCTTTGAAGCCTTTGAGGTCGGCGGAGAGGATGTAGTCGGATTCGCCATTGGGAACACGCTGAGCGAACTCGCCCATGTGGTCGGAGTAGACCTCCCAGCGGATTTTTTTGGCTTTATCCTTGGCGCGGCGGATTTTCACGAGGACGCCGTAAACCGGATGATCGTCCGGCCCCCAGACCGTGCCGGCAATGAGGGCGTAGGGCTTAGCCTTGGGAGCGGGGGCGGCGAGCAGCCCCTTGGGCGAAGTGAAACCCGGCAGGAGAATTACGATGAGAGAGAGGAGGAGAGCGACGGCGGACATCCTGGCGAAAACTTGGGGCCGAAATCCTTGGGGCCCAATTCTAGGAGTAGTCACCGTCTTCGCTTTCTTCGACCTCTTCTTCGTCTTCTTCGACGTAGCCCGCCTCGACGGCCTTCAACTCAAGCGGACTGGTGGTAATGACTTCAAAGTCGGTGCCGCATTCGGGGCACGAGATCATTTCCCCTTCGTCGACGCCATCCTCGTCGACATCCAGATTGGTTTCGCATTCGGGACACAGGACCATAAAGCCTCCCCAGCCGATTAGAGCCTCCTGATAATATTTAGATTCTTCCCGGCTCTCAGGTCAAGGGGGAGAGGCGTGGAAGGAGAGAATTTCCGAGGACCCGGGAATTGCTCGCCGCAGTGGGATTGTTCTGGACGGGGGCCATGAAGCCATGCTCCATTTCCGCGGGTTGAGGCGCTTCACCGCAAGTCTCGCCGCACTTGCATCTGTGGTTATGGGTTGTGCGGCACAGTCTGAAACGAAGGCAGCGGCCGATCCGCAGATTGCGGCGGCTTTGCGGCAGATTTCGGCACAGCGGATTCAGGCAAACATCGAGAAGCTGGTCAGCTTTGGAACGCGATCGACATTGTCGGCGCAGGATGAGGCGTCGATTGCCGCGGGACGCGGAATTGGCGCGGCGCGGGAGTGGATCAAGGCGGAGTTCGAGCGCTACTCGAAAGATTGCGGCGGATGCATGGAGGTGAAGACCGACAGCTTTACGGAAGAGCCCACCGAGCGGATTCCGAAGGCTACGGAAATCACCAATGTTTATGCGGTTCTGAAGGGTACGGATGCGGCAAACGCGAAGCGCATCGTGCTGGTGACCGGGCACTACGATTCGCGGAACAGCGACACGCTTGATGTGAGCGGGGATGCGCCCGGGGCCAACGATGACGGCAGCGGAACCGCGGTCAGCCTGGAATGTGCGCGGGTGCTGAGCAAAATGAAGGTTCCGGCGACGATTATTTTTCTGACCGTTGCGGGTGAAGAGCAGGGGCTGAACGGCAGCCGCCATTTCGCCCAGATGGTCAAAGAAAAGATGGCGAAAGATCAGGGGTGGGGTCTGGAGGCGGTGCTTAACAACGACATTGTCGGCGGGGACAAGAGTGCGGAGCAGGACCATTCGGTGGTGCGTGTGTTCTCCGAGGGAGTGCCAGCGGCGGCGACGGAACAGGACCTGCGGCGCATTCGCGGGCTGGGCGGGGAAAGTGATTCCGGATCGCGGCAACTGGCGCGGTATATCGCCGATGTGGGCCGCGCCTACGATGCGGGCGTGAAGCCGGTGCTGGTGTTCCGGCTGGATCGCTACCTGCGAGGCGGCGATCATTATTCGTTCAACCAGCAGGGATTCGCGGCAGTGCGGTTCACAGAATTTCGCGAGGACTTTCATCATCAGCACCAGAACGTGCGCGTGGAAAACGGCGTGGAATATGGCGACTCGTTGAAGTTTGTGGACTACGAATATGTGGCGCGCGTGGCGCGGCTGAATGCGGCGACGCTGGCGTCGTTGGCGGCGGCGCCGGCGCCTCCGGCGAATGTGCATCTGCTGACCAAGGATTTGGAGAATGATTCGACGCTGACCTGGGAATCATCTCCCGGCGGGCTGGCCGCGGAGTATGAAGTGTTGTGGCGGGCGACGACGAGCGCGGAGTGGGAGCATGCGCAGAATGTGGGGAATGCGACTCGGGCCACGATGAAGTTGTCGAAGGATAATGTTATTTTCGCGGTGCGGGCGGTGGACCAGGCGGGGCATCGGAGTCTGCCGGTGGTGCCGGTTCCGGAGCGGTAAAGCGTGAGCACTCCAAAACCCCTACTTCTCGCGCACGGAACGCGCGAGAAATGGGGCACCCGCAGTGCGAGTAGAATTACACGAGAGGGTAATCAGTGCGGCGAACCGGCGAACCCATGACGTTGAGCCTGCCTCCGTTCACCAAGGCGGTGATATGGCTGCTGGGGATTAACACGGGCGTTTTTCTGCTCAGGCTGCTTTTCTCCCTGGTGCCCGGGCTGGGCATCGTGGACGCCTACATCAAATACTACTGTGAGTTGACGCCGGTGGACGTCGTGCATGGACAGATTTGGCAGCTGGTCACTTACAGCGTGCTGCACGAGGGCCTATGGCACCTGCTGGGAAACATGCTGGGCCTGTGGATGTTCGGTTCCGCCATCGAAAGCGCGTGGGGCACGCGGCGCTTTCTGGAACTGTACTGGGTGGGCGTGGTCGGCGCAGCGATCACCACGGTCGCCCTTTCTTACACGCACTTGCTGGGAAATCCTGCGAGCTCTACGGTTGGCGCTTCCGGCGGAGTGTTCGCCGTCCTGATCGCATTTGGGATGTTGTTTGGGGATAACGAAATCATGATGATTCCGTTTCCCTTTCTCATCAAGGCAAAGTATTTTATCGGGATTCTGATTGTGGTCACGCTGGCTCTGGCGATGAGCGGCGGTGGACACGTGGCTTACGTGGCGCATCTGGGCGGGCTATTCTTCGGCTGGCTGTATGTGCGGCGGGGGCCGAAGGCGGCGCTGGTGAACGTGGGATTCGCGGAACGCTATTACGGGATGCGCAATTCGTACTACCGCTGGAAGCGGCGGCGGGCGGCAAAGAAATTTGAAGTCTACATGTCGAAGCATGACCGCCAGGTCCACTTCGACGAGCACGGAAACTACATTCCTCCGGATGACGACCAGCGTAAGGGGAACGGCGGGGGGAAGTCGGGGCGGGTGAACTGAAGTCGCGTTTGTCATCCTGAGCACTCTTTGCGCGAAGGACCTGTGCACTTCTCTT
>Ga0116217_10005083_pt1 | contig 11626 bp, 12 predicted proteins | sample Sb_taG_6_FD_89697 | JGI IMG/M metagenome (GOLD analysis project Ga0116217, IMG submission 89697) | Peat soil microbial communities from Weissenstadt, Germany - Sb_50d_4_PS metaG | ecosystem: Environmental > Terrestrial > Soil > Wetlands > Peat | place: Germany: Weissenstadt | collected 2010-09-21 | reverse complement strand
GCCGAGGGTCTGCTTGCCGACCGAGACGGTCCCGTTCGAGGCGATCGACACCTGGCTCGGGTCGACGCCGGCAGGGATCGTGATCGGCGGCTGGACCAGCAGCCCGGTCTGAGTGGTGAGCTGGCGCTTGTCGTTGAGCTGGAGCGCGCCGTTGCGAGTCAGGCCGATCGTGCCGTCCTGGCGGCGGACCTCGAGGTAGCCCTGGCCCTCGATCGCGACGTCGAGCGGCTGGCCGGTCTGCTGGATCGCGCCCTGGGACTGGTCATAGCCCATCTGCTCGGCCTGCGCGCCGGCGCCGGTCGCGACATTCGAGCCGTAGTCGCCGCTCGAGTAGAGCAGGTCGTGGAAGCCGATGATCGTCGACTGGTAGCCGGGCGTGTCGACGTTCGCCATGTCGTTGGAGATGGCGTCGAACTGCTGCTGCTGGGCCTCCATGCCCGAAGCGGCGGAGTAAAGACCTTCGAGCATCTATCAGCCTCCCAGCGAGCCCACCGACTGCGAGCTCTCTTGCATCGTTGAGTCGATCGTCTGGATCGCGTTCTCGCCGGCCTGGTAGGTCTGCGTCGCGGAGATCATGTTGACCATCGTGTTGATCGGGTCGACCGCCGAGTCCTCGAGCTCGCCCTGCTTGACGATCCCGCTGGCGCGGCCCGCGGGCGCGCCGGCGAAGTAGTTGTAGCCCTGCTTGGTCGGGTTGGTCACGTTGAAGACCCCGACCGAGGAGGCGGGAACCGTCCCCTGGGCGCTGACCGCGATCGGGGCGCCGTTCTGCGAGAGCACCTCGTTGCCCTGACCATCGACGAGCAGGCCCTGGGCCGATTCCTCGAACTGCCCGTCGCGCGTGTACTCCACGCCCTGCGGCGTCCGCACGGCGAAGAAGCCGGTGCCGGCGATCCCGAAGTCGAGCGGCTGACCGGTCGAGTGGAGCGCGGCCGGCGTCAGGTCGGTGACCGGGGTGCCGAGCTGCACGCCGGTGTTGACCTGACCGATCTGCTGGCCGGTCGCCGTGTTGGCGAGGAGCATCGAGCCGAAGTCCGACTGAACCGAGGCGTCCGTCTTGTAACCCGGTGTGGAGGCGTTCGAGAGATCGTTGGCCAGCTGATCTTCCCTGACCTGCTGGGCCAGCATCCCGGACGCTGCAATGTAGAGGCCGGTATCCATCGCCCCGGGTAGTCGCCCGTCCTTCATCATCCTTGAGGCATGGACCCGATCAACGTGGACATTCGTCTGATCAAGGCCGTGCTCGGCGCCGAGCTGCGGATCGCGCCGGGCCGCGCCCTGATGGCCCGCGTGGTGACCGCCGACGGTCTCGGTCGCGGGTCGCTGAACATCGCCGGCGCGGTCATCGACGCGTCGCTGCCCAAGGACGTCCAGGCCGGCCAGGAGCTGCGCCTGACCGTGCGACACGTGAGCCCCGACCGGGTCGAGCTGAGCATGTCCGACCAGTCTCAGCCGACCGCGACGGCGGCCGAGGCCGTCCGGCTCCCGGGCGGCGGGACCGTGCGGGTGGCCGAGCGCGACCCCGGCGGTGGCGGCCGCGGCTCCGGCGCCGCGGACGCGGACGGGCACACGCTGAGCCTCCGCTACGACGCTCCCGCGCTCGGCGCGGTCGACCTGCGGTTCGACCTCGACGCCGACTCGCTTCGCGTGTCCGCCACGCTGGCGGTGGGAACTCCCTTCGACCTCGCGCTCGACAGCGCCGGCAAGCTCGGCGACGCGCTCACCGAGGCGATCGGCCGGCCGGTCACGGTCGACGTGTCGCCTCGGCGCGAGCCGCTCGACGTGTATGCCTGAGCCGGACGGCCCGGCGCGCCGGCGCGCCACCGCACTCCGCTACGACCAGGGAGCGCCTGCCCCGCAGGTGACCGCCACCGGCGTCGGGCTCGTGGCCGACCGGATCGTCGCGGCCGCGCGCCAGGCCGGCGTCCCGGTGCGCCACGATCCCGCCCTCGCGGAGGCGCTCGCCGCGCTCGATCTCGGCGACGACGTCCCCCAGGCCTTGTGGACCGCGGTCGCCGAGACGCTCGCATGGGCCTACCTGCTCGACGCCAAGGCGTCCGGCCGCCGCGGCGCCTGAGCCGACGGCACCGCTCAATCTTTCGCGCCCGCTGCCGATGTACCCGGAGGCCTCTCCCCTCGGAAGGTGGTTCCCTCGTATGGCACTACGCCTCACTGGCATATCCACGCCTGCTGACGCCGGCGGCGCCGCGGCCGGCGTCGCGCTGCCCGCTCCCGGCATCACCGAGTCCGGTGGTGCGTTCGGCGCCCGGCTCGGCGTCCAGGCTCGCATGCACCTGACCGCGAACGACCTCGACGCCTACAAGACGCTGTTCGCGCGCGCCGGCGAGCACGACGATCCGCACGCGCGCTACCACGCCCGCGTCAGACTGGTCGAGGAGGGGCTGGCCGCCGCCGGCCAGGCCGCCTCATCCACCCAGGCGACGCAGCGGTTCGTGGCCGTCGCCGCCGGCGCGATCGGCGCGCTGGAAACCGAGCCGCGCGAGCCGATCCTGCTCAACTACGCGGGCGTCGCCCTGTACGAGCTTTGGAGCCTCGACGCCGCCCACGCGATCTTCAAGGCAGCGCATGGCCTCGATCCAGCGCTGCCGCACCTCAAGCGCAACCTCGACGAGATCGGCCGGCGCCGGCGCGAGGCCAGCCAGAGCGGCCGCTCGCTGAAGCCCCTCCACGCCGCCGTCCCCGCGCTTGCCGCGAAGGCGCGCAACATCGCCAAGCAGGCCCGCCCCGCCACCGGCCTCAAGCTCAGCCTGTGCATGATCGTCAAGGACGAGGAGGAGATGCTCCCCCGCTGCCTGGCCGCGGTCGCGCCCGCCGTCGACGAGATCGTGATCGTCGACACCGGATCGACCGACCGCACGATCGAGATCGCGCACGAGTGGGGCGCGAACGTCATCGAAAAGGAGTGGACCGGCTCGTTCTCAGACGCGCGCAACGTCTCCTTCGACGCCGCCACGGGCGACTGGATCACCTATCTCGACGCCGACGAGGTCCTCGTGCCCGAGGACGTCGACCGCCTCCGAAGCCTCACCGGCTGCACATGGCGGGAGGCGTTCTACCTCGTCGAGACCAGCTACACCGGCGAGCTCGGCGACGGTGCCGCGATCACCAACAACGCCTTGCGCGTGTTCCGCAACCGTCCGCACTACCGCTTCACCGGCCGGCTGCACGAGCAGATCGCGCACAACCTGCCGCTGTACGCCGCCGGGCGGATCGAACAGAGCTCGGTCCGGATCGAGCACTACGGCTACCTCGGCGCCGTTCGCGACGCCAAGGAGAAGTCGCGCCGCAACCTCGAGCTGCTCAAGGCCCAGCAGGCCGAGAGCCCGACCGACGCCTTCCTGCACTTCAACCTCGGGACCGAGTACTCCGTGATCGGCGACTACGGCTCCGCGCTGACCGAATTCGAGCAGGCCTGGAGCCTGGTGAAGAGCCAGAGCCAGGAGGACCGCGATTACGTGCCCTCGCTGCTTCAGCGGCTGGTCACGGCGCTGCGCCACTGCGGCCGCCCGGCCGAAGCGATCGCCCGCGCCGACGAGGCGCTCGAACGGTTCCCGGCCTTCACGGACATGGTGTTCGCGCAGGGCCTGGCCGCGCTCGCGCTGAGTCGCGAGGACGCCGCGATCGGCTGCTGGCAGCGCTGCATCGAGATGGGCGACGCGCCGGCGCGGTTCGGAGCGTCGGTCGGCGGCGGCACCTACCTCCCCCGGATCTCGCTGGCCGAGCTGCACGCGCGCCGCGGCGAGCTCGAGACCGCCAAGGACCTCCTCGACTGGTGCGTCACCGAGCACCCGGACGTGATCGCCGTGATCGCGTCGTACGCGTCGGTGCTACTCCGAACCGGCACCCCCGCCGAAGCGATCACGGCCGACTTCGAGTCCCGGATCGAACGGCTGACGCCGGCGGCCCGCTTCGTGCTCGCGACCGCGTTCTTCGGAAGCGGCGCAATGGCCGCAGCCGAAAGCCAGTATCGCGCGGTTCTGGATGCCCGGCCGAACAGCTCCCAGGTTCGCGTGCAGCTCGCCGAGACGCTGCTGAATCAGCGCCTCTACGCGGAGGCCGCCACCGAGGCAGCCCCGATCGCCGAAGATGATCCGTTCGCCGGCCTGGCCTGCCGGATCGAGCTGTGGGGCCTGATCGCTTCCGGAGACGTGGCGGGCGCGCAGGTCGCCACCGCGCGGGCCGAACGCGCCGGCGTGCCGAAGGCCGAGCTCGAGACGTTCGCTGGCTGGATCGAAGTCGCGAACGGAACGCCCGAGCAGGAGCTCCGCAGCCTCCCGGTCGCGGCCACTCCGCTGCTTGGCGTGATCCTCGAGACGCTCCTCAGCGCCCACGACTTCGAGCAGTTCGAGAAGCTCGTCAACCTCCTGGGCCGCTCTGCCCTGGCCCAGCGCGAGCAGCGCGAACTGCTGGCCACGATGTACCTGAAGCATGGATTCCTCCAGTCGGCCGCCAGCGAGTGGATGGCCGTCTGCGAGACCAACCCCGACGTGCGCGCGCTCCTGGGTCTGGCGCGCGTCGCCCAGGCAAACGGGCAGCTCGAGGACGCCGCCGTGTTCGCCGGCGAGGTCCTCAAAGCCGATCCGACCAGCGCCGGCGCACGGCAGGTCCTCGCTCACTGCTGACCCGGACAACTAAACGGAAAGACGAAGGAGGCGCTCAAGTTCTCGGCGGTGCGCTCGATTACCCCACCTGAGCGGGACGGATTCCCGCGCAAAGGTAGGAACCGACGCATCCAAGGAGGAATGCAATGAGCTTCGACATCGGTTCGGTGGGCGGGACGCCCGCCGCAGCGACCCCGGCCAAGAGTCAGCGCCCGGCTGCCGTGCCGTCACCTTCCGTGGGGTCCACGGACACCGTGACGGTCGACACGATCCCGGCGAGCCCCCCCGACGAGGTGCACGACGCGATCGGCGTCGCCAACCAGGCGTACCACAACCTGCAGGCGAGCGGCAGCGAGCTGCGCTTCAAGGTCAACGAGGCGACCGGCAAGCTGTCCGTCGAGGTCCACGACGTGCACGGGAACCTGCTGTTCACGGTCCCGGCGAGCACGGTACTGGACGTCGCCTCGGGCGGTTCGCTCCCCTCGAACTAGGACTCGCTCCCCGCCAAGCAAGCCAAGGAACAGCGGCCAGAGAGGTTCAAAGGCAATGTCAACACAACCCGTCGGCTCGAGCTCCAGCTCGGCCACCAGCTCCAGTCAGTACGCAAGCGGCGACCAGCTGCAGTCGCTCGGGACCGGCTCGCCGCTGCAGGTGACCGGTCTGGCCTCCGGCCTGGACACGAACGCGATCGTGAACGCGCTGATGGCGGCCCAGCAGCAGCAGGTGACGAACCTCACCAACCAGCAGTCGGGCCTGACCGCGATGAACACGCAGCTGACGGCCATCCAGACCGCGCTGACCAAGGTCGCCGACGACGCCCAGGCGCTCGGGAACCCCTCGCTGTTCGCGTACACCCAGACGATCAACTCGACCAACCCCACGCTGGTCGGCGCCACCGCGACCTCAAGCAACGGCGCGGTCGTCGGCGGCTACCAGGTCTCGGTCACCCAGCTGGCGAGCGCCTCCCAGCGCACATACCAGTTCACGAGCCCGAGCTCGGCCGACACGGTCACGATCGACGGCCAGCAGATCTCGCTGGCGGCCGGCGCGAGTGCCCAGGACCTCGTCAACGCGATCAACTCCAACCAGAACGCCACCGTATGGGCGACCGTCACGGCCTCGCCGACAAACGGGCCCGCCACCGTGGTCCTGTCCGACCGCGCCACCGGCCAGCCCGACACGCCCACCGACTTCATCAACGTCAGCGATCCCGCCGGCGCGCTCACCGAGCAGACGCAGTACGCGCAGGCCGGCGTCGACGCGGAGTACACGATCAACGGCGAGGCGACGACGCAGTACTCGTCCTCGAACACGATCAGCGGCGCCGCGGTGACCGGCACTCCGAACTCGACCACGAACTCGGGTGCGACCCAGACGATCCCAGGCGTCTCGCTGAGCCTCAACGGCGTCACTGGAACGACGCCGGTGACCGTCACCGTCGGAACGCCGGCGCCGAGCACGCAGAACATCCAGACCGCCGTGCAGCAGTTCATCACCGACTACAACTCCGCGATCACCACGATCCAAACGCAGCTGACGCAGGCGCCGTCGAGCACCGACCCGACGCAGGGGACGCTGTTCGGCGACTCGGACCTCCAGCAGCTGCTCTCGAACATGCGCGAGCAGATGGACGCGACCCTCGGCGGGCTCACCGGCAGCATCACGAGCATGCTCGACATCGGCGTCAGCACCGGCGCCGCGTCGGGAACCGGTGCGCCGTCCCAGAGCGCGATCAGCGGCAACCTGACCCTCGACGTCAATGCCCTGACCCAGGCGCTCACGAGCAACGGGAGCGCGGTCAAGTCGATGCTCCAGAGCTGGTCGATCAACTTCTCGTTCATGGTCAACAACGAGGCCGCCCCGGGAGGCACGATCTCCTCGCGGATCCAGGGAGACGACACCCAGATCAACTATCTGGCCACCCAGATCTCGAACCTGAACGCGGCCAACGCAGCCAAGCAGCAGGACCTGGTCAACGAGTTCGCGCAGATGGAGGCGGCGCTCTCGTCGAGCCAGTCGACGAGCAGCTGGCTGACCAGCCAGATCGCCGCGCTGCCGACGCCGTAAGAGGCCCTCGGACGAGAGGCCAGAGCGGCTCAAGAGCGCGCGTTCGCTGCCGAGCATCTGGGGAGAACGGACTCGTTGTTCCCACCCGCCCCAGGAGACCCCCTCACGATGACGCCACCCACCGCCACGCCCAACGCCTATCGCGAAAGCGCGGTGCTGAGCGCCCCGCCGGAGGTACTCGTCGTGATGCTCTACGACGGCGCCCGCCGGTTCCTGTTCCAAGCCGGCGTCGCGATGCGCGACGGGCAGATCGAGCTCGCGCATCGCAAGCTCCGTCGCGCCGAGGACATCATCCATCACCTGCGCGACTCGCTCGACATGGACCAGGGTGAGATCTCCCAGCGGCTCGAGGCGATCTACCTCTTCTGCCTGCGCCACCTCCAGCAGGCCCGCTTCGACCGCGACGCGAACAAGCTCGAGCAGGTGAGCACCCTGCTCGGCGAGCTTCGCGAGGCGTGGGCGACCATCGCCGGCCAATGAGCCCGGCCGAGACAGCGCCGTACGAGGCGCTCGCTCGGATGATCGAGCGCGAGCTCGAGCTCGTCGGGACGGGCGACTACGACGCGCTCGCGGCGCTGAAGTCCGAGCGCGACGCGCTCATCTCGACCCTTCCCGAGACCCCGCCGGCCTCCGCGCGCCCCGCGCTACAGCGGGCAGCGCTGATGAACAAGCGCGTGGAGATCGAAATCTTGCGCCTGCGCGAGGCGCTGCTGCTCGAGTTCGCGAACGTCGAGCGCGTCGGCCGCACCGCCCGCGGCTACTCGCCGCCGCGCCAGGAGCGCCCGCGCATCGAAGCCACTGCGTAGTCAGCGGTCGTACACATCACGCAGCCGCATTAAAGCTTCGGAATTTCCTGCCGATTTGCGGGGCCATGAGGCTCGTAGCAACATCAGACCTTCAAGAGGACACGACGCTCGCGCGCGACATCCTCACCGGACGCGACGCCGCTCCCCTGCTCCGGGCGGGCGTGAAGCTCAATGCTCGCTTCATCGAGCACCTCAACCGGGCGGGCATCCTGGGCGTCTACGTCGAGGATCAGTACAGCCAGGGCATCGACTCCCAGCCGGTGATCAGCGGTCAGACGCGCGGGCTGGCGACGCGCGCGATCGCGGCGGTGTATGACGAGGCCAAGCGCTGCGTCGCCTCGGGCCGGACGCTCGAGCCGGAAGCCACCGACGAGCTCTCGGACGTCGTCGACCAGATCCTCCTGGAGATCGAGGAGCTCGACGGGAAGGCCGTCGTGCTCGCCGACCTGTGCGCCGCCGACGCCTACAACCTTCAGCACCCGATCGACGTCACCGCGCTCGGTCTCCTGATCGGCCGCCGCCTGATCATCGAACACGGGTGGCTCGACTACAGGGGCGAGCGCCAGGACGACCGCCACGAGGAGCGCCTGTTCCGGCTCGGGATGGGGCTGTTGCTGTCGGACATCGGCAAGCTCGCGATCCCCGAGGCGATCCTGAACAAGCCGGGCAAGCTGTCCGAGGAGGAGTGGGAGATCGTCAAGACCCACCCCAAGGCCGGCGTCAGGCTCGTCCGCGACACCGGCGCCTGGTGCCCGCTGGTCCAGGCCTGCGTGCTGCGCCACCACGAGCGTTGGGACGGCACCGGCTACCCCGAGGGCAAGAGCTCCACCGAGGTCCACGAGATGGCCCGGATCGCGGCGGTCGCCGACGTGTACGACGCGATCACCTCCGAGCGCGTCTTCGCGCCGGCAAAGCCGGCCCACGTGGGCGTACAGGCGATCTTGGCGGGCGCCGGGACGCAGTTCGACCCGACGATCATCGACGTGTTCTCGCGTCGCGTCGCGCCGTTCCCGCCGGGCGTCGAGGTCGAGCTCACCGACGGCCGTCGCGCGGTCGTGGTGAGCGTCTCCGAGCTCGCGCTCGACCGCCCCGTGGTCCGCGTCATCAGCGGGGTGGGCGGGCCGGCATCTCCGGTCGACATCTCGCTGACCGCGGATCCGGGCATTCAGATCGCCGGCTGGAACCCCGCGCCGGCGGGCTATTCGGCCCAGGCCGCCTAGGCCCCCGCCCCGTCCGCCGCGGGACCGTGTTCGGCTCAAGCTTTCCAAGGCCGCAACCGATCAACCAGAGCGTTCGCCCCCGAAAGGACTTACCCCTGTGTCATTCCTGATCTCATCGGTCCGCCGCGAGCTGATCGGCGCGTTCGCAGCCGTCTCACTCGTGCTCCTGATCGCGCTCGTGCTCGGCTGGACGAGCATCGGCTCGGTCGACTCGAAGGTCCAGTCGGGCGCCACGGAGCTGCCGGTGCTCGAGCAGGCCGCCGGCCACGCTCGCGACATGGTGGCCTCGGAGGCCGACTCGGTGCTCGACGCGAGTGACATCCAGGATCACCTCGCCGACGTCCAGACCTTCCGGCAGACGGTCCAGACGCTCAACGGATACGCGACGACCCCGAACGCGCAGGCCGCGGTGAAGACGCTGAACGACGCGCTCGCGAAGTGGGTCGCTCTCGACAACCAGGTCCTCTCGCAGGCCCGCGCGCATCACACCGCGAAGGCCACCAGGCTCGTCGAGGGCCCGGCCAACGACGCCGCCGACAACCTCACCACGGCGGTGCAGAACGTCAGCGCTGAGATCTCGAACGCGAACACGAGCGCGGCCAACTCGAAGGCGACCAGCTCGAAGACGATGATGATCGTGATCGCGTTGATCGCATTGCTGATCGCGGCCGCGATCAGCATCAGTTTCTCGCGGGACCTCAGCCGCCGGATCGAGCTGCTGCTCGACGGGATCAGGAGCCTCGACGCCGAGGCGCTCGCCGAACTCGAGAGCGGACTCGAGGCGATCTCCCACGGAGACCTCACCCGCGAGCTGCGCCCGCGAATCGAGGAGATCCAGACCAACCGCGAGGACGAGGTCGGCGAGCTGACCCGAACCTTCAACGCGATGGTCGAGAAGACCCAGTCGAGCGTCGCCGCCTACAACACCACCCGCGCCAAGGTGGCCGGGATGCTGCGCGAGATCTCGAGCACCTCCGAGCAACTGACGCTGTCTTCGCAGCAGATGGCGAACACCTCCGACGAGGCCGGACGTGCCGTCGGCGAGATCGCCCAGGCGGTCAGCTCGGTGGCCGCCGGTGCTGAGGATCAGGTTCGCTCGATCGCCGAGGCGAAGATCCTCACCGACGAGGTGGCGATGGCGTCGCACGCGTCTGCCGACGGCGCCCAGCAGACAGCCGAGGCGGCCGCCGAGGCGCGCAACCTCGCCGAACAGGGCGCCCAGGCCGTCTCGCAGGCGACCGACGCGATGCAGGCGGTTCGCGACTCCAGCGCCGAGACGAGCACCGCGATCCGTTCGCTCGACGCCAAGAGCGAGCAGATCGGCGAGATCGTCGACACGATCACCGGGATCGCGGAGCAGACCAACCTGCTCGCGCTGAACGCCGCGATCGAGGCCGCCCGCGTCGGCGAGCAGGGCCGCGGCTTCGCGGTCGTCGCCGAGGAGGTCCGCAAGCTCGCCGAGGAGTCCCAGCGCGCCGCCTCCTCGATCGCCACCCTGATCCAGGAGATCCAGCACGAGACGCGACACGTCGTCGAGGTCGTCGAGGACGGCGCCCGGCAGACCGAGGACAGCGCTGCCACCGTCGAGCAGGCCCGCGAGGCGTTCGCGCGGATCGCCGCCGCCGTCCAGGACGTCGGTAACCGCGTCGAGCAGATCGCCGGGTCGATCCAGGAGATCGCGAGCGCGGGCAGCCGCGTGCAGGACAGCATGACCTCCGTGGCCGCCGTCGCCGAGCAGTCGAGCGCCTCGTCCGAGCAGGTGAGCGCCTCGACCCAGCAGACGAGCGCCTCGACCGAGGAGATCGCCGCGTCCGCTACCGAGCTGGCTCGCACCGCAGAGGAGCTCGAGCGCCTCGTCGGACAGTTCACCCTCGCCTAGTCGGCATTCCGATCCAGGCATACCGCGCCGGGCACGGGCCTCCTCGGTCCGTGTCCGGCGCGATCCGTTAAGGGGCCCGCGAAACACCCGCCGATAGCCCCTAAAGGATCCGGCCCGGACGCCGATTCATGGGAGGACTCGATGGATCGAGTCGTAACCGAGCCCAAGGAGGGCGCGTCTTTCAACGGACCTTTCATGTCCCTCCTTGACACCACTCAGCAAGCCCTCGAGTCCGCGATGAGCGGCTCGATGCTCCGTCAGACGCTTCTGACGAACAACCTCGCGAACGTCGACACGCCGGGCTACCAGCCCGAGGACGTCAACTTCCAGTCGACGCTCCAGGCGGCGATCCAGTCGGGTCAGCCACTGGACCAGGTCACCTACCAGCCTTATTCCGTCGCGCAGTCCGTCGGTCCCGACGGCAACGGGGTCAGCCCCGAGCAGCAGGAGGCCGCGCTTTCGCAGAACGGCCTGCTGTACGAGACGCTCACCCAGATCGCCGCGCAGCGCGAATCGATCCTTGAGAGCGCGATGGGGATCGGACAGTCCTGATGAGCTTCTTCGACGCGATCAGCATCGCCGCCAGCGGACTCACCGCCGAGCGCGTGCGAATGGACGTGACGTCCGAGAACCTGGCCAACGCCGACACCACCCAGGGCGCGAACGGGCAGCCGTATCAGCGCCAGGAGGTCGTCCTCCAACAGGTCGGCGGCGGCTTCGGCGCGGCCCTGTCGGGAGCGATGAGCGCCGCCGTGCCCGGCACATCTCAGGTCAACGGCACCGCGGCCGGCGGCGTCGCGGTGGCCGGCATCGTCAACGACCCCACGCCCGACCAGGAGGTCTACGACCCCGGCAACCCGTCGGCCAACGCCCAGGGCTACGTGAAGATGCCGAACGTCAATCCCGTCAACGAGATGGTCGACATGATCGACGAGTCGCGGTCCTACGAGTCCGACGTGACCGCGATGAGCACCGCCAAAGAGATGTACGAGAAGACCCTGGGTCTCCTGAAATGATTCCGGCGATCTCAGG
>Ga0116217_10005082_pt1 | contig 11627 bp, 10 predicted proteins | sample Sb_taG_6_FD_89697 | JGI IMG/M metagenome (GOLD analysis project Ga0116217, IMG submission 89697) | Peat soil microbial communities from Weissenstadt, Germany - Sb_50d_4_PS metaG | ecosystem: Environmental > Terrestrial > Soil > Wetlands > Peat | place: Germany: Weissenstadt | collected 2010-09-21 | reverse complement strand
CTTCAATTCCAGGGCCTCCGTCATGAAGGCCACCACAGCGGGCTGCGAGATGCTCTGCCCGAGGCCGATGGGCAGCGGCGTGTCCGCGTACGCGAAGGGCTGCATCTCCGCCGGCACAAACCGATGGCGCGGTACTTTTCGAAAAGCCTCCAAAACGCGCGGGTCGCGTACCCCACGGTCGATAATTTGCTCTTGGACCATTTGCTCCCGTGCTTCACGAGTCTCCGGCAATTCTGCCGAGTCTGCACGGGAACGCTCGTCCCCCGTCTCGGACCTGCCCACCGGTGGGGAAGCAAGGGTGTATGGGAGCAGGACGAAGATCATTAAGAACCACGCGGGGCTCTGAGGTGGGTTGCGGAGGCGCGCATTCATGGCAACCTCTGCATCCATTTTAGCACTTCAATGGGAGCACGGCGCGCCATAGGACAGCCGTTTGAGAAGGAGCCGCGTGGTCATGTCCTGACCGCCCGCGACAATTCGGCGTCCTACATTACCGAGGGGCGTGAGGTCTTGTAAGCAGCAGTCCGTTCGGGGAGCCAGTCACGCAATCGGGGGGCCAGGTAGAACCGGGGCCAAAGCAGGTCGTCGTCCGGGCGGATCACCCCGTCGGCGAGGGCGGTCGAGGCAAGCGGAGTTTCCGGGTAAATCCGCACGCCAACCGTGACTTTCAGCGCGTCAAGATGCAGCGAGTCAGCGAACGCAAGGCTCTCCTCGACGCTTTCCCTGGTTTCGCCGGGACCTCCCAACAGCAGGAAACCTCGGCGGAAGATGCCGGCGTCAGCAAACATCTTTGCCACCTCTTTCACTTCCTCGGCATTGAACCTATTGTTCAAACTTGCCAGCAAGAGGTCGGAGCCACTCTCGAACCCAAGGCTGATCTCGCGGCAGCCAGCCCGCGCCATCAGTTCCACCAACTTTGAATCGATCCATTTGGGGTAGATGATGCACCAGAAGTTAATCGCGAGGCCCCGCTCCACGATCTTCCAGCAAAGCTCTTTGACGTAGCAGGGCGGAAGGTTGAAGGTGTTATCGACAAAATTGAAGTTGGTGAACCCCCTCGACGCGAGTTGTTCCAGCCACGCGGCGATGGCTGCCGGAGAGTGTGTGCGCAGGTCGCGCCCTTCGATGGCGGCAGTCGAGCAGAAGCTGCAATCCAGGGGGCAGCCTCGGCGGGTTTGGACCGGAACCCAGAACTCGGATTGGCTGCGAACGGAGGGAATCCAGAGCCCGGGCTCCGGGAACGGGAGATCATCCAGGTTGCTTGCGAAGGTTCTGTCAGCAGGCCGCTGGCCAGGAAGGCAGAGGCTAGGCAGTCCGGACACCGGCGCGCCCTCCGCCACGCGCTTGAGCAAGGCCGGGAAGGTTGTTTCTCCCTCCCCCTGTATTCCCATGTCGGCCCCGAGGTAACGCAAGGCGCTCTCGGGGAAAATGCTATAACCTGCCCCGCCCACGATAATTGGAGCATCGCACAGGCCCCGGCACGTTGCCACGACTTCCCGCACCGGCGGCAGAAGAAACTTCGGATCGGCCATGTTCTGGTCATCAATATTGCGCACCGAAATTCCAATGACCTCCGGTCGGAATTCTGCGACGCAATCTTGAATGGCCGATTTCGTGTCTCCCTCAAACATCAGGTTCAGCAAGGTCACGTCGTGGCCGGCTCTGCGGGCCGCAGCAGCGACCAACGCCGCTCCAAGCGGTAGCGGAAGGATGTTTGTTCTCTCAGTATTTGCAGAAATGAGAAGGACTTTCATGGCCGAACCCAAGCCGTGCCTATCGGCGCGACTGCGACGCTAGAACCAGGTGCCCGCCAAGCAGGTAGAAGGAGCCCCCCCGATGCTCTGATGGATCCTGCAGCCGGCTGCAGTGCATCATTCGGCCGAGGAGGCAGCCTGGGGTTCTACTCGGCAGAGGAGGGCAGTGTGGGGCCAACTGCCAATTTCAGGGCTACAGAAGTTTACGGAGTCAGGACAGAGCAGGTTGGCGTTGGATTCGAAGACGCCGAACAATTCCGGTTCCGCAGCCGAGCGCTCGGGGAACCACCAGCCGTGCTGAGCATCCGCCATACGTGGATCGACCGCAGCCGTGAGGTGCGCGCGAAGACGGATTCGTCCCTGCGGCGTGACCACCCAGGCCCACGTGCCCTCCTTGAGCCCTAGCGCTGCCGCCGTGTCCGGATGGAGCGAAACCTGAGGCTCGGGTGCCTGTGCCCGCGCTGCGGCTATCTGCCGCTGTTCGGAGTGGTACATGGGCATGAACCGGCTGCCGGTGATCAGCACCGAGTGGTACTGTCGCGCCAAATCCCCATCGCCGTCCGGACTCTGCTCGGGTTCGTGATAAACAGGAACGGGTGCGCATCCCAAGGCTTCGAAGGTACTCGATCGAAGTTCAACCTTCCCGGACGGTGTGCCGAACCCGAAGCGTTCGTATCGCCGGTACTCGCGTCGCCCAAACAGCCCATTTCGAGCCAGCAGGTCTTCAAAAGTGAGCCCGGCAGGAGCTAGGCGGTAATCCCAAACCTCCTCCACCGTTTGCCAAGGCCAATTTTCGCCTTGTCCCAAGCGCACTGCCAATCCGCGCCAGCACTGGTAATCGTCGCGCCGTTCGTAAAGAGGACCTATCCCCTTGGGGCAGGCCAGGCAGAAACTCGGGGTCAGCCACAGCTCTGTCCGCTCGACCGTGCAGGCGGCGGGAAAGACGTAGTCGGCCAGCGCCACGGATGGCGTGAGGTAGTAATCCATGACCACATAGAGTTCGAGGACTTTTAATGCTGCGTAAGTCCGCTGCACATTGGGAAGCGTCAGTAGAGGATTGCTGGCAAGGGAGATCATTGCCGTGACCGGATACGGCCGACCCGTCAAGACGGCTTCGAAGACGGCGCGCTCGTGGGCCACGCAAGTCATGTCAGCTAAAGGCGGACTCATATAGTCGGAGGGGAGGCGGCGGTTGGCAGCCGCATTCCGTTCCCAGCCGGGGAAACCGAAAAAGGGATATTCATCCGCCCCCAGTTGTTTAGCCCGCTGTTCGGCAGGGAGGGCTTCGTTGAACTCCAGCACATCCTGGCCAATGACCTTCCCCACGGGGCCCACCCGCCCCAGTAGCTCTCCTCCGGGCACGTCTAAGTTTCCGGAGAGAGCGCGAAGCAGACAGCGCGCCCGGGCCGCCTGAGTCGCGTTGGCCCCTTGCTTGTCCAGACCAAAGCCCCAGGTGATCACGGCTGGCTTGGTCGCTGCATAGCAGCGCGCCGACTCAAAGATCTTGTCAGCCGAAAGCCAGGTCACAACCGCGACCTTCTCCGGCGTGTAGGCGGCAACGGCGGCACGCAAATCCTCAAACCCCACTGTCCAGCGTTCCATAAACACCCGGTCGTACCAGCCCTCCTCGATCATCAGCCGCAGCCACGCCAGCATCAAAGCCACATCCGTGCCGGGCCGAATCGGCAGCCATACGTCCGCCAGCTCTGCCTCGCGTGTGCGGCGCGGGTCCACCACGATGAGCTTCGCGCCGTTCTTCTTTTTTGCCGCCACGATCTCAGGAAATTCCAGGATCGGATCGCTTTGCGAAGGGGCCTTTCCCCAAACGACTAGGCACTTCGTTCGCTCCAGGTCGCCCCAGACGAAGCCTCCGTAGGTGGCGTATTCGACCGACTGGCTGGGGCACATGCAAATGTTGTTTGCGCCGCACAAGTTCGGCGAACCGAACAGGTTGAAAAAACGCCGGCCGTCCCAGTGGTAGGTGCGTTGGGTACCATGGGTAAAGGCGAGGGTTTCCGGGCCGTACCGGACCCGAAGCGATGCCAGCCGCTCGGCCACCTCATCAAGGGCCTGATCCCAGGAGAGGCGCTCCCACTGGTTGGCGCCGCGTTCACCCACCCGCTTCAACGGATAGTTGAGGCGATCAGGGTGATAGAGGTGATCGACAAGCAACCGGCCCCGGGCGCACAGCCGCCCGCGCGAGACGGGGTGGTCCGGGTCGCCTTCGACCTTAATCGCTCGCCCGTCTTCGATGACGAGGCGCGCGCCGCAACGAGGATGGAAGAGATCACAGAAGGTTCGATGGGTTTCCTTCATGGAAGGACACCTCCATGGTTTGCGGGGGCTTCAGTTCTGGAACCATTATACACCCGGCTCCGCTGTTCCCGTCTTGGAGTTCCTACCCCTTGTAGAGATAGCGGCCGGCGCTCTTCATGACGAGCAAGTTCGGCTAGCCAGCGCGCTTAATTTTGATACAGCGGCTGTCGTACCACTCGATCACACCATGCAAAGCTTCGCCTGAGGTCAGAACTACTACCATCGAAGTTCTCGCCTCCATTTTCGTAAGAGAGTAGAAATTCTCCGCGTTCGTTTGCTCAGGCGGCCGGTTCTTTCGTATCTCGAGACCTGAGTTCTTCTGATCCTGCACATCCGAAATACTCGCACGGATGAGCTTACGGTTCCCAACTTCACTGTCCTGGGGCCCCCGGGAAGAGACCCTTTCAAAGAAACCCTTTGGCATTAACCCCCCAGTCCACCGTGCGGAAAGCCTGGGGAGCCTTCCGCGCGGTGGTTTTCGTTTCACGGATTTCCCTGCCTGAGAGCTTTGAAGGACCCTTTCCCTCGGCTGCCGCTGATACAACCGGCAGAATATTTACGGGCTCGCGACGTGCCTCTGGCGAGACGTTGTCACGAAAGGCCAGTTGCTCACCGTTCGCCAGCGACGGTGGCCGGTTTTGCGTGAGTTCCTTCCACTCATCACCATTGAACGCACAGCCGGGATCGCCCGCCTGGATATCACCTGTGTAAACCAGCGCCCTCGCGCGGCACCCCGCGCAGTTGCGTCGGCCGGACCGCGCACGTTTGGTAGGAGGGCTGAACAGTGAGGCAATCGCCGTCTGAGGCAAGATTCGCGGGGCACTCAGGCCACAGTGCCCTGACAGTCCGGAGCCAACGATGCACGGTGAGCCGGAATGTGCGCTCCACCGCATAGGGCGCGTTGCCAAGTTGCGCCGCGAGCCCGCAGGGTCCGAGGAGAGGAATCCGGGCCGTCTGCCCAAGCAGGGTGAAGCTCTTCCACGCAAGCCAGACGTAGAAGTCCAGAACCCCGGGCGCGTTGGCCAGCACGGCTAGGACCTCACGCTCCACGGGGATTCGGTGTTGGCTGATTTCATCATAGAAGGGTTTGCTGAGGGTGACGACATTCCCCTCGTCCGGTGTTGACGGATTCTGGCCCCCGGCCTCGGAGAACCACAGGTGGATGGAATCGAATTATGTGACGTATTCAGTTATGTGGTGTAAGTCCGCAGAGTCCTTCAGACAGGGCCTGCAGCCGGAGATCTCTGCACATAATTCGCTGGGATTCCGGGGCTGATCCCTCCCATTCTGGTCGAACCTTTCACTTCCAAAGGAGGTTCGACCATGTTTGAACTCATCTTCAAGGCTCCCTGGACCCTGCGGCGGCATCAGCAAGGACCACTGGCGGACGAGCGTGCCCGTTATTTGGCTCAACTTGCGGAGGGCGGAGTTTCCCGCTCCACCCTTCGGCATGCCGCATTTTTCCTGCTGGATTTCGCTGCGCGAATCGATCTCCGTGGCGTCCAGAAGGTTTCCCAGGAGCAGATTGATAGAGCAGCGGATGATTGGGCTTGCCGCAAGAGACCCTCAGAAGCCCGACCGCTCGAGCCCTATGGTTCGCGCGAGAGGTTTCGATCTGTCGCCCGGGCCTGGCTGCGCTTTCTGGGCCGCTGGCAGCCGCCCCAACTTCCACCTCAGCCTTATGCCGATCTCATTAGGGATTTCGCCCTTTCCATGAGGCAAGAGCGAGGCCTTGCCGAGAGTACCATCACCTTACGTTGCGGCTTCGTCAGGAAGTTCTTCGATCGCTTGGCGGGTCCCCCGGCCACCTTACAAGCGGTTCGCCTGAAACATGTGGAGGAGGTTCTGGCTTGGCAGGGACACCAAGGTTACACGCGGGGCTCGCTCCGCGCCTACGCCGAAGCGTTGTGGGCTTTTTTCCGCCACGCCCAGAGGCGCGGTTGGTGTGCCCCCGGAATCGCCGCCGCCATCACGGCGCCACGGGTCTTCCGAGAAGAACGACTTCCTTCCGGCCCTTCCTGGGAAGATGTGCAGCGACTATTGGCCAGTGTCCACACGGATCGTCCGAAAGACATTCGCGATCGCGCCGTCATCCTGTTGCTGGCGACCTATGGCTTTCGGGTCGATGAAGTCCGTCGACTGCGGCTTGAGGATATCGACTGGGAACAAGAGCGCATCTCCGTCACCCGTTCCAAGCAGCGGCAAGCGCAGCAGTACCCGCTTTCCCGAGTGGTGGGCGAAGCGGTGCTGCGCTATCTGAAAGAAGTGCGCCCGCGCGTCAAAGATCGCAGTCTTTTTCTGACCTTGACCGCTCCTTACCGAGGATTCCGTCCCGCTGGCCTCTGGCCCTCGGTAGGCCCACGGGTGCGAGCGTTGGGGATTCGTGTCGAGCACCCCGGGCCTCATTGCTTGCGGCACGCCTGCGCCGCCCGACTTTTGTCGCAAGGACTGTCCTATAAACAGATCGCGGATCACTTGGGTCACCGCAGTCTGGAAGCAACACGGATCTACGCCAAGGTTGACCTCGCCCGGTTGCGGGAAGTGGGGAATTTCGACTTGGGAGGCCTCCTATGAAACTCTCTCAAGCCGTCCGTGAATACGTGGACTACAAACAAGCGCTCGGCATGCGTTTCCATACCGAAGCCGTCATCTTGCAAGGGTTCTGTCGCACGTTGGGAGAGGAAACGGCCCTCGTCGATATTACAGAAGGCCAGATCTATGCTTATCTCTACGGCCAGGGACCGCTGACCCGCTTCCGGCAGCGTAAACGAGAAGTTCTCACCGGCTTCAACCGTTTCGTCATCGGGCGTGAGTACACCCCTTCTCTGCCCATCCCCCCGCTGCCACCGCCCAAACTGCCCAGCTTCGTCCCCTATATCTTTACCCGGGAAGAGCTACGCCGGCTGCTCGAAGGTGTTCCGCAGCATCGCAAAGCCAAAAAGCTTCAGCCTCACACCTTGCGCTTGGCGCTGCTTCTCCTTTATGGGGCGGGGTTGCGAATCAGTGAGCTGGTATCCCTCACTTTGGCCGATGTGGACTTGCCCGCCGGATTACTCACCGTGCGGGACACCAAGTTCTACAAAACTCGACTCGTGGCTCTCGGCCCCCAACTCACCCAAGCCCTGAGCCTTTACGCGGCCGAACGGAAAAAGGCCGGCCACTCGCAGCAGCCGGAGGCAGCGTTTTTCGTCCTTCGTTCCGGGGCTCCCGCCAACGCACCGGGCATCCGCGATGCGTTCAGCAGCCTGCGAGATTACGCCCGTGTCCGGCATGAAGGAACCGGGCAACGGCCTCGCCTCCATGATCTGCGCCACTCCTTCGCCGTTCACCGCCTGGTGTCTTGGTACCGGCAGGGAAAGGACGTGCAGGATCTCTTGCCGGATCTGGCCGTCTACCTCGGGCACGTCAGCTTGGCCTCCACTCAGCAATACCTCACCCTCACTCCCGAACTGCTCGAGCAGGCCAGTGCGCGCTTCGAACGTTACGCCCTGTCGGAGGTGCACCATGACTGATACCGCCCTGCTCGGCCCTTGGCTGCGCCGCTTCCTGCTGGAGCACCTGGTGAACGAACGCAATCTGTCGCGGAACACTCGACTTAGTTACCGCGATACCCTGGTGTTATTAATCGGGTTTCTGACTCGCAAGCTGCACCACTCGCCCGAGAAGCTTACGATTCTGGACGTATCGCCGGACCTCGTCCAGGCCTTCTTGCTGGACCTGGAAGAATCTCGCCATTGTTCCATCCCCACGCGCAATCAGCGCCTGGCCGCGATCCGTTCCCTCGCTCGCTTCGTTGGCATGTACAGCCCCGAGCATATCGTCTGGTGCGGGCAGATGCGCTGCCTCCCCATGAAAAGGACTACCCGCCGCCTCCTGCCTTACCTTGAGAAACCCGAGATGGAGGCACTGCTGGAAGCACCTGACGCCCAAACTGTGCAAGGCCGCCGTGATCGCGCCCTACTGTGGTTCCTCTACAATTCTGGCACCCGCGCGGATGAGGCTGCGCAACTGACAATCGCTGACCTGCAGTTGGCCCCTCCGCCGCAGAAGGGCCAGTCCTGGGTTACCGTCATGGGGAAGGAATGTCATTCATACTGCATCTTCCTCCGTCCTCGCCATGAAACTACCAGAAAACACACCGGTCAACAAGCTTGTGACCTTGCATTTTCCTTGGCGGCTGTTCTCCGGGTGGTTCGTAGAGGCATTGGCCTCGGTCCGTATACGGATGCGCACGGAGCAGGCCGTGTCGGGCCCATGTCCGAACCGTATCTGGCGTGATGCCAAGTCTCTCGGCCATCTCCTCTTGCGTGAGAAATCCCTTGTCGCGCAATCGTTCGTAACGACTCTTGAGCAGCTCGTTATCTTTGACAAGATCGACGACCATCTGCCGGGTAAAGAGTCTCCCGTCGCCAGAGCGATGTCCATTCTGATTCAGTATCGTCGCAATACGGCCGGGCGTGTGAGACTCAAGCAGCGTGTCGACCTCGGCCATGACCGCGGGGCTTGTCTTCTTCAGCTCCCATGCGCGTAGTGGGACGGGTAGGGTGAGCGTTCGCGTGCTCCCGCCGCGGAAGCGCACATGTGCCATGATGACCTCGCCTCGATTCACCGTGACATCTTCGATCAACAACCGGATCATGCGTTTTCGCTCACGGGGTGGTGTCTTCGGATCCCGCCACAGTCTCGGAAAATCGGTGACCAGTGCCAGCACACGCGCGCGTTGCTCGGCAGTCAGCGGCGCTCGATCCGCAGCCTGTTCGCGCTCGCAGCGTTCCTGTGCTTCTTGGAGGGCACGCAGTTTCGCATTCCAGTCCGCTTCGAGCCCGTCGGCCACGAGACGGTGGTTGGGATCGACGTTCATGAACCGCTGACGTGCGAGGTCGGCTTCGTATTGCGCTCGCTCCACCTGCATCCTCCGCAGCCGGCTTGCTTCCGCCAGGTGTGACTGGATCTCGTCCTGGACGGTGAGCGCCACCTCTAAGGTGAGGGGCGTGACCATCTCGACCAGCAATGCGCCGATCGCCTCGTCGAGGCTCGCCCCTGGGAGGCTCTGGCAGGTGCGCGCACCGGCTCGCGTGCGGTCGCGATCGCATAGATATAGGGGCACCTGCTGTCCGTCGGCACGCACGGAGTAGCGCACGCTCATCCGATCTCCACAGCGTCCGCACAGTAGAAGCCCTTGCAGCAGGGCGGGCCCTTCGCGGGGTGGGCTCTGTCGGCGATCGTCCCCGTGAGCCTTGGCATTCTCGAGCAGTCGCTGCCGGTTGGCTTGGTACTGCTTCCACGTGATGTATCCCGCATGTGCACCCGGAACCAGACTGATCCACTCGTCCGGGGCCACGAATTCGACCGCGGTGCGGCCATTCGGGAGCCTACGGCCTTTGCGCCGCCCCCACACGAAGGCCCCCGCATAGCGCGGGTTATGCAAGACCTGCAACACGCGCTGGTGATTGAGAGGTTCCCAGATCAGTTCTCCCTTCCGTGGACCTATGCGTACGCGTCGAGGAAAGAGCAGCTCGTTCTTCCGAAAGGCCTTCATCGTCGCCGTGGCAGATCCCGTCCGCTCAAAGGTCGTAAACAAGAAGCTGACCGCCTCTTGCACCTGCTTGTCGGGATCCAGTTGCACCTTCTTCTGAGTGTCGTACACCAAGCCTGTCGGCAGCGCAACTTGGAGCTCACCGCGCAAGGCTTTGCTGAGGATGCCGCCGTGTAAGCGCGCCTTCATGACGTAAATTTCGGCTTCTGACATCTGGCCCTTTAAACCCAAGAGGAGTCTGTCGTTAAATTCCTTGGGATTGTAGACTCCATCTTCGTCCAGGATCAGCGTATCGGCGAGGGCACAGATCTCGAGCAGTCGATGCCAGTCGGACGAGTTGCGCGCCAGGCGCGAGACCTCCAAGCCGAGCCCCATCCCGACGCGCCCCATACCCACCTCAGTCACCACCCGCTCGAATCCTTCCCGATCCCCTGCGGCCGTGGCGGTGTGACCCAGATCGCCGTCGACAACAGCGATCTCGTCACGCGGCCATCCCAGGGCGACGGCGCGGTCACGCAGCGCGTATTGACGCTTGGTGCTCTCCGTATTCTCGAAGACCTGTCGCATCGTGGATTGCCGCACGTAGAGTAAAGCAGTTCGCTTGAGGTGACGTGGCGTGACCTTTTGGTGCTGCTCTCGATTCATGAGGAAAGCCCCCTAGGCTGTTGCCCACTGTTTACGATGGAAACGTCCTGGAGCGTCGCCATCGCCATGCTGGCGACTAAACGCACGATGGCCCCAACGTCATCCGTCAACGGCAGAGGACTCACCCGATCAGGGTCATCGGATCCGTCACGCAGTGGGCGAGCCTCTCGGGTTGTGCAGGTCGACCACGCATCCCACCACACCTTCATCCCCTCCCGCTGGAAGAGTGCCAGTCCCAGACGGTGCCCACCCGTGTGACTGATCACGTGACGACGCAGATCTTCATAGCGCTCGACCTGCTCGGAGCCGTCCCTACGATCCTGTCCGCTCATCGCTGGCGTCGTTTTTTTTTCGCGCGCACCAAGGCCCGCTCGATGCTCCGTCGGTGCACGGAGATGCCGAACCTCTGCTGTACGGCGGCGACCAAGTCCGCTCCGGGATCGGCGGCTAGGGTCTGCGCAACGAATTCCACGACCTTCGGCGACAACTTGTGAGCGCGTCTCGGTCCCCGTTTCTGCGGCACCAGAGCGCCCAGGCCACCGCGGGTGAACGCCTCCTGCGCCTGATAGAAGGAGGGACGCGAAAAACCAAAGACCTCGGCGGCTTGCCTCACCGTGAAGTCGTCGCCGCGAACGCGACGCAGCATTTCGTATTTCACCTGCAGGAGGTCGTTCGGATCGAAGAAATCGCTGTCGATGAACAACTCGTCCTTCACCCGGTCGGGTCGCGGATTGAGCGTGCCCGTCTGGCGGAGAGCTTGGCGCTTCGGGGTGCGGTCTGTGTGGCTCGCCATGTGTAAATAGAATTATGCCTAACTGTCGAATCGCTGTCAAGCCTTTTTTGTTTCCTCCAAACATCATCGATATGGCTCTATACAGCTTACATAGGGTTATCCAGATACGATCGGGCTCAGCCATCACTTTCGCATTCGGGCATAATGTGCTTAACATAATAGGCGAAATTATCTTTACATATTCGAGGTACACCATGAGCCCCGCCGACGTCGGCGTGGCTTCAGCACCTCGATCAAGTCGGCGAGCTTAAGCAGATCGGCCACACGGAACGCAGATCGCCCGGCAGACACGATCACAAATGGATCCTCTGCAACAACGTCGGTCCAACCAGCAGGGATCTTCCGCAACCTGCCGGCGTCGTCGTGGAAATAGACCCGATGGTTTCCCCAGCCGTGCCAGTACGTCACGACCTTGTACTCTCGTCTGAATAGCGGATGGTACGGATGCGTGACCCGGAAGGTCTCACCCGTCTCGGCGGCATTAGCTGTAGTTGACCGTGTTCTCCAAAGGGAACAAGGCGCGGACGGTCCCCTTGTGGGATTCCACCCTGGCCTTTCTGCGCACTTATTTGAAATCGGAGCG
>Ga0116217_10005080_pt1 | contig 11628 bp, 12 predicted proteins | sample Sb_taG_6_FD_89697 | JGI IMG/M metagenome (GOLD analysis project Ga0116217, IMG submission 89697) | Peat soil microbial communities from Weissenstadt, Germany - Sb_50d_4_PS metaG | ecosystem: Environmental > Terrestrial > Soil > Wetlands > Peat | place: Germany: Weissenstadt | collected 2010-09-21 | reverse complement strand
GCTGACTGTGGTCAACGCGCCGGTCGGCTACGGGAAGACGACGCTCCTGCGGTTGTGGTGTATCGAGCGGCCCGAGGCCGGCGTTTGGATGACGCTCGACGCGGCCGACGACGATCCGGTGCGGTTGTGGACGCAATTGGCGACGCGGTCGACCGGCTCGGTCGGGGTCTTGGAGGTCCGGTGCTGATGTCCCTCGGCGTCCGGGGTGCGGGGTCGAAACGGCCGTGGACGAGCTGATGAACGGCCTGGTTGCGTACGGTGGTCCGGTAGCGATCGTTCTCGATGACCTGTACGCGGTTGGGAGCGAGCGTTCGCTTCGCGCGATCGCGGCTGCGCCGCGCTGCCGGCGACCTCGAGCGCGCGCGAAGGGCGATCGCGGGATTCCCCGATCCCGGGCGGCTACCAGCGATCGCAGCCACGATCAAGCGGGATCTGACCACTGCCAGAGCGAACGCGGGAGACCGTGACATCGTCGAGGAGCCCAGCCCCGCCGAGCTCGCGGTGTTGCGGGCCTCGCGACCGGGTCTGTCACGACGCGAGATCGGCGAGCGGCTCTACATCTCGCTGAGCACCGTCAAGACCCACACCCGCGACCTGTTCCGCAAGCTGGGCGTAACGTCGCGAGCGGACGCGGTCGCGCGCGCAGAGGCGCTCGGCCCCGGAATGGCGGGTCTTGGACGAGTGCTGGATCAGGAATATCGCTCGCGCCCCCGGGACGCAGTCATGTCGCTAGGCCGCTACTTCGCACCGGGGGCACCAAGTGTCGCCGCCTGAGGCCAGGGGTTGCCGCTCGCCGCGCGCGGGGGTGCTTGCAGCTCAGCGAATCGCTTCACGACAGGCCGGTGATGCCCTGGCCGATCAGCACGGCGGCTAATACGAGCAGCACCACCGCGGTGACGACAGCGTTGTTCTCCTCGAGCCATTTCCGCCAGCCCCCGAGGATCGTCGCTGCCCGCTCGCCCATCGCGAAGTACACGACCACGGGCGCGAGCACAGTGCTCGTGCCGATCACGATGTAGATGATCAGCACGACGACCTCCTGGCCCGTCGGGATCCCGGCCTGGGCGATCGCTAAGCCGGCGGCGACTGACATCGCAAGATTCTTCGGGTTCACCGCCGATAGCAGAACGCCGATCCCGAACGACTTCGCGACCGTGAACGAGTCGATCGCGCCCATCCACTTCGGCATCTTCGGCGTCTCGCCCTCCCGCGGGCGTCCGCGCCATTGGCGCACAGCGGCGACCAGCAGCAACAGTCCGAGCAGCAGCTTGATGATGCTGACGGTCTGCGTCGGGCCGCTGCCCGACGAATAGTCCTTGCCGCCCGCGAGCACGATCACGATCGTCCCCACGAGCGCGAACCCGAGCACATACCCCACCGCGAACGCGGTGCCGTTGGTCTTCGCCTTCGGCGTGACGAGCATCAGAATGATCCCGACGATCGCCGACACGGTGATCGAAGCCGCGACCGCGTACGGCAGGATCTCCCCGATCGCCTTACCCATCACGACCAACCTCGGATGGTGATGTGCGTCGTACCACTTCTCGCCACGCCCTGCTCGCCGTCGTCCTCGACGAGCACCCGACGCCCTGGGTCACGGGGTCCCAGCCGATCTCACCTTGGGCGAGAGACGTACGGCACCCGGAAGTGCCGGCGGGCTCGGCTGTCCGCAGAATCAGCGGCCGGTCTCGCGGTTGGCCAGCTTTCCCACTCCACGTCACCGGTGTGCGGATTTTCACGGATGCTCGGATTCATTGACCGGGGCATCATGACTCTGGCTGCTGCCCGTGTGGCAAACTGCAGGCGATGTTCACCCGGGTGATTGATTCTCACCCAGGGGAACGGATCGGGGTCAACAGGAGTGAGTTCTCAGAGCGCACCGTCGGGTGCTCGGCACCTCGGGGTGGTCGAGCCGAAGCTACTGTTGCCAAGGGTTCAGGCGGGGATGTTGCACAGGCCACGCCTGCTTGAGATGGTCGACAGCGACGGCGGGGCCGCGCTCACAGTGGTCAACGCGGCGCTTGGCTACGGCAAGACGACGCTCCTGCGGTTGTGGTGCATCGAGCGCCCGGAGGCCGTCGTTTGGATGACGCTCGATGCGGCTGACGACAACCCGGTGCGGCTGTGGACGCACTTGGCGACGGCCGTCGAGCGGCTCGGTCAGGGTCTCGGAGGTCGAGCGCTGATGTACCTCGGCGTCCGGGGCGCGCTGGTCGAGACGGCCGTGGATGAGCTGATGAACGGTCTGGTCGCGTACGGTCGGCCGGTAGCGATCGTGCTCGATGACCTCCACGCGGTCGGGAGCGAGGCTTCGCTTCGATCGATCGCGCATGCGATCAATCGATTGCCTGCGAATGCGCGCGTGCTCGCGGCGACGCGCTCGGAGCCGTCGATCAGCGTGGCGCGGCTGCGGGCGCGTGGGGCGCTGAGGGAGATTCGCGCGCGCGAGCTTGCTTTCACGGTCGACGAAGCAAGTGAGCTGATCGCGCGTGAGGGGATCGAGCTGTCGCGCGAGAGCGTCGAGTTGCTCGTCGAGCGTACGGAGGGATGGCCGGCGGGACTGTACCTGGCGGTACTGTGGCTGCGCGACCTCGATGACCCCGATCAGGGCGTGCGGGCGTTCGTCGGCAGCGCTCGGCACGTTGCGGACTACCTGACGGATGAGGTGCTGACGGCGCTCGCGCCCCAGACCAGGGACTTTCTGCTGCGCACCTCGGTGCTCGATCGTTTCACGCCCGAGCTGTGCGACGCGGTCCTCGGGCGCGAGGACTCGGCCGGGGTGCTCGCGGAGCTCGCGCGGTCGAACATGTTCCTGGTCGCGCTCGACGCACGCGGGGAGTGGTACCGCTATCACCATCTGTTCGGCGAGCTTCTGCAACTGGAGCTCGGGCGCCAGGAGGCGGCGGTGCTGCGCCGCCGCGCGGCGGCCTGGTGCCGGGCGCACGGGCTCGTCGAGGACGCGATCGACTATGCCGCCGCCGCGGGGGATGCCGAGACGGTGGCCGAGCTGCTCGTTGAGAACCACCTTGAGTTCATCTGGGGCGGGCGGACCGGGCGATTTCTTGGCTGGGTGCGCTGGCTTCCCTCCGAGCTGCTGCTCGAGCACCCTGTGCTGCCGGCAGCCGGAGCCGCGGCCGCGGCGTTGCTCGCGCGCCCGGAGGTCGACGTTCAGCGGCTGCTCGCGGTGGCGGAGCGTGCGCGCCGGGAGCGACCGCAGCTGTGGTCGCCCTACGTCGAGGCGGCCGCGGAAGTCACCCGCTCGAACGTTATCGAGCGCGGTGACGTGGGCGAAGCCGTCGAGCACGCTCGTCGCGCGGTCGCGGCCGCCCGCGCGGGCGCAGATGTCCTGACCGCCTGCGGCCTCGCGAGCCTGTCGCAGGCCCTGTTCTTCGCGGGCGAGCTCGATGAGACGCGGCGGATCGCGGTGCAGGTCGTCGAGCGCCCCGACGCGCCCGACGTCCCTGACGGTTATGTCGCGAGTCTCGGGCTGCTCGCCTGGTCGACGCCGAGCAAGGGCGCACCGAGAGCGCGGAGGCGTGGGCTTCTCAGGCGACCAGCTTCGCGCGCCAGCGATTCCAAGCTGACTCCTGGACGGCGTCAATGGCACACCTTGGGCTTGCGCTGGCGTGCACCGCGGCGGGGCGCCTGGACGAGGCCGAGCGAGAGGCGCTGCGCGGCGAGCTACTGCGACGCGCGCCACAGCCAACCGTCGGTCACGCGCACGCGCTGCTCGTGCTCGCGCACGTCCGCATCGCTCGATCGCGGCTGGAGCGCGCCGCCAACGACCTCCAGCGCGCGCAAAGGATGATCGCGGGGTTTCCCGATCCGGGGCGGCTACCGGCGATCGCGGCCGCCGTTGAGCAGGACCTCGCCACCGCGCGAGCGAATCCGGGAAACCTTGACATGGTCGAGGAGCCCAGTGCGGCCGAGCTCGCGGTGCTGCGGGGCCTCGCGAGCGGTCTGTCCCGCCGCGAGATCGGCGAGCGGCTGTACATCTCGTTGAACACGGTCAAGACCCACACCCGCGAGCTGTACCGCAAACTGGGCGTAACGTCGCGCGCGGACGCGGTCGCGCGCGCAGAAGCGCTCGGCCTGCTCGAGCCCAGTAAATCACCCGGGTGATCCTGGGTTGGAGCCGCCCAAACCGCGGCCGCCCTCAGGCATGTTAAGGGGCAGCGCGGGCTTCTACCGCGAACTTCCCGACCTCCCCCAATCTCAAGGAGGGCAAAATGGCTGTCCAACCAGCTCCCCCGACACAAGCTCCAGCGGGTTACGACTACGCCGCAGACGATGATCGCGGCTACGGCTGGGTCATGTTCGCGGGTGTGTTGCTGCTGATGCTCGGGACCCTGAACTTCATCGAGGGTCTTGCCGCGATCGGCAACGCGCACTTCTTCGTCGCGAACACCCACTACATCGTCGGCAGCCTCAAGACCTGGGGCTGGATCGTGCTAATTATCGGCGTGCTCGAGTGGGCCGTCGGCTGTGGCGTGTTCGTCAAGAACCAGTTCTCACGGTGGACCGGCGTGGTTGTGCTCAGCGCCAATGCCATCGCGCAGCTGCTGATGATCCCCGCGTACCCGTTCTGGTCGCTGTCGATCTTCACGCTCGACATCCTGGCGATCTACGGCCTTATTGCGTACGGCAAGCGGATCTCCAGCGCGGCCTGAGCACGCGGAATCGACATCGCCGCCGTCTCGGAGTGAGGCACGTGTTCTTCCGTTCGAGAAGACGCCGGTCCTCTCAGGACAATCCGAGCGCCGCTGAGCACAGCGACGGGGGGATTCCCGAGACGACGCTGCGGCAGACTCGGCAGATGCAAGAGTGGCGGCGGTCGGCGCAGCGGGTCACGCGCGCGTGGAACGCCTGGCTGGCCGCCGAAGGCCACGATCGCGGCGTGCGCTACTACGCCTTCGCGGCTGCCCTTGCCGACGAGGAACGGGCAGCCGCGGAGGTCGAACGGATGGTCGACCGCGCCGACGCGGGAGTTTGCGTCACTACGACCGATCGGCGGAATGGCCGACTGGGCGCGCGGTGACGGTAAACGCTCGGACATATCAGCGCTCGGATGGCGACGCGGTCGGCGGGCTCGGCGATTGCCCGCGCGGGAGCTGGCCCCTGTGGGCGCGCTGGAACGACGAGCTCGATCAGCACTACACGCTCGGGGTCGAGGAGGAGCTGATGCTGCTCGAGCCGCATCACTGGTCACTCGCCCAGTCAAGCGACCGTGTGCTCGCGCGGCTGTCGGGCGAGCTGTCGGCCCACACGTTCCCCGAGACGCACGCGGCGGTCGTCGAGCTGGCTACGGGCATCCATCCTGACGTGGGCGGGGTCGTCGTGGAGCTGGCTTCGCTGCGCAACCGGCTGGCGTGCGAGTTGGGCGCGATGGGATTGGCCGTGGCGGCCGCGGGCACGCATCCGTTGACTGTCCGGGAGGAGACCGAGGTCTCGGGCGCGGTGCGCTACCGCGGGCTGAATGACTCGATGCGCGTGCTTGCCCGGCGCGAGCCGACGATGGCCCTGCACGTGCACGTCGGTGCGCCGGATCCCGGGGACGCGATCCGGCTGCTGAACGGTCTGCGCCGCAACATCCCGGTTCTGCTTGCGCTGTCGGGCAACTCTCCGTTCTGGCAGGGCCGCGATAGCGGGTTTGCGTCGGCTCGCACCGTGATCTTTCAGGCCTTTCCGCGCACGGGCCCGCCGCGATTCTTCGCTGACTACGCCGACTATGTCGACACGGTCGATGAGCTGATCGCCTCGGGGGCGATACCCGATCCGAGCTTCTTGTGGTGGGACGTGCGGCTGCAGCCGGCGCTCGGGACCGTCGAGGTCAGGGTGATGGATGCCCAGTCACGGGTCCGTGACATCACTCCCCTGGTCGCGCTGATCCAGTCGCTGGCCAGACTCGAGCTCGAGGGGGACGCCTCATCGGTGGTGCCGAGCCCTGAGGTTCTTGCCGAGAACCGCTTCTTGGCCGCCCGCGATGGGATGGACGCCCGGCTGATCGACCCGGCGGCGCGTTGTCTGATTCCGGTGCGAGACATGCTCGACTCCCTGCTGGCCGATTGCCGCCCGCACGCGCTCGCGCTCGGATGCGCCGGCGCGCTCGAGGGGGTACCGCGGCTCGCGGCCGCGAACGGCGCCGACCGGCAGCGGAAATTTGCCGCCCTCAACCGGCATCTCGACGGGCTGGCCGCCAGTCTCGCTGACCAGTTCCTCGGGCCACACGGGCGTGCCTCAGTCGCGCACGACGACCGTCGGCGCCAATCAGATCCGACAGAAAGGAGCGGCACATGTGCCGCTGGCTCGCATACTCCGGTTCCCCCATCCTGATGAAGGACGTGCTCTACAGGGGGACTAACTCGCTTGTCGACCAGAGCCTGCATTCGCGGCTCGGCGCCGAGCCCACCAACGGCGATGGGTTTGGCGTCGGCTGGTACGGCGCCCCGGACACGCCGGGGGTCTTCCACAGCATCGAACCGGCGTGGAACGACTGGAACCTGCGTGAGCTGGCAGGCCACATCAGCTCGCCGCTGTTCTTCACCCACATCCGCGCGGCGATCGGCAGCGCCGTGCAGCAGACCAACTGCCACCCGTTCCGCCACGACAACTGGCTGTTCATGCACAACGGCTACATCAACGAGTTCGCAACGATCAAACGCGACCTCGTCCTCGCCATCGACCCCTCGCTGTATCCGCGGATCCAGGGCCAGGCTGACACCGAAGTGTTGTTCTACCTCGCGCTCACGCTCGGCCTAGAGGACGACCCCCCGGCCGCGGTCGAGCAGGCGATCGGGCTCGTCGAAGCGGTCGCCAGCCGGCACGATGTGCCGCATCCGTTCCAGGGCACGATCGCGACCACCGACGGCGAGAGCATCTGGGCGTTCCGCTACTCCAGCGAGCACAACTCGCGATCGCTGTTCTACACCACCGACGTTCCGACCCTGCGCAAGCGCTACCCCGACCGGGAAGAGCTCCGAGAATTCTCAGACGACGCACGGCTGATCGTGTCCGAGCCCCTCGGTGACGTCGCTGGCGTCTGGAACGAGGTACCCGAATCCAGCTCGTGCATCGTCGGCCCAGGCCGCGAAGAACTGCAACCGTTCCGGCCCAAGGCACCGTCGAGGTCGGTGCCAGTCGTCTGAACGCGCGGCGTGCTTGATCTCAGTGAATCACCCGGGTGATCCTCCGCCCATCGGGCCCAAACTGCGGTGATCGTCAGGCATGCTGAGGCTTGTATGCCGCCGCCTCGCTACCGGATCGTCGTCGAAGGAGAACTGGGACCTCGCTACGCCTCCGCGTTCGACGGAATGACCGTCCGCGCCCACGACGGCGAGACGGACATCACCGGGCCGATCATCGACCAATCGCATCTCCAAGGACTACTGGCACGGATCGCGAGCCTCGGACTCAGTTTGTACAGCCTCACCCCACTCGAAACCGAGAACGCGCAGTCCGACGCGCGGCCGCACACACAACCCGCCGGGATCGACTATCACAACCGCGGCGCTAATTCGAAGGGACCGTGAAGGCATGACCTTTCTCTGGATTCTGCTGGGCATCGTTTACATCGCGTGCTGGATCTACTTCGGCTTGGCGACGTTCCGCAAGGGGCACTACTGGTTGTTCTGGATCGGTTTCTTCCTCCCGTTCCTGTGGATCATCGGCGCACTGATCGCACCCACGCCTGCAGCCGCAGCCAGGGCGTAGGCGCTGCGCGGCGCATGTGCAACCTCGAAACGTTGAAGGACTCATGACGACGACATCCGGAATCCGGCGGCCCGCGGCGCGTCGAGGAAGCCGGGTGTGGCGGTGGCTTCGCTGCGATCCGATCGGCCAGGGCCGGGTCCTCGGGCGTGCGCTGTGTAACCCCTCATGGCCGTCGGGCCACGCCGGCGTCGGTGAGGATGGCATCGGAGACCGCCGGACGTCTCTGCGCGAGTTTTTGAACAAGAGACCATTGATTCCAACCTGCCTGGAGGCCACGTGATGAGCCAGCCTGATCGAAGCAAGCTCCCGATCCGTCAGCATCGGTTCGCGGGCACGGCGAACCGTACGCTTGGGGGCTCGCAGCCGGATTGGGAGGCGATCGGGCATGTCGAGCCTCCTGACGGGGCGCCGAATGTGTTGTTGGTGTTGATCGATGATGCGGGGTTCGGGAATGCCGGGACGTTTGGCGGGCCGATCGATACACCGAATTACACGCGGATCGCGCGGGAGGGTGTGCGGTATAACCGGTTCCACGTGGCGGCGTTGTGCTCGCCGACGCGGGCGGCGCTGCTGACGGGTCGCAACAGCCACGCGGTTGGGTTTGGTTCGGTCGGCGAGTTCTCGACCGGGTTCGCCGGCTACACGGCGTTCGTTCCCGACGACTGTGTCCCGTTCCCGAGGATTTTGAAGGACAACGGGTACAGCACGGCGGCGTTCGGCAAGTGGCATCTGACGCCGGACGGTCAGCAGGGCCCGTCGGGACCGTTCGATCGCTGGCCCGTCGGTTGGGGGTTCGACTACTTCTATGGGTTCCTCGGCGGGGGCGCGTCGCAGTGGGATCCGTGTCTGGCTGAGAACCAGAAGATCATCGGCACTGCGGCGGAGTTCTATGACGAGGAGAACCCGTATTACCTGCCCGATGCGATGGCGGATAAGACGATCGAGTGGTTGCACGCGATCCGTGGGCAGGATGCCAAGAAGCCGTTCTTCGCGTATTTCGCCACTGGGTGTAGCCACGCCCCGCATCATGTGTCCGAGTCGTGGGCGGCGAAGTACAAGGGCAAGTTCGACCAGGGCTGGGACAAGCTGCGTGAGGAGACGTTCGCCCGGCAGAAGGCGCTGGGTGTGATCCCGGCCGATGCTGAGCTCACGTCGCGCGATGACGCGTTCCCCGCGTGGGACGATGTCCCGGACAAGCTGAAGCCGTTTTACGCGCGGCAGATGGAGGTGTATGCGGGGTTCTCGGAGAACGCCGATTACAACGTCGGCCGGGTGATCGACGCGATCGACGAGCTCGGGGAGCTTGAGAACACGCTGGTGCTGTGGATCTGGGGGGATAACGGCGCCAGCATGGAGGGGACGATCACCGGCTCGTTCAATGAGCTGACGATGCAGAACGGGATTCCGCTGAGCGACGAGATGCAGCTCCAGCTGTCAGAGCGCTACGGCGGGATCGACGCGTGGGGCGGCCCGATGATGGACCCTCACTACTCCGCGGCGTGGGCGTGGGCGGGCAACACGCCGTTTCAGTGGGGCAAGCAGGTCGGCTCGCATCTTGGCGGCACCCGCAACCCGCTCGTCGTGCACTGGCCCGAGCGGATCACCGAGACCGGTGCGCTGAGGTCGCATTTCACCCATGCGATCGATGTTGGCCCGACGATCCTCGATATCGCGGGGATCCCGATGCCGACGCACATCGACGGGATCGAGCAGCAGCCGATGCACGGGGTGACGTTCGCGGATTCGCTGACCGACGCGAACGCCCCCGAGCGCCATACCCAGCAGTATTTCGAGACGATCGGGAACCGGTCGATGTACAAGGATGGCTGGTGGCTGTCGATGAAGACCGCGCGGATCCCGTGGGTGCTGACGCCTGACGCGATCAAGCCCTACACGCCGGGCGTGTGGGACCCCGATCAAGATCCGACCGAGCTGTATTACCTGCCCGATGACTTCTCCCAGGCCCATGATCTCGCCGCTCAGCATCCTGAGAAGGTCAAGGAGCTCAGGGAGCTGTTCTGGCAGGAGGCCGAGAAGTACAACGTGCTGCCGCTGATGGCCCCCCTGGCGGGGTTCTTCGGGATGGTGCCGCCGCTGCCTGAGACGGCCAGGTACGAGTTCCGCGGCGACGTCCAGAACGTTCTGTCGGGGATGATCCCGCGGATTTATAACCACTCTTACACGATCACCGCCGAGCTCGTGATCCCGTCGGGCGGCGCGGAAGGGGTGATCGTCGCCGAGGCCGACCACCTGGGCGGGTTCTCGCTGTTCGTCGACGACGGCAAGCTGACCCACACGTACTCGATGATGGGCGTGTTCGTGTTTCGCCAGCAGGCCGAGGAGCCGCTGCCCGAGGGCGAGGTGACCGTGCGCATGGAGTTCGCCGCCGACGCGCCCAAGCCGGCGACGGGCGGCGAGGTCACGCTGTTCATCGACGAGCGGCCGGTCGGCAAGGGGCGGATGGATCACACCGTCCCGATCCGCTTCTCCGGCTACGCCGGGATGGACATCGGCCGCGACAACGGCGGCGTGGTCGATCTCGGCTACGAGAACCGCAAACCGTTCGCGTTCACCGGCACGATCAAGAAGGTCACCTTCGACGTCAACCCACACCCCTCGACTGAGGAAGCGCGCGAAACGCACAAGGCCGTCCACCACGGGCACACCGCCCACGCGCTAAGCGCATGAGCGATGTGCGGTTAGGAAGAGGTTCTCGATGAAACTACACGACACGATCGACGTCCTGATCGGCGGCTACCTGTCCAAGGACGCGGCCGAGGAGGACTACAACGCCGTCCTCGAGTGCGGTGGGCACCTGCAGGGAGCCGTGATCGTCGGCAAGGACCTCGAGGGCAACCTGTCGGTCGAGCAGACCGACCACATGGTTCGCGAGGGAGCCGAAGGCCTCGGCGCGATCGGGTTCGCCGTCGGGCTGATCGCACCACCAGCCGTGCTGGCCACCACCGCGGTCGGCGCCGCGATCGGCGCCGGCGCCGGCGAACTGCTCCACCACGAGGTCAAAGAGAAACTCGGCCAGCAAGCCGGAGAGACGATCCCGATCGGCGGCGCCGGCCTGATCGTCTCCTACTCACACTCCGAAGCCGAGAAGGTCGAACCCGCCGTCACGCGCGCCGTCAAGAAGGCGATCGGCGAGGCCGAAGGCAGACACGTCCAAGCGCTGAAAGGCGCGATCGCCGACGCCCAGCAGAAGATGGCAGCCAGCGATGCGTAACAAGATTGCAGGGAGCTCGTCACCGTTTCGCCGTCAAGAGATGCTCATCCTTCTGCCGCACTCGGAGCATCCCTCGCCGATGGTCGCGACCAGCAAACGTCGTCAAAAGGAGCCGCAGACATGAGTACCAGGAGTGCGAAAGCGACGGGTGCTACCGACCGCGAGGCCGCAACACGCGCAACGGTGGATGAATCCGGCCGGAACGGCAAGGTTGCACATTTTTCGGTGGGAGAGCGTGCGGCGCTCGGTAAGGCGGCGCGAGCGGAGGTGCCGCGGAGTGTGCATGGTGAGTGGTTGGCGCCGTCGGGTCGCCGCGATCCGGTTGAGATGCTCGAGGAGCAGGCCGCCTCACGCGTGCCGGAGTTGGTGCCGGTCCGTTACGGGCGGATGGGGGTCTCGCCGTTCACGTTCTACCGCGGTGCGGCGTACCTGATGGCCGCGGATCTCGCCCGCTCGCCGCGGACGGGCCTTGACGTGCAGCTGTGCGGTGACGCGCACTTGTCGAACTTCGGTGCGTTCGCGGCACCCGATCGGCGGATCGTGTTCGACGTCAACGACTTCGACGAGACGCTGCCGGGACCGTTCGAATGGGATCTCAAGCGGCTGGTCGCGAGCTTCGCGGTCGCGGGCCGCGACCTCGAGTTCCCGAGAGAGCAGCGCCGAGGGGTGAATTTGGCGGTGACGCG
>Ga0116217_10005079_pt1 | contig 11629 bp, 7 predicted proteins | sample Sb_taG_6_FD_89697 | JGI IMG/M metagenome (GOLD analysis project Ga0116217, IMG submission 89697) | Peat soil microbial communities from Weissenstadt, Germany - Sb_50d_4_PS metaG | ecosystem: Environmental > Terrestrial > Soil > Wetlands > Peat | place: Germany: Weissenstadt | collected 2010-09-21 | reverse complement strand
TCCGCCATCGAGTGCGCCTTTGCGGCGCGTCAGGTCGCGGGCTTTGCGGGCGGCTTCGCGGGCTCTGGCTGCGTCTATCGCTTTGTTGATTATCTTGCGGGCTACGGCGGTGTTTTGCTCGAAGAATGCTCCCAGTGTTTCGTTGACTACAGCCTGCACTATGCCGGCTATATCGGAGTTTAATTTTCCCTTGGTTTGGCCTTCGAACTGGGGCTGGGGCAGCTTTACGCTGATCACGGCTACCAGGCCTTCGCGAACATCGTCTCCGGTGAGATTTTCTTTTACGTCTTTGAACAGGCCCATCTGCTGTCCGGCATAGTTAATGGTGCGGGTCAGCGAAGTGCGGAAACCGGAGAGATGCGTGCCTCCATCGACGGTGTTGATGTTGTTGGCAAAACTGAAAACGGATTCGGAGTAGGCGTCGTTGTACTGCAGGCCGATTTCGATGTGCACGTCATCTTTATCGGCTTCCATGTAGATCGGCTTGTCGTGAAGCGTCTGCTTGCCGCGGTTCAGGTGCTTGATGAACTCGGCGATGCCGCCGTTGTACTTGAATTCGGCACGCTTGGCTTCATTGGTCTTCGAGTCGGTCTGGCGCTCGTCGGTGAGCGTGATGACCAGACCTTTATTGAGAAACGCCAGTTCACGCAGGCGTTGCGAGAGCGTGTCGAAGTTGTATTCGAGGGTGGTGGTGAAAATTGTCTTGTCGGGTACGAAGTGGACCTTGGTGCCTGTCTTTATTTTGGCGGCGCCGGTTTTTCTCAGTTTGCTGGTGGGCTCGCCTTTGGAGTAGGTCTGCTCCCACGTGAAACCGTCGCGCCAGATTTCGAGATCCAGCTCTTCGCTTAGCGCGTTTACGCAGCTTACGCCTACACCGTGCAAGCCTCCGGAAACTTTGTAGGAGTTGCTGTCAAACTTGCCGCCGGCGTGCAGGGTGGTCATGACGACTTGGGCGGCGGGAATTTTTTCTCCGTCGATGTCCATGTTATCGACGGGAATGCCGCGTCCGTTGTCGACTACGGTGATCGAGTTGTCGAGGTGGATGGTGACATCGATCTTGTCGGCGTGGCCGGCGAGCGCTTCGTCGACCGAGTTATCGACGACTTCGTAAACGAGGTGATGCAGACCGAGCTCGCCGGTCGAGCCGATGTACATGGCGGGACGCTTGCGCACGGCTTCCATGCCGCCAAGTACTTTGATGGAATCGGCGGTGTAGTCTCCGTTGGTCGACTTGCCGTTCTTGTTCTTCGCGTCGGCATTTTTCGCATCAACGCTCTTCGCGTCGGCGCTCTTGGCATCGACGAGTTCGGCTTGCAATTCTTTCGTGGCCATTCTGCTCCGTGGGGAATGCTGAGGCCCCGGATCGAACGCCTGGCTGGAGGGACGGTTCCGGGACTGCTCGGGTGACCTCAACCTATTGAATTTTCTGCTATTTAGCTGTCACCAGAGCTTGGCTTATTTTAGCACAAAAACCAGTTATCTTGAGGCTGGAATCGAGACCGTAAACCGCGCTTTTTGTTGCTCTTAGGGACGTAGTTTGGAGGGTGTCGCGGCGCGCTTGCGACAGCAATATTGCGCATCCAGAGTTGTGCGCATCCAGAGTTGACGTGGACGGGCGGGGGCGCCCGCCGCTCCACGATCCCTAGTGGGCGGATGATTTTGCTACGACGAAATGCAGGCCATCCATCAGGTCGTCGAGTTCATCTTCGCTGCCGGCGATGAAGGTAAACGAAACGATCTGATTTTTCGCTAGCAGGACGAGCGTGCACTGACGCATGGTGAGTTTAGCGTTGGTCGTCTTAACCTCGATGGGTTTGATGAAATCGGCACGCAGCAGGCGACGCGACTCGACCTCCAGCGCGTAGGGTTCACCTTCGGCCTTGAAACCTTTGGCGGTCGCGAGTTCGGTGAGTGGTCCGAGGTAGTCTTCGGCTCGCTTGAGGCCGGGATAGGAGGCTGCGCTCTCGGCGGCGAACACCACCGCTGAGTTGATTGTGTCTCCGGTGGCTTCGGGAGGACGCTCGAAAACCGCGAGCAGAACTTCAGCCTTGCCGGCCTCATTGCCCTGTTGCATCTCCTTGGTGCGATCCACCCAACTGTAGGGAATCCGATAGCGGAATCCGAAAGTGGAGTTGCGGTAGAGCTGGGAGTCTTCGGTGGGCGTGGCGGCGGGCTTGGCGACGGGCGCAGCTTTGCTCTGCGCCTGGGTTAGCGGGTTCAAGATAAGGGCAGCGGCGGTTGCAATGGTCACGAGCAGCCGGCGGTGCATGCGCTTAGTTTGCCAGTCAGCGACGGAGGCAACGCGAGGTACTTGTAGCTCGCGACAAGAAGCAGGTCCTTCGCTTCGCTCAGGATGACAATTCATTGTAGGATCACAATTCTCACTCGTTAATCGACGAACATGCAATCTCCATAAGAGTAGAACCGGTACCCGGCTTCAACCGCGTGGCGGTAAGCGTTCATCACGAGGTCTTTTCCGCCCAGCGCGCACACCAGCATCAGCAAGGTTGACTGCGGCAGATGAAAGTTCGTGAGCAGCGCGTCTACGATTCGAAAGGAATAGCCCGGATAGATAAACACGTCGGCCTCGCCTTGCCCGGATTCTACGCGATCTCCGCTTGCTCGTTCCTTCGAAAGCGCGGCCGCGTACTCTAATGTGCGAACCGTGGTTGTGCCCACGGCGACCACGCGCCTTCCCTCGGCTTTCGCCCGGTTGATGGCCCGTGCCGCCGCCGCCGGAATTTCGTACCACTCTCGATGCAGCTTGTGGTCCTCCACTTTTTCTACTCTTACCGGCTGAAAGGTGCCGAGTCCGACGTGCAACGTGATCTCGGCAATTTCGATTCCTCGTTCACGAATCTGCTGCAGGATCTCGGGCGTGAAGTGCAGGCCGGCCGTCGGTGCCGCCACCGATCCCCGTGCCTGAGCGTATACAGTCTGGTATCGATCGCGGTCTGCCGTGCGATCGTCGCGGTTGATGTAGGGCGGAAGGGGCACATGTCCAATGCGCTCGATGCGGGCAAAGAAATCGGCGACCGGAGCGAAGCGGATGCGCCGCTCGCCGAAATTGCCGCGTTCGATGACTTCGGCTTCGACCTCGGCTTCCAGTTCGGGACGTTCGCCTTTGGGTGCATCGCCGGGTGACCGGCTAAAGTAGAGTTTTTCTCCGATTCCGATCTTGCGCCCGGGCCGCACCAGGCACTCCCACTCATTCGGATGGTTCGCCACCTGGCGGGTCAGCAGGACTTCGACCTTTCCGCGGAGAAACTCTTGTGCCGCTGGATTGTGCGGGCTCAGCGGCTGGGCCCGCTGTCCGCTCCGGTGGCCGAAAAGGCGGGCTGGAAACACTCGCGTGTTGTTCAGGACCAATAGATCGTCGCGACGTAGTAGGTCGGGGAATTCGCTAAACTTCCGGTCTTTCCAAGTTTGACCCTGCCAACTCCCAGGCAGGCGATTCAGATGCAGCAGGCGCGCTCCGGCGCGGTCCGCCAACGGCTCCTGCGCTATGCGTTCGGACGGCAGATCATACTGGAAGTCGGAGACGAGCATTGAGGAGATTATAGGGTCCATGTATGTGGTGGTACGACGGCCGGGCGGGAACGCCCGACTCTTCGCTTTTAGTGGCTTTTACATATTTTGACCTTCTAATGGTTGTAAGGTTTCTGGGGCGTGCTGTAACATGACCGCGCAGGGTTTCGATGGCCAGAGACCGTCAATATCGTCTAGCGATCGTGCAGTTCGGCCGCATGCTGCACGAAAACGGCTTTGTTGCAGCCACTGACGGCAACCTGTCGGTCCGTCTCGACGATAAACACGTGCTGGTGACTCCGACCTGTATAAGCAAGGGCAGGATGCGCGCCTCCGACATGGTGATTGTGGACATGGACGGCAAACGCCTCACTGGCAAGCGCAGGGTTTCAACCGAGATTGCCATGCACCTGCTGATTTATCGCTTGCGCCCGGACGTGCATGGCATTGTCCATGCTCACCCGCCGACCGCCACCGGGTTTGCCGCTTCTGGTTACGATCTGAACCGGCCGCTGGTGTGCGAGGTGGTCGTCGGACTGGGATCAATTCCACTGGCCCGCTACGGCACGCCGGGTACGCCTGAGCTGACCGATGCTCTCGAGCCCCTGATTCCGCACCATGACGCCATCCTGATGGCGAATCACGGGGTGGTCACCTTTGGATCCTCGCTCGAAAGTGCCTACATGAAAATGGAAACCGTGGAGCACTTCGCGAAAATCGCGCTGGTCACGCATCTGCTCGGCAACGAGCAGCCGCTCGGTGAAAAAGAAGTGGAGAAACTCCACCAGGTGCGCCACCGCTACAACGGCGGCGCGGCGCCGCGCAAGCCGGTGGCGGCGGACGATCTGCAAACGGATGGTCTTCAATCCGATAACGAGCCCAAAGAAACAGCCGGAAGCCGGCGCTAGAGTTACTCCCCTCCGAGGCGAAACCTCATGCCCGCGCGAAAGTTCGCGGTCAGCGCCGGATATCCCACCACTTCGTTGTAGTGATCGTTGAGCGCATTTTGAACATTCGCGTATGCCGTAACTCGTGAATTGATTGCATACCACGCGCCCAGATCGATGCGCGCGTAACCCGCGGCGTGGTTGATGTCGAAGTTCTCAAAATCGGAATCCGGACGTCGTCCGACGAAACTTCCGCCCAGATTTGCGCCCCAGCGCGTCCCCAGATAGCTAAAGAGCGTTGTCGCCGAATGCTTGGGGCGGCGGAGCAAGGGATTTCCCGTGTCAAACACCGGATCGCAGAAATTCGCCGGGGTGCAGAGCGGAGCTTGCAGAATCTGCGTCGAGGTATATGCGTAGGCAGTGTTCAGCGATAATCTCTTCCAGATCCTTCCTTGCAGCTGAACTTCGGCGCCGTGAGCCAGAGATTGTTGCACATTGAAAAACTGGCCCAGGCCCGCCTCATTGGTTGCAAACTCAATCTGATCATGGAAGAGATTATTGAAGTAGGTTGCGTCGAGGGTCCAGCGACTGGCCAGCAGGTTCTGCTGGAAGCCGGCTTCGAAGGATCGAGTGCGCTCCGGCAACAGGCTGGGATTCGGGACGTAATACGGAGCACCGGCAAAAACCTGATAGAGGGCGGGCTCCATAAACCCGGTGGCGTAGGAAAATCGCAACCGCGTTCCAGAAAAAAACTGTCCACCACGCAACGCCAGCAGAGTTAGAGCAACCCGTGGTACTCCCGTATTGCCGAACACGCTGCTGTGGACGAATCGCCCACCCGCGATCGCCGTGAGCCTGCCCAGAGTGAACTGCTGTTGCAGGTATCCATCCTGAGTCAGGCGCTGGCCGGAAGTGGAGGGAGGGTAGTCCAGGTCGCCGACAACGCCATTTTCGCTTTCGATGCGATAACCGAAGGTCGAGTGCGCCCAGGTTCGCTCGGAGTAATCGCCCTGGTATTCAAATCCCACGTGATTGATGTGGTCGTACTCGTGAGACGGGTAGTCGAACGGATAACCAAAGCCATCGACGCGGTTCGGATCGCCATTCACATTTAATTCGGTGTAACGGTAGAGGTAGTCGAAGCCGGTGAAGCGGTGCTGCCATCCCGAAGGTGCTGCCACGGTAAGTTCCACGCTGCCGAGCAGGCTGTTAAGCTGTGACCATTCGCCGGGATCGGGCTGCAGGGGTTGATTTACGCCGTTCACGTCCACCATCGGGTCGTAACCGTTGAAGCTCCATTCCCCAGGCACTCCCGTATGGCTGTTGGAGTGGCGCATGTGCATGCGCAAAGAAGTCTTGTCGTTCAGAGCGACTCCGACATTCGCGCCCTCCAGTGAATCCGAGTAAGCATCGTTCACGCCCTGCCCGTTGGTGTTGAACTGGTCGCCGAAGAAGTTGTAGTCAAAGCGACTGTGAGCGCCGGCCAGAGACGCGTAGCCGTTGGCCGTTCCGAAATTTCCCCCATCGGCGCCGAAGCGGAGTTCGGGAACTGCAGTGCATCCGGTACGCGTCCACACCTGGACGACGCTGGTCATGGCGTCGGAGCCGTACAAAGTGCTCTGCGCGCCTCGTACGAATTCCAGGCGATCGGCTTGCGCCAGCGGCAGAGTGCCAAAGTCAAACGTCTGGCCCGGTATGTCGATAGCCACTCCATCGACAATCACTTTGTTGTAAGTGGATTCGCCGCCGCGAACAAATAGCGATGAGATTCCGCCGCGTTGCCCGGCAGTATTCACGACCGCTCCCGGCAGGAAACGCAGGGTATCGTCGGCGGCAATCGGCTGCATGACTTCCAGTTGCCGGCTGCTGAGGCTGTCCACGTCGGCGCCAGCGGCCTGGCTCGGAACTGGAGTGCGGGTCGCGGTCACGACTACGGTTTCCGCCGCCGTCGCCAGGCGAAGCTTGATGGTGAAGGTTTCAGCATTTGGTGAAAGGTCCACCGTCTCCGCCGCGAAACCTGGAGCCAGCACCTGGACGCGGTAAGAACCGGATGCCGCCTCGCGAAAAATCGCCAGCCCCTCGGCGGACGTGATTTGCACCGTCGCGGGAGCAGGTTTTCCCGGCTTGAGCAATTGCACTTGCGCGCCCGTGACGACCGCGTCTTGAGGATCGACAACTTTGATTTTGATTTGCGCGGAAGCCAGGGTCAGAAAGATGGTCAGAAATGTGAACAACCGGAAAAATATAGTAGCGAATACACGAGAAAACCGCATGCACGTCTCCTTTATCACGCGAAAGGTTGGTGTGGACGGTTCACGCCGGTCTCCTGGCTTTGCGAGTCAGGATGTGAGCTTTTGCCCCAGCATCCGGCTACTACAATCGGCCTTCCCAGGCTGTCATTTTTCAGACGTTCCCAGTGACCGATTGCGTTGTCCTCGCTTACAGTTGCGCGGCAGCGCGGGAGTTGCACCCGCTTCCCATAGGGCGGCGTGTCGCCGGCCTACGATCATGCGCGAACCAAATATTGAGAAAGAGCAAAAACAGCAGCCCCGCAAATTTACCGGGCAGCGCGATACAAAGTCAAACGCGCGTACTCATCCCGCACCAGTCTCCTCTCAGGCGTGCTGGAGCGTTACCGTTGTCACCTCTGGTAACCGGCCCGTGACCTAAACATATCGTAGTAAAACGTCATATGATGGAAAGTGGTGGCTCAACGTAACATCTCGGCGCTTCTGTGGGGAACTGGTCTGCTGCTGGCCTTTGCTCTGGCTGCCGTAGTGTTTCCCGACCCTTTCTTTCGCGTAGCCATGGGAGATGTAACCCCACTGCTGGCGATCGCGGCCGCATTCATCCTGTGCAACAGAAATGCCTTCGACAGCCGTGGGCGTACACGCCTGTTCTGGAGTCTTATGGCTGCGGGCATGGCCATGTGGTGTTTCAACGCCGCATGCTGGACGTGGTTTGAGGTGTTGGTTCGCAAGCCGCTGCCACACCCTTTTCCGGGGGATGTCGTGTTGTTCCTGCACGTTGTCCCCATCATGGGAGCAGTGGCCATCCGCCCTCATCAAACTGAAGAGCGCGAGGGGATGTTGCTGAGCGCGCTGAATGTCCTCATCCTGCTGGTGTGGTGGATCGTGGTTTACGCCTTCTTCGTTTTTCCCGAGGAATATGTTGTTATCAATATCCCGCTGTACAGCCTGCGCTGGGATTTCCTCTATTTCATCGAGGGAGCGTTCCTGATTGTCGTGTCCGCATCGGCATTCTTCACCAGTGCAGGGTCGTGGCGCGAGCTCTATCGCAACATTTTTTTCGCCACTGTTCTTTACACATTCTCCGCAGAAGCCATGCATGCGGCGGTCGTGCGGGGCACCTACAAAACTGGCGGAATCTATGATCTTCCTGTCCTCGCCTCCGTGCTTGGGTTTCTCTGGGTCGCCATCGCCGGGCGACGTTGCCTGCGCGATACCCAGATGATGCCTTCGATCGCTCGTGCCAGTCGCCCGGTCGCACCTCTGCTGGCGAAATTGGCCCTGCTCTCTCTGCCCCTCATGGCATATTGGGCTCTGTTTCTGAGCCACGACCAGCCTTATTTGCGCCATGTCCGTTTTGCGGTGGCCATGGGCGGCGTTGCTATCCTGGCTTTTGTCGTTTTCCTCAAGCAGCACCTGCTGGACCAGAGGCTTCTGCGGCTGCTCAAGCATTCGCGCAGAAGCTTCGAAAACCTGCAGCGGCTGCAGGGAAGAGTCATCCAACAGGCCAAGTTGGCTTCGCTCGGAGAATTGGTTGCGCTCGCCGCCCGCGAACTGGAGTTCCCGCTCTCGGCCATCCTGAGCAGTTCGGAACGCATGGCCGCCAGCAGCAACCTCACCCGCGAGCAACTTGCAAACGCGCAGAAAATCGGGCAGCAGGCCCGGCGCACTCGCGAGCTGGTCAGCGATCTGCTCAGCTTCGCCCAGCAGACTCCGGGAGAAAAAGGTCCCGTCGAACTGAAGCCTCTTTTGCAGCGCGCGGTTCAAATGGAAGGATTCAAGCTGGAAAACAGGAAGATCAGCCTGACCGTGGAAAGCTACGATCCCCTGCCCCGCGTCCTCGGCAACCCCAACCAGCTACTGCAGGCCTTTGTTCAGATCGTCGAGAACGCGGTGGACGCATTACAGGAAACCGGCGGCGGGCGTCTCCAGATATCCCTCTGGCGAGAACAAAACGAGGTGATCGTCCAGTTCGCCGACTCCGGTCCCGGGCTGCGCGATCCCGAGCGCGTCTTCGATCCTTTCTACACCACCAAGCCGGTCGGCAAAGGTACCGGTCTGGGACTCAGCGCCACCTACGGCGTAATTCAGGACCACAAGGGACAAATCACCTGCTACAACCGCCCCGAAGGCGGGGCCGCATTTGAAATCCGCCTGCCCGTAATCAAAGTCACCGCCCCCCTTACCGAAGCCGCCCGCGCCTGAGCGCGTAGGGAGGGCCGCTCCTCTATCCGCCACTGGCCACAATCGCATCCGCCACTCGTGCTGCTTCCACCGCGGAGCGCACATCGTGCGTCCGAATGATGTGCACACCTTTTAAAATTAGAGCTGCTTCCGCTGCCCGCGTTCCGTGAAGCCGTTCGCCAACGCTCGCATCCTTGCCATCGCGCGCCAGGGTTCGCCCAATAAATGATTTCCGCGACACTCCTGCCAGCAGCGGGAATCCCATCTGCTGCAGTTCACCGAAATGCGCCAGCAGCGGATAATTCTCTTCGAAGCGCTTTCCGAATCCAAATCCCGGATCAAGCACCAGACGATCGCGCTTGATCCCGGCCAGGGTTGCCGCCTCAGCCCACTGCCGCAAGTCCCGCTTCACCATCAGCACCGCATCGCCAATCGGCGGCAGCGACCGCCATTCTTCCGGACGCCCGCGCGTGTGCATCAGCACTGCTCCCACTTTGAGTTCGGCGAGCGTTTTCGCCATCCTTGAATCCCACCGGAATCCACTCACATCGTTCACAACCTCTGCCCCAAGCTCCACCGCCGCACGCGCCACGCTCGCCTTGTAGGTGTCGACGCTCACTACCGCATTCGGCCGCCGCCGCTTCAAATCCCGGATCACGGGCAGCACCCGCCTCCGTTCCTCTTCTTCCGACACTGGTTCCGTCGCGCCCGGCCGCGTCGACTCACCACCCACGTCTATGATGGTCGCGCCTTCGTCCAGTAACTGCTCGGCGCGGACCACGGCCTTTTCGGCATCAATGCAGAGTCCCCCGTCGGAAAACGAATCGGGAGTTACATTCACCACGCCCATGATCAGCGTGCGCCGCCCCAGCTCAAGTGTTCGAGTGCCCACGTTCCACTGAAAAATTGCCCGCATGTTGCCGCTATTCTAGAACGAACCGATTTTCCTGGATGCTACAATCCACCAATGCTTCGCCGGCCGTCAGTTGCGCATCTTCCCTTCATCGTCTTTTTTCTGATGGTCGCGCCACTGCTGGCCGCGCCCGTCAAACCCCCGCAAGATCGGCCGCTGGAGGATCGCATAGCCGCTGTGCTCGGCGCCCCCGATCTCGCCCGCGGCTTCTGGGGAATCGAAGTTGTTTCTCTGTCGTCTGAGAGAACGTCTGAGAAAACGTCCGACAAATGGTCCGACAAAGCAACGGGCAAGACGTTGTACTCGCAAAACGCCGACAAGCTCTTCACGCCCGCGTCGAACACCAAGCTCTTCACCACCGCCGCCGCGCTGGCCCTGATCGGTCGCGACTACAAGTTCCGCACCACAGTTGAAACGACCGGCACTCTCGATCGCTACGGCCGGCTCAACGGAGATCTTGTCCTCGTCGGCCACGGCGATCCCAATCTCTCTGGACGCGAACTGCCCTACGATCTCAAGACCCAACGCAACGACGACCCCATTCAGGCTCTCGAAGGGCTGGCCGATGCGCTCGTGCAAAAGGGTGTGAAATTCATTGACGGCGACATCGTGGCTGACGACTCCTACTTCGCCTTCGAGCGCTACGGCGAAGGTTGGAGCCAGGATGACCTGGTAGGAGAAGACGGCGCTCCCGTTTCCGCTCTTACCATCAACGACAACGTAGTCTTCGTGAATACTCTGCCCGCCGACCGCCCCGGTGAAAAGGCTTTCGTCAGCGTCACGCCATTCGCGGATTACTACCGCATCGACAATCGCATCATCACCACCCCCGCCGGCACCGGACGCAAGTTTTTCGCCAATCGCGAGCCCGGCTCTACCGTGCTGAAGCTCTGGGGCAACATGCCGCTCGATGACGCTGGCGCCAAAGAAGCGCTCGCCATCGAAGATCCCGCCGAGTTTGCCGCCGGCCTCTTCCGTCAGTTACTCGAGAAGCGCGGCGTCGTAATCTACGGAAAGCAGCGCACCCACCACACCGAACTCGCCTCCCTTTCCACCTTCAGCGTGACCGCTAGCGCGTCCTCACACGGAGGCAGCGATGGACAGTCGCGCACGCTGAAGACCGATCAGCCCGTCACACTAGCCAGTTATGAATCGAAGCCGCTGCTGCAAGATGTCCGTGTAGTCAACAAGGTCAGCCAGAACCTGCATGCTGAAATTCTGCTGCGCCTCCTCGGACGCGAGCGCGGCAACGCGGGAACGGTGGAAGGCGGGCTTGAGGTGCTTGGCGGATTCTTGACTCAGGCAGGAATCTCGAGCGACCAGTACGTTTTCTACGACGGCTCCGGACTTTCTCGCCAGAACCTAGTAACTCCCCATGCCATCGTGCAGTTATTGCGTTATTGCTTGACCCAGCCGTGGGGGGCTGACTACAAGACAACCTTCCCCATCTCTGGCGTGGACGGCACGCTCTGGGATCGCTTTAACTCTCCCCGTCTGCAAAACCGCGTTATGGCCAAAACCGGCTCGCTGGGCGGCGTGAAGGCACTCTCCGGATACGCGACGACCGATGCCGGACAAGTCGTCGTCTTCTCCATCATGTCCAATAACTTCAATCTTCCGGCTAAGCGGGTTACAGACGCGATCGATCAGATAGTACAGGCCATCGTGGATGATGCCCCGGCGGAACGGTAGCCAGCTAAGGCTCACCGCGCAGTGGGCAGACGCTCCTAGGCAGCCCTTCTTAAGGTGCTCGGCATTTCCTTGGCAACCAGGTCACGGGCCCGGAGCTCTGACGCGATGGAGATCAGGAAGCAGATGACAGCAACCTCAAACAAGTTCCGCTGCGATAGTTGCATCGCCATAAACAT
>Ga0116217_10005078_pt1 | contig 11630 bp, 10 predicted proteins | sample Sb_taG_6_FD_89697 | JGI IMG/M metagenome (GOLD analysis project Ga0116217, IMG submission 89697) | Peat soil microbial communities from Weissenstadt, Germany - Sb_50d_4_PS metaG | ecosystem: Environmental > Terrestrial > Soil > Wetlands > Peat | place: Germany: Weissenstadt | collected 2010-09-21 | reverse complement strand
TCGCGCCTTCTTCGTAGTCGATCTGGGCCCCGATTTGAGAAAAAAAGCGGTGTAGAGCCTCGGCTGACTTGATCGAGCGCTCGAGGGCGCGCCGCTCACCGAAGGCAACGATGTCCTGCGGCGAATACTGCAGACGAACTCGGTCAGCGGCGCAATGCGCGCTCAACAACTCCACGCTGGCAGCTGCGAGATCAGCTTTCAGGCGGGCAATATCAACTTGTTTTTTAGCTCCGGGTGCCATCTACAACTCCTCAGTCGTTGGGGGGATAAACGCAGGCGGGTCCCGGGAACCGTATGGGGAGGACTGCCTTGCGCGGTTCTGGCGGGACCCACCCTGCGAGGTCATCAGTTCTTACTAATGTAAATAAAGTATACACCGTTACTATTACGCTGTGCAAGCAACTAATTCGCTTTAGTGGATTGATTTCTTCACTTTGGAGGCGAAGTGCCCCGGCATCCCGACCCTGATCTGGAACAGCGTATTCTCGGTGCGGCCTCGCGGCTGTGGGCGCGCGGCGGCGAAAAGGCGCTCACCATGCGCGCCGTGGCCAAGGCAGCCGGCACCACCACGCCCACGGTCTATGAGCGCTACCGTGACCGCGACGACATTCTCCGCGCCCTGCGCCTCAAAACGCGCCGCGAGCTCTTTACCGCCCTCAACAGCACGCAAACCCTCCGCGAAGCCTTCGAGCGCCATCTCGAGTTCGCCCTCGAAAACAGCCACGCCTATGAGGTGCTGTTCGACGGTGTAGGCAAGCCGCCCTCGCTGCATGAGCCCTGGCCATCCTTCAATCTGATGCGGGAACGCGTGGCCAAACGTCTGGGAGGCCCTCCCCGGCAACACACCCGCCTCATGCTGGCGATCTGGTCGCTGATGCACGGTACGGCCATGCTCATTATCCGCGGCGGTTTTGAGGGCGCGCTGCGCAACCAGACGGTCCATGCGTGCCTGGATGCCTTCGACGGCATCCTCAACTCGGCCGCGCGTCCCAGGGGCCTCGCGCATTCCGGACCGAAGTGGCCATCCAATTTGATTCTTGGCGAAGGCAAGCAGAGTCGGGCGGGAAATGGCCACGCCGACGGTCACAAAGCAAAGTCTAAAGTGAGGAAACGAACCCGCTAGAGGAATTCCAGCCCGCGAGCTAACGCGCGTGTGCAGGAACTGGGAGGGCAACCGGTTCCGCCGGCCATTTTACCGAGCGGGATTCGCGTTAGTGGCAGTGCCCCGCAACCGTTGAATCGCCTTCTGCGCTTGTTCCGCCTGTGGGCCGTGGGGCAAAATTTTCAGATAGCTTTCGTATTCCTTCAGCGCCTCGTCCGGCTGATCCATTTTTTCCAGGCATAAGCCCAGACGGAACGTGGCAACCGCGTCATTCGGTTTGTAGAGTAGCGCTTCACGGTAGCGGGCCGCGGCGGCGGGGTAGTTCTTTCGCTCCTTGAAGTAGAAGTCTCCCACTTCGATATCTTTGGCAGCCTTGTGTGGATTCCAGGGACGGAACTCGCTCACATCGGCATTGCCCGGGGTGCCTCCCTCATCCATCAGAATGTCGGAGCTTTGCGGGTGAACCTTGGCATCATCCGCCGGAGGACTCAAGTCGATGGGCTCATCTTTGCTCGAACTCTCCCCAGGTTCGTCGCTCAAGTCGTTGGCATTCACGCGATCGGACCGCGGGGGCGTCAGATTCGGATTGTGCGGCTGAGACCGCTTGGCGGCAGGCGGCGAGGCACTATCCGGCGTTTGGGAGTTCGCCGGCGCAGACGTCGCAGGGTGGGAACTCTGAGCCCACGCGCCAACGCTGCATGAGAGCAATACGATGAGAAGCCAACTGCGCATAGTTTATTTTACCGCCCTCTGTCTTGCCCATTCACCCAATCAAACATGGGTCGCGCGGAAAGCCTGCAGGCACTGGCGCGCGGTCTCAAGCTCGGGGAACCGGCTTCCCTCCTGTTCCACCAGGTAGTACTCGACACCACCCACTGTCTCGGCGGCCTTGAAGATGCCTTTCCAGTCCGCCTTCCCTTCTCCGAACAGGGTTTTGTATCCGATGCCGGGATCCGGCGACCAGTCTTTACAATGGATGGACCGAACGCGCCCCGGGTTGGCTCGAATCCAGGCCACCGGGTCGGAACCGGCCTCCAGACAGGTTCCCACGTCCAACTGCAGCATGACCGAAGGCTTCGTGTTCTTCGCGATAATATCCATGGGACGCTGCCCGCTGACCGGCGCCCATTCTGCCTGATGGTTGTGATATCCGGGCTTGAGGCCGGCAGGCTCCAGGGCCTCGGCCGCCGCGTTCAGTTTATCCGCAACCGTCTTCCAGCCGTCGATGCCGGATTTCGGGTCTGTCCACGCCAACACCACATACTTGCAACCGAGAATCAGGTTCAAGTCGCGGGCGCGGTTGATGTTCTTTGGATCGAAGTATTCGCTGTTGTTATGCGTCGAGTAACAGCGAATGCCCAGGTCATCCAGCAACTTGCGCATCTGCTTGGCCTGCGTCTCGGTCCACTCGAAATATGGGGAATAGAACTCGACTGCCTGATAGCCCATCTGGGCGACCGCGCGCACCGTGCCCTCGGGATCCTGCTTCAGGGCGTCGCGTACGGAATACAGTTCGAGGCCTATGGGAATCGAGGCGTGAGCAACCGCGCCCCAAGCAAGACCACGGAAAGTCAGGGGCAACATCGCAGACAGAGCAAGAAACGAACGGCGGGAGAGAGGCGTGGGAGGCATGCTGTCATATTACGCCCGGGGGACAAGCTACGAGCAGTGAGGTTTGAGCGGTAAGCAGCCCGCGCGAGGTTCGCTCCTCGCTCACGGCTGATATCTCAAAAAAAGCAGGCCGCTCAGGGGGAGGCTTTGAGCGGCCTGGTTGGCGAAGTCCTCCGGGGAGGAGGGTAAAGTTGAGGCGCTTGCGCGGCGTCTGAGCCGCGCGCCGAAATCCCGAGCAACGCGAGGGATCTCTGAGCGTCCGGCACGCCATCCCTTACATCGACGACGGATTATTCTGGCCCGTGGTCGCGGGCGCCGGGGTCGACGGCGTAGTGTCGCCCACCGTGTTGGTCATCAGGCGCACATCGACGCGGCGGTTATCGGCGCGGCCATTGGAGGTCTTGTTCGACTCCACCGGCTTATCCTTGCCGAGTCCGATCACGTAGATCTTGTGCGCGGGCACGTTGTACTTCGTGGCCAGGTACTGGATCACAGAGTTGGCGCGGCGTTGGCTGAGATCGTAGTTGTAGTCGGCCGGACCCACCGAATCCGTTCCGCCTTCCAGAGCAATGATGTAGCCCTTGGTCGAGGAGATGTTGGCGGCGAGCTGATCAAGCACTTCCTGAGCCTTCGGGGTCAGGTTGTCTTTGTTGAAACCAAACTTCACCGAAGTCTCAGCCACGGCGTGGTAGTTGTCGAGGTTGGCGACCGTATTGGTCAGCACGCCCACGCGGCCGTTGGCGGCATCCGCCATCTGCTGGGCGGAGGCTGCGGTCTGTCCGGCGGCCAACGCCTTCTGCTCCACGTCGGCGGTCTTGGCATTGACAGCCGCGATGCCAGCCTGGGCTCGCGCGTCAACGTCCTTGATGTCCTTGGTGTTCTTCGCGGTCAGATCGTCGAGTTCATTGGTCTTGTTGATCAGTGGCGTCGTCTGCTGTTTGACATAATTCTTGCTGGCGCAACCGACAGTGGCCACCATGCTGGCTGCCAGGCAAATCACTAACGAAGTGCGATTCATAGGGTAAGGCTCCTTGGTTTCGATCTTGTGGCGACTTGCGGGTTGCCCCGTGCGCCGTCTTCTTAATCTTGAGGCCCTGGGATGACTAGTTTATTGCTTACAAGTTCCGCTATCTGCTTCTGCACGAGTCTTGCCAGTGTTCTATAAGGCGAATACCTGATGTAAGTATATACGTTTTCAATGGCTTGCGAAAACCTTAAACAGGGGTCGGACCGCCTGACCAGGCATGCGGGGACGCAAAGCCCACACACGGAGTGGAAAATTTATATGGTTCGGACCCAAGTTGGCGGTTGTATCTCAGTTATGCCGAGGCGGGCAGAGGATGGGAATCGTCTCCCTCTTGTTCCGCCGATACACTCGAAAGTCGCTCTCGTCAACCGTAATGACCGTGTGCCGAGGATAGAGTTCGCTCATGCGGATGAGGCAAAGGTCGGCTAAGTCCGGCTTACGGTCGGCGTAACGTCGAGCCAACTCGCGCAACTGCGGGACGTTTTCGGAGAAATCAAAAGCCACCTGCAACAGCCCCTCTTCTACTAGGGACAACACATAGGAACTCGACCCCAGGTGGAATGCCGACTCAGCGAGAACAGCTTCACAAGTTAACAAAGGCTCGGTCAGTCCTCGGGCGAGATCGACTGCCCAGCGATGATAAGTATCCTCGCGACTACCAGCTGCAACGATGAAGCCGGTGTCGGCAATGCCCTTCATCGCTTAGAAAACCCTTTACGCGACGAAAGATCCGGAGGGCCCCCGCGAATCGCTCCGAGGTGGCGCATAAATCGCTGCTTACCCCCATTGGCCTTCGCGGTTTCCAGTTGCTCCCGGACAAGCCTCCCCATGGGCACTCCCGTCTGGCGTGATCTTTCTTTGAGCCAGGTTAGAAGTTCCTCCGTAAGACGTATTGTCAGTGTGTGACTCATGTATACAAAGTGTAACACACCTACCACAATCGAGAAGAGGCTGAAATCGAATAAGATTGATCTGTCCTCCTCATGGATCTCCTCCAGAAAATCCGCACCATTCCCACCGAACCCGGCGTGTATCTCTACAAGAACGCCGAGGGCGAAGTCATCTATGTGGGCAAGGCGAAGAACCTGCGCAGCCGTGTGGCCAGCTATTTCCACGAAGGCCGCTGGGAAGACGCCAAGACCGGCACGCTGGTGCGCGAGGCGGTCGACGTCGACTACATCGTCGTCGCGAATAACAAAGAGGCGCTGGCGCTCGAGAATAATCTGATCAAGCAGCGCAAGCCCCGCTTCAATATCCTGCTGCGCGACGATAAGACTTATCCCTACGTGAAGCTCACTCTGGGCGAGCGCTGGCCGCGGGTTTACGTCACCCGCCGCCTGCGCAAGGATGGCAGTGCGTACTACGGTCCGTACTTCCCTGCCAATCTGGCTTACCGCATCGTCGACCTGATCCACCGTAATTTTCTGATTCCTTCGTGCAAGGTGGATCTGACCCGCTTCCATCCGCGGCCGTGCCTGCAGTACTACATCAAGCGCTGCCTGGGCCCGTGCGTGCAGGACTTGACTACGCCGGACGTCTATCAGGAAGCGGTGCGCGACGTGAAATTATTTCTGGAAGGACGGCCGACGGACTTGAGTCGCTCGCTGCACACGCGCATGGAGCAGGCCGCGGCCGCGCAGGAGTATGAGCGCGCTGCGAGGTATCGCGACCTGATTTCGACGGTGGAGCAGTTGCAGGAACGCCAGCGCATTGCAGCCGCGGAAGGCGACGATGCCGACGTGTTCGGCTATCACTACGAGAACGGCATGCTGGCCGTGAACCTTTTCCACATGCGCGGCGGAAAGATGGTCGACCGCCGGGAATTCTTCTGGGAGGAATTGCCGGAGCTCACATTAGATGAAGTGGGCACGGACGCAGGGACTGGCAAGGACCGTGTGGGGACGGGTGCATTCGCCCGTCCGGGCGAGCAAAGCTCGCCAGCGCATTTTGCCGACAGCGCCGAAGACCTCGAAGCAAAACCCAGCCGAGCTCCGCTCGGCTCGGACAGCCGGGGGCGGCTGTCCCCACATGAGTCGGAGCAGCCCGAGCAATCGTTCTCCCCCGGGGAATTCTTCTCAGCCCTGCTGAAGCAACTCTACATCGGCCAGCCCTATGTCCCCCGGAATCTCTACATTCCTGTCGACTTCGAGGACCGCGAAGCCTTGGAAGACTTGCTCTCCGAACAAGAGGCGGACAGGAGCGTCCGCCCCGCACGGGTGCATATTCTGGTTCCGCTGCGTGGAGATAAGCGATCTCTGATCGACCTCGCGGGCAACAACGCAAAGCAGTCTTACGACCAGCGTTTCCGCGTGCTCAAGCCCAACGCGCAAAAGATTCAGGAAGAACTGCAGGATGCGCTTAGCCTGCCGGAACCGCCCAAGCGCATCGAGTGCTTCGACATCTCGCACATTCAGGGCGCGGAAACCGTCGCCTCGATGGTGGTGTGGGAAGCCGGCAAGATGAAGAAATCCGACTACCGCAAGTTCATCATTCGCACCGTGGAAGGTGTGGACGATTTCGCGTCCATGCGCGAGGTGGTCATGCGCCGTTACAAGCGCGTACAGGAAGAAAAGAAGCCGATGCCCAGCCTCGTCCTGATCGACGGTGGCCTGGGACAACTGCACGCTGCCGCCGAAGCGCTGGACGCCCTGGAGATCATCAACCAACCACTCGCCGCCATCGCCAAGCGCGAGGAGATTCTCTACGTCTACGGGCAGGAGAAGGATCCGATTGCCCTTGATCATCACTCGCCCGTGCTGCACCTGATTCAACAGATTCGCGATGAGGCTCACCGCTTTGCGGTGACATTCCACCGCAAGCGCCGGCAAATGCGCGACCGATCCACCGAACTGCTGGAAATTCCCGGGGTGGGTGCGAGCACCACGCGGCGTCTGCTGGAGCATTTTGGCAGTGTGCAGGCCGTCAAACAGGCGGACCCAGCGGCATTGTCGGCGGTCGTGACTCGCACACAAGCCGAGGCGATCATGAATCACTTCAGAAAGTAGCCGCCGATTCCGGCCACCGCCCCGAATGTCGACCGGGATGTGTCAGAGGGTGGGTGGGATCAGATCCCAACCTGCATCGTCAGATCGAAGGCTCTCCATTCACCAGCATCTTCTTGAGGCTGAACTCCTGCAGGATTCGCTGCTGGCCTATAACGTTAGTTGTCGGATGGACGAATTCCACGCTGACTTTCTCATCCGGATGCAACTGCTTCGGACGCGGAAAGATGAACTGAAAAGTGTCATCCTTGAAGCTGTAGCTCATCAGGCTCAGTTTCTCTGTCTTGGTGTTCAGGTACACCGACATGCTGAGCTTCGCCGCGCTTTGGCTCGCCCAGTAGGTGCGGAGCGAACTGTCATAATCCTGAACGTTGGTGTGAAAAGTCACCGAAACTATGACGCGGTCGGGAAAGGTGACCGCCAGAAATTTGCCAGCGTTCGCGTCGAATGCCGCCTTTTGTTCCGCGCTCATCTTGTCGTAATGCACGCTAAGTTGGGAAGAGCGCACCTGGGCTTGTCGGATGGGCAGCGCGGAGCGAAATTGCAAATTGTAAGTTATGAAGGGGTCGGTTTCCATCTCGCCCCGGTAGCCCCGGTTGGTCGGCGCGTCGCCGCTGGTAACGCTGGTCTGAACGCCGCCCAGCTTATAGCTCGTAGCCCAAGGGGATTCTTCCAGCATGTTGCGCGTCTCGTCGGCAGACCAATTTTGGTAGGGTTTCTTGGCCCAGAAATCTGCCGCCACGGCGAGCGTCGCGGCAAGGCACACGAGCACCAAGAAGACCGGAATAAGACGCGCGGATAGTCGACGCTTAGGCCTTGCCATGGCACCACCTCCTGAAACATTCGGGAAATCGCAGCTAGTATAGATCAAATCTCAAACATCGCTGGAGTCTTCCTGGGCGTGTGGTGAAGCTTGAATTACGCGGGGGAGCGCTGGTCTACTTCGGCTCCGGGCTGGCGTTCCCCATGTCGAGCACCACCTTCCAGCTACCGTCCTTCTGCAGCTTCCAGATGCTGGTGTACTTGCCGTACTGCACGACTGGCTTGCCTTCTTTGTCTTTCGCGTGGAACTCGTAGTTGCCATAGGTGTAGCCGAGATCCCCCGACGAGGAGATGTCGGCGCCGACCGGCGTCCAGATCAGCTGGTTATTCTTGTCGTCGAGAAATCCCATGCCCTTGGCGATTTCAGCCTTGCCCTGGATCAACGGCGCGCCGTTCGGAACTTCGACGGAGTCGTCGGCGTAGTACGACATGTATCCCTGCGAACCCTTCTCGGCGGCAGCTTTCATAAATTCGCCTTCGAGTCGCTTCAGTATCTCGGCAGTAGCTTTCGGTGAGGCCGAAACGGCAGGACGAGCGATAGGCAGCGCAATCGTAGCCACGAGGAATGCGATCACCAGAATCGGCAGAAATGATTTCATGAAACCTCCGTAGAATGACGCCGCCATTCTACTCCGGAGGGCACACTCGCCACAGAGGGCCATAGAGAGGCAAGGCACAACCCCGCAAACGTAGATATTGCGTCGCTCCCTGTTTCCTCCGTGTCCCCTGTGTCCTCTGTGGTTAAGATTCCGAAGCCTTTGCTACACTAGCGGCCATCGTGATCAAACGCATTTTTGTGTCTCAGGTTTTCCTGATGCTTTCAATCGCTGCGGCCTTTGCGCAGACCTCGACCCCGCCCGACATGGCCACGCCGCAGGAGAAGCATCTGCGCAATGTGCACCAGTTGACGTTCGGCGGCCAGAATGCCGAGGCCTACTTCTCCGCTGACGGCAAGAAGCTGATCTTCCAGTCGTCGCACGGTGACGTGAAGTGTGACCAGATTTTCATCATGAATATCGACGGCAGCGACCAGCACATGGTGTCGACCGGCAAGGGACGCACCACCTGCAGCTTTTTCTATCCCGACGGCAAGAAGATTCTCTACGCCTCGACCCATCTGGCGAGCCCGGAATGCCCACCGCGTCCTGACTTTTCGAAGGGCTACGTGTGGGCGGTGTATTCGGGCTACGACATTTTCACCGCGAATCCTGACGGATCAAACCTGAAACAACTGACCAACACTCCCGGCTACGACGCCGAGGCCACGATTTCGCTCGACGGCAGGAAGATCACCTTCACGTCCATGCGCAACGGCGATCTCGACATCTATTCGATGGACGCCGACGGCAGCCACGTCAAACAACTCACGCACGAACTAGGCTACGACGGCGGTCCAACCTTCTCGCCCGACCGCAAAATGATTGTGTACCGGGCCTACCATCCCAAGACCGAGAAGGAAATCTCCGACTACAAAGAGTTGCTGGCGCAGAACTTGATTCGCCCGACCTCGCTCGAAATCTGGACCATGAAGGCGGGTGGCAGCGACAAAAAACAGATCACCAACCTGGGCGCGGCCAGCTTTGGTCCGGCGTATACGGCCGACGGGAAGCGAATTATCTTCTCGTCTAATTACGACCCGGACACGCACGCCATCGGCGGCATGGGCAATTTCGAACTGTGGCTGATCAATCCCGACGGCAGCGGCCTGGAGCGCGTCACCTACAGCGACGGCTTCGACGGCTTCCCCATGTTTTCGCCAGACGGAAAGAAACTGGTGTGGGCCTCGAACCGCAACGCCAAGGCGCCGCACGAGACGAATATTTTTATCGGGGATTGGGTGCCGTAGGGATTGCTGATTGCTGATTGTTGATTGTAACCGCGCCTTCCAGACCGTCAGGCGTCTTGATTTTTCAGAGTCCGCACGACCAGCCACCCCACACAGGCGATCATCCCGCACCAACCCAACACCCGGACCACCGCCGCGATCTGCGTGTCATGGCCGAGCACGCCTAGGCTGGAGAAGATCTTGAAGAAATCGTGCTCAACGAAGTCTGGATCGCCGGTCGTGACCAGCGGCAGCACCTGCGCTCGCGCATCGGCCATGTAGGTCGCGGTGTAGAGCCAGTTCTCGAAAAAGAAGAACAAGCAAAAAACATACCCCGCGCTCTGGCGTTGCGCGAAGAAGTACGCCGCCAGCAGAAACGGAACCAGCCACTGCAGCAGCGTGCCTCCCCAAAGGCCCAGTGTGGCTCCGAACCAGCCGAACAGATTGTGCCCGCCCTCGTGGACGATCAGGTTGGCGTTGTCGATGAAAAGATAGCCACCGTGGGCGTTGAAAGCGTAGGCCAGGAATGCGACGTAGAAAATCAGCCACGCCACCAGCGCCGGGCGCGAGACAGGCTTCCACGGTTCGTCGAGAATCGATTGCAGGAATTCGAGCATGCGCGGCCTGAGACGATTCTACGGGGTCGATTTGCGCGGTGCAGATTACGAACGTGCACGGCTACTGCCAACTGCGAACAGACCCGCCCGACCTGGCGCAAGGATCAGTAGGGCCTTTGCCGTCGCATGAAGGGGAGGTTTCTTGTTACATTGATCTGGCGCGACGGTTCCATGCGACGGAAACATTTGCTTATGTGGCAAGAGAGACGTAGCAAGCTACGTCTCTACGAGATGATTTCGGAAGCTTTATGAAAGTTCGGCAGTGGATTACCGCGATTGTGCTGCTTCTGCTGGTGGCCGCCGCCATCGTGGGAATGGTGTGGACGCGCGCGTTGCCTGCCGCTAACGAGGAGACGGCGACAACCCCGGGCAAGAAATTGCCTGGACACGCGCCGCCGGTGGCGCCTCGCCCCCTGGTGGACCAACGTCCACTGCAAACCGCCCGGCGGATGGCGGCGATCGCGGGCACGCCGGAAGAACAGGTGCTGGCGCATCAGGCCGAAAAAGTCGCGGACCACGAGGTCGATCTCGCTTTCTTCGACGCGTTGCGCACGGCGGAAGAAAATCCTCCACCCCTCTCGCCGGAAGCCAGGGCAATTTCCGATCGCAAGAAGAAAGCCGACCTGGCGCTCAAGGATGATCAGGAAGGCGTGGCGCTGCTGACCCGGAAACTGGCGGCCGCGCCTGACGCGCAGAAGGATAACCTGCAGGACCAGATCGACGTTGCCAAGGCGCAGATGGATCTGGATCAGGACGAGGTCGACGATGCGGCCGAAGATCTGGAGCAGGCGGGCGGCGATCCGCAGTCGAAGATCAAGCGCTTGCAGGCGGAGCACGAGGCCAGCGACCACAATGCAGGCGCGGCGTTGGGCTCGGCGGTCAGTCCCCACGAGCAGGACTACCAGACACACACTCTGCTGAGCGTCTTCAGGGCATGGCAGGCGCTGCGCGAGAAAACCATCCAGTTGCAGGGTGCGCAGGAGGAGAGCAAAGCCAAGCAGCAGCGCCTGAACCAGCGTCACGTAACCCTGAGCGCGCAGGTGGAGAAGGACAAAGAGAATCGTGAAGCCGCCAAGCAGCAGGCCAAGGGCTTTTCCAAGAACAGCAAAGCAGCGAGCCGCGAGGAATCGAAGGCTTCCGCGAAGTCGGCTCTCGATTCTCTGAAGCAGTACACCCGGGATCAGAAAAATCTGGCCGACCTGGGCAAGAGAGTCCAGGACGAGCAGGAACTGATCGACACCTACGCCAGTTGGATCACGCTGGTCGAGACCCGCGAGCGCGAAGCGCTGCACCACTTGATCGAGTCCGGGCTGTGGATCCTGCTGGTACTGCTCGCGGTATACCTTGCCGACCGGATGATTGAACGTCTGTTCACGGGCGTGACCGCGGAGAACAAACGGATCGACACGCTGCGGGCCGTAGTGAAGTTCGCGGCGCAGGCGGTAGGCGCCATCGCCATTCTCTTCATTGTTTTCGGCATGCCCACGCAGACCACCACGGTCCTTGGCCTGGCCGGCGCGGGCTTGACGGTGGCGATGAAGGACTTCATCGTCGCATTTTTTGGATGGTTCGTGCTGATGGGGCGCAACGGCATCCGTGTGGGCGACTGGGTTGAGATTAACGG
>Ga0116217_10005075_pt1 | contig 11630 bp, 6 predicted proteins | sample Sb_taG_6_FD_89697 | JGI IMG/M metagenome (GOLD analysis project Ga0116217, IMG submission 89697) | Peat soil microbial communities from Weissenstadt, Germany - Sb_50d_4_PS metaG | ecosystem: Environmental > Terrestrial > Soil > Wetlands > Peat | place: Germany: Weissenstadt | collected 2010-09-21 | reverse complement strand
GAAGTTTTGGCCGGTCTACGATCAATATGCCGCGGAGCTGTCCAGAATCTACGATACGAAACTTGCCCTGCTGAACGACTATGCCGAAAACTACAGCAGCATGACCGGTGAGCAAGCCGAGAACTACATCCGCAAGCGCGCTGAGGTTGAACAGTCAATTATGCGGCTGAGATTGAAATACATGCCTGCGTTCCGCAAAGTGCTCTCCGGCAGGGAAACCGCATTGTTTTATCAACTCGACTGGAGGCTGGGTTTGGCGATTGACGTAGAACTGGTGCAAGTGCCGCTAATCAACCAATGATCGACACCGTTCTGAATGCATTTCGCGGTGGTGAAGCCTCCCGCATGGACTGGCGCGACATGCGGGGGACCTTTCTTGCGGTGCTCTTGCTCGGCGTCATGTCCAGCACTTTTCGCCGTAAGCATTAACCATTGTTGACTGGAATTCCAAGAAAACCAACTTCCAAGGCAGAGCCCCAGTGGCACAGGGGTGTCAGAGTGTCACGTTTTGGTGGTGTAAATTAGCAGGCGCACCAGCGCACGCGGGCAAGCCTGCAAATCTGGTGAGCTTCGGCGGTCGCGCACGATCCTCGAGTTCCTTGCCCCCAAACCCGACGCTTTGCGCGGCTTCTGTATTGCATCATCCGATACAATCTATCCGGCGATGTCAACCGGCAAGTGTTCGGTGATGACAGAATGAAGCTCGCGACATTTTGATTCTGACTGTCCTTCTGATTGAGGCGCGTCATTATGAGCACGCAGGATGTGCCAACCGTATTCATTGTCGATGATGACACAGATGTGCGTGAGTCTCTCCAGGAACTGATGGAGTCCGTCGGCTTGCCTTCTAAGTCTTTCGGAACTGCACAGGAGTTCTTGTCGAGTCCGCGCAGTGATGGCCCCAGTTGCCTGATTCTTGACGTGAGACTTCCGGGCATTAGCGGCTTGGACCTTCAGCACGAACTGAGAAGAGGGAAAGTAAGTATTCCAATTATCTTCCTCTCAGCACATGCAGACGTTCCGATGTCGGTCAAAGCCATGAAGTCTGGCGCGGTTGAGTTTCTCACCAAACCTTTCAGGCACCAGGATTTGCTCGACGCGGTTCAGCGATCGCTCACTCGAGATCGCATCGTCCGCGAAAAGCGGCGAGACACTGCTGAACTGCGACAGCGGTACAACACATTAAGCGCCCGAGAGCGCGAGGTGATGAGCCTCGTCGTTTCCGGGATGCTTAATAAGCAAATTGCAGCAGAACTCGGTGCCAGTGAAGCCACTGTCAAAATGCATCGAAGCCAAGCAATGAAAAAGATGCAGGCTAAATTCCTGCCTGAGCTCGTCAGAATGGCGGACAAGCTCAAGTCCATCACATAGCCGACTTGCGCGAATCAATGTTTTCCTCGCCCGATTATCGATAGTACGGCTCTACTCTCCTAAAGTCTGGTTCAATCAGCCCAAAGTTTGATTGCTCCAGGTGAGGCAATGACTTAAGCTGCCCACATGTCAGTGGACCGAACGTCCAAATTAATAGCAATCATTGATGACGACGAGGCCATGCAAGATTCACTGCGCGACCTAATGGAAGCGGCTGGACTGGTCGCACGGTGTTTCGGATCCGCGGAAGAATTCCTCGAATCCAATTTGCATACTCGGGCTGCGTGCCTAATTGTTGATATCCGTATGCCGAAGATGTCGGGTCTGCAGTTGCAGGCCAGGCTGAAAGAAGAGGAATGCAATATTCCGATAATCTTCATCACGGCTCATGGGGATGCCAGGATGAGGATTCGAGCGATGAGAGAGGGTGCAGTCGAGTTCCTTTCAAAACCGTTCGATCATCAACTGTTGCTCAAAAGGGTCCGTGCTGCATTTGATATGTGACCAACCTCGGTTATTGCAGTCGCGTGGGGAGCCTTAAGTGTAGAGGTTTCTGTGGGAGATTATGCAATAGTCACGAACCCTGGGCCGGATCAGGTCGAACGCACGTTCGAGCGGATCATCGGCACTAGCGCTGCCCTCGAATCTGTTCTCGACCAGGTTGAGCAGGTTGCCCCCACAGACTCGACTGTCCTTATCGAAGGGGAGACCGGCACGGGAAAAGAACTCATTGCTCACGCTGTTCACAATGTAAGTCAGCGCTGCGGGCGCACCTTTATCAAGCTGAACTGCGCGGCCATTCCCCTGGATCTTCTCGAAAGCGAGTTGTTCGGCCACGAGAAGGGTGCGTTTACCGGTGCAATTGCGCAGAAGATCGGGCGCTTCGAAATGGCTGACAAAGGCACGCTGTTCTTGGACGAAGTTGGCGATATCCCCTCAGTGCTTCAGCCGAAGTTGCTGCGTGTGTTGCAAGAGCAGGAATTCGAGCGTCTAGGGAGCGGTCGCACGCACAAAGTGGACGTCCGCCTGGTAGCTGCGACCAATCGGAATCTCATGAAGATGGTAGCTCGCGGGCAATTTCGCAGTGATTTGTACTATCGCCTGAATGTCTTCCCGATCGTGTTACCTGCATTAAGAGAGCGCCGAGAAGACATCCCTGTTCTTGTCACGCATTTTGTGAAGATGTTTAGTCGCCGCATGGAAAAGCAAATCGAGTCGATTCCTCCGGAAACGATGGCTGCCTTCCAGTGGTATTCCTGGCCTGGCAACATTCGCGAGTTGCAGAACTTGGTGGAACGCGCAGTTATCCTTTCGCGGGATGGTGTGCTCCCAAACCCACTTCATAAAAAGCAAACAGAGCTCGTGATCCCCAGTCTGCATCGTTCCCGAACGCTCCTCTCATCGATGGCCTTAGAAGACTCGGACCGCGCTCTGATTTTGGAAACACTTGAGCAGGCCGGCTGGATCGTTGGTGGACCGCGCGGCGCAGCGGGAAAACTGGGACTGAAACGAACCACGCTGCTTGCCAAGATGAAAAGGCTGGGTATCTCGCGGCCGATCCCTCAAGACGGGACCAGCTTTCCCGGAGTCGGACAAGACGATGGCCAGATTTGAGGATAGAACTGGCAGCCGCACATGGAATAAAGTTAAGAGTCAGCCAGCTCGAACGGCGAGCGGCAAACCATAATTGATCCGATTCCGGCGTTGTTCGTCTGTGTGCTGCCGGACGGGCCCCTTGAATTTGGCAGCGGCTCATGGCTGACGTCACCAAAATCGACACCTTCATTCAAAGTTCTCCACAACCCGCATGGTTGGCGACCACTCAGGGTCATTGCGTGTATGCCAACCCAGCCCTGGAACGCCTTACCGTCGCGTGCGTCACTGCAATCGCACTGGTGACCGGCAGTGCTTGTCTCGCACAAGTCGCTGGAGGGACTATTTCTGGGAGTGTGACTGACAGCTCCGGACGGGCGATTCCAGGAGCACAGGTTGCTGTTAAGAACTCCGAAACGGCTGTCCTTCGGTCTACAGACGCAGATAACGACGGGATTTATACCGCTCCGAACTTGGTGGCTGGTACATATCAGATCAGTGCGTCCAAGGGAGGATTTGCAACGCTTGTGAGATCGGGTGTTCTTGTCACGGTAGGCTCCGAGGAGGTCATCGATTTCAAGCTAAACCCAGGCGAGGTCAAGACGAAAATCGACGTTTCAGGCACAACGCCCGCCATCCAATTGGCCAGTTCGACCTTGGAGGCAACCGAGAACTCGACCACAGTTCGCGAATTGCCACTGAACGGGCGCGACTGGACGACTCTCGCACAGCTGCAAGCGGGAGTCACTGGGGTGTATCAATACCCGCTCGCTCTGAGCAACCAACGGGCAAACCGCGGTCTCGGGACGCAGTTAAGCATCGGCGGAACGCGCCCGCAAGGGAACAACTACCGACTCGATGGAATCAGCATAAACGACTATTCCAACGGAGGGCCCGGCAGCGTTCTCGGTCTCTTGCTCGGCGTGGAGGCGATTCAGGAATTTTCTGTCGTAACAAACAGCGCGCCGGCCAGCTATGGCAGGACGTCAGGAGGAGTGATCAACTCCATTACGCGCTCGGGCACAAATGAGCTACACGGCTCGGCTTATGAGTTTCTGCGCAATATCGCGCTCGACGCCCGCAACTTCTTCGACACAACTTCGTCTCCGCCCCCATTCCGCCGCAATCAATTCGGAACCGATGCTGGAGGGCCAATTATCAAAAGCAAGTTGTTTATTTTTGGCGACTACGAAGGAATTCGTCAGCTGCTTTCAACAACAACGGTGGACATTGTGCCTTCGGCCGCAGCCCGCACCGGGATTCTCAGCTCAGGTACTGTTACTGTTGATCCAAGAGTAGAGCCGTACCTGGCGTTCTATCCCCTTCCAAACGGTCCGGTCGAGGGCGATACCGGCAATTTCACGCTTCCAACTCCGCAGAACACCAATGAGGACTTCTTTACCTCACGCTCGGACTTCACAATCGGGAACGATGATAGCCTGTTCGGAACCTACATGTTTGACAATGGAAAAACGGAGGGACCGGATTCCTTCAATAACAACATCATCGGCACCCTGTCCCGTCGCCAAGCCGCAGTTCTCGAGGAAACGCACTTATTCGGCGTCCACATGGCCAACTCGGCACGATTGGGTTTCAGCCGTGTAGTCTCGCAAGCGGCAAAGAGTTTAAAGGCGATTAACCCTCTGGCGGCAGACACGTCGCTCGGCTTTTTGCCTGGCCAACCAGTGGGAGTTATAACGAACTCGGAACTCTCGACGTTTCCAGGGGGCTTTGGCGCCGTCGGCGAGTTCGATTTTCATTACAACTCGTATCAGTTCTACGATGATGCGTTCGCGACGTTAGGAACTCATTCCCTAAAGTTTGGTTTTGCTTTTGAGAACATCCGGGACAATGAATTGGGCAAAACCAGCCCGCTAGGCCAGTTCGTGTTCGGATCACTCTCCGCCTTCCTGCAGGACCAGCCAACGTCGTTTAACGCGCCAATCGGAAGCGGAATCACGCCACGCAACCTCCGGCAGTCTATTTATGCGGGATACGTTATGGATGACTGGAGAGCGAGGCCCAATCTGACTGTCAATCTGGGGCTGCGTTATGAGGCAGCGACGGTCGTGAGCGAAGCCCATGGGAAACTCTCGAATCTGCCATCGTTGACGTCAACAACCCCACACCTCGGAGATCCTTTCTTCTTGAATCCGACGAAGCTCGATTTTGAACCGAGGGCGGGCTTTGCGTGGGATCCGCTAGGAAACGGTAAGACATCCATCCGCAGTGGATTCGGAATATTCGATAATTTACCTCTCCCATATTTGTTTGCGGTTACGAGCCTGCTGTCGGCTCCGTTTTTTGAGTTGGGTAATATCACCACGCTGCCGCAGGGGTCGTTTCCAAGTGGAGCATTTCCGCTATTGACCACGCCTACACTTCGTTACGCGTATATTCAACCGAATCCTCCGCGCAGCTATGACATGGAGTGGAACTTCAACATTCAGCAGAGCATTGCTCCGGATACGGTGCTGCAGGTGGGCTACACGGGATCGCGAGGCGTTCATCTTCCCTATTTCACGAACAATTTCGACATGGTGCTTCCAACGTTGACGCCGCAGGGCTACGTATGGCCGGTGAATGGAACTCGTCTGAACCCGAACGTAGGACAGATCTCTGGCACTATGTGGAACTCCGATTCCATTTTCCATGCCCTCCAGATACAGGTAACTCGCCGACTCAGCAAAGGGCTCCAAGGCGGGGTGTCATACGCGTGGGGCAAAATTATTGACTCGGGTTCCGAATCGGCGAACAGCAACCCAGGTACCTTCGCGAACAGCGTCCCCACGCTTTGGTTCGATGAAAGTAATGGGCGTGGACTCGCCGACTTCGACATTCATCAAAACCTCTCGGTCAACTATATCTGGGAAATCCCGACTTTCACAGCGGGGCCACTAGCGCTGCAATGGGCATTAAACGGTTGGCAATGGGGTGGGATTCTACACATTGCCTCAGGCGAACCGTTTACACCGATAATCACTGGAGACCCGTTAGGAATGAAGGGCGATCAGTTCGACCGGCCGGATGTACTGACCGGACCGGGATGCAGCGGCTCTCGTGTGAATCCGGGAAATCCGCTTGACTACATCAAGACGCAGTGTTTTGCTTTCCCCAATCCGAGCACCCGGTTTGGAGACGCGGGGCGCAATATTCTTATCGGTCCAGGCATTCTCAACCTGGATACCTCGCTCGTTCGCAACCTAGGCGGCTCAGAGAAGTTTCATGCGCAATTCCGAGCTGAGTTCTTCAACGTATTGAATCACACGAATTTTTCGTCGCCGGTGGTAACGACCAACAATACCAGCCTGTTTGGCGCCAACGGAGCCCCAATTTCTTCGGCGGGCATCCTCACCTCCACGACGACCACATCGCGCCAGATACAGTTCGGACTGAAGCTGATCTGGTAGACATGCGCTGGAAAAAGCGAGGGCCGATGCTTGGCTCATTGAATCAGTCCGTGTCGGATAGTATGAGCGTATCGGAGGGCCGGCTGTTGGGTTGAGACCTGCGCCGGGCACGATTTTGCATAGAGTTCTCGGCAAATTGGCGGGCGCGATGCTGGCCGGCATGCTGATGGCGAGAACTTGTGCGTTCGCGCTGGACCCGACGCTAGACGTCAGCCAGTACGCGCATACGGCGTGGAAGATCCGGGATGGCTTTGCCAAGGGCTCCATTCTCTCAATCGCCCAGACGCCCGACGGGTACCTCTGGTTGGGGACAGCCTTCGGCTTGTATCGCTTCGATGGCTTCCGAAACGTCCTCTGGCAGCCACCGCCAGATCAGCACCTCCCCTCCAGCACCATCACGAGCCTGGTCGCGTCGCGCGACGGGACTCTTTGGGTCGGCACCAGGAAGGGGCTGTCAAGCTGGAAGAACGGTAAGCTCACTCAGTATGCCGACCTGGCTGGATTGGCCATCCGTGCTTTGGTTGAAGATCATGAGGGCTCGATATGGGCCGGCACGAATGGGTCTGCTGGGCCTCCCGATGGAAAACTCTGCAAGATTCAGAATGGCAGCGTCCAGTGCAGCCCCGAGGTGAGCGGTGTTGACGACGGCGTCTTCGGATTGCATACGGATAGCAAAGGAAATCTCTGGGTCGGATTGGAGGCAGGAGTGTGGCGATGGAGACCCGGACCGCCACAATTCTATGCGGTGTCAGGCTTGCCAAACGGAAGAATGCAGGGCATGGCCGATAGTGAGGATGGCAGTGTCTTGATCGCCGCAACAGGCGCAGTCATGCGCCTGGCTGATGAAAAAGCGGAGGCGGTATATCGGTTCCCCGCTGCGAGGCGGGGGTTCCGTTTCCTAAGAATGCTCCGCGATCGCGATGGCGGTCTGTGGGTGTGTCCTGCAGGCCGGGGTATTGTGCATATACACCAGGGACGGACCGATGTGTTTTCCGATGCGGACGGCCTGTCCGGCGACGATATTTACGATTTGTTTGAGGATCGTGAGGGCAATATTTGGGTCGCCACCGTCAACGGGCTCGACCGTTTTCACGAGCTCCCGGTGGTCACATATTCCAAGAAACAAGGTTTATCGGATATTCCCTGGGGAGGCATGTTAGCGGCGAGGGACGGAAGCGTTTGGTTCGCTACCCTTGATGGCTTAAACCGCCTGAATCAGGGCCAGGTTACGCTGTACCGCCAGCGCAGGACGGCGCACGGGCAAGAGGTTGTCGGCAGCGGACTACCGGATGAGGGGGTCGGATCCCTCTTTCAGGACTCTCGCGGGCGAATCTGGGTTTCCACGCTAACCAGAATCGGTTACCTGGAGAAGGACCGGTTTGTTCCTGCGGCGGCTCCCGGGGGGTTGGTGGAATCCCTGACCGAAGACACTTCGGGGAATCTTTGGATCGCCAACCGCGACGTCGGCCTCTTGCGATTGTCGCAGGATAATGTGTTCCCACCTATTCCATGGGCCACATTTGCACGCAAGGGGCCTGCGGTTGTTCTGGCTACGGATCCTTTGCATGGCGGCCTGTGGCTCGGATTTTCTCAGGGCGGCGTCGCCTGGTTTCGTGACGGCCATGTTCAGTCATCCTATTCGGCCGCCGATGGGCTGGGCGAAGGCCGTGTCAATCAACTTCGGTTCGACGGGGAAGGCGCGCTTTGGATCGCCTCTGAGGGCGGACTCAGTCGATTGAAAAACGGTCGCATCGCCACGTTAACGAGCAAGAGCGGTTTGCCTTGCGACGCGGTCCAATGGACCATGGAAGACGACGCCCAATGGGTCTGGATAATGATGCCTTGCGGCTTGGTACGGGTTGCGCGCTCCGAGTTGGACGCGTGGACCGGTGCTACAGACAAGACAGCCCGCACAATCCACGCCACGGTTTTCGATAATTCCGACGGGCTGAGACTACTTGCTGTTGTCGGAGATTATACGCCGCGGGTCGCAAAGTCATCAGATGGGAAACTCTGGTTCAGTGTTCCCGACGGGATAAGCGTCATCGATCCGCACCACCTTCCCTTCAACAAGCTCCCACCGCCGGTGCATATCGAGAAGGTCATCGCCGACCGCGAGGAGTATGGTGAAAATTTGTCAGGCGAGGCCCAATCGAAGCCCCACCTGCCCCCGCTGGTACGCCAGCTAGAGATTGACTATGCGGCCCTCAGCCTCGTCGCGCCGGAAAAAGTATCGTTTCGTTACAAGTTGGAAGGCTGGGATCGTGACTGGCAGGACGCTGGCACTCGCCGGCAAGCGTTCTACAGCAACCTTCCTCCGCGCAATTACACCTTCCGCGTGAAGGCGTGCAATAACAGCGGCTTATGGAACGAGGCGGGCACGTCCCTCGATTTCTCCATCGCTCCGGCTTACTATCAAACCTACTGGTTCCGGTTGTCGTGCCTTGCGGCCTTTGTTGCGCTGCTCTGGGCACTCCATCGATGGCGCATTCGTCAGCTCAAGGGTCAGGAAAAGCGTCTGCGGGACGTTGTGGAAACAATTCCAGCGATGACTTTCACCACGTTGTCCGACGGCTCTAGTACGTTTGTGAATAAGCCTTGGACCGACTACACCGGGCTTTCTGTCGTGCAGAGTTCAGGCACAGGTTGGCAGCATGCGGTCCATCCCGAAGATCTTGCGCGCTATTCCGAGAAGTGGCGTATCTCAATTGCGACCGGACAGCTTTTCGAAGACGAGGCGCGGTTCCGTCGCGCCGCTGACGGGGAATATCGATGGTTTCTAGTGCGTGGCGTCCCACTTCGGGACCGCCATGCAAACATTCTTAGATGGTACGGGACCCTCACGGACATTGAAGATCGCAAACGCGCCGAGGACGCACTTCAGCAAAGCCAGTTTTATATCAGTGAAGGGGAGCGCGTTGCCCATATGGGAAGTTGGGCCTTCAACGCTGCTGGATTCGAATACTGGTCCTCCGAGTTGTTTCGGATCTATGGTCTTGATCCGGGTGGCAAGCCGCCAACAGTAGAAGAATACTTGGCTCTTGTACACCCGGAAGATCGCGCCTTTATGAAACACGGCATTGCGAAGATGTTGGATGACCATCATCCATTCGACTTCACAAAACGAATTGTGCGTCCCGACGGAGAGGTTCGTCACGTTCGCTGCGTGGGTGTTCCGGTCACGCAAGGGGGAACTTTTCAGGGTTTCCTCGGGACAGGGATGGATGTTACTGAGCAAGAGCGACTAACAGAGGAACTGCGCCGGAGTGAAAGTCATCTTGCCGAAGCGCAAAAGCTGACCCATACGGGCAGCTGGGCTTGGCACCTACCTGATCGGAACGCGGTGGAGGTCTCCGAGGAGTGGTACCGGATTTACGGCTTCGATCCAGTTGAGGGAGCGCTGACTTTAGAAGAATATTCCGAACGCGTCCACCCGGAGGATCGCCTTAAGTGGAAGGGCGCGGTCGAACGGGCAATCTTGGAAAAAGCCGATTACGATCATGAGTTCCGTATCCTTTTACCAAATGGAGTGGTGAAGTGGATCCACGCTGTTGGCCATCCCGTCCTTTCCGATGCCGGAGATTTGGAGCAATTCGTAGGCAGCTCGACCGACATCACGGAGCTAAAGTCTGCCGAGCAAGAGCGTGAAAAACTACGACAACTGGAAGCCGATCTGGCACATATCAATCGTGTGAGCACGTTGGGGGAAATTGCCGCGTCGCTGGCACACGAGATCAAGCAGCCCATCGCTGCCGCCATTACCAGCGCCAACAGCTGTGTTGAATGGCTGGCACACGATCCGCCCAATCTTGATCGGGCTCGTGCGGCAGCAGCCAGAATCGATAAGTATGGGAATCGTGCGGCGGAGATCATCGACCGTGTCCGTTCGTTCTACAGGAAGTCTCCTCCACAACGTGAGTTGGTCGACGTGAATGGAACTATCCAGGAAATGCTCACGCTGCTGGAAGGCGAGGCTACTCGATCCTCAATTGCCATGCGCACCGACCTTTCCGCCGGACTCCCTAAAACCATGGTAGACCGCGTGCAGCTGCAGCAGGTGTTCATGAACCTCATGCTCAACGCGATCGAAGCCATGAAGGACTCAGGCGGAAAGCTTACGGTGAAGTCGCAACTGCAGGACGGTCAACTCCAGTTCTCGGTCAGTGACACGGGTGTGGGGCTGCCAACGGAGAAGATGGATCAGATCTTTTCTGCGTTCTTTACGACCAAGCCGCAGGGCAGCGGCATGGGGTTGGCCATCAGCCGTTCCATTGTGGAGTCGCATGGTGGGCAGTTGTGGGCGACCGCTAACGACGGACGAGGTGCAACCTTTCATTTCACTTTGCCGATCCAGGTCACGGAGTCATCGCCCTTAGTTGCCTGAGGTGTTTCGGTCCTCCTCTGAGTATTTTCCCGTTGATCCTGCTGCCATCTCTGATTTTGTAATTCTTGCCTATTGTTGGTAGCCGGTCTCCATCACTTCATAAGCCGGTTGTGAGTTTTGATTCGGCCCATATCGCACTGGGAACGAGAGTTAATCAGGTCGGCAGGTTGAGCTTTTTCAAGAACGCGGCGAATCGCGGGTCGCCGTGCAAGTTGTTTAGTAGGGGATCCACTTTCGTAAAGATCAGACCGCTGTCACGTTGGGCATAAGCTCGCTCCAACCATTCGAAAGCCTCGTCGAGCTGGTTCCGGAAAGCATAAACCTCCGCGATCTGATATGCCATGCTTGTATGGTTTTTCGCAATGAACTCGCTCAAAGCGGTGTCTGACTCTTTTTGTCGACCAAGCGCGTAGTATGCAATCGCATACAGGTACGGACGTATGGAGGGATAGCGTACCAGCTCGATTTCGGGCAAAGCATCCTGCGGCCGCCCCAGCAACACATAGATTTGGCTTAACACCATATGGGCGGCCACAACATCGGAGTTCAGTTTGAGCGCCTTCTTGAAATCCGCTGCGGCTTGGTCTAGCTGCCCCATGAAAAACTCGGTCTCTGCAAGGGATTCGCAACTGTCTGCATTGAGCGGATCCAAGTCAAAGGCTCGGCGTTTCAATCGAAGAGCTTCGTCAAAACGGCCGAGCATGGCTGCCGAGCCAGCCGCCGTCCGGAGATGGCTGCAAAGTATTACGAACGGGCGACTCAGCTTGATCCCACGGAGCGTACCGCCGGTCGTCTTGACAATGTGGAATCCACTTCTCAAAGTGTAGCGGATACGGGCACTCTGATGAGCTTGTTTCACGTGCTTGTTAGCT
>Ga0116217_10005073_pt1 | contig 11631 bp, 6 predicted proteins | sample Sb_taG_6_FD_89697 | JGI IMG/M metagenome (GOLD analysis project Ga0116217, IMG submission 89697) | Peat soil microbial communities from Weissenstadt, Germany - Sb_50d_4_PS metaG | ecosystem: Environmental > Terrestrial > Soil > Wetlands > Peat | place: Germany: Weissenstadt | collected 2010-09-21 | reverse complement strand
TTTGCCAGGTAATTCAGCTGAAGGTGATTCCCAAACACCGGCTTGATACGAAAGCCCTCGCCCAGTTGGATGAATCCGGGCTGGCTACTCAACCCAGGAGCAGTCGCATTAGTGTAGAGAGTTTCAATCGACGGAAACGATTGTCCGTATTCGCCTCTGAGGTTGACGAAGCGCCCATTCACTTCGCCGAGCAAAGCAAGGTTCAGTTTGCGAATCGCCGCCCATTCAGAGACCGGTTTTATGACATTGCCTCCAATGATCGTTTGAGTCATGCCAAACACCGATGCTCCCGCCTGCGTCGAATCGTTGCCTAGCCCATAGAAATTTATCTTGTTCAGAGAAATCGACTGCGCGTAAAGATTAAAAACAGTGTAGGGATGAACCAGATTGATCCGCGGCTTCTTAGCGGGCTTGGTTACTGTTGTTTCTCCAGGCTGCGGAACCACCGGCGTGATGACGTGTATCTCCACAGGCGGCGTGTGGATCATCTTCATATAACCGCCAGCCCGCCACGACGCGTTGTTTGAAGCGACCGCATCCAAGTCCCAGGTCAAGCGCCAATTCTTGGTGTTCTTGTCGGCGACGAATGCTCCGCCAAGGCCGAATCCGTTCTGCGGCGACAAACTCCCCGCCGCTATGTGCAGTGGGTGGTCGGTAAAAAGTTCATAGGCGCATCCAGTCACTAGCTTGAAGCTGAATTCGTTGCAGGCATCGGCAACGCGTTCGCCCTCGCGGCGGAACTCCGCTTGTAGCATGCTTTCCTGGGCCACGGCTAGCGTGGATGTAAGCCACAGCAACACCACCACACTCCAACGCATACTACCTCCGCGAAAAACGATGGAGGACTAAGTCTTCCGCCCACGCTTTACTGTGCTCTTCTTCTTTTCCCCGCTGGCGCTAGCCCCTTTGCGCCTAGGTCGGTCGGCGGCAGCAGCCGCGATTGCGATCCCGCGTCCTCGTTTCGCCGCCGCAGCCTCATGCGCCTCGCGGATCGCCTCCGTCACCTGACGGATATACTCCGCGGCTTCGCCTTCCGTCTTGATCGCGTTGACGTAAATGTCAGTGCGGTGCCGGAGAGGAAGATTTCTTTCGGCGTCCCGCAAATGCTGGATTTGCGCCTTCAGCAGCGTATTCACCGGCCGATCCGAATCCATCGCGCTCTTCACGTCGGGTCTCGGTACATGGATGACAGTCATCTCGTCACTCCTCATTGCTTCGTTGCGGCGCGACGGCCGCGACATTCCTAAACGTCAAAGTCCGGGCAATCGTTTCGCATGGCCGCAAGCGAGAGCAGATTACGCGTCGGATCAACTCCCGGTCCGTTCGGCTCGATAAAAACATCGGCACTCGTCTCTCGCGGAGATCGCGGCGAGTAATCGCCAAGAAAAAACTTCGTGATCGTCGCCGGTATCGAGGCATGGTCAAAGACACGGCCGTCCACCACTGTCCCTTTGGGAATCCACGGCGAAATCAAAATCGCCGGCACGCGCACGCCCAGTCGGTCAAACGCAAAGGGCTGCCCGGTTCCCGTGTCATTCGCCGAGGCCGTAAATTGGTCCGGAGTACAAGCGGGCGGTTTGACGTGATCGTAGATTCCCCCATGCTCATCGTAGACAACCAGCAGCGCCGTACTTTGCCACAGGTTAGCGTTCTGCTTGATCGCATTGTACACGGAGGCGATGAACAACTCTCCCGCCTGCACGTTGTGGTCGGGATGCTGATCGTTAGCCACTTCTTCGCCGCTGTCGCTGTCGTGATCGCTATAGTTCGGCTCGATGAAGGAATAATCCGGCAGATTACCCGTGCTGCAGTCATTCAGGAATTGTTGATAAGTGCCGAACAGCTCTGGCTCGTTCTGCAGCAAGTTCGCGACCTCCATCGTTGAACTGGTCATGTCGTAGTAATACAGCTTGGCCGTGTGCTTGGGATTAGCGTTGATCAGCCGGTCGTAAATATTCTTGAATGGCTCGTTCACATAGATTGGATTCATGTCGACTCTGCCGAACGACGTGCCATAGTGCGCGAACGCACGATTGCAAATCGTCGGCCCCGGAATCGAGGCGAACCACCGGTTGAACACCGCAAACTCCAGCGCCAGTGTCGTTAGCACGGGTAACTGGTTCTGCGCGAAGTAATACATGATCTTCTGCGAATGCCCCACATCTCGCTCCTGATTGAAGTAGCTCTTAACGAATCCCTGCATATTTGCGACTCGGCTCGGGCTTGTGTCTCCGCCAAAGATCTGCAGATCGACGGCTGGGAAATGATGATCGGGATCGGGGTCAAGCTGTCCCTGAAAATCCGCCAGCGGCTGCGGTTTGACCAGAGCGCCCGTTGTATCCGGATTGCTCAGTTGATCGGTGACGCCGTCGATCCGTGAATCGACGACCCTGAGGGAACCTAGCATGTGATCAAATGACCGGTTCTCCATCATCAGCACAACGATGTGTTTAAGACTGTCCAGTCCGGTTGGCATACTGGCTATTCTCCTGCTTGTCAAATCGGGAATCGAAATTCAATTAAGTTTTTGACTTCACACCAGTTGACGGGCCTTCATGATCGACCTGCGTAACAGCGTGAACCTCTCAGCGTGGCACAGAAAAGGCAAATTCACGGAAAGTCTAAGAAGTTTGTACACAGTCCACGAATATGTCAAGACGTATGCTCACGAGCTCCATCTTGTACGGTTTTTCGTAACAATGCCTTGAACAGCAAGTCGCCGCCTTCTTTCAGCGCATGGCAAGACCGAGACATCCCCGTCAACAGAACCCAACTCCCAACCCGCCGAAATAGCGCAAGAGGCTCACAAAGAACCAAGCGCTATTGATGTGCCCCGTTTACATGAACGTACCTTCCCCCGCTCCTCGCCACGTAAACGTGGCCGGTGTCGGGAAGCAATCGGTATGGGGATCGAGTATCGAAGCGTCATCATGTCTTAGACTACGCGAGCCTAAACCCGTTTCTGAACAACCCCCGATCTGAGACGTTAAAACACGCCGCGTCATTGTCGACAAGCCATGTGCGACCTCAAAGACTCCTTGCAGGCCCCAGAAAGGCAGCGAGACTCACTGACAATTTCCACCACCAGAAGGGCTAGTCCACGTCGGTCGAAGGATTAAAATCCGAGATTCTTGCTCGAGTCCGTCTCGCACCACAAAGCGCTGGCGGTGCCCCCTCCCTTTTGCGTTTTGACTTTCGACAAGCGCGGTTGCTTCCTACAAAACGGTCTCTGAACGGCCCCACGTCGCCTATACCTCGCCCGCCGGAAGCGAAGGTGGATTCGACGCGGCGATCACCGCCGCTGAGTTCCTTTCGACGCTCCCGCCGGCAGCGCGAATAGATTCTACACGGGCGAAGAATGTAGCCATGTCACATCCAGCCGGCGCCGGTGGCACGTTTTTAGGAGCATTCTCGAAGTAAGAGGAGATCATCCACGACCCCAAGTGGCGATAGCTTTCAAACTGCGCTTCGTTGAAGAACTGGTTCGAGGTAGCCTCATGTGGGAAGGTCTGATGGGAAGCAGCATAAGCTCGAATGTCCTGTGGCTCGCTTCCGTTGAGCATCGGTTTGATGAACAACAGTTCGCCCTTAGACTCACTGTAGTCGACGCAATCGTATTGGATCTCTCCGCGAATGCAGTAGATGTTAAGGGGTTCAACTCCCCTCTTCATTGGTAGCCCATGCGGAAAGTCGGGAAACGTGATCGGGATACCGAGGTCAATCTCGATTTTGCGAACCGCATTGCCCAGGTCTTCAAACTGAAATTCACTGTCCGCATCGGCGTCCACTACGATGATGTGCCGGCAACGGCGCAAGATCATCTCGTAAAGCCCCAGATTTTCGAAATGGCCGCCGTCGGAGAGCTCGATCCACTTGTAGGAGTCATCGGTATTCCCAAGCGCCTCGTTCAGCAAGGGCATCAAAGCCCACTTTGGGCCGTTCCTTCCGAGGAAGCGAGTCGTCTTGCTGAGGAAGCGACTCGTCTTGCAGCCTGCGGGCCATTTCCGCAAATGGGGCCAAATGGGATTGGGTAGCCACCAGCCCAGTCGAGCATTGAAGAAGGTCATCAACAGTGTGACCAACGGCGAAGAGTGGTAACCCATGTTGGGATTAAACGCCGCTCCGCTGATTGCCATCGCTGTACCGAGGGTCACACCTTTGCTGCTACCGTAATCCTCTGTGGGCAGGTACCCCAGACGCCAGCTTCCCACGCTGATCGGACTGAAGGTGAAGGGTTCAGCCTTGCGCTGCTGCCATGCCATGTTCCGGGTTGCCACCAGGTTCAACGCGGTGTTGATGATGTGCAGCGGTGCACCTTTGCATAGCATGTCAGTTTCGTACATGTTGTCACTGCTGTCGAAGTTGGTAAAGTCGTCGGGATGGCGAGCGAAGTTCGAAGCGCCGAGGTACGCGCGTGTGAGCCGCATGCGGTACATCCCATGCAGCGAAAAAGTGTTGATGTTGATGAACTTGTTGGCGAACAGTGCCACGAGACAAACCGCCGCGAACACGACGAACGCGGCGAGCGAGTCAAGTTTGAGCCGGTCGAGGGTGTCGACCCAACGCCCCGACTCCGCGACATGGATCGTCACCCCGAGATAATGGAACAAGCAATATTGCAGGACGCTGGGTTCCATCGACTTCGCCACGTCGATCAGCCGGTTGTACAGATTCACCCGCAGCCAACTTGTGAACGTCGCCAACGCCAATGCGAGGCAGACCAGCGCAATGCCGGACGCTGCTGGCGCGATCATTCCATGGTTGGCCAGGAACGTCTCGAACTTCGTAAGTTGCTCGGCCTTGACGCGCTTGAGGCCGGAGGTGGTGGCTGCGCTCAGCCCCGCCGCGCTGCCGACATAACCTGCCCCAACCCCCACCGCTCCGAGGATTGAGGCGTGCATGAAGCGTAACCAATCAGTCGCAAAGAAGGCGATGCAGTTCAATGCGAGCCAATACAACAGGCACGAAAAGAGCAGGCCTCCCGCACGCGCCCACCATTCCCGTTCCTCTTCCTGTTCGATTTGGGTTAACAACCCAGTCAGTAGGGTCGATGACAGCATCATCACGCCGAGCACGATGGGAATCACTAGAACCACATACTTGTGCCCGATAACAAGATGCCAACGACTGACTTCCATTAATCGGGGGCTGAGGCGCAATGCGCATCCGGCCAGCAACAAGGCTGCGAGCGCCGCCACAAACAAGGGCGCGAGAAACGACCAGACCACGCGGCCCCAGGCCAGTCGCCTGGTCCCATCATGTTTGTGAAAAGCCGTCGGATTCTTGCCATCGCTTTGCCAAAGCTGGCGCAGGCGAACCAGCGACATCGCTAAGGGCGGAACAGCAGTGTAGAACATTAGGTATCGAGCCAGACGTAGTAGCGTCCATCGATTTGTACTCAGCGGGTCGTTGAGGTAGGCCAGCGCTTTGCTGATGTAGGCCCAGGCGGAAGCTTCACCTAACAACCAGGCACTCACCAGAACGGGCAAAGCAAAAAACCAAACCTCCGAAACAATGCTCCCTTCTTTCTCCGGATCAGTAAGTCCTGACTTATACTTCGGTCGCGCCATTCGCCACACGGCAGTCACGGAAGCGAACATGACACATAAGATGGCCAATCCCATCACTCCACGAAACCAGGCTTCCCCAGAATTTGCATGGGCGAAGGCCCAGCCGTAGGAGAAGTTGTAGAGGAATTCCGGCAGACATAACAACGCTATGACGAGCGGCACAAGAATCAGCCAGTTCAGGATTAGGTTGCGCATCACGATCGAGAACAGTGTCAGCGTGTCCAGAGTAAAGCCGTAGCGCGGTGACAGGTAGCTGGTGTACTCGCGGAGGTGGCGAATGGTTTGAGGCTCGGGGTCGCCCGAGGTCGGAGCTGCCACGGCCAATTGGTCGATGACCTGGTGGTAGTCGCTTCTCCGCGACCAGGCCATCAGCCAACTGCCAATGTAGCCCCCGCCAGAAACGGTAGATAAGTAGTCCAGGTTATCCAGGAGAGGCCTTTGTTTCTCCGCGCCCGCCGCGCGCCGGCTGAATCGTGCCAGTCCTTCGAGAATGCCCAGCGAAAAACTCGCGCTGCGAATCCCGCCGCCGGAGAGGCACACGGCCGTAGCCTCCATCGCGTGGAGAATGGATTTCAGCGGCCAATCATAAATCTGGCAAATGATCTCCGTGAGCAGCACTTGCTCGTAAGCTTCGACCAGTCTCTTCTTGAACTCCTCGCTGGGTTCTCCGCGCGTCTGCCGCTGGGCTTGCAAATGCTCTTTCGCCAATCCGAGGTCCCGGTACGCTTGCTCAGATTTCGTGATGTCAGCATCGAGCCTCGCCCATACGCTTCCAAGGTCTTGCGGGGTCAGCTCCAACGACAGAATGTGTTTCGCCACAGCGGTGGTAAGTTCCCCGGTCCCATGTTTCGATTTCAGAATGCGCTTCGCCGCTGTTTCGGCAAGGTGTTCCGAACTGCGCGCGGATGTCAGAATCTCCGCCAGCCCTGCGTACTCGGGGTCTTCTGGAATGCGCTCCGGCTTCCGAATGACTTTCAGCACCGCGTCGGCAAGGTCGTCCGGACGCCGAGCACGGTATTCGCCAAAGATGGTGCGGAAAGGAAGCGCATGCGGAAGCGCCGGATAGGTCGTCCAAGTGTCCGAACTCAAGGCCGTCACCTCCCAAACTACCGGTGATTGAAATTGGAACCTTGCATATACTCGGGAATTTCAGTACGAGCGCCGGAAAGGTGTCCAACGCTGCTGGGCGTCCGGTTTCGACTATTTCCCTACAAGGGTTTATCCTGACGAACAGTCCTCAATGAAATTTGGTAGAGTGCCACGCTCACTCCGATTCTGGATAGCTTTGGGTGGCCGGCGATCCGGGTTAAGACTAATCGACTCCAAATGGCGATCCACGTTGAGCGCTCCTATTGCACCAGACGGTAAAGATCCACGCCGCCGTTATAGTTGGGCACGTAGATTTGACCTCCGTCAATCACCGGAGGATCAAACTTGTTGAACAGAAACGTAATGGCAAATCGTTGCGAGTCCCATAGAACCTTTAGCGATCCATCCGCAGCGAGGTGCACCGCGTCGTAGACGAGCAAACGTCCGTTCACTACGTGAGCATTGGCATCACCGTATGGGATAGTGCAGACTAGGATCGCTGAGTTAGGATCTCCTAGATTGCTCGATCCGGAACAAAATCCACCTGGCATTCCTCCCGGAGGATTCCCCCGCACGTCCATGCTTGCGAATTCGTTGCTTTGCGCAATCAAGGTTAGATTTCCCGTAGAACTGACAGCCCATTTATGCAATTGCGAATTCTCGCCCCAGGCAAAAATCGACCACGATTGTAGCACCCGGGCAAAGAACTGCACTGGCGTCATGTGGAGGTGCGCCGTGTCGCCCAAGGGAAAGAAGTTCAATGAGCGGGGATCGGTTAGACAGGGATCAACCGGCCCTGGACTCGGATTTGGGAGGGCGGGTTCGGAGGCCTCTGTTTGGCCTACCCTTTAGCTGCTGGGTCGTTAGCTCACCTTCTCAAATACTACGAATCCATGGGCGGGAATGATTGCGTATATTTGACCGCTACTGACGGGTAATACCGCTCCGCCGTTGCCGACGTTCGCTCCTCCGTATATCGCGGCGTCGCTGTTGAACACCTCCCGCCACCCCCCGGCCGGTAGCCGCGAGGCGTCCGTGGTGATCGCATAGCCGCTCCCGAAGGCTGAATCGTTCAGGCTTGCGAGGACCAGCAGATTCTCGCCCGGAGCGGTCCGGGTGAAGGCGATGACGCGGTTGTCATCGTGCGTGTAGATGACATCGAGCGCATTGGATCGCGCCGCCGAACTCCCCAGCACGAACCGGATAAGGTCCTGGTAGAAACGGAACAGGAACTGTCCAGTGCCTGTCCGCTGGCCGATCAGATCTTCCTTGTTGGCTGCGAACGTGCCGACCGTGAAAGGATTGGCCGCGCCAATCTCTTCGCCCATGAAGAACATGGCCGTGCCGGCGGAGAGCGCGGCCATTCCGAATGCGAAGCGGCAGCGTCCCTCCGCGAAGGTTCGCGTGGCGCCCAACAGCGGCGCGGAGTTCACTGCGGTCACGATGGTGCGCTCCGTGCCCGGATCGTTGCCTGCCTCGTCGTGGCTCTCGTGATAGGCGACCTTGTTGTATTGCGTCGCCAGCAGCGCGCCCGCGAAGTAGTCCATGCTCAGTGGGCCCGGCACGCCAAAGCCTGCGTTCTTCAGCAGATTTGCATAGCTGTCGCCGTAGTTCCCGTCGCCGATCAGATTGTGGTAAAAGTCCATGTACCAGATCGCATCGAAGCCGATGCCTCCCTGGTTGACCGGCTGCGTCATCGCCGCCCATCCGGTATAGTCCTCGGCGATGAGAAATGCCGTCGGCTTCAAAGTGAGCACCGTGCGCGTGAGTTCGCGGAGAAACTTCGCGCCAAACAAATTGGCATTCCCCACCGGCGTTCCATTCCAGTGCAGCGCATTGTTGTTGTGGATGGCGTCGGTAAGGTCGACCCGGATGCCGTCGATGTGGAAATCGTCGAACAGCGCTGCTGCACTGCTGGTAAACATTTGGCGCACGTTCTCCTGCCAGAAACACGGAGTGAATCCGCTTGAACCGTTGTCCAGATAACCGCCGAGAATGTTCCCCGGATAGTCCGCGGGCATTCCTTCGTACCAGTTCCAGGTATTGTGCTGCGGCGCGACATTGGGGTCGGAGTCATAGCCCCATTCCGACCGGTTGTTTCCGCTCCCCGCAAAGTGGTTGTAGACCACATCCAGAATGACAGCGATCCCGCGCTGATGGCTGGCGCGGATGAAATGCTTTAGTTGATTGGCACCGCCCTGGCTGGTCTGCAAGCAGAAAAATAGCGAAGTTCCATAGCCCCATTGCACGGCGCCGTCGCTCTCGAGAAGCGGAAGCAACTCTACGGCATTGACTCCGAGTTCCACCAGTTGATCAATAAAGGTCATCGCTTCGGCGAGTGTGCCCGCGGAGGGGGAAGGAAATCCGAGGGATCCGATGTGAAGCTCATAGATGACCAGGTCCTCGATCGCCTGCGGGAGCGGCTTGGCGGGGTTCACTTCGTTCGCCCAGAACTGGTCCGCCGGGATCAGGCTCTGCTTGACGACGCGGGTGTCGTCGAAGTCCTTCGTCAGCAGATCGGGATCGGAGACCACCGAACAGCTTACGATCCCGTCGAGATCGAGGTAAGAGCCCGCGTAGTGGGCTCCGTTGGGATTGTTGTCCCCGCGTCCCACCTGGTTGCGCGAGAAGATATCGACCTTGTAGGTCGCGGCACCTTGCTCGTTCACGATCCGGTACATGTAAAGGCGATTCATGAAGGCGCTGAAGTCGGCGAGCGCGGGCGTCGCGGCCAGGCTCGTCTCCCAGATGCCGGTCGTTCCGATCTGGGTCAGAGGCACCACGGGAGCCGTGGCATCGACTCCCGTGCCGTCGTCGGCAATGTAGCCTACCGGCGTCGCGGGTGCGGCCGGAAACGGCGCGAAGACGACTTCGACGCTCTGGGCATAAGGCGCCCAGACCGAGAAGCGAATACCCGGTTTGGCTGCCCCTGGCGGCGTATATTTCTGCGCGCCAAACCGGCGCCCGGTGGCGAACCAGTAGTCCTGCCGCCCTCCCGCAGCGGAAAGAACGAAGCTCCGAGTCTGGAGGACGGAGTTGGGATCCGGGACCTCCGTAACCACGACCCATGACTTCGGCACTCCCGCGAGATCGGCGATAACGCCCCACTGGAACGTCGTTCCCACCTGCGAGGCGTCCAGAGATACAATCGCGCTGAAGGCATCGCAGCCGGTCTCGTCCTGCGACTCAGCCATCGGCGTCTGGGTCCACTGATTGGAAAACACGCCGTTGGCGTCCCAGCTTCCCGACAGCCGGACATTCTGGAATAAGTGGCGCTTGACGCCACTGTGAAAGGTGAAGGTGACGACAATCTGCGCCATCCGCCATACTCCTTTGAGTGGGCCGAAGTTCGTCCCTGCGCCAAGCATCTCACAAACCTAGCGGCGATCGACATTAATTGTCGGCAGTTCGCCATCAACTGTCTCGAATCAGGCCGCCCTTTGGTTTGGGTCACCCACGGACCGCAGCGACTGGGCCGATATAGCGTGGAGGGAAAGCTGCTGTTCAATAAATGGCGGCATCACGGCGTGTGGAAGAGACGCGGGATGGAAAAGTCCAAACACCGACTTTTCCACCCCGCGTCTTTTCCACGGCCTTGCCGGTCGCCGGTTTCCCATGGAGAATCGGACCGCCGCGCTCGTCATAGCGACCTAGGCAGTGTGGTCCATAGCTGAGGCTCAAAGTCCCGTCCAAGTGTTGGCGCGCAATCACGGCGCAGCCCGCCAGCGTTGCTCGCCAGCGCACGGGCTCGATCTGCAAAGTCAGGTTCTGAAAGCTGACCGTGTTGTCCCGGTTCACCGTGCGCTCGAATTGCAGCGAAAAAATGCGCTCCAAGTCCTGGCCGCGATAGGGCACAAAGGCAGTGCCCGGCTGTGCAGCTTTGACTTGGAAGCGGCGATTAAACTCGGCGATGTAATGTTGGCGCGGGAAGGCATTCGCCGCCTCCACTGTTCGGATCCCACGCAAGCGCAGTTCCTGCGGCAGTCGGCCTTGCCAGGTGCCGAAGCTGCGTTCGCTGCGCCCGCGCGCTTGCGGCGAGTAGGCCGGAATCATGCGCACTCCCAACTCCCGCAGCGCGCGTCCCACCTGCGTGAGACGGTCGTGGTCCACCGCCTCTCCGGCCTTGGCCGTCAGCCAGAAATGACGGGCGCGATCGCTGTACAACGCGCAAAACACGCCCTGGCATTCGACCACTTCTTTCAGCCCCGTCAGCACCGGAACCGTCGCTTCCTCTTCCACCAACTGCGCGTAATAAATCTCGCTGTTGGCGTCGTCCAGAATTACCAGCAAGTCGTACCCGCGCTCATCTTGAAACCAGCGATGCTCGCTGCCGTCGATGTGCAGCAGCATCCCCGGTAGGGGACGCCGCGGACGCAGCTGGCGATGCACCCCGCGCTTGCGCCCCTTGGCCACTATCCCCGCCCCTTGCAGCAACCCCTTCACCCAGCTGTAGCTGATCTCGACTTGGTGCTCTTCCTGCAACTTTTCGTGAAAGTGCCGCACGTTCAGATCGAAATACTTCTCCCGATACAGCCCCAGCACTTTCTCCACCACCGCCAACGGCACTTTCTTGGGCGACGGTTCCCCCCGCCGCCGGTCAAACAACCCCCGAAACTCGAACTCTTCATAGCGCTCGCGCCAGCGCCGCATCTGCCGGTCGCTGATCCCGATGATCTCGGCCGCCTGCCACCACGTGATCTTCTTCGCCAGCGCCCGCAAAATCACTTCCTGCACCTTCATCGTCCGCTCCATCGCGGCCTGCGTGTAAGAAAACATGCCTTCCATGCTCTCCTACCACCGCCGCCTGCAAAGCGGACACTTCACTTGCTATCTCAACCGGACATATCATGTGCTAACGACACGCCCCATGTTTTCTCTGTTGTTAGCAAGTTAAAACGTCCGCTTTTCGTAGCAAGTGAAATGTCCGGTTTAGGTTAATCTCCCGCCGCCGCCGAGGCGGTGGGAAAGTGGA
>Ga0116217_10005066_pt1 | contig 11642 bp, 7 predicted proteins | sample Sb_taG_6_FD_89697 | JGI IMG/M metagenome (GOLD analysis project Ga0116217, IMG submission 89697) | Peat soil microbial communities from Weissenstadt, Germany - Sb_50d_4_PS metaG | ecosystem: Environmental > Terrestrial > Soil > Wetlands > Peat | place: Germany: Weissenstadt | collected 2010-09-21 | reverse complement strand
TTATTAGATGCCTGTGTGTCAGTATCAGTTCCAATCAGGCCGCTGCAAGCGCGCCGTTCGTTTGTCCGACTCAGTGAACGACCTTCACTTGGCCGGCGCGAAGAAGTAATAATCGGCCGTATAACTGCTCTTGGTTTCCGCGTTTTTGTGGGACTCGTCGCAGACGTCGTCATTGCCAGGTTTGCCGCCGTGCGTATGGACGCGTTGAATCGTGGCGATGTTTGTGAGCTGGCCTTTTCCCGCGTGGCTCACGACAGTTACCAGCAGCCACGGGATAGAGTCGGCGTCGAGCGAGTCTACGTGGGCTGCGGCTTTGCCGGAGGCTTCGCTGCCGTCTTTCAGTTTCCAGGTTGGGAGCTTTGTAGTCGCGTCGGCGAAGTGCTGGCCAATGACTTTATCTTTGCGATCGCGCAGCTCGGCTTCGGGACCTTTCAGCGTCCAGGTAAACTTGCCGTCCGCGCCTGCCTGGCAGGTGTAGATTTGCGATCCCTTGGCCATCACGAAGAACTGAACCGTTTCTCCGGCGGGAACGGCGATGGCGTCGGGCGCGTCGGGCGCGAATTCCTGCGCGGGAGGTTCTTTTTGCTGGGTTGACTGGGAGTGCGCGAGTGGGGCTGGAGAAATCAGGACAGTCAGACCGAGGACCGCAGCGGCAGCTAGAAGAGGTCTGCGCATGAGGCGATTGTAGCGCAGGACGTCATCGAGGGCTGAGCGTTCCATTAAACGGTTCTTTCACGCGAAACGCCGGAGGCGCCGAGCAGTTTTGCATTTAGGGATCCGCCAGCGAAAAGCATTTCCTCGAGCGCGGAATCGACCTCATTTGCTGTCAAAGATCCGTACTTGCCCTCCTGGAGATTGAACTGGGCTGCACGCCTCATCAGTTCTTTGATGAAGGCCGCGCTTGCTCCCTTCGTCTTCTTCACCAGAGCCTCGACTACTTCGTCGGGGAGCGGCAATCCGCAGGCGTAAAGGCGAACGAGTTGGCGCCGGCCTTGATCGTCGGGCAAAGGGAATTCTATCGCTTGGTCGACGCGGCCGGGACGCGAAGCCAACGCAGCCTCTAGGTGCTCAGGTCGGTTTGTGGTCAGCACGAACAAGACCGCGGCATCCTCGCGCAAGCCGTCCATTTCGTTGAGCAATTTGTTCAACAGACTCTCATCGCACGGACCATACATTTCCTCGCGCTTTCGAGCGATCAGGTCGACGTCCTCGACCACCACCATTGCAGGCTGCAGGAATCGCGCCAGCTGAAAGTAGTGATCGAGCAAGGCTACCTGCTCAGCCGTGACCAACAACGTTGTGTGATCAGGTAGCTGGCTTGCAAGGTAATGAATGGTGTGAGTCTTTCCGGTTCCCGGAGGGCCGTAGAACAACAAACCTTTCTTGATCGGCATTCCCAGCTTCTGCAGGCTCTCGCGCTGGGCGATAAAGTCCTTAACGTTGCGATCAAGGAGTTGAAGAGTTTTCGCAGGCAGGATTACTTCCTCGCGGCGCACCTCGCGTAACTTGTGAACGCGTAGGGCGCCTACCTGTCCGGTATACCGATCGGGCTGCTCAAGCGAGATGACCTTGCCTCTATAGGTGGCGGTCTTCTTTACGATCGCCTCGAGATCCTTGAACAATCGGGTCGACAGCGCCGCTCCTCCTTCCCCTGGTGGCACTGCGATCTCCAGATGGCCGCCGGTGGTACGACCGTAGCTCTGCGCGCTGCTCATCAGCATGGCAAAAGGCATTTTGCCAGAAAGCGCGAGCCACAATCCCTGTCGCAGGCAGCGAGCCGGCGTTGTCTCGCCGATGTCGACTTCTTCGTACTGAAGAGGGGAGATCACGGCAGGATCGTGAAGGTTCTGCATGAGGTTGGCAAAAGTTAGCGTCTCGTGGGTGAACTGGCGGTGAACTCCGTAGAGCTTTACTCCCGGCCGGTCGAGTAGTTTTTCTAGGGCGGATTGCGTGTCAACCCTCGCTGCGACTGGGAAAGTCCGGCTGGACGTGACCAGATCGTGAAGTCGAGTCTTACCAAAATGCCGCTTCAAGGCGGCTTCCGCTAGCACGAGTTTGCTTTTCTTTGGCATATCTTCTTGACGCAATCTACCAGACGATCTTGTCGTGGTCGACGGCTGGGTGCAGCGGACCAACAGCAGATTCCTCGCCGTTCTCGGCGCCGCGGTTGCGCGCCTCCGAACGGCTCGGAATGACAAGAGATCCAGTCAAGCTCTCGGCACGACTTAAAAGCGGCGAAACGAAATCGGGTCGAGAAACGCCGACCAACGGGGGCTGAAGCCCGCGCCGATTTCACCCCGCTTATGCGGCCCTTAAAGGGCCGCTCTTCCACGGCGATACATGCATCGTGACTTATCTCTACGTTAGTTCCTGAGCGTCTTCCCCGTCTTCAGCGTGAACTGAATTCTTTCCTGCGTCTTCTTTTCGCCGCAGAGCGATTTGAAGGCCTCGCGCTCCAGGTCGAGGACGTACTGCTCGCTCACCGGCGTGCCCGGAGTGACGTTGCCGCCGCAGAGGACTTCGGCGATTTTTCCGCCTAGCTTCACTTCGTAGTCGGTGATGAAGTCGCCCTGGCGCATCATGTAAACGCCCATCTTCAGCGCGGCGAGAAGATTTTCGCCGGGCGCGGGAATGTCGGTGCGCGGGACGGGCGGCTCGTATCCGGCGCGGACGAGTTCCAGGGCGCGGGCTTTGGCGTCGGAGAGCACGCGCTCGCGGTTCATGGTGATGCGATCGCCGTGGGAAACGAATCCCAGGCCGCGGGCCTCGTGCGCCGAGGTGGCGACCTTGGCGGTGGCGATGGCTTCGAAGGCTTTCTTCATGGCCTCCATCATTTCGACGGAGCCGGCAAGCGCTTCGCCGGAGACCTTGCCGCGCGAGGCCGCGGCGCTGTCCACGGCGCGCAGCAGCATCTCTTTGCAACCTCCGCCGCCGGGCAGCAGGCCGACGCCGACTTCGACCAATCCGGCATAAAGCTCGGCGTGCGGCTGGCGTGCCGCGGCGTGCAGCGAAATTTCCGTTCCGCCGCCCAGGCACAGGCCGAACGGAGCGGCCACGACCGGCTTCGGCGAAAACTTGATGGCCTGCGTCATTCCCTGGAACTGGCGGATGGCGAGGTCGACGTCGTCCCACTCTTCTTCCTGCACGCTCATGAGCAGCAGCATGAGGTTGGCGCCCACGGAAAAATTCGTTGCGTCGTTGGTGATGACGAAGGCGTCGAAGGCATCGCCCGGGCCGCCGGGCTTCAGGGATTGGACGATCAGGCTAATGATGTCGGCGCCCAGCGAGTTCATCTTGCTGTGAAACTCGATGCAGGCTACGCCATTGCCCAGGTCGATGAGTGACGCTCCGGAATTTTTCTTGATCACGCCGTTGGATTTCTTGGCGACGGTCGTCGACCACACGCCAGCGGGAACTTGCACCGCTTCCCAGCTTTCGGTTCCCAGTTCCCAGTACTTGCGTCCCGAGGGGGATTGTGGATCGTCGATGTACCAGGATTTTTGTCCGGTGGCCAGCAGTCGCTCGACATTGGCCGCGACCGGCTTGCCCTCCTTTTTCATGCGGGCGACGGTGGCTTCGACGCCGGCGGCATCCCAGAGTTCGAAGGGGCCAAGTTCCCAGTTGAAACCGAGGCGCATGGCGCGGTCGATTTCCACGATGGAATTCGAGATCTCAGGGACGCGATTGGCGGAGTAGGTCCAAAGGTCGGTGAGCGCGGTCCAGAGAAAGGCGCCGGCCTTGTCGGCCTTTTGCGGCGGGGCGCCTTCGAGGCCGAGCAGGGTGCGCAGGCGGGTTCCGGTGTCGTCGATATTCTTCGCCATATCGAGCGCGGGGAATTTCGGCTTCTGGCGGGGATGGTATTCGAGCGTCTTCCAGTCGAGGGCCAGGCGCTCGGCTTCCTGGTTAGAGTCGGCGGGCGAGGGCGCCCGCCCCACATTCTTTTTGTAGAAGCCGCCTTTGGTTTTGTCGCCCAGCCATTTCTTCTCGATCATTTTGGCAAAGAAGTCGGGCAGGCGCAGATCGCTGCGCTCGTCGTGAACATTGGTGGTCATGTTGCCGACGACGTGGCCGAGAATGTCGAGTCCGACCAGATCGATGGTGCGAAACGTGGCCGAGCGCGGCCAGCCTACGGCTTGTCCGGTGAGCGCGTCGACCTCTTCGATGGTGAGGCCCATTTCCTGCATCAGCCGAATGACGTTCAGAACCGAGAACGTGCCGATGCGGTTGCCGATGAAGTTGGGAGTGTCTTTGGCGATGACGACGCCCTTGCCCAGACGCACGTCGCAGAAATGAGCAATGGCATCGATGGCGGCGCGATCGGCTTCGGGAGTGGGAATGATTTCCAGCAGGCGCATGTAGCGCGGCGGATTGAAGAAGTGTGTGCCGAACCAGGCCCAGCGGAAATCGTCGGAGAATCCTTCGGCGATCTTGCCCACGGGCAAGCCGCTGGTGTTGGTGGTGACGATGGTTCCGGGCTTGCGGACGGCTTCCACTTTTCTTAGCAACGCCCGTTTCAGGTCGAGATTCTCGACCACGGCCTCGATGATCCAGTCGACGTCGGCGAGTTTCTTGAGGTCATCTTCGAAATTGCCGACGGTGACGAAGCGGGCAAGCGACGGTTCCATAAAAGCGGCGGGCTTGGATTTCCTGGCGGCGTCGAGGCCGGCGGCGGCAATTTTGTTGCGCGCCGGGCCGTCGGCGTCGGGCGGAACGATGTCGAACAGGTAGCTGGGAACGCCTGCATTGGCAAAATGCGCGGCGATGCGGGCGCCCATGGTTCCGGCGCCGAGGATGGCGACTTTATTGATGCGCTTCATGAATGGGCCTCGATATGAAAATCTTCACCACAGAGGACACAGAGGGAACTGAGGATTTCGGTTGAATTGTGAACTGGCTATGGTAATCGCATCGGGGACAATTTATCTAGGGCTGCGGTCACAGGGAATGCGGCGGTTTATTCGCAGAGACCACCGGACTCCGCGCTAGATCCCTCCCTCCGCCTGAAAAACGGCTACGGTCGGGATGACGCTGACTGGCTGCGGTCACAGCTCGGGGTGGGCTTTCACGTACTCCAGCGCCAGGCGCGCCATCTGTTTTTCGCCACCGTAGGCCAGCAGCTTGGGCGCGTCTTCCAGACGCACCCACTGGGCGCGCGCGACTTCGATGCGCATCTCGTCGGCGATGTTGTCGATGCGTCCCGATTCGTAGCGCAGCAGGTAGAAGCTGACGATCTTGAACACGCGTTCGCCATCGCCCCAGGAGCGGACGTAGACGTACTTGCTGTCGCCCAGCTTCTGGATCGGGATGGCAGTGATTCCGGTTTCTTCGCGAACTTCGCGCAGGGCGGCTTCGAGCGGCTTTTCGCCGGGGTCGACCAGGCCCTTCGGCAGGCACAGCACCGACTTCAGCGGTGCCTTTGGTGTCGACCGGCTGGTGCGTTTGGGGGCGTTGGGGGCGGCTGGCGGAGCGGATGGCAGCTCGATCGCGGCCATCCACCAGCTACCGTCCTTGTTCCGGACGACCACCCCGCCGGCAGAAATCTCGCGCACCATATGTTCGTAACTTAGCAGGAATACAGGAGTTTCGTCACTGGCCCGCGAGTGCTAAGGTAATCGTTACCGTGCCTTTGGGTTCCTCCAACGTAACGCCAAATAGCACCCTTGTGCCCTTACAGCCATCTACACAGTTGTGGCATCTTACATGCTAGATGGGGTGTAGTGGTTCCGGCCGCTCACGAGCCGGAGATGTGGGGTTGGCTGTGAAAAGTCTGGGGAAGATCATTCGGTCGGTCCAGGCGTTTGGGCGGGAGCTCTCCCGCAAGACCGCGCCTGCGTTGTTACCCCGGGTTCCAGCGATAGGCGTGGCGCTGGGCGGAGGATTCGCCCGCGGCATCGCGCACATCGGAGTTCTCAGAGTCCTCGAACAAGAAAGCATTCCGGTCCGCGTCGTCACCGGCACCAGCGTGGGCGCGTTGATTGGAGCCTGCTACTGCAGCGGGCTTTCGCTCGCGGAAATGCAGGACGTGGCGCACAACACGCGCTTCACCACTTTTGCGCGCTGGACGCTCTCGCGCTACGGATTCGCTTCGAACGACCGCATGGTGACCTTCCTGAATCGCACGTTGAAGTGCAAGACTTTTGAAGAGATGCGCATTCCTCTGGGCGTGGCCGCGACCGACTTTAATACCGGCGATGGCGTGGTGTTTCATTCCGGCTCGATCGTCGATCCGGTGCGCGCCAGTTGTGCTTATCCAGGGATGTTTTTGCCGGTGGAGATTCGCGGGCGCTACCTGGTGGACGGCATGCTCTCGCATCCGGTGCCCACGCGGCCACTGCGGGAGATGGGAGCCGATCGCGTGCTGGCGGTGCACCTGAAGGGCACGTGGGCGAATGGTGGAGCACCGCGGCATCTGTTTGATGTGATCGGACAATCCTTCGCGATCGCGCAGGATGCCATGTCGAGTCTGTGGAAAGAAGCGGCGGACCTGGTGATTGAGCCTGATGTGGCCGGATTCGCCTACGACGACTTCAAACGCGCCGACGATTTGATCCGCAGCGGGGAAGTCGCGATGCGCCAGGCGCTTCCCGCAGTGCGCAAGTGGCTGGAGATGCCGGCGGAGGAGCCGGCTGGCGCAAGTTCGAAAGAAAGTCCGACGGGAAGTTCCGCGTCCGCGCGCCCTGCGCCGATGCCGGCGGACTGATGAAGGTCACCTTCTCGGCAGTCCCATCACACGTTGAATTGTTGTTTTTCCGGCAGATCCTCCTTTTTCGCGCTTTCTAATCCGTGCAAGTTCTCCGGCTGGCGCCGTTCTCCCTAGGCGAGGGGAACTATGAACCGACTACTGGCAGCCGCGATCAACACAGCGATCATCATTTCAGGCCTGGCGGGTTGCGCCGTGAGTTCTGGCAAAGTACCGCCGCTCTCTGCGAATCGTCCCGCGTCGGCATCGGCGCCGAAGAAGACCATGCGCGCTTTTCGCTCGGAGCAGGAACTAGCCAGTTATCTCCGGGAAATTGCGGAGAAGCAGAAGCTGGCGCGCCGTGCCACGTATGACGCTTACGGTGGAGTCGCCATGGAAGCGAAGGCCATGGCTCCTGCTGCTTCGGGCCCAGGCGGTGACAAGCAAGAGTCGATCACCAACGTGCAGCATTCCGGCGTCGACGAGGGCGGAATCGTCAAGCTGCACGGCAATCACTTGGTAGTGTTGCGCCGAGGGCGCCTGTTCACGGTTGCCATCGGCAGTGGCGCACTGAACCCGATCTCCAGCGTGGACGCATTTGGGCCCGACATCGATCCGAGCCGCACCTGGTATGACGAAATGCTCGTCTCCTCGGACACGATTGCGGTCTTTGGCTACAGCTATGAACGGGGCGGCACCGAGGTTGGTTTATTCGGGATCGACGACGCCGGGAAGCTCAGCTACCGGTCGACTTATCATCTTCGCTCCAACGATTACTATTCGTCGCGCAACTACGCCAGTCGGCTCATCGGCAGCAAGCTGATCTTCTACACGCCGCTCTATGTGGATCCCGGCAGCGGAGATCCGTTCCAGAGTTTCCCCGCCGTCCGCAAGTGGCACAAGGGCGCCACCCCGCAGGAGTTCCGGCGGATTGTTTCGGCGACTCAGGTCTACAAGCCGGAGCATCCGCTGGATTCCGCTTATGGCGTGGCGTTGCACACGGTCACGATTTGCGATCTGGCCAAGGGCGACTTCGATTGCAAGGCGACCTCGGTGGTAGGCCCTGCGGGGCGCGTGTTCTACGTTTCGCCGGAATCGGTTTACATCTGGCTGACGGACTGGGAGCGTCAGGGTGACAAGACGACCACGCGGTCGCAGCTCTATCGCCTGCCCTTCGACGGCTCGGCCCCCAGCGCGCTGGAAGTGTCCGGCAGCCCGGTGGATCAGTTTTCGTTTCTCGAAAGCGAGGATGCGCACCTCAACGTGCTGGTTCGCTCCCAGACTGCCGGAGATGGCATGTGGGGCGCGGAACACGCCGCAGGCGATGTGGCGCTGATGCGCATTCCGCTGGCCAGCTTCTCGGACGGAAGCGAGCCCGTTCCGCCTTCCAGTTATCGCCGGCTTCCTGCTCCCCGGGGATACGCGTTTCAAAACCGGTTCGTGGGAGACTACCTGCTTTACGGTTCGGGGAGTGGATGGGGCTCTCCGCAGAAAGCGGACAAGTCGCGCCTCTACGCCGTGCGCTGGGCCAACGGAGATCTTTTTCCACTCACACTCAACCACGGAACCGATCGCATCGAACAAATGGGCTCGGACGCGGTCGTCGTGGGCACCGATGGCGCAGACTTGCATTTCACCGCTGTGCGCCTCGGCGATCTGCCTGCGACCGCGGACGAGTACATTCGAAAAGGAGCATCCCAGGGCGAGTTGCGCAGTCATGGATTTTTCTACAAAGCCGACGCGCGCGACTCGGGCATGCTGGGCCTGCCGATCAGCATGCCGGCCCGCCCCGCGTATCGCCACCTGTTCGAAGCTTCGGCGGCAATCCTGTTTCTGCGCAATGATTCCCTGCATTTTCAGGAAGTCGGCGAACTCGAAGCCCGGCCCGACCGCGCCAAGGATGATTCCTGCCGCGCCTCCTGCGTGGACTGGTATGGCAACTCTCAGCCCCTGTTCGTGCATGGCCGCGTGATCGCGCTGCTGGGTTACGAACTGGTTGAGGGCGCTATGGACAACGGACGCATCTGGGAAATGCGGCGAGTGAATTACGCGCCCCAGAGCCTGACGGCACGACGCTGAAGCAAAGATGGGAAGACTACTCTGGCTGTGCGCGCAGGGCGGCAGGTAAGCCAGCTTCCCCCGCTCATCGTTCCAGAATTTCTTTGTACACATTCAGGGCGACCTTCTTGGGAGCACTGGGCAACTCCGCGTCGGCGGTGCGTGTCATGTTGCCTTTGATGCCGAGCTGCCCGATCCGAATCCAGCCCTTGCCAAAATCGGCGAAGATCGGCACCAGCATGACAAACTGATCGTCGACGTCACTCTCGGTGAGGGTCATGTGCAACTTCACCTTGCCGCCGTCCGCCGGGCTGGTCTGGTACTCGAAGTGATACCGCGGAACCTGAGTGCCATACACCCACTCGTCGAAAAACCAATCGAGACGGTGATCGCCCTTCAGGTCCATCAGTTTGGTCATGTGCTTTTCGGCAATCACCTTGAACGACTCGGTGCAGGCTGGCCGGTCGCGATGGCTATCGACGAAATCATGCATCATCGCGATGAACGCCTTGTCCTGGTCATCCTGGCTGTACATGATGGACCGCATCATTTCCAGGACGTAAGCACCTTTGGGATAAGTCACGTTCTGGTAAGCATTCTCCGTACGCGGAGAAATCAAGCGCTCTCCCATCCACAACGGGCCCGCATCGTTGGGAGCGATCCCAAAAGCATTCTTGTCGAGAACCCGCCGGCGCAGGCGGTCCCAGAACTCAACGTAATCTTTTCGCCAATCCTTGCCATAGGCATTCTGCAGAAACAATCCGGCTGAGAACTCGGCAAAGCCCTCCGAAAGCCACTGATCGTGGTAGGAAGCCCATCCCACGGTGTGGCCCCACCACTGATGAGCAACCTCGTGCGGGGTAACCTCCTGCACGAAACCGGTGAACTTGTTGTCGATGTGCCCGAACAGCATCCATCTCTCGGTCGAATCGGTGTACGCGGAAATGGGAAGATAGACCAGGTTCGGCCACGATTGCCCAAAGTTGAAGTCGGGCTGCTCGGTGATGGAAACGTCCTCATACGCACTCCTGCCGAAGTAGGAAGTGCAGATCTGCATCTGCGCCCGAGTCTGTTCCAGGGCATATTTGGTCATGGCGCCGGGCGCCATCGAACGCAGAGCCTGATATCCGTGCAGCCGGTCGGGCAGTTCACTCAGGTAATAGCCGGAAATTTTGTAGTGCGTGAGGTCGTCGGACAGTTCAACTTTCTTGTAGTCGCCATAGTTGAATCCCGCAACAGCTACCGGAATCGAAGTGACCCAGTGGCTGACCGCGAGTTCGTTCTCGATCGATTCTTCCTGCAGCTTGCCTACGCTGACCACTTTGTATTTGTGGGGAACTTTGAAGGTTAGGTCATAAAGCGCGTGTTCCCCGAATCCGTTGAGATTGGGGTACCACGAGGTGCGAGCCCGGACGTAGAAACTTCCCTCGCCGGCGCTTTCCAGAACTTTATCGCCGGCGTACTCAACCGTAATCGAAGTTTCTTTGCCGGCGGCCGGAGCCTGCGACAGCACGACGTAGAACGATCCATCCTCTTTGCGGCTTTCCTGAATGAAATGAAGATTCTGCCCTTGTTCGTCGGCGACGCGGGTCACGCGAAGATTCGGCAGCAAGCCAAACTTTAGAACGCGCTCGCCCGCGATGAGCGGCTTAAAGCGGATCGTGGCTGTGGCGAACAAGTGGTCGTTCCTGGCGATCACGGTTTCAATCTTGTAACCACTGGTGGCGAACAGGCGCCGGTCCTCCTGCGAACTGGCGGTCCGGTTCACATATTCGGATTTCAAATGAGCCAGATACCAGACCCCGTCGTTCATGCCCTCGGGATCGTAGTTAATGAGCCCGACTTCCTCCGGCGAATCCAGCTGGGGCAGCGCTCCCACGCGCGTTCTCAGAAAAAATCGGAGATCCTTATGCTTCTTGCCACGGAGATAAGCGTTGAAAAACGGCGGGTGCGCGCGGTTGTAGATTGCGGCAAGGACGTCGGCATCGACGTTGTCCATCGTCTCGCCGTGCAGGACGGACTCGGTAAAGCCCAGCGGATAATCATTCCGGCGCCGCATGCGCTCCTTCCAATGTTCAAACGCGGCGCCAGCCTCGGCAGAGGGTTCGACGCGATCTCCCAGTCCGGCAAGTAATTTGGTGCGTTCTTCTCCCGTGAAGCGGAAGACAATGCCGGTGAAGTCTTCGTCGACCTCGTCGGCCCCGGTTCGGCGGTTGATTTCGTGGGCGTCCAGTTTGGTGAGAGCCTTGAGATGGAAGTGTCCTTCGCCGACAAAGATTGCGCCGGTTACGATCCCTTCCACCGGGCGCAACCACGTCAGTGTGCCCTTCTGAAACTGAAAGGTTGCGACGTCGTAATTCAAGGTGAAGTTGTCGAAGCGGAACGTTTGGCCCAATCCAACTCCACGCAGTTGCCGGTATACCGGATCAGAATTCGCGAAGGCCAGCGCTTGCCCGGGAACCACAACGTTGGTCTGCTGCCGCGCAATGGCGAGTGTGAGTTGCAGATCGACCGGTTCTTCGTGTACATCGACGGCCTTCTCCAGCGGTTCAAAGCCATCTCGCGTGATACGTACGACATATTTCCCCGGTTTCAGATCGGCTGAGGAGAATTTGCCGAGTCCGTCCGATGCGAGCTCGACGGGCTGAGGCAAGTCTCCCCCCGTGATTTCGATGTGCGCCCCGGCAATCACAGCTCCCGAAGGATCTTTGACCGTTCCTGAAATCGTCGCCGCATGCAGACCAGCGGGGAAGGCCAGCCAGGAAAGGAAAAACGCGAGTCTTAGCCAGCGTTGGAGAAACGGGGAGACACTGCAGCGGGCGCTCATGCCGCACCGTCCACGGTTTTCGCTTCTTGCTGTATCCGCTTCCATGCGTTCTCGACGTGCCGCGCTTGCGTGTGAGTC
>Ga0116217_10005065_pt1 | contig 11644 bp, 11 predicted proteins | sample Sb_taG_6_FD_89697 | JGI IMG/M metagenome (GOLD analysis project Ga0116217, IMG submission 89697) | Peat soil microbial communities from Weissenstadt, Germany - Sb_50d_4_PS metaG | ecosystem: Environmental > Terrestrial > Soil > Wetlands > Peat | place: Germany: Weissenstadt | collected 2010-09-21 | reverse complement strand
GAGCGCGACCGCCGCGCCACCGCGCGCGCCGTCCCGGCCCGACCTCCCGGCGAGCCAGATCCCGCCTCCGGAACCACCCCCGAGCTTCCGGCGCCGGCCGCGGATCTGGCGCCTGCTGCTCGGCTGTCTGCTGGTGGTGGCGCTGAGCGCCGGCGCGACCGTCGTGCTGATCAAGGGCGAGATCAGAACGCTCGCGAAGGACCTGCGCTTCCACAAGGCGATCAAGCTCTCGAGCGGCGCGCTCGCTCCGGCAGGGTTCGGTGATGCCCAGACGATCCTGCTCGTCGGCAACGATCAGCGCAACCACACGACGACCACGCCTGTGCTGCCGCACTCGAACGAGATGCTGCTGGTTCGAATCGACCCGAGCAAGCCGTGGATCTCGATGATGTCGATCCCCCGCGAGCTGATGGTCCCGATCCAGACGCCCGGCGGCACGGTTACGACCCGACTGAACGCGGCGCTCGAGTACGGCGGCATCTCGTTGCTGGTCTCCACGATCAAACAGGTCACCGGACTGTCGATCAACCATGTCGTGGTCATCGACTTCAACCAGTTCAAGAACGCGGTCAACGACATCGGCTGCGTGTACTCGACCGTCGACCGTCGCTACTACCACGTCAATACGCCATACAGCCAGCAGTACCAGGAGATCAACCTGCAGCCCGGCTACCAGAAGATGTGCGGGCCCCAGGCGCTCGAGTTCGTCTCCTACCGCCATGGGGACACCTCGCTCGTGCGCGACGCACGCGACCAGGACTTCCTCCTGGACGTCAAGAAGGAATACGGACCGTCGCTGTCCGACCTCGACAGCATTCACAAGTTCGAGCGCATCTTCGGCCGGACGGTCGAGGTCGACCGCGGCTTGCAATCCGACTCAGGTGTCGAGAACCTCCTGGGAACGCTGATCAGCTCTCAGAGCCTGCGCGTCCGCCAAGTCCAGTTCCAGGTCAACCTCCAGCCAGTCGGCGCGAACCCGTGCAACTGCGACACCGCGACCCCGCAGCAGATCGCCGCCAGCGTCCACTCGTTCCTGTACGGCACCGACAACCTGCCCAAGAAGAGCACGGCCGCCACCGCCCGTGCGGTTCACGGCCACGGCGGCGCGAACAAACTGCCGCTGGTGGCGGCCACAAGCGACGGACTCACGGACGCAGCTACGACCGCGCGCATGCTGCCCTTCCCGCTCGAATACCCGCGCGTGCAGGACGCCGGCGGCAGCGTCGTCCCAGTCAGCCTGCGCAGCTACCTGATCCACGGGACGAACCGGGACACATATCCGGCGTACGTGGCCGTGTTCTCGGCCGGCCTCCTCGGCCAGTACTACGACGTGCAGGGCATGACCTGGACTGGCGCGCCGATGTTCTCCAACCCCGACCAGACCGTGACTGTCGGTGGACGGACGTATTCCCTGTACTACTCCGGGCAGCATCTGATGGTCGTCGCCTGGTTCGAGCACGGCGCCGCCTACTGGGTCCACAACACCCTCACCGACGCTATCGGCAACGGGGAGTTGCTGGCGATCGCCGAGCAGACGCAGCCGATCGGCACCCCGGGCACGCCCGGAAGCCCGATCGGCAGCAACGGTCACGTGCGTCTGAGGGCGGCCGTCGTGCCGACGCGGCCCGGGGCGACCAGCACCTCGACCATCCAGACGATCGGCTCGCTCGGGGGGCTGCTGACGCTGGTCGCGGTGCCGCTGCTGTGCCTCGCGCTGCTGCGCCGTCGGCGCGAGCTGTCGGCGATCAGAAGCCAGCTCTACACGACGCTGACGCTCGAGTCCCAGCTGCGGGCGGCGGCAGGACGGCGCCGCCGGGTCAAGAGGTAGACGGCGGCGATCGCGTTGGCGGCGGTCATGGCCACCAACAGGGCGCGGTAACCGACGGCACCGATCACCGCGGCGCCGATCGCGATCGAGATCGTCTGCGGAGTTGTGATCAGGGCCTCGGCGGCGGCATAGACCCTGCCCTGCAGTTCGGGTGGAGTGGCTCGCTGCATGAGGGTCGTGAGCCCGACGATCACCCAGGGCAGGCTCAGGCCGAAGACGATCACCCCGGCGATGACCGAAGGGAGCAGCGCCGGTATCTCTAGCAGCGCGCCGGCGCCGAGCACGATTAGCCCGACCGCGATCACCAAGCACTCGCCGAGGCGTCTGACCAGAGGGGCGGCCGTCAGCCCTCCAACGATCGCGCCGAAGCCCTGGATTGACAGCAACAGTCCGACGAAGGCCGGAGCTCGGTGCAGCCCGCGGCTGACGACCGAGAAGATCGTGGTCTCGCTGAACCCGAAGCCGAGCACCGCGCACACGGCCGCCACCGTCACTTGGCGAAGCACGACTGTGCCGCTGATGTGCCGAACCCCGGCGCTCAGCTCGGAGCGCCAGTGCTGCTTGCGCGGATGGGGCCGGGGTTCGGTGAGGCGGAGGGAGAGGAGGGAGATCACCGGCACCGCGAACGTCGCGGCGTCGAGGATCACGACCGGCTGCGGTCCAACCAGCGCGAACAGGCCGGCGCCGGTCAGCGGCGCGACCAGGCTGAGGGTCCCCTGGATCGTCCGCAGGGCGCCGTTGGCGTCCGCCAGGAGCTCTGGCGGAAGCAACGTCGTCAGCAGCGCCGACTGACCCGCGCCCAGCAGCGAGTAGGAGAAGCCGTAGACGACCATCACGGCGTAGATCAGCCACAGCTGACCGGCGCCGTGGACGAGCAGCAGGAGGAGCACAGCGCAGCCCGTGAACGTGTTCGTGGCCATCAGGAGCGGGCGGCGTCGAACCCGGTCGACGACCAGACCGGAGATCGGTGCGAGCAGCATCGGCGCCGAGAAGAAAAAGAACACGAGCCCCGCTGCGGCGCTGCTGTTGGTGAGTTGCTTGACCCACACGGCCATCGCCAACCACAGCGCCGAGTCGCCGAGCGAGGACACCGCCTGCCCGGCCAGGAAGACGCGGGCATCGCGCACCGCCAGCAGCTTCCGCGTCCCCATCGCTACGGCTTCGGCGTCTGGAGCGGATAGGCGAACAGCAGCACCTCGACCGGCAGCGAGCCCTCGGGGCGATGGGCCGGATCGGCGTTGCGGTCGCGGTGGCTCTGAAGGAGCGCGGTGATCTGTTCGTCGAGCGCGCGAAGCTCCTCGGGCGTGACGTGCACAACGAACTGGCTCTCCCCAGTCACTTCCTGCCAGGACAGCGGATAGCTCGAGCGGGCTTCGTAGTACTCCCGGAGGCGAAGGAGGTAGCGCTCGCGCAGGGTTCGGGCGAGCGCGCGGGCGGCGATCGACGTCTCCGGATCCTCGTGTATGTCGCTGAACCGCATGGCTACCGCGGTCCGCCGCCAGCTCCGCCTGCGGCCCGGCCCGGTGCTCGCCTCCTCGACGAAGCCGTACTTCGCCAGCTGGCGGAAGTGAAACGAACACGTGGTCGGCGATTCGCCGATCACCTCGGCGGCCGCGGTCGCCGTCAGTGGGCCCTCGAGCCCCAGCGCCTCGAGCAGGGCAAGGCGGACCGGGTGCGTCATCGCCCGCATCGCGCGGGGATCGGTGATCTCGAGGGGTTCTGTGTTGGGTTCTGGAGACATCTCTGTCGAGAGTAAGCTCTCGAGAGAGATGTGTCAAGACTGGCCGGGACGCCCCGTGCTCACGAACTGAAGCCTTTTTCTCCCGGTTTCCGGGAGAAAAAGGCGACAGTTGGCCTGGCGGGCGAGGCGGGGCGAGGTGCCCGGTTAGCGGAGACCTCGGCGGTCGAGGCCGCCGCCAAACGGCATGGCCGCCAACACACTGCCGCCTCGCATCAAGTCCGCACTGAGCAGGACAGCCAGCGTGAGCACGCACGGAGCGAACAGCTCGAGATAATGGTCATACCCCCTGTACCGAAACACGACCGTGTGCGTGCCGGGCGGAACAAGGGCGGCGACTAGCGCGGGCGCAACCATTCGCGTCGCGTGTGGGTGGCCGTCGACGGTCACGATCCATCCCGGGTCAAACGAGGCGCTCAACACCACGGCACCGCTGTGGCGCATGCTGACGGTCGTTGTCACCTCGCCGCGATCGAGGTCGTCGATCTCCGAGACGACGCTGCCCACGGGTGACTGCGCGGATCCCGATGGCAGCGGCTCGATCGTGGAGTGTCGGTTACTGAAGGCAACATCGAGATAGTCGCCGTCGTGTGCGAGTCGCGAATGCAGCAGCGGAATGGTGCGCGTACCTATGTCACTCCGGTTCGCCACGAGCGTGCCGACGATCCTGCCGACGCGCACGTAACCGGCGCTGGCGATGGTCCACAGCGAATACGGCCCTGACCGCATCACCATGTGTGCGGCGACGGGTGGGTAATAACCGGTCGGGACGATCAGGTAGTGGATCCCGAACAGCTGGTAGTCACTCGGGTTGCGCTCGTCGAAGAAATACTCCGGATCGGTCATCAGCGACGCGGTCCGAAGCGTGTACCCGACCTCGTCGACGTCCCGGCTCTCGAGATACTTGAAGACCGGGACCTCGCCGACGGTGAAGTCCGCTCCCCAGTTGGTGGGCATGCCGGCATAGACGCGCCCGCCACCGTCCTCCTGGATCAGCGCGATCAGCTGATCGAGATGCGCGCCCTGAGTCGCATCGGCGCTGCGCTGCGCCGCGATCGCCGAACTGTTGTGACGGTCGTAGGCGCCGAACTGTCGCCACACCAGCCCGAGCACGACGATCGCCGCCGCGCATGCGATCGCGGCTCCGACGAGTTGCTCGGTGCGCGTCATCGCGGGGAAGCCTCGGCGGAGCGCCGACCGCTGTAGCGCGTCCCGGATCATCCGTCCACACCAAGCGGCACCCCCGCCGGCCAGCAACAGGGCGGCGAGCTGGATGCCCATCATGAAACGGCGAAAGAAGATGTCGGCGCTGCCTGGGATCGCGTCGACCAACGACCCGAAGGTGGCGCGACCGAACGACAGGAGCAGGCATGCGACGAACACAACGATCATGGCCCGGGCATCGGGATCCGTTCGCGATCGGGCGCACGCGACGAATAGCCCGACGGCGAGGAATGCCGTCAAAACCGGAATCCGCCCGTGATCCAGCAACTGTCCGGTGGCGAGCCAGCCCAGCACGCGGCCGGCGCCATAACCATTTACCAGGCCCGTCCCGCGCAGGATCTCATTGGTGGCGGTCCACGCCCGCTGCTCGATCAGCGGCACGATCACCCACGCCGAGGCGAGCAGCGAGCCGGCGATGACCACGGCGGCGCGGCCCGCGCTCTTGAGGATCGGCATTCCAGACACAAACGGCCACAGGAGGAGCGGGACGAGCGCCAGATAGCCCGTCTCGAAATGCAGCGCAATGGTCAGCGAGACGAGCCCTACAGCCGCGAAGAAGTTGCGGCCATGGCGGATCGCCCGCCAGCTGAACCCCCAGGCGAGCGGCAGCGTGAACGAGGCCCACAGCTGCGTCCACACTCCGAAGCCGACCCACAGATACGCCTTCTGCTCGTAGCCGATCCCGGTCACGCTCATCACGAACGGCGACATCGCCGCCGAGGCGGCGGCGGCGGGGCGTCCGGCACCGAACAGCCGCGCCGCGAGATAAACGCTTACGGGCCACAGCGACAGCAGCAGGTAGAGCGACCAGCGGAACGCCATGTCGCCACCGACGGCGAGTCCGACGAGCCCCGTCACCATCGACGGAAGACTCTGGTAGTGCAGGAACTGGGGCGAGCCCAGGCCCAGGAACGGGAACCAGCTCGTCAGCGGCAGATGACCGCCACGGAGCAGCTGCCCGGCGAAACGCACCATCTGCTCGTGGACGGAGCTGTCGTCGAGGTAGGAGACCGCGAGCGTCTCCGGTCACACCTGCGGAGCTCCGGATCATCGCCACCTTCGCGCTCGCTGCTGTGCTCATATATCGCTAGTTGCCTAATTCGCGCTGGTCTGTGACATCGATCGAGCCGCCACACAGGGGCGTCAAGCGACCGAGTATCGTCGAGCTGAACGATGATTGAGTGGCTCGATCAGATGCCAGAGGGGACGCTCGGCTTCAAAGCGGTGGGGAAGCTGACGAAGGAGGACTACACAGAGGGGATGATGCCGGCGCTGCGGAAGGCGGCCGAGAGCGGGGAGACGCGGGTCGTGTGCGTGCTCGGGCCCGACTTCCATGGCCTCGACGCCAGCGCGATGGCCGAGGACGTCAAATCCGGCTTCGAGCTGGTCGTGGGTCACCACTCGGCGTGGAAGCGGATGGCTCTGGTCACGGACCTCGACTGGATCCGCAACGCGGTGCACGTGCTCGGCGGGATGGCGCCGGGCGAGCTGAAGCTGTTCCGGTTCGACGACCTCGAGGACGCGAAGGGCTGGGTCGCGGCCTGACATGCGCGCGATCGCGGACGACGTCTGGCAGTTGCCGCTCCTCCCCAGGGACGGGATCAACGCGTACCCGGGCCACGTCTCGTTTTGGCGCGAGGCGGATCGGACGCTGATCTGCGGAGACGTCGGTGGTGAAGATGTTCATGCCGAAGAAGACAACCCTTCGCGCTGGCCACGCCCGACCCGGCCGAAAACAGGAACTCCGAGCGCTGGCTGGCGACGCTGGAACCGGCCAGGGTTGGCTTCGGCCACGGGCCCGTCCTGAACGAGGACGCCGCCGTCAAGCTGCGCGACTTCGTGCGAGCGCTGCCGGCGTAAGTGCTCCGATTGCGCTTGCCAAGGCGTCCCAGCCGGTCTAGCTTCCTTCTCTACGATGCTCGAGGAGCACGATGTCGCGAGCGTGTCCGGCAACGTCGATCCGGCTCCGCTGTCGCAGCTGAGCCCGCTGGCTCAGCGCCTCGACGGGCTGGCAACATGGCTCTACTGGGTCGCCGGCCTCGTGCTCGCGTGCGCTTTCATCTCGGGACTGATCGTGCTCAGCACCAACGCCGACACTCTCGGCTTGATCAGTCCGCAGGTCGAGACCGAGGGCCGCCTGGCGGTCGCCCTCGCGGTGATCGGAGGAGGGTTCGCGGGGGCTGGGATCGTCGCCGGGCTCGGCGGGATCCTGAAGGCGCTCGTGCGCCGTCGCGACCTCTAGGGTCTAGGTCGCGACGCGCTCAGGACGGACGGTGGCGGGTCAGAACGCTCGTGAAATGCCTTGGTGGCAGGTTGGTGAACTCCGAGGGCACCCCATCATCAGTTCGAGATCGGCAACGGCGAGGGATCGGGGAAGGATGCCCGAGCTAGTCGAGGACCATATGGACGATCGCTCCGGTTGCGAGGGCCAACGTCATTCGGGCTGGTAGCCTGCGCGGACCGGACGAATGTGTCCACTTACGGTAGAGCGCGAGATGAGACGACGGCAGCGAGCAAGCGACTCGAGCCGGGCCGGTGAAGCGGCCGGCGCGAGCGTGGTCTTGGAGTCCGTGTCGCGCGCCTACCGCGGAGTCGAGGTCCTCCACGACGTCAATCTCACGATCGAGCCCGGGCAGTTCGTAACGCTGGTCGGTCCCTCGGGCTCCGGCAAGAGCACGCTGCTGTACCTGATGGGCAGTCTTGACCAGGCGACCCGCGGACGGATCCTTGTCGACGGCGTCGACGTCGGCCAGCTGCGACGTCCGGCTGAGTTTCGCCGGTCATCGGTGGGGTTTGTGTTCCAGCTCCACTACCTGCTGCCGGCGCTGACGGTCTCGCAGAATGTCGAGCTGCCGATGACGGCCACGCGGATCTCCGGGCGCGAGCGCCGGGAGCGCGCGCACTTGCTGCTGGAAGACGTGGGTCTGCTGGGACGCGATCGGTCGCTTCCGTCGGAGCTGTCGGGCGGCGAACGCCAGCGGGTGGCGCTGGCGCGGGCGCTGGCCAACCATCCGAAGCTGGTGCTGGCCGACGAGCCGACCGGATCACTCGACACGGTCGCGTCAGAGCAGGTGTGGCGGCTGCTCGATCATCTGTGCCGCCGAGACGGAACGACCGTGATCGTCGCCTCACACGATCATGGGGTGGAGACGTACGCCGACCGCGTGCTCCAGCTGGTGGATGGTCGCCTCAGCGAGCGCGCGAGCGACCGGGCGCAGCTGAGATGACGGCGCTCGCGCACTCGGTCAGCAACCTGCGCCACCGGCCGGGGCGCGTGCTGCTGACCGCGGCCGGGACGGCGCTGGGGATCGCCACGATCGTGGCGTTGCTGGCGGTCTCGGCGGGAGCCACCCAGACGGCGGGCCGTTTCATCAACCTGGGCCGTTCGGATCTTGGACTGTTTCAGAGGGACGCCGCCGATCCCACGACCTCGGTGCTGCCGCAGAGCATGATCGCGACCCTGCGGCGGCAGTCCTGGGTGTCCGACGTGATGGGGCTGCAGCTGCTCGTGGACGAGGTCCCAGGTCAGCCCGCGGCGATCCTGTTCGGCGCGGCCCCGAACTCGTTCGAGACCCAGCGGATGGTGTTCACGCAGGGCAGGATGGTCGGCAGCGGCAACGAGGTCGCGCTCGGCGACGACCTCGCGCCCGAGCTGCACGAGACGGTGGGAGACACGGTCCTGATCGCGCACCGGCGGATGCGGGTGGTCGGCATCTACCACATCGGCGTCAGCGAGCAGGACTCCGGCGCGTTCATACCGCTGAGCACGGCCCAGGCGATCAGCGGTCATGCCCAGGAGGTCACCTCGATCGTGATCAAGCTGGCGCCCGGGGTAAGGTCAAGCACCGCCAAGCGCCTGCTCGCGTCCCGCTTCCCCGGCCTACTCGTGATCTCCGATCCCAACGAAGCTCTGCGGGCGGGCGCCAACGGACAGCTGATCAGCAAGATGTCGTTGGTGATCGTCGTGCTGGCGCTGCTGATCGGCGGCATCAGCGTGATGAACACGATGCTGCTCTCGGTGGTCGAGCGCCGCAACGAGTTCGCGCTGCTGTCCGCGGTCGGGTTCAGTGGCCTCCAGGTCGCCAGGCTCGTGCTCACAGAGGGCGTGATCATCAGCATGATCGGAGCGGCCGTGGGATTGGTCCTGGGAACGGTAGGCGCCGGGCTGCTGGTCGGGGCACTCGGGGCGCGAGCGTTCGTCTCCCCGGACGTCACCGCCTGGGTGCTGGGGCGGGCGCTGCTGATCGGCATCCTGATCGGCGTCGTGGGAGGCCTCTATCCGGCCTGGCGGGCGGCTCATGTCTCGCCGCTGCGTGTCCTCTCCCAGCAGTAATTCCGTAGAGCACGGCGTCCGCGCGGGCGGGATCCGAGCGGCTGGGGTGCGCCGGCCCCGCTGGCTGGCCGGCACCGGCTTGCTGTTTCTGCAGGAGACGACCGCGCTGCAGCGGCGGCCGGCCGTCACCGTGGCGCCTGTGATCGGTGCGATCCAGGACCCCTTGCCCGTGCTGATCGCGCTGGCGGCGGGTGCCGAGCGGTGGGGCTCCCGGCCCTCCCAGGTCACACGGCTCATCATTGGGCTGGCGGCGGTGACGCTCGGCGCGGTGGCGCTCGGCCGCTCTCGCGCGGTCGACCGTGTGGCCGCAAAGCACGATCTGGACAGATCCGCTACCAGCAGCGACATGCCTGCGATCAACTCGGTGTCCGGTCCGAGTCCCCGTGCTAGCCTCAGCCAGGGGGTCGGAGGTCGTGTGATGGGGTTAAGGGCACAGGAGGAGTGGACCAGTTGATCGGGACACAACAGGCACCGCAGCGCAGGGATGCGCTTCGCAACCGCGATGCGATCCTCGATGCCGCGCGGGCGCTGTTCGCGCAGTCCGGGGACGTGCCGATGTGCGAGGTCGCTCGGCACGCTGGCGTCGGGCAGGGGACGCTGTACCGCCACTTCCCGGATCGGATGGACCTCGCCGGCGCGCTGCTGGCCGAGGAGATCGAGGATCACGAGCAGCTGGCCGCAGAGCACACCGGCGATCCGGACGCGTTCTTCGTGCTGCTGCGGAGGATGGTCGAGAGCGCCGTGCGCTGCCGGCTGCTGACCGAGCTCGCACGGCTGGGCGAACGAGGACCGTCCGAGCTCGACCGGCATCGGCGGCGACTGAGGAACCTGATGCGCCGGCCGATGCGCGACGCGAAGGCCGCCGGCACGCTCCGGTCCGACGTGACGATCGACGACGTGTTTTTGGTCCTGGCGATGGTGAAGGGCGCCCTTGGACAGGTGGATGCCGCCTCGGCCGGGCCCGCCACAGCCGGCCGCGCGCTCGCAATCGTGCTCGCCGGTCTGTCGCCCTCCGAGCAGCCGGCCTAAGCCCGACTCGCCGCGCTGCGGAGCTAAAATCCCGATATGGATAGCACTGTCCAGATCGGTGCCATCGCGATCACGCGCGGGTCATCTGAGGCCCGTCAGAACGAAGAGGAGGCGCAATGTTCCACAACGATTCCGTCGCAGTCGATCGCGTGACGCGGAGGTGGCTCGCCGTGCCGCTGCTCGCGTTGACCTGCCTGGGCTTCGCCGCGGCGGCCGCGCGCGCCGACAATGCCGCCTTGAAGCACGCGCTCAAGCCTTACGAGCAGCGTTTGACGGCCGACATCGGCTATCTGGCGAGCTTCAAAGCCCCGAGCAAGAAGGGTGCCGCCGGGGCATTGCAGAAGCTCTCGAAGATCGGCACCCAACTCGCGGACGCCACGCACGTGGCCAAGACCCATCAGGCCTCGAGCCCCTCAGGACGGACGGGCCGGCAGCTCGTGCTTTCGGCGCTCAACGACGCCAGCGCGGCCACGGCGGACGCGAAGGCGTCGGCGACGGCTGCGCACGCCGGCAAGAGCTCGACCGTCAAGCAAGACGCGCGGCAGGCGCGCAAGAAGATCAATGAGGCGATCCCGCTGTTCGAGTCGGGTGGCAAGAAGCTGAACCTGTTCTGAGATGCGTGCAATCGCGTCAACCGTGCTCGCGCTTGTCCTCGCGTCGAGCGTCGCCGCGTGCGGCGCCAGCAAGAGCTCGAGCTCGAGCTCGACGAACGAGGCGACCGTGCCCGCGAACCCCACGACGTCGTCGACGGCGTCCGCTCCGACGCAGACGTCCAGGTCTCGCAAGCACGAATCGCACAAGAAGAGGACAACGACGACGCGGACCTCGGCCAGCCGTACGAGCACGACCACACACCACACGACCCCCCACCACACGTCCACCACGACCACCCACCACACGTCCACGACGACCACCCACCCCGCGACCACGACGACCTCGAATACGACTCCGCCTGCGGCCTACGCGCGTCCGATCCGAGCCACGCTCGTCGGTGAGAACCATCACCCCACCGCGAACAAGCTGTGGCCCTACACGGTCACCGCCACCGATGCCAAGGGTCGGCCGTTGCCAGGAAAGGTCGACGTCGAGTTCGTCTTCAACGGGACGGTGGTCGGGCACGCCTCGCCGCCCACCGACCCGCTGAAGAACGGGCGCTGGCACGACAGACTGACCTTCCCGGCGCAGGCCATCGGCGAGCCGCTCGACCTACGGATCGTCGTGCACACGCCGATCGGATCGGTCACGCTCGACTGGCCGGTGAAGGCGAAGAAGTAGGGGCAGCAGCCTGGTCGCTCGTCGAGGCTGAGAGAACAGGAAGCGGACATGCTCGGAAGGAAGTCACTGGAGAAGCAGCTGCTCGCGGGCAACGGCAAGAGCGCGCCCGCCACGGTTAGGACGGACGATGGCGGGGGCGCATCACGACGAGGTCCTGATGGCCGGCGAGTCCGCGTTCGACGTACGTGAGCAAATCGAAGTCGCGAGTCCATGCGCG
>Ga0116217_10005062_pt1 | contig 11649 bp, 5 predicted proteins | sample Sb_taG_6_FD_89697 | JGI IMG/M metagenome (GOLD analysis project Ga0116217, IMG submission 89697) | Peat soil microbial communities from Weissenstadt, Germany - Sb_50d_4_PS metaG | ecosystem: Environmental > Terrestrial > Soil > Wetlands > Peat | place: Germany: Weissenstadt | collected 2010-09-21 | reverse complement strand
CTCAAGGCCGAGCCGCAGTGGGGGCACGACGCCTTCTTTGATTATTGCGACCGCTGGATGTACGAGAACGAAACCGAAGCGCTCAAAACTTTAAAAAAGGATGCGGGCATGGACGAACCGGACTGGGCGCAGGAAGGCAAAGCGTGGGAACCGTTCGTTAATGAAATGTGGGGCCGGTACCGCACTGCCCCGGGCCTGCCGGCCACCGATGGCTGGTGGAAGCCGCACGACGACAGCTACCTGCGCACAGCGATCGAAAAGGCCAAGGCCGCGGCCAAGTGACGCACGTCAGTTCGGTCGTCCTCGAGCTAGTTCAGGCACGGGCTTTATGGTGCGCGCCCTAATTGCGCCGGTATCGGAAGACCAACCAGGGTCGCGACTGAGGTGCGCTGGCGCGGCGAATAGAATCGCGAGCTAGGGTTAATTTGTTTGCATTGGCCCACAGTGAGACGTAGAAAGGCCTCAAGTATGTCAGCACAGCAAGAAGAAGTCTATCGGCCTCATACCACGGTCGCCTGTGTGCTCAGGAGGTTGCGCGGCCTGAAGGACGCCAGAAATTGAAGCGACGCCTATGGGCGCTAAACATCTTACGAGGCGTGATTTCCTGGGACGCAGCCTTCTTGCCGCGGGCGCCGTGGCGGCGCCGTGGGTGATTCCGGCACGAGCCTTGGGCCGGGATGGCGCCGTGGCCCCAAGCGAGCGGATTGTGCTGGGGGGCATCGGCCTTGGCCCGCGCGGCCAATATGATCTGAGCGTGATGCTCCCGGAGAAGGATGTTCAGTTCGTCGCCATCTGCGACGTGCAGCGCAGCCGCCGCGAGCGCGTCAAACAAATGGCGGATGACCATTATGGCAACCACGATTGCGTCATGTATCGTGATTTGTTCGAGCTGCTGGGCCGGCCGGACATCGACGCGGTGCTGATCGCGACGGGGGATCATTGGCATGCGCTGGTCTCGCTGCTGGCGGCAAAAGCGGGGAAGGACATTTATTGCGAAAAGCCCTGCGGGCTGACGATTGGCGAGATCCAGGCCCTGGCGGATGGCATTCACCGTTACGGGCGCGTATTTCAAGCCGGAACACAACGGCGCAGCATCAAGAATTTCCAGTATGCCGCCCACCTGGCTACGAGTGGCAAGCTGGGGCGGCTTCACACTCTGCATGCTTCGGTTTATGTTCCGCAAAAGAGCTACGCCTGGCTGGCGGCGGAGCCGGAGCCGGCGCCAGACGAATGCGACTGGTCGCGGTGGCTTGGCCCGGCGCCGTGGCGGCCCTACAACAGCCGGTATGTGGCTGGTGGATGGCGGGGACACCATGATTTTGAAGCTGGCGGCAACTTTCTGGACTGGGGCGCCCACACCGTGGATTTATGCCAGTGGGCCAACCAGGCTGATCACACCATGCCGATCGAGTACGAAGCCACTCCGGACGCCGTGATTGGCCGATACGCAAATGGCGTTAAACTCATCTGCGACTTTCTCCCAACCCCGTTCGGGAACCGCGCTCCCCAATATCGCACCTCCACCGGCACCTGTCCCGTCCGCTACGAGGGCGACGAAGGCTGGGTCGAGACTGGTGACGACGTCGAGTTGGCGCTCTCGGAGAGTTTGGTGAGGACGCGAAAAAGGCTCTTCGCGGGCACCGGTCTGAGTTCGGCCGGGCATGGGCGCAACTTCTTCGATTGCGTCAAGTCCAGGGCGTTACCCGTTTGCAACAGGACATCATGCGTCGTTCCCACATCGCTTGCTTTGCCGCGCAGCTTTCCTGGCAACTGGGCCGGAAGCTCACTCTTGATCCTGTCAAGGAGGAGTTTGTTGGAGACGAGGAGGCCAACCGCATGCGCAGCCGGGCGGCACGGGAGCCCTGGACCTTTAACATCTGAGGACCAGCGGCATGAAGAACTCCTGGATTTTCTGGAGGATGACTGGGCGGGCTGGTCTCCCGGCGATTCTGGCCGGCTGCGCGCTGACGGCCATCGCTGCTGCTGACGGGGGCAACCCCGACCGGACAAAAGAACTCGTGGCCATTTTGCAGTCCGACGCCCCGCTCTTCGACAAGGCGCGGGCGTGTCAACAGCTCGGAGAAATCGGCACCAAGGAGGCCGTTCCTGCCTTGGCGAAGTTGCTTCCCGATGAACATCTCAGCGCTTACGCGCGCAGCGGCCTCGAGGGGATCCCGGACCCTAGCGCCGCCGCGGCCCTTCGGAGTGCCCTGGGCACGGTGAAAGGCGACCTCCTGGCCGGTGTCATTAACTCCCTCGGCGTGTTGCGCGACTCGCAAGCCGTAGCCGCCCTGCGGCCACTCGCGGAGGATCCCGCCTCCAGCGTGGCTAAGGCAGCCCTGCTGACCTTGGGCCGAATCGCCAACGACGAGACAATCCCGATCCTCCAGCGAGCGCTCGTCGCTGGACCCGAGCCGCTCCGCGCCGAGGCGGCGGCGGCGTGCTTGATTGCGGCTGAGAAGCAGTTGGCCGAGGGCCATGCTCAAACGGCGGTGATGCTTAATGACGCAGTGCGAGCCGCAAGCGTGCCGGCGGTTTATCGGGGCGCGGCAACCCGCGGCGCCATCCTTGCCCGCCAATCGGATGGGGTGGCGTTCCTGATGGAGCAATTGAGAGCCGAGGACCCGGTTGTCCGCAAAGCCGCGCTGCTCACCATCCGAGAAATGCCCGGGCCTGCCTTGGCCGACGCCTTGAACGCGGCGATCGGCAAAGCCCCACCGGAACTTGAGCTTCAACTTCTCAGCGCGCTGGCCGACTGTCACAACGCGCAGTCCCTCCAGCTTCTCGAGGCCAAGGCCACCGGCGACGACCCGGAGCTCCGGAGAACTGCCCTAAGAGTTTTGGCAAGCATTGCCGGTCCCGACCAGGCTGGGTTTCTACTCAAGGTCCTTGCGGAAAACCGGAGCCCGGCCGAATCAGCGGTTGTCGAGGGCGGCCTCGAGCGACTGGAGGGCGCCGCGATTGACGAGTTGGTCTTGCGGGCCCTCCGATCGGCGCGCGAGGCGCCCGCGCGCGTTCAAACGATCCGCCTTCTGGAGGCCCGCGGCGCTATGAACGCCGTCGCGGAGTTGCTCCAGCAGGCGGCCGATCCGGACGAGACAGTTAGTCTGGCGGCCCTCGGCGCCTTGGGAACTCTGGCGGGCCCGACAGAAGTACCGGCGCTAATTGCGCTGACGAAGCAATGCAAGACTGAGCGCACGAGGGACGCCGCCGAGAAAGCAATCTCCGGTGCCGCTACTAGCACCGGCAATGCCGAGGCGGCAGGGGCAGCGGTGTTGGTGGAGTTGGAACGCTCGGCCGAGCCAGCCGAGAAGAATGCTTGGGTTCGAATCCTCATTTCTCTCGGCTACGCCAAGGCGCTGCCTGCGCTCGAAGCGGCCATGAAGGACTCCAATGAAGCAGTGGCCGACAACGCCATCGAGAATCTGGGACACTGGCCAGATCCGGCTCCGGTCGAGGCGCTGCTGACAGTTGTCGATGCCGGCGCGACCCCCAGGTCACGACAGCGCGCACTGGCGTCAGTCATTCAGTTAGCCACGGTGGCGGCGGACGAACACCAGCGCCCGGACGCGCTCGTGGTTGGTTGGCTCGAGCGGGCCGCGCCGGCGGCACATTCGCCGGCTGAGCGGCGCCAGATCATCTCGGTCCTCGGCCGCTTAAAGCGCCCCGAGAGCTTCCGGTTGTTGCTGCCCTGGCTGGAGCAACCGGACTTGCAGACTGAGGCCGCGCTGGCGGTCGTTCAAATAGCTCCAGCTCTGGTGGATTCCGAGGATTCTGCCGCGCTCAAAAGCGCCCTCGAAACAATCGCTGCGAACGCAAAGAACCCGGACATTCGTGGCCAAGCCGCAAAGCTGGCTCAATCTATTCGCGGCCAAGGCACTTCCGTTTCGATCTTCGACGGCCAATCCCTCGCCGGCTGGGAAGGCGACACCAACGTCTGGCGCGTGCGCGACGGCCTCATCGTCGGTGGCTCGATGGAGGGCAATCCGCGTAACGAATTCCTCGCTACCACCAGGGCCTATACGAATTTCATCCTGCGCTTGGATTACAAGTTAGTCGGCGCCGAGGGCTTCATTAACAGTGGCGTGCAGTTCCGCAGCGTGCGACTGCAGCAGCCCGCGAACGAAATGTGCGGTTTCCAGGCCGACATCGGAGCCGGCCATTCGGGTTGTCTTTACGACGAATCCCGGCGGAACAAATTCCTTGCCCGACCACCAGACGAGGAGATTGCGCGGATCGAGAAGGCAGGCGAATGGAACCGTTACCAGGTGCGCTGCGACGGGCCGCGCATCCAAATCACGTTAAACGGCCAGCAGACCGTGGACTACGCCGAAACAAACGCCTCGCTGCCCCAGGATGGCCTCATCGGGTTGCAGATGCACGGCGGGTGCAAAGCGGAGGTGTCTTTCCGCAATCTCGTGATCGAAACACTGCCCTGACTTTGTCAGCACCTCGCCTCAGTATCGCACGGTGACGGCGACCGCGCCACTGAGGCCGTCGAGCCGGATTAGTTCCCGGGCATTGTCAAAGCCCCGCCAGTCCTTGCCGTTGACGGTGACGCGTTTGATCAGCGCGGCTTCGGGATGCCGAAGACGCAACAACACGGACTTGGGCGGGTTGCGCGAAGGAATCTCAATCTTCGCCGTGATCCTGCGGTTGGCCACGTCGGATACGATCTCGTAGGCGAGAGCTCCGAAGTGCGTCGGCGCGTTTTTCACAGCGATCTTCTTGCCTTGTTTCAGCCACACCCGCGGCGCCGCGCGGGCGATCCACAGGGAATCGCCCTGTTCCATCACCAACAGGTTGCGAAAACGCTCCAGAAAAGCCGCCTCCTCGAAGATCTTGTCGGGCGGGCCATGCACAGCGTGCTCGTTAAAGAGGTATCCATTATCGGGCAGGATATCGATCGCATAACCGTTGAAGAACGAACGCAGAAAGACCGGGATGTCATCGCCCGCCAAGTGCATGTTTGCAGTTCGCTCCAATCCGCCCTGATACTGCCAACCGGCGGCGAACCAGTCACGGCCGCCAACGTACGGGTTCTCGAGCAGCAACCGATCCTCGAGCACGTCAAGGTATCCTTGCACCCGCACGTCCTTCGGCGGGAGCAATCCCGCCGGACTCACCAATGCCGCCGCCGATTGGACGGTTTCCCAGTACAGCGGCCCGACGTGGGAGCCGGAACCGTCGCGCCGCCATCCCCACGCGCCGGTGCCCAGCCCGCGCACGTAGCAGGCAAACGGGATAACGGAATGAAACGTGCCATCGCGCACCGGAACCACAGGCGAAAGCGCGATGGACCGCTCGACCGACGCCAGCAGATCCCGGCGATAGGCCTCCCCCTCGGCCTGCAGCCTGGCACCTTCGACGGGATCGATCGTCGCCAGAGCGTCCGCAAAGTGCGCGACCGAAACCCAGTAGTACGCCTCGCATTCGTAGAATTGCATCCACAGCCCCCCGCTGTCGGGCGTCACCTGGAGCGCCGGTTGCAGTCCTTTGCACCACATGCGTTCACCGCCCGGAACCATGTCCTTTACCACGCGCCGCTGACGCAGCATCCATTCGGCGTTGGCCTTCATCCGCGGCGCGGACGCCCGGAACCAGTTCGTGTCGCCCGTGAGCCGATAGTGTTCGACCAAGGCCCATCCGATTGATCCTGGTCCGAAAGCATGGACGCCATCCATGTGACCGCCGGCTCCCGGAGGTCCGATAGCGTGGGTCAGGCAACCATGCCCTTCCGAAAAGAGTCCGGCGGGCCGGTCGGGAAGCGCCCATGGATGATGACCGCCCTGATCAGTGGTCTTCGGATCCATGGGCAGGGACACCCATTGGTCGAATCCGTCTTCGGCCGCTTGGTGCGACCCCATGAGATCCAAGGCCGCAAGCACCATGTAGGTTTCGGCGGCGAGAATCCCGTACGGGTAGTCGTTGAACCAGAGGCGTCCAGTCTGCGGATGCCTCTGCGCGTGCCGGACGAGATGCCAGGTTCCCAGGTTCCATTGCGCAGTCAGGCGCTCGGACGGAACCTGCACTTGCATTATCGGCTCCGATCCGGGCGGCGGAGTGGGATGGGGCGGCAAGTTGGTTCCCCGCATCGCCGTGACGGCGCCTTCCCAGGTCTGCTCCGGGCGAGCCCGGATCTTTTGGCGGATGGTGCCCAGGTTCCTGCGCTGGAGTTCCCGAACGAACTCCCGGGCGCTCGAGGCCTGCGAGCCCAATTCGATCGGCGGCTCAGAAGGTGGCGCAGAGGCTTTCTCAAGCGGAGACTGGGTCGGCTGACGCGATCCCACGTCCGACGTTCGCCGCACGAAGAACCCATACTCGGGCGCCAGAATTGGCCCGTTCTCCAGGTCGCCGGCCAGGAAGGAAAAGTTGCCGGCCTTGGTCCACACCGTGACGATGGTCCGCGCCACATCATCTGCTTGAGTCGTGAAAGGCTGCACCCGACGCCACTTCGACGTGCCCATATACAGCAGAGCCCCCTTCACGCCACGGCGCGGGCCACTTTTATCTGCCGAACGCCACGAGGCTGGCGCGGTGACTCTGGTTGCTCGGTCGCCACTCAAGGGAGCGAGTCTGGCCAACCTGCCGTCGTAAACTTCAATCCGGCCGCTGTAATCCGCTCCGGCGGCGCTCCGCTCGTACGCCCACTCGATTTCAAAATCCATCTTCTTCCACACCTCCGCCACCAGGACTCGTACCGAAGGGACGGCATAATCAGCGGCGTTCGTGGCGCCTTCGAGGCTGATCACCAAGCCGCAGCTTTCCGTTTGCAACTCGTAGGAGTAGGTCCTGCCATCCGCGGATACGGTCGGTTTCACCCTTTTCGGCACAGGCGCCAGGTTATTCCACCATGAACTGGCGCTGCCCTGAGGGTCCAGCGTCGTGATCAAGAGTTCCGTTGGCGACGGACATGGTTGATTGTTCGCGGTCCAGGTCAGCTCAACCCGTTGGATCGGACGAATCTCCTCCCACAACAATGCGCACAACGCCCGCTTGATGGCAGGGTCGTTCACGTTCGCCGGCTGGTTGAGCGGCTCATGGGCATAACGCATTAGTGCCAGCCAGCTTTCCGGGGCGTTCTCGGCGGGCTTTCGGTCCGCCCGATAAAGGTAAGCGCTGGGCGCGATGTCGGCGGGGTGTCCCACCAGTGCCAGGAGATCTGCCGCGCTGGGCGAATCGCTGGCCGCGCTGGACAAAACCAACAGCAAGTTCAAAAGTCCGAACAAGCAGATCTTCATGGCGACATGCCATTCGAGCGAAACCTGGCGCTCTGCTACAGATCGATCTCGCTGGCGGATGTAACCGTCACCGGCCCGAGCAAGCCGGATTCGAGCAGCGCGTCGGTCCGCTTCCAGAGGCGCCAGGTGGTAAAGGCGATGCGTCCGGCGGGACTGCGTTTACCCTCCGCCAGCCATCCTGGCCAGGATCTGAGCGAGCCGTCGGGATTGCGGTCGCTATCTTCCGGCAACTGCTCGTCGCCGATGAGACGGTTGGGCCAAAGGTTCACCGCTCGCACTTCGAGATTGTTTTCGCCATGTCTTGCCGCGCCCGTGATCTCGATCCGGAACGGCGGCTTCCATAGCGTGCCGAGGTCCTTGCCATTTAGCTTTAGCTGGGCCATAACCTCGACCCGGCCCAAATCCAAAAACACTCTGCGACCGCGAGCGAGGAATTCACGTGGCAACACGAAGGTTTTTGTGTAGGTGGCGGCACCGGAAAAGTACTTTACGCCGGTCTCCGGGCGGGCCGTCCAGGAAACCAAGCTCTCGAACGCGACGCTTGGAGGGGCGCCGAGATCGGGACTAAAATGAACCTGCCACGGACCGCCAATCTCGATGGGCGTCGGCAAGCTGCCAACCTTGTATTCCCGCTGTTTCGAGGTGCTGGTCACCAAGTGGTAAAGCCCGGGCTGAAACGCCAGCAAATGCGGGTGGCCGGTCGCATCATTGCGCAATTCCACCACCCGGGGGGCCTGCTCGAACACAGGGGCCTTGAGGTCGATTGTATCCGGGTCAGTACCCTGTGTGGACACGTGTTCGCCATTTCTCGTGTATTCCAATTCGAGCGTTTTCACCACGAGGACTGCCGGGTCATCCCCTTCCGCCATTCGCGCCACCGTGAAGCTGCTCTCGCCGGCATCCACCAGTCGTTGGACCTTTGCCCGCACGTCCCTGGTGCGAAGGGGGTCACTCAGCACTCCGTAGCGAGCCTTTTCCACCTTGACATTCAGCGTCTCGGGGGTGAGGTGAATTACGAAGGGGTCTTGTGCCTTCACCGAGTGGACCGTGGTGCCGATGGTGTAATCTACAGTAAGCGTCTTGAGCATGTTAGGCGCCGGATCATCGCCATCGGCAAGATGCGCCACCTGGAAGGAGTCCTCGCCGGCATCCACCAGGGCCTGCACTTTTTCCCGCACATCTCGGGTGCGTGGTGGGTCGTTCGGGACGCCATAGATGGCCTTTACGACCTGCACGTGAGGCCGCGGGCTGGGGCGCGCCGACACGAGGACCTTGCCGTCCAGGCTCACACTCACAACAGGTTCCTCTTTGACAAGCTTCGCGCGGAAAACGACGAAAACCGATCCACTGGGCTCCAGCATGAGCGCGACGCTGGTCAGACCGGCCTGCGGTTCATACAACCTCGCGCGCTCCCGGCGGCCGCTCTCCGGCCACCACAGCTCCGGCACTCTGCCAGTCACACGAAAACTCGCGGTCGTCGCGACGCGGCGGGGAGTTGGATTGGCTACGAAATACTGGTCCGTGTCGCCCACGATGCGGTGGATGTGCCCGAGCGGTTCGTCGCTCGCGAAGTCCGGCAGAACGCCTGCCCGGAGCAGCACCTTCTCCGGCTCGGCTCGCCAAACCACGGAGCCCTGACCCAGGGAGCGCTCCGTAACCTTGGCTCCGTCGCAAGTGCCCCAGATCTGAGCCGCAAGCGTCCGCACCTCTTCATCGCACTGCGGGTATCCACTAAGACTGGGCGAGTATTTGGGCGGGGCGCCAATGATGGTCGCGCCGTCCTCGGCCAGTTGTTTTATTTTCCGTAGCAACCGAGGCGTCATGGTTTCGGTTTGGGGCAACACGAGGACGCGGTAGCTCAGGCCGTCCGGCAGGCTGAGCCGGTGGTCCTTCACCGTCATGCGCGTGAGGACCACCTCCGCGGGGCATTCATCCCAATCGTAGCCGCGGCGCGGATGATCGCCGAAGCCTTGCGGAGGGGTCTCGGACTGCAAGTAGCAGATGTCCGCCACGAAGCGGCCCTGTCGAAGCAGGAACTGGCAACGGGCAAGGTAGTCGTGCCAAGCCGGGGTTTGGTCCCACCAGGTCTCGGTCCGTTCATAATGCTGCCCCCACGGCCCCATGGTCATCCCGGGAAGCCGCTCTTCCGGCCAAGGTTGGAGGGCAAACCGATGGAATACAAACCGGTTGATGCCTTCGCAAAACGCGTGGTCACCCAAAGCCTTGAGGCTGGCCGGATACTCGCGCCATCTTTCTTGGTTCCCCGCGGTGAAGGATTCCGCGCCGACGATTGGTTTGCCGTACACGTGCCCGCAACTCGCCATTCCTTTGCACGTCTCCATCGCGCCACTCGGACTCCAAAACTCTCCCATCGGCTCGTCGGCCCGACCGCCGTACGGGAGGTTGTCACATGGGCCGCCGTAGGCCTCGACCGTGAAACGCAAGCCGTTCGCTTTCGCCAACTCGCGCATGCGCCCCGCATAATTTTCGACCACCAATTCCGAAACCGTCTGGCGCAGGTCCCAGAGGAAACGCTCCGAAACCTCCAAGCTGTCCACAACCCGGCCCGTTATCACCGGGAGGAAGGTCAGCAAATCGTAGCCCCGCCGCTTCCGAAATTCTTCCAGCATCCGGGCCGTCCAATTTTGTGCCCCGTTTTCCCAACTGTCGATGTGCGTGGCGATCAAGCCCAACTGGCTACGGCCGGGCTTCACTCGATTGTCGGCGGCCAGATGCTCCATCATGCCCGTGAAGTTGGCCTCGATGCCCTCGCGGCTAAGCTTGTCACATTCCAGCCCTCGGCCGGTCTTGGGAGCCGGCGCGTTTTCAAGCCCGGTGCTCGTGTGGCCAAAACGCAGGATTGTCCATTGGCCCGCCGGCACGTCCCATGCCAGGCGACCAGCTCGGTCCATTTTCGGCGTGAGGGTGACGATGCGGTTTCGCTCGATCACCATCTCGGCGGGCAGTTTATCGCGGGCGATCCCCCCCACGTACGCGGTTTCGTATAGGGCCTTGGCGCGAATGCTCGCGATGCGATAGGAACCCGGCGTCGGAACCGCCATTACTGCGATGTCGCGGTAAAACCCTGCGACGGTTTCCGGCTGGGCCAGCGTGCCTTCAAAACGGCCGCCGCCCGCGATATTCGTCTCACTCCAAACGACCTTCTGCATCGACTGTTCGGGTCTTATCCACGGACCACCGCTCCCGTTCCAGCCCGCGTCATTGTTCATGTTGACCGACAGTCCCAGGCGGCGCGCCTCGGCGACCACGTGTTGGAACAAGGCGCGCCACGACTTTCCCATGAAATCGACTGGGCCAACCGGGATGCCTTGGTCCACCTCCATGATCAACACGCCCCCGATGCCGACCCGCTGCATCGCCTCGAGGTCCGCGGTGATACCGTTGCTGGTGATGTTGCCGTTGAGCCAGAACCAGTAAACCCACGGGCGCGTTTCCGGCGGCGGCTGCTCAAAGCCTCTCTCCAGGACATCTGCTCCCATCGCCGCAATGACCAGAAAGGCAACGATTCCCAAGCCGCATACCCATCGGGCGAGAGGGTGGCGCCTGAAAAGAGAAACTCTATGTCGGCCGCGTGGAGTCAAGCAAGCGTGTGGCGCCGGAGTTTCCACCACTTCGATTCGGCTAATTTCAACGCCGCCAGGAGATACCAGGTTATTCATATTGAACAATAAGGCGCGAGCGGTATTGGCCGGTTTTCGACCGCAGGCAATACCTCGCAGACCAGCCGAAAAGGGCGTCATCAGAAAAAGGCGCAGGCGCGCTGCGACCGCGCCGAGGCCCGGAATAAACCAGAGACAGGCGAGCGAAACGGAGGATTTTCTCCGTTGCCTCCTGTCCAAGCGAATTCGCCGAAATCAGTACCGGTCGCGACGGCCACCGCCGCCGCCGCCGCCACCGCCACCGCCGTACCCGCGACGGCCACCGCCGCCATCACCACCGCCGGGCCGCTCTTCGCGCGGCCGGGCGATATTGACGCTCAAAGCTCGGCCGCCCAACTCCTTGCCGTTCAAGGCGTCGATGGCCTTTTGCGCCTCTTCCGGTGTACTCATGGTTACGAAGGCAAACCCGCGCGGCCGGCCGGTAGCGCGGTCGGTCACAAGATTGGCTTCCACAACAGTGCCGTGCGCCGCGAAGGCGTCCTGCAGGTCGTTCTCGGTGACTTTGAAGTCAAGGTTCCCGACGAATAACTTGGTGCTCATAGACTTTATCAACTGTCCTGGACAGTTCTGCGCTCGCCATAATGTTCCCGCGGGTCGGGTCTCAAATCCTCATTGAACCGGGTTCACCTGAGGATTTCCATGTCATGGAAGTGAAAAACGTATCAAAAGACGCACTGAATGTGACGTGTTTCGGAACAATAGCAAGCGGCAAATCACTTTTTCGCCTT
>Ga0116217_10005061_pt1 | contig 11651 bp, 10 predicted proteins | sample Sb_taG_6_FD_89697 | JGI IMG/M metagenome (GOLD analysis project Ga0116217, IMG submission 89697) | Peat soil microbial communities from Weissenstadt, Germany - Sb_50d_4_PS metaG | ecosystem: Environmental > Terrestrial > Soil > Wetlands > Peat | place: Germany: Weissenstadt | collected 2010-09-21 | reverse complement strand
GTGATCGCCATCGGCAATCCGCTCGGCTTCGAATCGACGGTGACCACCGGCGTGGTCTCGGCGCTCGGCCGTTCGCTGCGGGCAAGCAGCGGCCGCCTGATCGACGACCTGATCCAGACCGACGCCGCGCTCAACCCCGGCAATTCGGGCGGACCGCTGGTGTCGTCGCGCGGCGAGGTCGTCGGCATCAACACCGCGGTGATCATGGGCGCGCAGGGCATCCGCTTTGCGGTCGCCGCCAACACCGCAAGCTTCGTGCTCGGCGAACTGGTCGGGCACGGCCGCGTGCGCCGCGCCTTCATCGGCATTTCCGCGCAGCAGACCGCGATTCCGCCGCGGCGGCAGCGCGCGGCCGAGCTCGATCAGCCAAGCGCGGTGATGGTCGCAACGGTGGAGACCGGCAGCGCCGCCGACCGCGCCGGGCTCAAAGCGGGCGATATCGTGCTGAGCCTCGACGGACAAAAGATCACCGGCGCCGACGATCTGATCCGGGCGCTTACCGGGGAGAAGATCGGCCGAAGCGTCGCGCTCGACGTGCTGCGCGGCATCGAACGGCTGACGATTTCGCTCGTGCCGCAGGAGCGCAAGCGCGCGGCGTGATGCGTGATCATTGCCCCGGCGGCGCGGCGGGCGCTCCGGGCGGACGCATGATCTTCGGCATGTTGAGCATGTTGAGCTTCATGCCGTTGGGCATGATCATGTCGCCGGGCTTCTGATCGGCCGCGCAGGGGCCGAGCCATTTGGCGCTCAACGTGGTGGTGCGCGCGGCCGGCAGCGCGTCGCCCTGGCTCGTGATGGCCATGGTGTAGTTGCTGTCGAAACTGCCGGTGACGACGATGTGCGACGTCATGGTCTTGCCGGCGATGGTGCAGACCGAATCGATCGTCATGGAGCCGACGGATTTCTGCACATCGCGTTTCGAGCAACCGGCGCCCGGAGCCGAGCCGGCATGCGACTGCATGGCCTGATCGGTCGCCGCATCGATGCATTGCTGCATTTTGACGGAATGGCCGGCCGCGTTGGTGGTGACCTCCCACAGCCCGGCCTTGCGCGTCGGCAGCTCGGCCGCAAAAGCCGGCGCGGCAAAGACAGCAACAAGGAACAAGGCGGTTTCCAAACGGCCCATGGCGTCTTCTCCCGATGGCAAATCCGGCGTTCCGGATTGGCTTGACGAGAGGACGCTACCGGCTTTCGCCGGTCTTCGGAATAGCCGCCTGGAGCAAGGTCTAAGCCGCCATTACTTCCCGTCCGGGTGGCTGATCGCCCAGACATAGGCGGCGACCGCGGTCACGTCGGAATCGGTCAGCGGCGCGCCGCCGCGCGGCGGCATGGGCACTTCGTAATTCTTCGGCTTCGGCACGCCGTCGATGATGGTGCGGGTGATGCGCTGCAAGCTGCCGTCGCTGTGCAGCCACTTGCCGTCGATGAGCGAGGGCGCCTGCGGCGAGCCTCTGGCGTCCGAGCCGTGACAGCCGGTGCAGGTGCCGCCGTCCACTTCGCCATGGAAGATGCGATCGCCCAAGGCGACCTGGTCCGCCGTGGCGCCGGGCGGCACGGGAAGCGAAGCCAAAACCGTCCGCCCGGCGTCGGGATGTAGGCCCTCCGGCGGTCCGGGCTCGCCGGAGGTCAATCCGGCAACCTTCGGCGCCGGCGCCGCCGAGGGAGCCGCATCGGGAGCGCCGTGATAGGTGACGCGCCAGATGCGGCCGTGCACGTCCTCGGAGATATAAAGAGCGCCGTCGGGTCCCATGGCGAGCCCCGACGGCCGGAACGCCGCCTGGCCCGGCTCTTTCACCGCGCCGGCAAAGCCATGGGCAAAAACGACGAAAGGCCCGGCGGCCTTGCCGTCGGCGAGCGGCTGAAAGACTACGTTATAGCCGCCCTGCGGCTCGGGCGCGCGATTCCACGAGCCGTGGAAGGCGACAAAGGCGCCGCCGCGATAACCGCGGGGGAAGGCGTTACCCGCATAGATCAGGAGATCGTTCGGCGCCCAATGGCCCGGGAAGGCTGCGACCGGACCTTGCTTCTCGGCGCAGACCCCGACCTTCTTGCCGTCGCCGCCATATTCCGGCGCCAGCACGAGCTTGTTCTGCAATTGGTCATAGTAGCATTCCGGCCAGCCATAGTCGGCGCCTTTTTCCAGCTGCACGATCTGCTCGGCCGGAAGCTCGGCACTTTGCGCGGCGGTAAAGAAGCGCGGCCAATTCTGCGAGAGCTGGTCGCGGCCATGCTGGGTCACGAACAGACGCCCGGCGGAGTCGAATGCAAATCCCTCGCCGTTGCGCAGCCCGGTGGCGTAGCGTTCCGCCGGGGAGAAATGCTGATCTTTCTTGTTGGCGTCATAGAGCCAGATGCCGGCGCGGGTTTCGAGCTCAGTGCACGGCTGATGGCCGGGCGAATTGGCGATGCGGTTTTGCAGCTGACAAGAATTGGTCGCCGAGCCGAGATCGACGAACAAGCGGCCTTCGCCGTCGATCGTGAAGGGATGCATCGGATGGTCGCCGGTGATCGGCAGCCCCGAGAGAATGACTTGCGGTTGCTCCTTCGGCGCGATGCTGTCCGTCGACAGCGGATAGCGAATAATCTTGTCATTCTGCTCGGCGTAGAGGGCGTTTTTGTAAATGCGAATGCCGGTGCCGCCTGCCGATCCTTGCGCGACACCGTCGCCGAACCGCTCGATCACATCGGCGCGGCCGTCGCCCTTGAGTGCAATAAGAAAGCCGCCGGCCGGCACTTTGCCATTGTGATAGTAGCGGCCGCTCCAGGTGTTGACATACAAGACGCCGTCGGGACCGAAGGCCATCTGGCGGGCATGGCCAAGATTGTCCGCGAAGACGGTCGCGCAGAAGCCAGGTGGAAGCGTGATGCCGCCATTGTCGGCGGGCCAGGCATCGGTTTGCTGGTTCGCTCGCGCGGCGCTTTGCGGCGCCTGCGCGACGCTCGCCGGGGCAGAGGCGGCCAGCGCGAGCGCGGTGACGGATAAAGATGCAACGGCGGGGCGCGCAACGCTTGCGCGCTCGCGAATATGACAAATCGCGCCGTCAGCCATGACAATGCTCCGAATTTTTCAGCCTAGGCTCAGAGAGCGACGGCGAGCGCCGCCATCCTTCCAACGACGCGATCAGAAAAAAGGCGTGAAGCTCGCGCAAAGTTGATCGCCACGCGGGCGAACAAAGCAACGCGGCGTGCTGTTGCGTGCCGGCCGATGTCGAGCGCTATCCCTCCGGATTCAATCGATCGACACTCTAACTTTCTGTGGAGCATGAATTTTTCGCCGTGGCGGCGTCACCGTCGGCGGCGGCTGTTGGCTGATCGTGCTTTACGCGACGCGACTGGCGTCGGCGGAGCTTTGCTGTTCGCCGAGCTTTGCCGCTTCGTCGATCGGCATTGGGCGGCCGAGAAAATAGCCTTGCGCTTTCTCGATCCCGATACCGCGCAGCGTGCTCAATTCGGAGGCAGTCTCGACGCCCTCGGCGATGATACGGCTGCCGGCGTCGCGGGCAAACGCGACCAGCGCCGCCGCCAAGGCCTTGCGCACCGGATCGAGGTCGATGTGGCGGGTGAGCGCGACGTCGAGTTTGATCAAATCCGGCCGGATCTGCAGGATGTGGTGCAATGTTGCATAACCTGAGCCGGCATCGTCGACCGCAACGCGTATGCCGCGCTCGCGGAATGGCTGCAGCGCGCGCAGCAAACAATCATAATCGCCGACATGCGCATGCTCGGTTATCTCGAACACAATGCGATCGGTCGGCATGTCGTGCAGCATGGCGGGCAGATCGGCGCTCAAAATGGTTTGCGGAGAAAAATTCACCGCGACGTAGGCGTCCGGCGGCAGGCGGTCGAGCGCCGACAGACCGAGCCGCGCCGCGGCAATTTCGAGCGGCGCGCCGAGACCCACTTTAGCGGCTTCCGTGAACCATTCGTCGGGCGGGCGGCGCGGGGCCGCCGAAAAGCGCGTCAGGCACTCGAACCCGATTGGCTGGGGATTTTCGAGCCGCCAGATCGGCTGGTAGAGCGTCGACATTTCCTTGTTTTCGATCACGCTGCGGATGCGCTGTTCTTTTTCCCTCGCGGCTTTGGCGACGGCGAAATCCCGGCCAATTTCGAAGGCCACAAGATCGGCGAAAACTTTCAACATCTGCAGGTCGCGCTCGCGGAGCGAGCGGTCGGCGGTGAATCCCAAGCAACAGAACATCCCGTAGACGCTGCCGTCCGGCATCCGGATCGGCACGCTTACATGCTTGCCCACGGGGATCGCGCGGGTGATCGGCGTAGCGACCGCCAGCGGCTCATCCGCGGTGTCCGCCATAAGCTGCGGCAGGCGGCCCTCGAGGATGTGACGGCAATAAACGTCGTCGAGCGACAGCGAATCGCCGGGCTTCACCACCTGCTCCAGCCCCGGCGCGTCGACGACGCGAAAGATCGACCGGTTGCCCTCGAATTCGGAGACATAAGCGACGTCCATGCCGAGATGGGAGCGCATCGCTTGCAGCGCCCGTTGCACGAGCTCGTTGGCGGGCAGCGTTCCGCTTGCCGAGGCGATCAGCGCATAGAGGCTGGCATTCCTGTCGTCTCTGTCGCTTGTCGCTTGCTCCATGCTCGCCGTCCCCTGCTTCACCGCGCGGACCGATCACCGGACCCATTGATGCGCTTGCAGATAATGCCGCAGCCGACGGTTCGCGGCGGACGAAAGGCTTTGTTCGTTAAAGCGCGGCTAAGATTCCATTTCTTCGATTATTTTGAACCGAAACGATGCAAATTAAGCCGACCGAATTCTTCCGGATATACTTTGCTCATACTGAATCACATTTCGATTTGATCGGCTTGGCCGAAAGCAGCTAGGCATTTTGTCGGTGCGTGCTTTCTTTCAAGGAGGAGCCCCATGTCCCGCTTGCCGCTCATTGTCACTCTCATCGGGGCGCTGACCGTCGCGCCGGCGGCGAACGCCTGCACCGGCATCCGGCTCGTCGCCAAGGATGGCGGCGTGGTCGCCGCGCGTTCGCTAGAATTCGGCTTCGATCTGCATTCGGAAGTCATGATCGTTCCGGCCGGATCGTCGCTCACCGGCTCGCTGCCGGACGGCGGCAAGGGCATCAGCTACAAGACCAAATACGGCTTCGCCGGCGCCAATGGCGAGGGCATGACGGCGATCGTCGACGGCATCAACGATCAAGGGCTTTATGTCGGGCTTTTCTATTTTCCCGGCTATGCCAGTTATACGGAAGCGACCAAGGACAACGCCGCGCGCGCGATGGCGCCGCACGAATACGCCAATTGGCTGCTCGGCAACTTCGCAAGCGTCGAAGAGGTCAAGGCCAACTTCAACAAAATCGTTTTGGTGCCGGTGGCGGTCGAAGCCATCGAGCAGGCGGCGCCGGTGCATTTCGTCGTGCATGACCGCAGCGGCAAGTCGGTGGTGATCGAGCCGATCGACAAGTCGCTGAAGATCTATGACAACCCGCTCGGCGTCGTGACCAACTCGCCGACCTTCGATTGGCATATGACCAATCTGCGCAATTACGTGAATCTCAGCGCCACCAACGTCCCGCCGATCAATCTCGGCGGCATCACGCTGGCGCAGCTCGGCCAGGGCTCGGGCATGCGCGGATTGCCCGGCGACTTCACGCCGCCGTCGCGCTTCGTGCGCGCAGTTGCGTTTTCGCAATCGGCGCTGCCGTCCGAGACGGCGCCGCAAGCCGTGCTGCAGGCGTTCCACATCCTCAACAATTTCGACATTCCCTACGGCGCCGTGCGCGAAGTGGACAACGGCCAGATGCACGCCGAAGCCACGACCTGGACCAGCGCCTCCGATCTGAAGAACCTGCGCTGGTATTTCAGAACCTACGACGATCAGTCGATCCGCAGCGTCGATCTGACCAAGGCGCTGAGCGCGGCGCAAGGCGCGATCAAGTTCATCAAGATGAGCGACCGGCAGCCGGTGCTGGACGTTTCGACCGATTTCAAATAGCCGGCCGCGGCGGGGATCGGCGCGGTCGTGGCCTGGCCGCACCATGTCGGCAGGATCGTCGGCCGGGAAAACGGCCAATGGATCATCCAGCCGGGCCATGACGGCAACCGCGTGCGCACGCGTCCGCCGCCGATCGTGCACGCCATCGCCATCCGCCGCGGGTAAGCTCCACGCCGCAGGATGGGTTGAGCCCGCTGATCCGCCATAAAGTCAGGGGCCCGATCGCGTAGGAGGCGAAAACCCATCATGGAGCAGGGCAAGCTGTTGACGGGTTTCGTTTCACTCAACCCATTCGACGTTTTAGAGCGCAATCGCTTCAGATTGAATCGATTGGCGCTCTAACATTTTGGTGGAGCATGATCTTTTCGGAAAACCGGATTTCCGCTTTTCCGGATCATGCTCTAAGGAAACGGCCGCCGGGGAAAACCGGCGGCCGTTTTTCGTGCTGACAGGAAATCAGCCGGCGTTTTTCGTACAAACAGGAAAGCGGCGGTACCTCGCCGCTGAGATCGCCCCGGACCCAACTGAGCGGAACCCTGCTCTGCGTTACGGTCATGGATCGAACTCGCCGGTCAGGCGTTGTGTGCGGCGGTAACGCGTGGGGCTGCGGTGCCGTTCGACCGGCTGCAGAGCTGGATGATGCGGGGAAGAAAGAAGCGGGCGGCCGCCGGCAAGGCCGAGCCGCGGCCTGCCGAATGATTATCGCGAAAGTCATCTCGCTGCTGAAGTAAACTGATAGGATGGGTCGCCCGGCAGCGCCTTGTCGATTCGATGGGCCGCACAATGGGTTTCATTCTCACCCGACTCACCTGGGGCTGAATAAAACCGGGTTGACCGGCAACGAAACTCATCGTCAATTTGCGACGCTGCATGATGGGTTTCATTTTCACTTGACCCATTCTACAAGCTTTGCCGAACAAAGTTTTCGAGCATGGCAAAGATATTACAGACGCCGCCGGAGCGGTTCGCCAATTTGCCCGGCTTTCCCTTTCGCGCGCACGCCAGCGCCGATTTGCCGGGCTATGCCGGCATGTCCATGGCTTATGTCGACGAGGGACCGGCCGGCGCGCCGGTCTTTCTGTGCCTGCATGGCCAACCGACCTGGAGCTATCTCTACCGCCGCATGATCCCGCATTTTCTCGCCGCCGGCGGCCGGGTGATCGCGCCCGATTTCTTCGGCTTCGGGCGTTCCGACAAACCGGCTGACGAGGCGGTCTACACGTTCGATTTCCATCGGGGCAGCCTTATCGCCTTCGTGCGCGCGCTCGATTTGAAGGACGTGACGCTTGTGGTGCAGGACTGGGGCGGCCTTCTCGGCCTGACGCTGCCGATGGACATGCCGGAGCGCTTTCGCCGATTGATCGTGATGAATACCGCGCTGCCGACCGGCGAAGTGCCGTTGCCGAAGGGCTTTCTGGATTGGCGCGCCTTCTCCAACAGCCAGCCCGACATGGCCGTCGGCAAATTGATGGCGCGCGCCTGTCCGCATCTGACAGCGGCGGAAATCGCCGCCTATGATGCGCCCTTCCCGGACGCCGCCTACAAGGCCGGCGTGCGGCGATTTCCCAATCTGGTGCCGGAATTTCCCCATAGCGACGGCGCCGCGATCGAGCGCGCCGCCCGCGACTTCTGGCGCGATAGCTGGCGGGGGCAAAGTGTCATGGCGATCGGCATGACCGATCCCGTGCTCGGCCCGCCGGTGATGCACGCGCTCCACCGCGACATCCGCGGCTGCGCGCCGCCGCTCGAATTCGCCGAGGCCGGACATTTCGTGCAGGAATGGGGCGAGGCCGTCGCCCCCGCGGTGCTCGCGGTGTTCAAGGCCTGAGGCCATGGCATTTCTTCACTCCTTCGCTTTCCCCGACTTTCTGGACTCGCTGGTCAGCCTGTCCGCCGCCTTCGTGCTCGGCACGCTGATCGGCGCCGAGCGGCAATACCGACAGCGCGGCGGCGGCTTGCGCACGCACGTGCTGGTGGCGGTGGGCGCCGCCACCTTTGTCGACATCGGCATGCACATCAACGGCAATGCGGGTGCCACCCAGATTATCGCCTACGTAGTCTCCGGTGTGGGCTTTCTCGGCGCCGGCGTGATCATGAAGCAAGGCAACAATGTCTGGGGGCTGAACACCGCGGCGACGCTTTGGTGCTCGGCCGCCGTCGGCGCCTGCGCCGGCGCCGATCTCGCCGTCGAGGCGGTTGCGCTGACCTGCTTCGTGCTCGCCGGCAACACGCTGCTTCGGCCGCTGGTCAACGCCATCAACCGCGCGCCGATCGATGAAGCCGGCACGGAGGCCATTTACGAAGTCCACCTCCGCACAGACACCGAGCACCGCGACGACGCCCGGGAATTGCTGCGCGACCAATTGGAAGCGGCGCATTATCCGCTGCAGGACATCGAAGCCGACGAAGAAAAGGATGAGGAGATCGAACTGGTGGCGACTTTGCTGGGGACCACGGCCGACCCGGACGAGCTCGATGCTATCGTGACGCGCCTGAAGGCTAATCCGATCGTCGAAAGTGCAAGCTGGAGCCTGCGGACGACGGAGTGACGGACGATCGTCCGCCACCGTCCGTCGGCTTCAGTCAGGCAGCCAGGCAGTCGTCGAGCGCGCGCAAGCCTTCAACCCGCAGTAACGCTCGACTACAACGCTCGGCTGCTTCCCGCGACGATTGGAATTGGCGATGCTCGTCTCCGCAATGCGGAGGGGGCAATGAATAATGTTTTGCGTGAACGGCTGAGTACGCTTTATGCGGCCATGAAACTGGGGCAATTGGATTTTGTGCTCAATGCGATCGACGACGACATCGAATTTATCAGCTACGCGCCGATCAAGGTTTTTCCATTTCTCGGACACCGCCGCGGCAAGGCGGCCATGTCCGAGGCCCTGCACGGCGCGCAGGCCGCCTTCGAATTCCTGAGCTGCGAACCGATTTTCATGGTGGTCGAGCTTGAAAGCGCGGCCGTCATGCTGTTCGCACGCGGCATCAGCCGCGTCACCGGACGATCCGTCCAGGGCATGCTTGCGCATTTCGTGCGTTTTCGAAACGGCAAGATCGTCGAGCTGCGGGAATTCATGGACTCGTTCCGTGCCGCCGAACAGGCGCTCGGACGCGAGCTGATTGAGGGCCCTTAGAGCATGATCCGGAAAAGTGGAAACCGGTTTTTCCGAAGAGATCATGCTCCACTAGAAAGTTAGCGCGCAATCGCTTCAGACTGAATCCATTGGCGCTCCAACTTTACGTGGAGTCAGCTCTCGAATACCCGCGTCACCAGCCAATAGCTGCCCAGGACGGTGATGACCGCCGAGAGCGTATAAACCAACGCTGCTGCCCGCACGGGCTTTGCGCGGTCGGCGGCGAACAGCCGGTCGAGCATGATCAGTGCCGGGACCACGATCGAAACGATCGCCACCTGCCCGATCTCGACGCCGATATTGAAGGCCGCCAGCGCCGGGACCACCGCATTTGCCGGCAGCCCGAGTTCCTGCAGCGCGCCAGCAAAGCCGAAGCCGTGGATGAGCCCGAACGCAAACGTCACGCGCCAGCGGCCATCGACGTTGCGCGAGAAAAAATTCTCCACCGCCACGAAGATGATCGACGCCGCGATCGCCGGCTCGACGATCGCGCTCGGAATGACGACGATCTGCAAGGCGGCGAGCGACAGCGTGATCGAGTGCGCGATGGTGAAAGCGGTGACGACCTTGATCACCGGCAGAAGCCGCCGCGCCCACAGCACGATGGCCACCAGGAACGCGATGTGATCGTAGCCGAGGAAAATGTGCTCGATACCGGTGACGAGGTAACGCTGCATCGTCGACCAGAGCGACGGTGCCGGGGCGGAGATCGTCAGTGTGGTATGGGCGTCGTCGAGCAGCGCCTGCGGCGCGTTCTCGCCGGCGCCGATCAGCACAACCTGGCGGGCGGAGCGGTCGCTCGCCGTCAGCACGGTCGAGCGGTAGACCAGATCGCCCGCGACATTGCGGCACGAAAAGACATTGCGCACGATGACGCCGTCGCCGTCCGGCAAGACTTGCGCCGTGCCGCGCGCGCATGCTTTGCCGTCAGTGCCGGTCACGTCGGTATGCGCGCTCACATAGCCCGCAATCGAAGCGGCGGATGCCGCAACCTTCGCCGGATCGGCGAAATCCTTTTGCGCGTCGTAAATCTGCGTGCCGGCGAGGCGGTCGGCGTCGCTTCCTTTGAGGGCTATTTCGACCGCGACGGTCCGGTCCGGCCGCAATTCGACACGCGCCGTCGACAGATTGACTTGATGCGCTCGTGCCGCGCCGCCGACAGCGATCGCGACGACAACGATGAGAGCAAAAACGCAGCGCAGCTTTGCACTCGTGCCTGCGGAGTCAGGAACCCAGTCCCAAAGTTGTCGCTGGATTCCCGCTTTCGCAGAAATGAGCGGACGTGGCATCACGACCCCGCTCCGACCGCCTTGAGCAGATCGGTGAGCCGCTTGACCTCGAACTCGGCAACGGTCACGACCTCGCCATCGGGAGCCAGCCGCGCGTAGCGATCGAGGCTGTCGGCTGTGCCGCCGAATTCGACCCGCGCCAATTCCGTCGAGCTGTCGCGCGGATAGAGCAGCACGATCAGCGCCGGATAGGTCAGGCCGAATTTCGCAAGCTGACCCGCTTCGGCAGTGCGCCCGACGCGCGTTTCCACCGCGGTCGTATCGAATGCCGCAAGCGCCGCAGCAATGAGGCGAACCTGCGCCGGATCGGCCACGTGGGCATTGGTGTTGGCGGCGTGCGAGTGCCCTCCGACATGGCGGAACCAATTGCCGGCGCTGTCGCGCTCGAAGCGGGTGAGCTTGCCGCCGAACACGATCTCGACCGCCCAGATCTGCTCCATCGAGACCGGCAGGAAGAGACTCGGGCCGCGGCGCGCGACCGCGGGCTCGGCTTGCGCGCGCAGGCGGCGCGCCATGTCGGCCGCCACTTGCCATTCGCTGCCGACATGCCGCGCCATCAGATAGACATTCGCCGACCCGCCGATGCGGACATATTGCGATGTGCCGGCCGGATTGAGCACGCCGAAATTCACCGTCGCGGACGCCCCTTGCGCGGTATTGACCGCAACCACGCTCGCCGGCGGATCGAGGCCGAATTCGGCGAAGCTTCCAACCGCCAGGCTTTCGCCGGCGATCTCGCGCGAAGGCTCGCTGACATGCAGAAGCCGGAGCCCCGCCTCGATATGCGAGGCAAGCTCGGCCGGCGCGGCCGCCGCGTCATCCATCGTCCAGCCGGCCGCCCGGCGGCGAAGCAAGACGCTCTCCTGCCCGGCACGAATCTCGACCTGGGTCACATCGGGCGGTGCGATCGCGACCAGCCCCTTCGCCGTGAACGGCACCATTTGGCGCAGCTCAGGCCAATGGCCGCTGATCGTGATCGCGGCAAGCAGAACGATGAGCAGCGCGGCGGCAAGCGGCGCCGCCAGCCGCGCGCGGCCGCGTTTACTCGTCTCCGAATTCACCGCCGCCTCCACCACACCAAGACGCCGCAGAGCATCGTGGAGAGCGGCAGCAGCACTTCGAGCGCGATGAAGACGTCGCCCATCTGGCGGCTGGTGAGAACGATTTCGGGCAGCTGATAAGTCTGCGGCTTGACGCCCGGCGTCGTCTCGTCGGCCGCCAGCCAGCGCAGCATCGCAACCGAAAGCTCGCCGTTGG
>Ga0116217_10005060_pt1 | contig 11654 bp, 5 predicted proteins | sample Sb_taG_6_FD_89697 | JGI IMG/M metagenome (GOLD analysis project Ga0116217, IMG submission 89697) | Peat soil microbial communities from Weissenstadt, Germany - Sb_50d_4_PS metaG | ecosystem: Environmental > Terrestrial > Soil > Wetlands > Peat | place: Germany: Weissenstadt | collected 2010-09-21 | reverse complement strand
ATGCGAATCTTCCTCTTCGCCGATGGGGGTTTCGAGGGAGATGGGCTCCTGCGCGATCTTCAGGACTTTGCGCACTTTCGCGACGGGAATGTCCATGCGCTTAGCGATTTCTTCGCTGGTGGGTTCGCGGCCGAGTTCCTGCACCAGCTGGCGCGAGGTGCGGATCAGCTTGTTGATGGTTTCGATCATATGCACCGGGATGCGGATGGTGCGGGCCTGATCGGCGATGGCGCGGGTGATGGCCTGGCGAATCCACCAGGTTGCGTAGGTGGAAAACTTGTAGCCGCGGCGGTATTCGAATTTGTCGACGGCCTTCATCAGGCCGATGTTGCCTTCCTGAATCAGGTCGAGAAACTGGAGGCCGCGGTTGGTATATTTTTTCGCGATCGAAACGACGAGGCGCAGGTTGGCCTCGATGAGCTCGCGCTTGGCCTGCTCGGCGTCCATGTCGCCCGAGATGATCTCGCGCTGGGTGCGCTTGAGCTCGGCGAACGAGACGCCGGTTTCGAGTTCGAGCTTTTCAACTTCGCCGCGGATGGCGCGGGCCTGGCGGCGATATTCTTTTTTTTGTTCTTCGCTGCGCGTGGCCTCGGCCTTGCGCTCGAGGTTCTGGGTCTGGCGGTCGAGCGAACGCATGCCGTCTACGGTTTTGTTAAGACGTTCGATCAGCCGCTTGCGTTCGGCGTTGGTGAATCCCAGCTTGCGCACCGCTTGCGACACGGCGACAATGCCGCGAGCCAGCTTGCGGCGGGCGCGGCGATGATCCTTGGGCTTCTTGGTCTTCGAAACTTCAAGATACTTTTCTTCGAGCAGCGCGGCCTTTTTGTACAGCTTGGCCATGTCGTCGATTTTGTCGGTGAACTCGTTCAGGCGGTTCTGCAGGATCTCGTCGGTGATCTCTTCTTCGTCGAAGGTGACCACTTCCTTGATCGAGCGCACCCCTTTTTTGAGGTCCTCGCCCATTGCTAGCAATTCGCGGATTACGATGGGCGACCGCGACAGGGCCTTGAGCACGCGGATTTGGCCGCGCTCGATTCGTTTGGCGATTTCGACTTCGCCTTCGCGCGTGAGCAGCGGGACGGTTCCCATTTCGCGCAGATACATGCGGACGGGATCGTTGGTTTTTTCGAGTGCGCCGGGCGTGAGATCGAGTTCGACGTCCTCGCCTTCTTCGGAGTCTTCGAACTTTTTATCGAGCGTGGCGGAAGGCAGCTTGGGGCCTTCGAGCACGTCTATGCCCTGCGTGCCGATGGTGGTCAGCAGATCATCCAGGTCTTCGGGACTGTGCACGTCGTGCGGGATTAAGTCGTTCACCTGGTCGTAGGTGAGATATCCCTTCTCTTTGCCTGTATCGATCAGCTTTTTGATGTCGTCGAACTTGTCTTCAAGAGCCAAAAGGTGTGTCCTCGAACTGCTTTAATTCCGCTCCACAGGAGCTTGTGATATGTTCCGTAAGGGTGGGAATATGGGTAACGCGGGGTTGTGCATATCGCACAAACCTATAGATTTTAGCAAACAAGTGCCAGGTCGTCTATCGGTTGCCCGCCTTACATCTCTACGCCCGCCGCTATCTTCAATTCTCCTAAATACTTAGATGGTTCCGGCGGCCTTTTTGTTTCAGGCGGTTTTCTTCTTTCCGGTGTTTTTCAGTCCGTCTTCGGCGAGGCTGGGATCGCGCAAGGCGCGGCTGATTCGCTCCAGTTCGGTAAGCAGTTCCCGCAGGCGTTCTTTATCGGCCGCCAGGCCGGGCTTCTTGAGTTCCTGCTGGACGTCCTCCTGCCGGCGGCGCAGATGAATGCGGCGCAGGGCGCGGACTGAGGCCTCCAGGACCTCTGCCGTAAGTTCTTCGTCCTCCTTCAACAGGATTGAGGCCAGGAGGCGGCGATCCGTCTCGGTGGCCGGCACCTCAAGAACATCGGCAGATTCGCGGCCCTCATTGAGCAGGAAATCGTTGAGCAGAGACTCAGCCAGCGATTCGGTTGCCAGCCCGCGATGCAGACCTTCGTTCTGCAGGACGAACCGCGCCTGGCGGGCGGGATCGAACTCTTCCTCGGCGCCGTCGCGGGCGGAAAGATGTTCCTCATGAGGCTGCATCAGGCGCGCCGAGGCCAGGGCGCGAATCAGAACTTTTTCGGCGTCGGTGACCTGCGCCTCGGCCGAAGCTTTGACGGCGGAAGTTGCGCGGGTGCCGGCGGCGTGCCGCAACTCCTGCCGCAAAACGGCGGAATCGATGCCGAGTTTCTGCGAGATCTCGTGCGCCAGTTCGTCGCGCACGATCCGGCTGGGTACGCGTTGAATGTGGGGCAAAAGAAAATTCACGGCCTTCTGTTTGCCCTCGCCACTGCGCACGGGAAATTGGGCGCGGGCGCGCTCGATCAGGTAATCGAAATATTTTTGCGAATTCTTGAGCGCGGCGCCGTAAGCTTCTTTGCCTTTGCGGCGGATGTAGAGGTCGGGATCGAATCCCTGCTCGAGGGTCAGCACCTTGAGGGTGAACTCTTCTTCGACCAGCAGACCGAGGGTGCGCTCTGTGGCCTTGGCGCCGGCCGTATCGGGATCGAAGTTCACTACGGCGTTCTTGCTGAAGCGTCCGAGCAACTTGGCCTGCAGTTCGGTGAACGCCGTCCCGGAGCTGGCGATCACGTTGTGAAAACCGGCGGTATACACCGAAATGCAGTCCATCTGTCCCTCGACGAGGATGGCGTAGTCGAATTTCTTGATCCATTCCTTGGCGAGATCGAGATTGAAAAGGACTCGGCCTTTGGAGTAGATCGGCGTCTCGGGCGAGTTCAAATATTTGGGGCCGGATTTTTCGTCGGCGGCGAGGGTGCGCCCGGTGAAGGCGATGACCTTCCCGGCTTCGCTGGAGATCGGAAACATGACGCGGTTGCGGAACTTGGAGTACATGGCGGAGACCGGCGTCCGGCTCTCGGCTTCCGGCTTCTGGCTGGAGTCAAAATCCCCGCCCTGTCCGTCCAAAGGGCGGACGGACAAGGACGGGGCACCCTCAGAGTTGGGCTGAGGTCCGAGGTCCGAGGTCTGACGTCCGTCGTCCTGCTTCCAGGAGAACAGGCCGCTTTCGCGGAGGAGCTCTTCGCTGAATTCTTGTTTCAGGCGGTCGCGGAGGAGGAAGCCGGAATCAGGCGCGTAGCCGATTCGGAAGCGCGCAGTCATTTCTTCGTTCAGGCCGCGGCCGGTGAGGTATTCCCGCGCTCGTGCGCCTTCAGGACGCCGCAGGCACTCCTGAAAAAATGCGACGGCGCGCTCGTGCACGTCGAGAAGCTGACCGCGCAGGCGCGCTTCTTTGGCTTCGCCGGGAGTCGAATAACTCGCCTTGGGCAAAGGGATGCCCAGCTTCTGGGCGACCAGACGCACGGACTCGGGGAAGGTGATGTTTTCGATTTTCTGGATGAAGCTGAAGACGTCCCCAGACACGCCACAACCAAAGCAGTGATAGAACTGGCGCGTGGCGTGCACAGAAAATGAGGGGGTCTTCTCGCCATGAAATGGGCAAAGCCCGGAATAGTTCTGCGCCCCGGCCTTCTTTAACTTGATGTAATCGCCGATGATGCGGACGATGTCCGCCTGCTGCTTGACCGTGTACGCGAAATCGCCAGGGTTCGCCATTTTGGGGACGGAGCTCTCCGTTGGAATTGTCAGGGAGAAAGGGGCTGAGTTAAATATACCGGAAGGGAATTGTTGTGGAGAAGCTGTGGGAATCGGGAGTTTTCGGTTGATCGAGATGGAAAAGCTTCCGCTTGTCGTGATTCCGGAAACACGCCTGGCTGACCGTCGCGGCAACCGCCTCAGGGGCTAAAGCCCACATTGCTTCCGCGCGCCTTACGCGGCCCTGGAAGGGCCGCTCTTCCACGGTGGTGCACACGTTTGTCGTTTTCCGCAGCTTCTTCCGCCGTGGTGCACGCGGCTTTGCGGGCTCGCATCCCTCGTCCGTGGTGGTGCGCACGTTTGTCGTTTTCCGTGAACGTTCCCCATGGCTTGCGCCATAGACATCTTCTTACGCCGCTTTGCGGCTGGATCGGTGAGAGTGTCAGAGAAGTCAAAGTCCCCACCCTCTCGCAAAATGCGCGAGAAGGGTGGGGCACCCAACTGTCTTTCGGCTGGCGCACGGCAGTTCCAAACGGCGGCTCAACCCCTGCCCGATTCTGCCGATAGAGAACTTGAGGGCCATCGCTGCCGTGATTACTACTGATCAATACGCCGCTTCGATTGTGGAGAAGTACAGGATTATTCCCGACACGAAGTCGGCTTCGCACCGGGCTGCCGACGAGGTGCTTCCCTTGCTCAAGAAATGGGGGAAGGAACACTTGCTGGGGCTGACGCTGTCGGGCGCTTATGCCAAGAACACGGCAATCTCGTTGTCGTCGCACGTGGACGTGCTGATCGCGCTGAGCCCGGTGCCGGGCATGGAGATGAAAAACATTTTCTGGAGTCTGTTCAAGTATTTGAGCGATCAGGATCTGCATCCCCACACTCGCGATGTGTCCATTCGATTGCAAAGCAGTGGAGTCAATGTGGATCTGATTCCGGCTTGCCGTGATCGTGAAACTTCGGGCCACCTGCTGTTCAACAAGCGATCGGGCAAGGCCGTCCATACCGACGTGGCCCGGCACATTCATCTGGTGGCGACTTCCGGACGGCAGCAGGAGATTTGCGCGTTCAAGATCTGGCGCGAGCGGCAGTCGCTGGATTTCCCTTCGCTGTACCTCGAATTCAGCGTGCTGCATGCGCTGGCATCGGAGCGCTTCGGACAGCTGGCGGACAACGTCCTCGCGGTGCTGCGCTATCTTTCGCATCGATTTGAGCAGGCAGTTGTCCCGGACCCCGCGAATGCAGACAATATTCTGTCCAATGACCTTTCTGCCGAGGGGAAGAAAGCCATCGCCATCGCCGCACGCGATGCGCTCTATGATGAGAACTGGAAGAAGATGTTGTGGTAGGGCTTTCGGCTTTCGGCTTTCGGCTTTCGGCTCTTGGCTTTTGGCCTTGGCTTTTGGGCCAGAAGCTAGACTCTCAGCTCCACGACCGTCGCGCCTCCGCCACCTTCATTTTGTGGGGCCTCGGCGACTGATGCCACGTGGGGATGATGCTGCAGCAACTGGCGCAAGGCTTTGCGGAGGATGCCCATACCGCTGCCGTGGACCACACGCACGCGCGGCAGGCCAGCCAGAAATGCGCGGTCCACGAACTTTTCGACTTTGGGCGAGGCTTCGTCGACGGTCTGGCCGATCACGTTGATCTCGCTGGGCACATTCGCGCCTTCGTTCTCGAGGGAGATAGAAATCCCGCGCGCGCGGGCGGCTTTGACGGGAGTATCCGCAGATGGTTGTTGCGCGCTGGTGAGCACTTCGGCGATGTCGTCGCGCGCGATTTTCATCTTCATCGCGCCCATCTCCACTTCAAAATGATTGTCATCGACCTTGCGAACGACGCGCGCCCCGCGCCCGGTTGACTTCAGCTTGACGGTATCGCCTTCGGACACGTGCTTGACGACCTGGGGCTGGGCGTGGGGATCGCCATGGTCGGCGCCGGTGGAGTGGGCGACTACAGTTGAATCGAACTGCTCGCGAAACTCGCGGCGCAACTTGGCGATTCGTCGTTCAGCGTCTTTGGAGAGCTTTTGCGCGGCGGCGCGATCCTGAACCGCGTTGACGGCTTCGCGGGCGTGATACTCGAAATCGCGCAGCAGGCTATCCAGCTTCTTTTCCATTTCACGGATTTTGGTCTGCTGTTCTTGTTTTCCAAAAACGGCTAAGCGGTTTTTCTCGTCTTCCAGTTCTTTCTGGCCCATCTGCAGGCGCATGCGTTCGTTGTCGGCTTCCCGCAGGTCGGCATGCAGCTTGTCGAGGAAATATCCCACGTCGCGAGCCTGGGTTCCGAGGCGCGACCGCGCGCTGTCGATGATGGCGGGATTCAGGCCCAGGCGGCGGGCGATGTTGATGCCCGCGGACGCTCCGGGCACGCCGATTTTCAACTCGTACGTGGGTTGCAGGGTGGCTTCGTCAAAACCGACGGACGCGTTCACCACGCCGGGCGTGTTTGCAGCGTAGACCTTGAGAGAAGTGTGGTGAGTGGAAATGATCGTCATGCAGCCGATGCCGCCGAAGTGTCCGGCAATGGCGACGGCGAGAGCGGCGCCCTCTTCGGGATCGGTGGCGGAGCCCAGCTCGTCGAGCAGCACCAACGACTGCGCGGTCGCGGTGCGCGAGATGAAATCGATGTTGGTGACGTGCGCCGAGAAGGTGGAGAGATTTTGCTCGATCGACTGGTAGTCGCCAATGTCGGCGAGCACGGCGTCGCACACGGGAAGTTCGGCGCGGTCCGCGGGCACGGGGAGGCCAGATTGAGCCATTAGTGCGAGCAGGCCGACGGTTTTGAGCGTGACGGTTTTGCCACCGGTGTTGGGGCCGGTGATGATCAGCTGGCGGCGGGTGCCTTCGAGTTCGACGGTGACTGGAACTACGGTTACGCCTTTCGGCTTGAGATTGTGTTCCAGGAGGGGGTGCCTGGCATTATGCAGTAGCAGGCGAGCTGCGCTCGCCATGGACGGACGAATGCGCCCGTCCCCACATGGATCTTGCTTGTCACCACACGAGTCGTGGTGGCCACTCAACGTCACTGCTACACAGTTGTATTCTTCGGCGAATCTCGCTTTCGCAAACTGCAATTCCAGTTCGCCGAGAGCATCCACTGCGGACAGAATTTCTTGGGACTGCGCACCGATGTGCTGGGTCATCTCGAGGAGGATGCGGTGAATCTCGGCCAGTTCTTCTTCCAGCAGGCGCACGAGTTCGTTGTTCTGTTCAATGGTTTCCAGGGGCTCGACGAAGACGGTCTGGCCGCTGGAACTGGCGCCGTGGACTACGCCTTGCACGCGGCGCTTCTGTTCCACTTTTACAGGGATGACGAAGCGTTCGCCACGGATGGTGACGAGTTCTTCCTGCACCGTGCCGCCCTCGGCCAGGCGGCGCAAATAGCCGCGCAGGGATTCTTGAATCGAGCGACGCTGTTTCTCAATGTCGCGGCGAATGCGGGCCAGCTCGGGTGAGGCCTTGTCTTCGAGAGTTCCATCGGGCTGAATCTTGTTGCGGAAGTGACGCAGAAATTCGGTGAAATCGGCGATCTGGCCAGAGAGTGCGCGGACTCGCTGCCAGTCGGACTTCATGTTTGCGGGGGGATGGAGCGCGATCTCCCGCCACTCGGCGGCGCGATCGACGACCAGGATCACGTCGCGAATCTCGGTGGTCTCGAGAGCGGCGCCGGCGATGCGCGATTTGTCGACGAGTTGGCCAACGTCGATGAGGCCGGAGAAATCGAAGCGTCCGCCGACGCGACGGAATTCGCGGATTTCCAGGGCGAGCTCCTGCTGGGTCTGAATCCAGTCGCGGTCGGTGGTGGGAGCGAGTGCGGCGATGCGTTGCTGGCCGAGGGGCGAAGAGGCGTATCCGCGCAGGAGGTGGCGCAACGAGTCGAACTCCAGCACGCGTGCCGAACTATGGGCAAGCTCACGGGACATCGCAGTTTATGGTAGCAGGAGCGGAACTTCAGAGGGTGCGCCGGTCTGCCCGCGAGATCCTTCCCTCCGCCTGAAAACCGGCTACGGTCAGGATGACGCCCTCGGAGACAGGAGAGGAAGCGAAGAAAGACGGAGTGTGGGCGGTCAGTCGCCGCCGGCGCCGGCAACCTGCGCGGCCGTTTCGCTGGCGGCCGGGATGCGGATGATGAACAGAGCGCCGCCTTCCGGCTTGTTCTGGCAGGTGATCTGACCGTTGTGGTCCTGAACGACGCCGTAGACAGCGCTCAGGCCAAGGCCCGTACCTTTGCCAACGGGCTTGGTGGTGTAGAAGGGATCGAAGACGCGCTGGGGCTCGCGAATTCCGGGGCCGGTATCGGAGAACTGCAGCATGGCCTCGTCGCCGAGGCGGTGTGCGGTGATCTCCAGCGATCCACCACCGGCTTCTTCCAGAGCGTCCATGGCATTCTCGATAATCTCCACGAAGGCCTGGAACAACTGGTTGGCGTTGCCCTGCACGCGGGGGAAATTGGGAGCGATGGACAAACTGACGCGGATTTTGCCGCCGGGATGGCGCAATTCCAGCATCTGCGTAGCACGCTGCAACAGCACGGTGAGGTCGATCAGGATTTTTTCGCCGGGCGACTGCTGGGCAAAGCGCAATAGGTCGGCGACGAGATCGCGAGTGCGCCGGGCCTGGTTCACAATCTTGCGCACCAGCTGGTTCTGTTCGTCGGTGAGCCGTTCCTTGGCCCAGAGCTGCTCGGAATAATTCATAATGGCGTTGAGGGGATGGTTGATTTCATTGGCAGCGCCCGCGATCAGGTTGCCCAGGGAAGCCAGCTTCTCCTTCTGGACGAGCTGGTTTTGCAAACGCTTGTGGCTCTCGTATCCGAGGCGCGACTCCTTGAGCAGGGTCATGAGCGCCTGGTCCTGGAAATACTGGCGCAGGAAAACGAAAGATCCCAACACGAGCATTGCAGCCAACACAGTGAAGACGCGAAATGCGCGGGAAGGGACAGCCGATTTGTCGAGGAGTACAGTCCACACGCCCAAGATCGGGAGCGACAGGAGCGCGAGCATAGCGAGCCGCGGAACAACCTTTTTCCACCACAGCGGGTGCAAGCTGGAGCGATGGCTCGGCAGATCCCACTCCCGCGCCGACAACGCCAACGCCGCCAGCCACACCACCGTCCCGATGAACGGAATGTCGTATCGGCTGCCCGAATAATAAGTGTTATTGGCGGCTGCCCCGTCCAGGAGTTGGGATTCGATGCCGTACAGCACGCCGATGGCAAGAAAATGCAGATAGAACCGCCGCCATCCGCCCGAACTGGTCGATGTGGCAAGCATCAGCACCGCCACGAGCAATCCGTTTTCCAGCCCGTAGAGGCGGTCATAATAGATGTTGTACTTGTCCACATTCAGCACAACGTATTGGTGCGGAAATACGATGAACGCGTAAAGAAAGATCCACCATCCCATGAGCATCAGAAAACTCAGAAGGCTGAGATGGATTCTCCCCTCTTTCTTGGCCAGGTCCGGACGCCAGGCCACGGCCGCGATCATGGGCACGGTATGAAAGAAGAGAATGATGTCGAAGAGAAATGGATCGGGGATCGGTCGATGCTGCACAACCTCGATGTAGGTCCATGCGGCCTGATTCGACGCCCACAGTGCGAAGCCCAGCGTCATCAGCGACCAGAAGCTGCGTTCCTGAACCGGGCGGGAGAGGGCGTTGGCCAGCATAATGCCGCCCGCTGCCAGCATCAGCACGAGGCCCGTGATATCGGCAAATGCGGTCAGTCCGGCGCTCGGGTGCGCAACCAGCGACACGACCGCAAAGGCCAGAGTGATTCCGGCCGCTGCGACAAACCAGTGGTGGCGTTGGAGCAGACTCATCCGACCTTAATTCTATGGGAGCCGGTCGGGGAATGCAGAGAACCCTTTGGAAACCCGCAGGTTACTTCCGTCATACCCCCCCGCTTAGCAGCCCGTGGTGAAAGTGCGATTTGTATCAGGGTATGCCTTCAGGCATACCGCAAGTGCCCTGTTATGAATGCGCCTTTAGGCGCTGGGTTTGGGCGCTGGAGTTTCACCACGGGCTTAGGGCTCCAGAACGGCTTCAGATTTCGAGTTCTCTGTACAGGAGCCAAGGGCACCGCCTTCCTCGTCCCGCGGTTTCACTTGCTTGCCGCAGCGCTGCAGCCGAGCTTTGCTCGGCACGACCGGGTCTGAGACCCGGTCCCACTGACGCGACTCTGTTACAGGAGCGAAGATGTTCTAGAATCAAGGCAGGAAGGAGCATCGAGCTCAGCCTTCCCCTGGTGACTTGCCATGGCATTCCCCGTGACCCGCCTTCGCCGCCTGCGCCGGACGGCGCAACTGCGCAACCTGGTGTGTGAGACCCGCCTCACGCCCGACGCGTTCGTTTACCCCATGTTCGTTTGCCCCGGGGAGGGCGTCCGCAAGGAAGTTCGCTCCATGCCCGGGGTGTTCAACCTGTCGGTGGACGAGGCGGTGAAAGAAGCGCGGAAAGTTCATTCCCTGGGCGTGCCTTCGGTAATTCTTTTCGGTCTGCCCGACAGGAAGGACGAAGTCGCGACCGGAGCGTGGGCTGAGGACGGCATCGTACAACAGGCGGCGCGGGCGATGAAACGGGAAGTGCCAGAGCTGATCCTGATGGGCGACGTTTGCCTGTGCGAGTACATGTCGCATGGACATTGTGGGATCGTGAAAGCTAGCGCACAATCGTTAGGAGCGGCGGTGGCCGCGCCGCCGGCCTCGACGACGGACTACGAAATCGTGAACGACGCGTCGCTCGAACTGCTGGCGCGCACTTCGGTCTCGCTGGCCAAGGCGGGCATCGACATCATCGCGCCCTCCGACATGATGGACGGCCGCGTGGCGGCGATCCGGCGCGCGCTTGACGACGCGGACCTGATCAATACCCCCATTCTTTCTTACGCGGCGAAATTCGCTTCCGGTTTCTACGGACCATTCCGCGAGGCGGCGGACTCGGCGCCGCAATTCGGCGACCGCCGGTCGTATCAGATGGATGGAGCCAACGTGCGCGAGGCCATGCGCGAAATCGAAGCCGACATCGAAGAAGGCGCCGACATGATCATGGTGAAACCGGCCATGCCGTATCTCGACGTAATCGCGGCGGCGCGCGAGCGCTTCGAGTTGCCGCTGGCTGCGTATCAGGTTTCGGGCGAATACGCGATGATCGAGGCTGCCGCGCGAAACGGCTGGATCGAACGCGACCGCGTCATGATGGAGTCGCTGCTCAGCATCCGGCGCGCGGGGGCCAGCATCATTTTGACGTATTACGCGAAGGATGCGGCGAAGCTGCTGGGGTGAGGATGTGGGGCGGACGCCCATGTCCTTCGATCGCCGACGCTCAGGCAAACCGAGCTCTTTGAGTGTTTGTCATTCCGAACGAAGCGAGGAATCTGCTGTCCCATCCCTCCCCGACGCTCCCCCGATGTAGACTTAAGGGCCCGAGGCTCTCGCCAGAGCGTTCTGGATCTCGCTGCTGATCCACCCACATCTGTTCTCTCAGGACACCTTATGCCGCGCCGAGACTGGACTCGAGAAGAGCTGATCGTTGCTTTCAACCTCTATTGCAAGATTCCATTCGGTCGAATTCATATTCGGAATCCCCTCATCGTTGAACTCGCGCGGGCCATCGGCCGATCACCATCTGCTGTTTCTTGGAAGCTCGCAAACTTTGCTCGGCTGGACCCAGCTCTGCAGAGGCGGAATATCGCCGGGGCCGCGCATGGCGCTAAAGCAGAAATCGAAATATGGAACGAATTCAGGAGCGACTGGGAGGGACGGACCTTTGAAAGCGGGCGTCTGCTTGCCCAGATCACCGGCCGTGTGCAGGAACTCGAAGAGGAGCCCAAGGTCTTCCCTGAAGGCAAGACTCGTGAAGCGGTTGTCCGAACTCGGATCAATCAGGGATTCTTCCGAGCAGCGGTCCTCGCAGCATATGGATCAACCTGCTGCATTACCGGTTGTTCGCTACCAGAACTCCTAAATGCCAGCCACATAGTTCCGTGGGGCGTTGATGTAAGAAACAGAACGAACCCGCGAAACGGGCTTTGCTTGAACGCGT
>Ga0116217_10005056_pt1 | contig 11661 bp, 10 predicted proteins | sample Sb_taG_6_FD_89697 | JGI IMG/M metagenome (GOLD analysis project Ga0116217, IMG submission 89697) | Peat soil microbial communities from Weissenstadt, Germany - Sb_50d_4_PS metaG | ecosystem: Environmental > Terrestrial > Soil > Wetlands > Peat | place: Germany: Weissenstadt | collected 2010-09-21 | reverse complement strand
TCAAGACCGGACTACGAGTGCCCGTTACCACCACACTTTCCGCCGCCTGACCCAACCCCAGTTCGACCGTGCCCACTTCGGCCGACTGCGAAACGTCGGCTGTTTTCGCGGCAAAACCGGGAGCCAGAACACGCACTTGATAGGAACCTGATCCAACCTCACGAAACACCACCAGCCCCTCGCCGGACGTAATGCCTACCGCCGCAGGAGTCGTACTTCCCCGCAGCATCAACACCACTTGCGCCCCGGCCACGACCGCCGATTGAGGATCAACCACTTTGATTTTGATTTCGGCGGCCGAAGCTGCCGCCAGCAGACAAAGCACACTGGAAAGAATCCGAAAGAACCGCATGCACTCCTCCTTTATCTCGCGAAAGGGGTTGGTGTGGACGGTTCGCGCCAGTCTCCTGGCTTTGCGAGTGAGGACAGGTTCCTGTCCGACGAATGCAACCAGCCTTCCCAGGGTTTACCCAGTGACCGATTGCGAATTTCCTCGCTTACAGTTGCGCGGCAGCGCGGGATTCTCACCCGCTTCCCTCCTCATCAGAACCGACGAAATCAGATCCGACAAAGACGCGCGAACCAAAGAAGTTGTGAAAGAACGAAAAGCCACTTCCCGGATTCTGAAGGAGAACCAGGGAAGTGGCATTGTAACCCAACCGCAACGCTTCCTCTACTGCACCGTCACATTGACCGGAGCAGAAGGGATGCCGTTGGCGACAACCACCAGACTGCTGGCGCCTGTCTCTGCAGTTTTCGGAACATCGAAATTGGTCGACACAATCTTCGTACCCGTGGCGACTGCCATGGTGCTGGGATTGTGCGTCCGGGCGTAGATCACGTGCTTGGTGGCATTGTTGGTGATGCGCACCAGCGCGTAGCTGCTGTTCATTTGTGCATCGTCTCCGTAAGCGGCGCCGTGGCTCAGGCCGTTGAACTGAGTGCCTGAGATCTTGTAGGTGTCACCGCGGGTTACGCTGCTCGGGGCGGTCGTGATAGTTGGCGCCCACGAGCTTTGGAACGTTCCCTTGGCAGTGTAAATCTCGGCATCGATGGTCGCACCATCCGCTAAGGTGTAGAGGATCTGGCCAGTGGGGAGCACAAGAAGCCGGCCCAGGTAGGAGGTGTTGAGATTGCCCGTGTGCTTGGGCAAAGGGGCAGGATGGAACTTGGTTCCATCGAACTCATAGAAGGAAACGGGGAGTTGGAAAACTAGTGGGCTGGTCTCGCACAGAATGTTTCCATCCGGCAGAACTGCCGCGGGAGCGTCGGCCATATCATTTCCGTTGGGAAAATCAGGACCAGCGGTCCACTTGCCTGTTTTCGTGTTAAAGATGGCGGTGTGTCCGGCGCCAGTGCCGTTCGCTCCCATCGCAAAAACCGTTCCATCAGGCCGCAACAAGGCGGGCCCGGTTTCCTCTCCAGCGCTGATCGAGAGATCCACGATCGTGCTTCCGGCAGTGGTCCAGGTGTTCGTCTTGGGATTGAACATTTCGGAGTTTGGCGTGTTCTGCGTGTCGACCAGCAGGACCTTGCCGTTGGGCAGCAGCTCCATGCCTTCCTCGGCATAGGCGTCGGATTTGCCCGACCCTTTGATGGTCCAGCCTAAGGTCTTGGCATTGAACAGCGCACTGGCCGTGTCAAAGTTCTGTCCCAACAGTAGAGTGCCGTTGGGCAAAACGACCGAAGGAGAATCGCCGATTTCACTCCAGCCGCTGGGCGGGTTCACGTTTGTCCACTTATTTTTTATCGGATCGTAGATGGCGCCCAGATTCGTCTCGTCCTGGCTCAGGAAGTTGTATTCTCCACCCTCGACCAGTACTCGACCATCGGGCAGCACCTGGGAGGCGAAGTACAGCGGCGCATAATCGGAGGGCATCGAGCCCAGTTTCTTCCACGTTCCATTGAGATAGCTGCCGGTCTGATCAGGCGTGAGCGCCCACCAGTTTGGGGAGTTATATTCGTGCACCATCGCCCTGCCATCAGTCAGCAGGACAGCTGTATCGGTTTGAAAGGTGGGTGGATGCTTCAGCGATTGCCACTTCTGTGCGTTGGCAAAACCAGCCAAGGCCAGGCAGGCCACGAGTGCGATTCCTGATATTTTCAGCGTCTTCATATTTGTCCTCTTGCGACTTCCCTCGAAAGGGACCGCGCAGAAACTCTGGGGTTGGGTGGCGCAGCGCGTCCGGCGCTGCGGTAAACGTTCCTGAGCCGTGAAGGGTTTCGCAAATCGAAAAAAATTTGCGGCAAAAACGTTAGCCCGAAGCCTGATCAAAGTCAACGCCGCATTTGTAAAAGATTTGTCTCCTGAGAATAGAAAATCCACTCGTCTTGGTCCCATGATCGGAACAAGACGAGTGGACAAAGTGTCATCGACTGTTTTTGTTACTAGTTTACGGTCACCGAACTCGGGTCCGACGGGATCCCGTTCGTGACCACTTGCAGCGTGCTGGCGCCGGTCTCGATGCCTGCGGGCACAGTGAAATTAGTCGATTCTGCCAAGCTGCCGGACTGGACTGCGAAGCTGCTCGGGTTGGTCGTCTTGGCATAGAAAACGTGCTTGGTCGCGCTGTTGGTGATACGCACCAGAGCATAGTTAGTGGAGTCCTGGAAGTCATCGCCGTACGCAGCTCCATTCGTGAAGCCACTGAACTGCGTTCCTTTGACCACATAGGTTTTTCCGTGAGTGATCGTGGACGGGACCGATGTAATCTCAGGCTTCCAAGCGTTCTGGAAGGTTCCTTTCGGAGTGAACACCTCAAGATCCGTGCTGAAATCGCTGAACAGCAGCTGGCCGCTCGGCAACTCCAGGAGGTGCCCGTAGTAGGCCCCGTCGCTGGCTGCATTGGGCGGTTGGGCGGTCTTCGTCAGTTTCGTCCCGTTCCACTCAAAGAAGACAGCGCCAGTGCCGAAAACAGGAGGGCCGGTCATTACGAGGACGTTGCCGTTAATTTCCACTGCTGAGGGAGCATCGTCACAGGCCAAAGCGACACCGTTAACCTTTGGGAAATCCGGACCCGCCTTCCACTTCTTCGTCGCCGTGTTGTAGATCGCGGTGTGGCCAGCAGTGCCAGCGGGCGCCGCTCCGGCTGCGAAGACGGTTCCATCAGGCCGCAACACCAGCGGTCCAACTTCCTGGGAGCTAGGGTCTTCCAGGCGAACGATCGTGCTTCCGGCGCTGGTCCATTTCTTTGTCGCGGGATTGAAGACTTCGGAGTTAGGGGCATCGATCGCGTCCACGGTCAGGATGTCCCCATTGGGCAGCAGGCCCCATCCTTCCTCGTCGAAGCGGTCGACCTTGCCCGTGTTCGTAAGGTTCGTCCACTTTAACGTTTTGGGATTGAAGTAGGCTTGGTTGACGCCCTCGCAGCAATCGGCCTGCGTGTAGGTTCCATTGGCCAAAAGAATGGCCTGAGCGTCGCCGATGTTGGCCCAGCCTGCTGGAGGGTTCACAGGTGTCCATTTGTTCTTCGCCGGATCGTAGATCGCACCCATGTTGGTCCAGTCTGCGCCACCCAGGTTGTATTCTCCGCCCTCGATAATGTACCGGCCATCAGGCAGTACCACCGAGCCGAAGTAAAAAGGACCATAGCCGGCGGCCGTCGAGGCGATCGGCTTGATGGTTCCGTTGATGTAGCTGCCGGTGTTGTCCGGGGTCAGCTTGTACCATTTCTGCGGGGTGCCGTCTTGCTCTTCATGGAGCAGGACTGTGCCGTCTGTCAGCAGCGCGATTGCGCCTATGGGCGCACTCGACGGATGGTTTAGCGGTTGCCACTTCTGCGCGCTGGCAAGACCAGCCAACGCGAGCAAGGCGAGTAGGGAAGTCCCGAGCTTTTGCAACATCTTCATTATTTTTGTCCTCTCCTGGGTTTGGGGTCCTCGATGGGCGGGTTCGAACGGGGGAGCTTCAGGACGTCGCCGCCAAAGTAAGACTTGTGAATCAATCAAAACATTCGCCGCAAGAATCTACTCGGAGACTGCAGTGAAGTCAATGTGGCCTTTCTTCTCCTAACCAGCGCACCCAATGTAGGCGCGGGCGTCCTCGCCCGTGCGACACCAACTTCAAACCTCGTGGCTTTCAGACAAGCGGCCGCTTGTGAAAAAGGGTAAAATGCCAACATGATTTCTCAGGATCTGCTCGACATCCTGGTCTGCCCCGTGTGCAAGAAGCCAATGCAGCATCGCCAGGAACCGGGGGAAAGCCTGAAGTGTACCGAGTGCCACCGCGTCTACCCGGTTCGCGACAACATCCCGATTCTGCTGGTCGACGAAGCCGTCATCGACGCCTCCTAAAGTTCTGCCTTCCCGCAGCCCGGTCTCGACCCGGCCTACGATGACCCAATCTGGGCGCGCTGCGCCCTTTTCCGTGCCAGAATGACACCCTGTGTCAACCTGCTCAGACTAGGCCACCCTTAATCGACCTGTATCCAGGAGCTTCCCCTCCACCGCAACTTATTGCACCAAAATGCGTTTAACTAGATACAGGCTTCTGGGGCCCGGCATTTGCGAAGCCGTTCCGCTACGGCAACAAAATTGCATGCAACGGAAGCAGCACTAACGGAGTCTAATAGCTTAAGAGTGGGACAGGGTCGGAGGTGAGACGGCCATGAATGACAGATTTAAGGAGAGATTTTCCGTTAACGAGCTGACGGCTTTACGAAACGATCTGCTGCAGGGCGGTTTGATCGATTCCCGCGAAGCCGCCGAACTTTTGCAAGTATTCCTCATGGGAAGGGGTTACGGTGTTTCGCCGCAAGCGGCTTTCGATGCCGCTGGTCGCGTGGAAATGTCCGGCTGCTCCATCCCGGTATTGCAAACCGAACTCGAGAACCTCGCATTGGTCATGTAACGCCGGCGATACAACGTTTCCCAGCGTGCATGAGTCCAAACAGGTGAGAGCGAAGGTAAGAGTGAGGTAAAAAATCTGAGGGGAGTTTCAAAACCAAGTTAATCCCCAAAGGGTGAGAAAAAGAAAAGCCGGGCTAACCCGCCCGGCTTTACTTTTTTGGACAATGGAGCGACGGCCGTCCCGCCCGTCCGCCAAACAAATTGATTCGTGATAGCCTGTGCTAGCAAACGGCCACGCGGCGTTGTTAGCCGCGAAGCGGCGTAAGAATGCAGCCCACGGCGCAAGCCGCGGGTAAAAAGTGCGAGGTCTATAAGCCCCAGCGGGGCGAAAGACCAGTTCTCAGCACACGGTTAAAGCGGCCCCTTCAAGGCTCCAGCCGCTGATTCCGATGTTTTTCCGCAAGCTGTTTAGCGCTTCGAATAACGCCACCCGGTCATGCAAAAAATCACCATCAAAACCCGCAAGAAACGCGAAGTCCTGGACATCACCGATACGGTCGAATCCCTACTCGAGAAAAACCACGCGCAGGCAACGGGAATCTGCAATCTGTTCATCCTCCACACCACGGCCGCGCTGACCACAGCCGACCTCGATCCCGGCACCGATCTCGACATGCTCGATGCCTTCGAAGCCATGATTCCCAAACTCCGCTACCGCCATCCGCACAACCCTGCCCACGTCCCCGATCACATCCTCTCCGCTCTGATCGGAACATCGGTAGCACTCCCATTCGAACGCGGCAAGCTAGTCGTGGGCACCTGGCAACGAATCGTCCTGATCGAACTCGACGGCCCGCGCCAACGAGATTTGACCGTAACCGTGACCACAGAAAGCTAGAAAGCGGATGCCTTCGCTCTTATCGAAGGCCATCCGTCCTTAAGTGTCATCCTGAGCGCAGCAAGATCGTTCGCGCGCAAACGATCTTGCGGAGTCGAAGGACCCATGTCCGTTCGCAGCACCAGGGTGGGCCACCCCATCGCCGTAGACTGAGCTCAGTGAACTCCACATCTCCGCTGTCATCCTGAGGCAGCGGAGCCCTTGGCACAGCCAAGGGCTCCCAACGAAGGATCCCTACTCCCTTTTGGAACACCGATTTGCAAAATCGAAATTCGGATGAACGCTCATGCCCGTATGGCTCGTTAAATAAGGTGCGGCAAGCGTAACGCACCCGACTTCTATGTGGACATCGACGGCAACGCGCGATAACATACCCGCCGCCGGGTCGTTCCCCCTCTACCAACAGGACTGGAAGATGCCCAGGAGGCTGTTCCTCGCCATGACCCAAAAGAAGCGTTCTCCGGGCATAATTCGCATCTGCTTGCTCTTGGCCGTTGCCCTGACGCTGGCCGTCCCCGCCTCCGCCGAGTGGAAGGAGAAGGTGCTCTACAGCTTTCAGGGCGGAACAAACGACGGTTCCGTCCCTGCTGGAGGGGTTGTTTTCGACTCCCAAGGCAACCTGTACGGCGCGACTACGGACGGCGGCCCTGCGACGTGCAAGCCGATTGGCGGGGCCTGCGGCACGGTATTTCAACTCTCGCCCCCGGCGCAGAAGGGCGGCGCGTGGACCGAGACGCTGATCTACCAGTTCCAGGGCAAGGGCTCGAACGACGCAAGCGTGCCCAACGGTGGGCTGATCCGGGATGCCGCTGGAAATCTCTATGGGGTCACGGCCTATGGCGGCACGGGCGATTGCGTTCTGCTGGGCGTGAAGGCTGGATGCGGCACGGTGTACAAGCTTTCCCCGCCGAAGCAGAAGGGCGGTGCTTGGACCGAGACCGTTCTGTACAGTTTCCCTACCATCAGGCAGGGCTATCTACCGAATGGGAACTTGGTATTCGACAGCGCAGGGAACCTGTATGGAGCAACCACGTTCGGCGGAAGTAAAGGCACGACCTGCGATAAGTTCTACGGTGGTCAATGCGGAACGGTTTTCGAGCTGAGTCCGCCGAAGACGAAGGGCGGTAAGTGGACGGAGAAGGTCCTGCACAGCTTCGCCAGCGGCACGGACGGAGCTAACCCCGGCGGCGGACTGGTTCTGGATAGCAAAGGCGCTGTTTACGGTACAACGCCAATGGGCGGCAACCAGCTCTGCAATTTCGGGAATGGCAAGATTGGCTGCGGCATCGCGTTCGAGTTGGTGCCGCCGACGAAGAAGGGCGGAGTCTGGACCGAGAAATTCTTACACCGCTTCACCGACGGGAACGACGGGGCGGGCCCGGCCATGGGCATGGTTTTTGATGCCGATAGCTCTCTTTTCGGCGCTGCAGGAGGGGGCGCTAAAGGAGGGGGTGTCATCTTCCGCTTGGCCGCTGTTTCCGGCGGGCGATGGAAGGAAACGGCTGTGTACGAATTCAGCAGCAACACCTACGGATATGGGCCAGCGGTCTCTTTCGTCGATTCGAGTGGAAACCTCTACGGCACGACCTACAGCGTGCCCGACTCCTATTCCGGCAGTGTGTTCCGCCTTATGCCGCCGACACAGAAGAGCAAGCCCTGGGCCATGAGTTTCCTGTACGAGTTTACGGGGCCTCCGGATGGCATCGGTCCCTCCCCGTACTTGGTCCGAGACAAAAGCGGCGATTTCTACGGCGCGACCCAGTACGGTGGAAGCGGGACGTGCGGCTCTGGCGGTTGCGGAACGGTTTTTGAGCTAAGACCATAGCGGCGGGTGGCCCAGCCTTTCGCGTTCTTTGCGAAGGCTGGGGCTTTTTGCCTCGGCCCATCTTAAGGCGGAATTTTCACTTTCGCTCTGTACCACGCCCGCAACTGAAGCAAACAGAAATGCCTCAGCCAAAATCGCTTTAATCTGTTCCTGAAAGAGATTCACGGGAAGGGTGGGTGAGAATGCAACCGGCGCGAATCGAAGCATGCAGACCCACCCTCGACCCAGCCCCGGGTTCCCAAATCGGAACCACATTAGCACGCCCACCGCTTTTCTCTTGCTCTCACCCTCCACTAACGATAACATAGACTCATACAGATTATCTATAAGATAATCTACGCTCTTTGACAACCGATCCAGACAAAAGCAGTTCCAAAAATGGAACCCAGCGTCGACGGCGCCGAGGTAACTCCCATGTTTCCAGGATTTTGCCTCTAACTACCTTAAGAACCATAGATCTAGGAGGCAAGGAAATTTTCGGTCCTTTGTTTTCTAGATTTTAGGCCGAAACGAGATTTTTTCTTGACCAAAATTATGCACCATAATTTGTGCAGAAACAGGAGCCCGGTACTAACCCAATAACTCCAAAGGAGGAAACGCGACGGAGCCCGGCGGCCGGCGGACGAGGCCTCTTCCGTTACTCGGTCTGTACCGCGTTTCTGCGATCGTTCTCAGGGTTTGGCCGGTGGGGCAGTCGCTGCCGGGGCGATGGGCGCAGAGGGCGGAGCAGTTGGTTCGGGAACCAGCGGCGTTGGCCGGTAAAGCGCCGTCTTCACCGAGTCTGGCAATTTATCCGCGTGCGCCAGCAGCAGGCTGACCTGCCACATCTGGGTTTGCGATAGCGACTCGCTGAAACCAGGCATTCCGCTCAGCCGGATACCGTTCGCAACCTTCCAATAGGTTTCGCCGGGCTGGTCGTCGGTCACGCCTGTACCTTCGAGCAGCTTTGGCGGCTTGGGATACATTCCCCTCGCAACCGCGGTTGGCGTGCCCCCAGGCAAGCCGTGGCATACCGCGCAGTTTTCCCGGTAAACCTGCGCCCCAGCTGCGAAGTTGGTTTCGTCCGCGGGAACCGGAACGGACTTGGGCATCTCTTTCGCGATGTGCGCACTCAAGGCGCCGTGCGCCAGCATCTTCTCAAACGGCATATCCGGCGCAGCCGTAGCCACGGGTGCACTTCCGGTGACGAAGTAGACGTAAACACAAAGCGGCACCAGGATCAAACCGATGATCAGACCGATTAGGAAAGTTTTCAAAGGATTCTCCTTAGGCTGAATCTGGCAGTATACACATTCGAACGACTGTAGAGACGTAGCTAGCTACGTCTCCACAGCTACGTTCAGGGCGAAAAGAAACGCCGCCCGGATTGCAGGGCGGCGTCAGTTTAGAGATTAGATCTGGCTTAGCGTCCGCGGCCTCCGTGAGAACTCGAGTGTCCGCCGCCCGAGCTACCGTGATAACCGGAACCCCCAAACGATCCGCCGCCACCGTGATAGCCGCCAAACGATCCGGAGCTATGCGACGAAGGCGCCGAATAGCTGCGTCCGCCGCCGTATGATCCGCCAGAGGACGATCTGCCGTATGAAGGTGCGCTGTATCCGCGATACCCGCCAGAGTTGCCGTACCCGCTCCCGCCGTACGAACGGGCCGAGTAGCTTCCGCGGCTCTGCGGTGCGGAATAGCTGCGCGGCGCAGGTGCGATTCGTCCCGTAGGACGCGGCACGCTGTTGGGTGTGCTTCGTCCAAAGTACGGGGTCGAGTACGAACGTGACGCTGACGTACTCGGGTAGGTGTTGTGAGCGGTCATCGTTGTAGCTGGCCGAGGCACGGACCGCATCGGCGAAGTGGAAGGCACTCTTCCAGACCTCGCGGTTGCGCCAGTCGCAGGTTCCGACAGCGATCGTGCACCGCTCTGCGGCGGACGCGGTACGTTGTGGCTGAACACTGTTTGGGCCGGCTGTGCAGGAGTACTGCGGCCAGCCATCGTCGGGCTGCTCACCCCGTGGTTCGACATCGGAGCAGTGTTCCCCAAGCTCTGCGGGGGACGCGGCACGAAGCGTCCAGCCGGCGCAGGCATGGACCTTGCGCTGGTCGATGGCCCCTCAGGCGCCCGACTCGACGCTGGGGTTGCGGTGTTGTGAGCGGGCGCGGTCTGCATCGTGCTCGGCCTCGCCGAGCTTGCCGGCGGAGTCATTCTGCTGACCGTTGGCCGCGATGCTACTGCAGCGGATGGTCTCGCGGCAGACAAACCCGCTTTCGGTCCAAGCATGTTCTCGCGGGTTGGCGAGACATTTGGCCGGCTGATGCTGGCACTGGACAGGTTTCGCAAAGCGCTGGGCGAAGTCCTGGCCGCGTTTGCGGCAACCGGCAATCCGCGCTCAAGAGTATTTCGGGGAACTGCCGTCAGACCACCAGTGGTGGCATAACGCGGCATCCCAATGCCGTTTCGTCCGTAAAGCCCAGCGCCGTTTCGGTTGTTGTAATAGTTGTTCGTGATGTTGTTGATATTGGTGATGTGCGTGTTGTTGATGTTCACGTTGCGGAAATAACCCCGGCTCGCGCCATACCACGGAAAGAATGGCTCACCCCAACCGAGCGGACACCAGCCAAATCCGCCGCCGAAGCCAAAGCCAATGCCAAAGCCGGGACCTCCAAACCAGGCCACGAGGGCAGGAGCGTAATAAGGCCGCGCATAGTAAGGTCCAGGCGCCCAGCCCCAATTGCCGCCAAACGATACCCAGCGGCCGTAATGGAAGGGAGCGAATCCCCACGGCGCAGCGTCTTCCCAAGTCCATCCCCAGGGATTCTGCCAGATCCACTGTCCGTCACTATAAGGCGCCCAACCCGGCGTGACCGCAGTGGGAACCCAAACCGGTCCGTAGTCCGGGGTTTGACGCCAGGCTCCGTACTCGTCGAGATCTCCAGCACCGACTACGCCCGGAGCAACGTAGCGCGCGGAGACGGAGTTGTCTTCGCGCTTGTCGCGAACCTGGCACCAATCGTCGAAGCCATCTTTTCTCGGGGCATCGCTGATTTGGTGCGCCAAAGAATTTCCATTCGTGAAGCGGGCTTGCTGACCTTCATGCAAACGAACGGCGGGACCTTGTCCGGTCGCTTCGCCCTCGCCCTTCCAGACTGTCACTACAGTTGAGTCGCCGGCGGGGTCGACATCGAAGCGGTAGTCGCCGGACTTGGTCACGGTGAAGGCCTGATTCGGGGTGTCGATCTCGTAGACTTCTCCGCCATAAAGTTTGTGGACGTGCACGTTCAACGCGCCCTGGTGCAATTGCACCTGCACGGCGTCATTGGTGACGTTGGTCAAAGTCAAACTGGTTTCGGAACTGATTCGCATCACGCCCGTGCCCAGATTCAACTCGGCGCGAGAATCTTTATCGGCCCAGACGTTGTCGCCGATGGTCAGCGGACGGTTCAGCGAGCCTTCAACCCAATCGCCGGTCCCCTGGGGTTGAACAGAAACTGATCCGGTCATGTATCCCAAACGAGCTGCGCGGCCCGGAGGATCAACCTGCTGCCCTCCCGTGGAAGGCATGGTCTGACCTGCGGGAGGAGGCGGCGCTTGCTGAGCAGGATAGGCTGACTGATCGCCGACCGAAGCCGTTGGCTGGTCGGCTGGAGATGACGGCGCTTGATCTGCCGGGTAAGCCGATTGCTGATCCGGAGGCGGAGGCGCGTCCTGGCCTGCCGCTGAAATTGTTGCCGTGGTCGCGGCTAACAGTGCTACGAAAAAGCTGATTCTAAGTAAGCTCCCGAGATTTTTCATGACCCGACTCCCCCGGAACACCGCCAGCTACTGCCGTGTTCCTTCAGCCACTTACGCCGACCCCGCTGAAAGCTGTGGCGGAGGTGACTGAGTACCGCTGCCTCTATGGATTAGAACACCGGTTTGGAGGAAGAGTTGCAGGAAACGTTACCGAAGTGCGATGCGGGCCGAAGTCCCTTTACAGGTTTATTTTGCGCCAGCTTGGTACGGGAAACGCTGTTTACTTTTTGGTTAGCCGGTACCCCCTCCCCCCTGATCTTTTGGAATCATGGGATTAGGGGGACACTACCACCAAGATCTTTGAGTTAGAAGGACTTATATGCAAAATATTCCGGACAAAGGAGTTAGCGGTTCTTCGCATTATCTATA
>Ga0116217_10005042_pt1 | contig 11676 bp, 18 predicted proteins | sample Sb_taG_6_FD_89697 | JGI IMG/M metagenome (GOLD analysis project Ga0116217, IMG submission 89697) | Peat soil microbial communities from Weissenstadt, Germany - Sb_50d_4_PS metaG | ecosystem: Environmental > Terrestrial > Soil > Wetlands > Peat | place: Germany: Weissenstadt | collected 2010-09-21 | reverse complement strand
TGGCGGCGACGCCGGACGGCAAGGGGTACTGGCTGGTGGCGTCCGACGGCGGCATCTTCAACTACGGCGACGCCTCGTTCCTCGGCTCCATGGGGGGCAAGCCCCTCAACTCTCCCGTCGTCGGTATGGCCGCCGACTCGCAGACGGGCGGGTACTGGGAGGTCGCCGCGGACGGCGGCATCTTCTCCTTCGACGCCCCGTTCTACGGCTCCACGGGCAACCTGCGCCTCAACGCCCCCATCGTCGGCATGGAGGCCTCCAAGAGCGGCTCGGGCTACCGGTTCGTGGCGACCGACGGCGGCATCTTCACCTACGACGACCCGTTCTTCGGGTCGATGGGCGGAAAGCCGCTGAACAAGCCGGTCGTGGACATGTCGGGGACCTGACCGCTCCCCCACGCTGACAGAGGCCCCGACCCACGACCGGCGGTCTCGGCGCCATCGGCCGGAACCCGAGTCCCGAGGCTGCCGCTGGTGGTCGAGCGTGAAATGGGCTGGCACACGGACCCCTTCGAGCGGCACCAGGCCCGATGGAGGAGCCCTCGCACACGCCCGCGAGAGTCCAGGAGGAGCAGGCCGCGAACGGGAGCGACCTCCTCCGGGCCGGCGACCTCAAGGGCGGCGGCCAATCGCTGAACGAGCGGATGGCCGAGGCGGGCCAGTTCGGCGCCGCGCGGGGCTCGCACACCCCGCTTTCGACCCCAGGCCAGGACGAGTAGGACCGACGGCCCGCCGCTTCGGCGTCGGTCCCGTCGCCCGGACCTATCCTGACCCTGTCCGGAGAGCTCGATATCGATCGGGGGGGCGCGTGAACGGGATCGGTGAGGGGGCAGAGCAGCTCGTCACGAGGCGACGGGAGGGGCACGTGCTGATCATCTCCCTGCAGCGCGCGGCGAAGCGAAACGCCATCGACCGGGCGATGGCCGACGCCCTCGATGCCGCACTGAGCGAGCTCGAGGACGACGAGGACCTGTGGGCGGGCGTGCTGACCGGCACCACCGACGTGTTCAGCGCCGGTAGCGATCTCACCGCGGGCGGGGATTACGTCACCGAGCGGGGGGGCGAGTACGGCATCATCCGCCGCCCGCGCCGAACGCCGCTGATTGCTGCGGTGGAGGGACCGGCCCTGGGCGGAGGCCTCGAGATCGTCCTGGCATGCGATCTGGTCGTGGCCTCGGGCACCGCCCGGTTCGGCCTGCCGGAGGTCAGCATCGGTGTGGTGCCCACCTGCGCCGGCCTGTTCCGAGCGCCGCGCGCACTCCCCCTCAACGTGGCCCGGCAGCTGATCCTGACCGGCCGCCCGATCGACGCGCGGCGGGCCTTCGAGGTCGGCTTCGTCAACGTGCTGGCCGAGCCCGGCGACGCGCTGGCCGACGCGTTGGACCTCGCCCGCGACATCTGCTCCAACGCGCCGGTATCCGTGCAGGCCTGCCTGCACGCCGTGAACAACGTCATCGCCACCGACGACGAACTTGGCTGGCAGGAGACGGGCGAGGCCCTCTCCGCGGCCACGGGCTCGGCCGACGCCCGCGAGGGCGTCGCAGCGTTCCTGGAGAAGCGGCCTCCGGTGTGGAGCGGTCGATGACGTCGCGGGCGTCGCCCTGACACGGCGGAACCGCCACGGCCCTCAGGCGGCGTCGTCAGCGGTGCAGCTGCGCTCTCCGACGGTGAGTTGGCGTGTGCGGATCTCGCCAGGCAGGACAGCGAGGCCCAGATCGTGGGCTCGCTCACGGGCCGGCACCTCACCGACTTCGAGTCGTACGTCGTGTCCGAGTTCGCCGCCCAGTATCTGTGCCCGAAGAAGATGACGCAGCAGAGCTCTGACATGCAGCAAGCATTGCTCGACGGACCTTGAGACGTCTCTGCCGGCTCCCGTCAATCCACGATGGACTGGGCCTTCACATAGATGACTACGTCTCTGTTCCTCTTCAGCTCCCCTTCGAGAGCCTTCCGCCTTCCTTGTCCGCCTCGCCCAGAGCGTTCTGACTCGCCTTCACGATCTTCTCCGCAAGCTGGGTCGATGTGCCGACCAGCTCCTCGGTCATCTTGAAGGCCGAATCGATGATCTGCTGGCGTGGGCCGTTGTCTGCTCTCACGTCGGGGAAGACGCCATTTACGATGTCAAGGAACCTCCGGACCGATTCAAGCGCCGTGTTCCCCGCATCATGAAACGACTCGAGGATGCGCTCCGCGCTGCCGGAGCCAGTCTCTTCGCTGGTCATAGGGTCCTCCATCTCATTCGCCAATGTGTGTGGCTACTCCGATTCTCTCCACAAGACAAGACGCGTAGTAGAGGCCTTCGGCAGTTCCTCATCGCACAGTGGTGCCCCCGATCGCCGGAGCTGGACGTGGCTGACGGGCACGGCTGGGGCGGCCCCGAGTCAATGGGGGCACCTTCGACTCCGTTACCATCGGAGTCTCTGAGATTGCCAGGCCGATTCGAGTGCCATTGGTAGAATGAGCCGGGGGTTCGGGGGGAGGGTAATGAAGTCCGAGGAGATCCGGGCCAGCGGCCAGCTGGCAACACGGACGCTGGCTGACACCGTCTCGCAGGTCGAGCAGGTGCATCGCGCTGTCGCAAGCAGGACGTTCACAATTACTGCTCCAGTCAGCCTCCCCGCCCGAGTTGTCCACGACGTCATCGCCACCGGCGTCTACACCTTGATCCGAGGGACAGGCCTGGCCGCCGGCTTGGTCGCCAGCGAACTTGTCGGCGCTGCCGCGGGTTCAGTCCTTCCGGCAGGATCGACTCCCCGGAGCAACCTGGCGTTGGCCGTGCTGAATGCGATCTGGGGAGATGAGCTCGCCACCCAGGGCAGCCCATTGGCGATCCCGATGGCTGTGAGATGTGCTCGAGCAGACGTCGAGCCTCGGCGCCACTCTCTCGAAGCCGCCTTCCCCGAGGCAACCTCGAAGGTGGCAATCTTCCTTCACGGCTTGGGCGAAACCGAGGAGTCGTGGAGGTTGCACGCGGATCGCCATGGCTTGGGTGCCGAGTCCACCTATGGTTCTCGGCTCGCTGAAGATCTTGGTTACACCCCCGTCTATCTTCGCTATAACACCGGCCTCCACATCTCCGAGAACGGTCATCACCTCACCTCCCTCCTTCACGATGTGGTGGCAGCCTGGCCCACTCCGGTGACCGAGTTGATCCTCGTAGGTCATTCGATGGGTGGTCTGGTTTCCCGCAGCGCGTGCCATTATGCGAATCAAGGGAACCATTCGTGGGTATCGATGCTGCGACACGCCTTCTACCTCGGCACTCCACATCTGGGGGCGAGCCTCGAGCAGTGGGTGAGCCGTCTCAGCGGTGTGTTCGCCAAGCTCGACGAGAGTCGGCCGCTGGCTTCGATCCTCGACAGGCGCAGCGCGGGAATCAAGGATCTAAGTGCCGGCTATCTGCTCGACGATGATTGGCGCAACGGTGGCCCCCGATCGAAACGCGAGCCCAACGACATCCCCCTCATCGATTGGGCCGATCACTACGCGGTCAGCGCCACAGTGACAACGAGCCGCGGCAACCCGTTCGGTCGATTGGTGGGCGACTTTCTCGTCCAGCCCGACAGCGCTTTCGGCCAATCCCGTGATGGCGGGCACATCCCCTTCCCCGTCGAGCACACGCGCCACTTCGGGGGGCTCCACCACTTCAATCTCCTCAACCATCCCTCTATCTATGAGGCACTGCGCGAGTGGCTCGATCCCACGCCCGGAGCAGGGACGCGGCAGCCAGGTACGGCAGACACGAGCGAAGTAGCGTGATAGGGCACGGAGAGTGATGGAGGTGTTCAATGCCAGGCTTCATCCAGATCATGGAGTTTGAGACGTCACACATCGACGAGCTGGAGGCGCTGATGACGACGTTCCAGAAGGAACGCGGTGACGCTCTTCTTGCCACCAAGGCCACGATCACGGAGGACCGAGCTCGACCCGGGCACTACCTGGTCATCGTCGAGTTCGACTCCTATGAGGAGGCGATGAAGAACTCCAATGATCCTGTCACGAGCGAGTACGCCGAGAAGATCACTGCCATGCTGGAGGGTCCGCAGATCTTCCATGATCTGGACGTGCGGTCCGTGATCCACACTCGTGGGTAGCTGGGCGACCACGGCTGTTCGGCCGTCGGGCTCATGGACGTGTTGGCCCCAACGGGTTGGGATTGCGCTTCGAGCTTCGGGGCTGACGGTTCGGGTGGGGCACTGTGGCCCCCGCTGGCGAGGTGCTCCCCTCTAACGGGTGACCTGCCGGCAGGCTCGACTGATGAGGCCGTCGTGGCCACCCAGAATGGCGGTTGCCAACGTCGGGACTACCAGGCCTGTCCGGTCTTGTGCCGTCGTCCGACTTGCCTGGCACATGAGATCACTCTGGAGTGTCAGCCCACCGCAGGGTTCCGACGTCCGGCGGCCGATGTCACGGATCCGAACTGGGGCACCCCCGCCACCGCCGGAGAACGACCACGGACCACCTCGAAGCCGAGGGATACATTTGACACCCATGCGACCGGAGCCGTCGACGCGCTTCTCACGAAGTCAAATGCCGGGTGAGTAGACAGGTGAGATTCAGAGGCGATGACGTCAGGCAATTGCTAGGAAAGACCTACTCGAGACTCACGAATCGCCTTCCACCGGACCTTGCCGGACGTATCGACCTTTTCAGACCGTCATTGAGGGATTCCTGGGGCGGTCCGTTGAACGGTCAATTGCGACGTCGTGAAATTCTGCGTGATCTCGCGCGTCGCATTCAATTCGACCAGGTGATTGAAACCGGCACATACCGGGGAACATCCACTGAGTTCCTCTCTGCCGTGTTTGGTGCACCGGTAACGAGCATCGAAGCCAACCCGCGGCTGTTCTCCTACAGCAGCCGACGATTAGCGGCTTGGCCGGACATAACCGTCGAATTCGGTGACTCCCGGGTTATTTTGCGAAGGGTCGCAGACGGTGCGTCTGGCAAGAGCGAATCAGTCTTTGCCTACCTTGATGCCCACTGGGAGGAGGATCTGCCACTCTCCGAGGAACTCGAAATCATCGCCTCCGGTTGGAGTCATGCCGTTGCAATGATTGATGATTTTCAGGTTCCAGGCGACGACGGTTATGCGTTCGATGACTATGGTCCCGGAAAGGCTCTTACCGCGGACTACCTACCCATCGCCTCTCTCAGCGGCTGGTCGATCCTCTACCCGTTGGCCACTTCACAAGAGGAGACGGGTGCCAGACGTGGTTGCTGTGTTCTCGCCTCTTCTGAAATGAGTCGAGTTGTACAGGTCCCCAGTTTGAGATTCGGCAGCACGCTCTAACAGGCTGTCTGGGTTCACAAGGCTCCGAGCGGGTCGAGTGCCGCTGCCACATGGACGTCGAGGTGGGTGGATGACACCATCCCGGAATTGCGATGGGCGTGGTGACTGTCTCCTATGGGGGGAGTGACCTTACAGAGGCTGAGCCTCATTCATATGGAGGCACCAACCGGTGACCTGCCGATGGCCGCTCCTGAGCCGCAGACACGCCTGTGCCCCCGAGGTCTCTGGCGGGGGCACAGGCGTGCAGCTGCTTGCGGTTCTGCCTATGTGTTGCTGCCAGCGATTCCAACCACGGGCTTGTTGAGTGTGATGGACCCGGTGGAGCCCCAGAAGAAGGCGTCCCCGTAGTTGAAGATACCGCCGTCGCTGGCTGTCTCCCAATACCCCTGACCATCAGGCGTCGAAGCCATCCCGACGACGGGCTTGTTCAGGGGCATCGAGGCGGGCGATCCGAAGAACGGCGCGTGGTACGCAAACAGGCCGCCGTCGGACGCCACCTCCCAGTAGCCGCCCGTGGCCTGGTCGCCCGCGATACCGACGACCGGCTTGTTCAGCGGCTTGCCGCCCATTGAGCCCAGGAAGGCCGCGTCGCCGAAGTTGAAGATCCCACCATCGGTCGCGACCTCCCAGTAACCGAGGCCGTCGGGTGTGGTGGCAATGCCGACCACTGGTTTGTTGAGCGGTTTGCCGCCCATTGAGCCGTACAACTTGGCGTCACCAAAGTTGAAGATGCCGCCGTCGGCCGCCACCTCCCAGTAGCCGAGCCCGTCCGGCGTGGCCACCATGCCGACAACGGGCGCGTTGAGCGGTTTCCCTCCCATCGAGCCGAAGAACGGCGCGTTGAAGGCAAACAGGCCGCCGTCGGATGCCACCTCCCAGTAGCCACCGGTGCGTGGGTCGGCGGCGATGCCCACGATGGGCTGGTTGATCGGCTTGCCGCCCATCGAGCCGAAGAACGGGGCGTCATAGGCGAAGATGCCACCATCGGATGCGGCCACCCAATAGCCGAACTGGACGCTCACCTGATTGGAGGCCAGCGAGTCCTCCAGGGAGAAGTACGTCGATTGTCCGGGATTCAGGCCTCCGGCGAAGTTGACAACACCGGATGTCGTGTCGGCGCTGATATTGGAGTAGGAGGTGGTGGGACCCTGGTAGTCACTGCCATTGGGGTCCGGTCCCGAGGCGTTGGCACTGCCGGCCAATTGTGCGGCGCTGCAGTAGCCATCGCCCGTGTAGCCCGCCGGGGGTTCACCTGGACCGCCAACTTCGCCGCCACCGCCCCCACCAACTGCAGCAGTGTTGGAACCGCCGGTCGCGTAGGTGCAGATGCCGTCACCCTCGAAGCCGAATATCGGGGTCGAGGTCGACGCGCCGGAGAGCTGGATGCCAAAGAGCGGCTTGCTTGACGTGTTCACGATCCCGACGAGTGTGTCGTCGATGTTGTCATATGGCATTTGCTGGCCAGCGTTCGGCGCAACTCCGGATGCCTGGTTGTTGTTGTCTTGGAGCACCTGCTCACCGTTGTTGCTGACCACGATGAGCAGGCCGCAGCTCGCGTCGTAGCCGATCTGGGGGCACTCGTTGAAGGGTGCCGTGGTAGAGGTCCCCGGGAAGCCCGGAGCGTCGTGAGCAGTGAAGGGCGCCCCCGTGGTGTGGGGCACGACCTTCGGGTCAGCGGAGGCCGCCCCCGCCCGGGTTGGTACGAGGGCGACGACGGCGACGACACCCAAAAGCAGGATCGCCGCACTGACAATCCGTAGAGGCTGTCGAAGCTCGTCAGGACCCAGGAACGAGGCACGTCGAATGTGCATAGCGGTCTCCCTTCGTTCTGCGCTTGGTATTGGAGCAGTCCGACCGCACAGTGTCAACTGACATTGCGGTCCAGGCTGGATATCGGGTCAGAACCCCGCCTCAGACCCGGGTCACGGTCAACCTCAGTTCTCTCCTCGGGGTCCATTTCCGAGGTTCGGTCGGTAACGCCAACAGGTCGACGAAGCTGTTACCGACAACCGGCCGGCGCAGGCCCTGCGGTTGATCCGTCGCGTTTAGAGGTCCCTGGCGGGATTACTCGCAAAGTGCCTGCCGCCGGTCAGCCGGTTGGCATTCGTCCGAAGAGTCTCCCGCCAGGGCTTCGTCACGGAGTGGCTCAAAAGAGGACCGAGCACCAACCGTCCGAAAGGAGTGCCCCCGTGGTTTCCATCCAGACGAGGAGGGTAGTCATAAGGTGGTGATCGACATCGACCCTCACAAGGCATCGCACACCGCGGTGGCCATCGACGAGGGCAATGACGAGCTTTCGAGCGTCAAGGTCCGAGCGACGCGTCGCCAGGTCGAACAGCTCCTCACCTGGGCTGAGCCCTTCGAGAAGCCGCCCTGGGCCATCGAGTACGTGGGTGGCCTCGGTCATCTGCTGGCCCAGCAACTCGTGGCCCAGGGCGAAGAGGTCCTCGACGTCCCGGCGACCTTGGCCTCTCGGATCCGGGGTTGCGCGGGCCGACCTGCTGCCGCGGGATACCTCCGCTTGGCGGAATTCCTATTATGATTATCGGAATAGTAGTCTTTAGCTTCGAACGCACCTTGGTGCTCTCCCGCAGGTGGTTCATTCGGGCGAAGCGGAGATCAGGGCCACACGGCCGGGACAAAGGGAAGACCGTGAGAATTGCAAGGGGGCAGTCAAACGCCATTCGGCGGGAGCGCCGCGCGTGCCACCGTTGCGGCTGGACGGCCGACGTCGAGATGGTGGGCCGCCGCGGGAACAGAAGCCTCGGGATCAGCACGGCATTCCGCTGGCTGTGTGACGACTGCTGCGATGATCTCGGTGTCCATCGCGCGAAGGTCAGCAATACGGACGTCACGCCTAACGAGCGGAAAGTCGAGGTCGACCACCGCGTCGTGGCCTAATCCCTCTGGGGGCTCATCCGCTCGCCCCGGTGTCGCTTTGAACGCAGCTCCCCGGCCATGCACGAACGCGCTGCCCGGTCCCGTGCGAAACGCCCAGTGTCAAGTTGTCCACATGCCCCGTTGTGCCTGATTCGTTAGGGGCGACCCTCAACTCCCCCCGCCCCGCCGGCCCCGCCCCGTGGGCCGGCCGCCCTCGGCCCCGCCCCGCCGCGTTGCCGCCCCGCGGGGGATCCGTCCCGCCGTGCGCGCCGCCCCTTGCCTTCTAGGACGAAAACCGTTGTCCGTGGGCTCTGCGGGACTCGAAGCCACGACCTCAGCCGTGTGAATCCGTCCTGGGTGGTTACCGTCACCTGGGGATACCGGGGAAAACCCAGTTCAGAGGCATTTGAGCTTTCCGCTACTACGCGCTGATATGCCTCGTCAACAAGCTCCCCTCCCAGGATCCCCAGGGTGCCGTCCCCGGACTCGCCCTCATCGTGCCCCTGATCGGGGGCTACCTGGGCGCCCCGTTCGCCATGATGCGAACCAAGACGGCAGCACGTCACCATCGGGTTCTCGCTCTCTTGGGCTACGCCATCGTCGTGGGTCTAGTGATCGACCTGATCATCGGACCGATTTCTCGGTGCGTATCCCAACGTCGGGAACAACTTCTGGCTGCTGTGGCCCGAGTTCGCGTTCATCGCCTTTGCTGTTGCGGTGCTCGCCGCGACGCTCCAGAGCGTCGTCGGCCCCATGGGAACCCTCCTCGTCGTCTTCATCGGGAACCCGATGACCGGTGGCGTCAACGGAGTCGCCTACCTTCCCCAGTTCTGGCAGACCATCGGTGTGTACCCGCCGCCCCGCAATGGGCTCGAGCTGATCCGCAACACCTTGTGTACTTCGACAGCAACGACATCACTGTGCCGCTCATCGTCCTCGGCATCTACGCCGTGGTCGGATCTGCGTTTGTGACCATCTTCTCGTGGCGCCCTACTTGGTTAGGGAAGAGGGAACCCGATGGCACGGGATCGCCCGAAGTCATCGACGCCGACGAGCAGATCGGGGTCGCTGCGATACCACCGGGCTGACTATCCCCGATGTGCCGAATCGTCCCACCCTCCCCCGCAATATACGGGGGCACCACCCCATCGCGCGGTAGGGGCCGTCATCGTCGGCTCAATTGCAGTTCCATCTATCCTTCTGCAAGCAGATTGCGAAGTGACGGAGAATCCAGGATGCCGAATCCGAAATATGCCGCCTACCAGGCCGCCGACCCTTACTTCAATCTGGTTCGAGGGGCGCTAAGCGACCGCGTTGATGGGGATCATTTCTTCGACGTCGTCTCTGAGGACGTCGTCTATGAGGTCCTCTACGAGTTTCCGGGTTGGCCTCGCATCATCCAGGGGCGGGCTGACCTGATGGCTCAGTTCAAGGGTTATGGCGACAACATCGAGCTTAAGTCCGCCGATAATTTGATCACCCGCACGACGGAGGACGGTCGTGTCTTCGTCATTGAATATGAAGTCCATGGGACCATTCTCGCGACAGGCGTCAAGTACGACAATCGATTCTGTTCAATCATCGAGATTGAAAGCCGGAAGATCGCGCATTGGAGAGACTACATGGACTCTCTCGCAGCCTGGAATGCATTGACGGCACAGACTCGATAGCAGAGAGACTCGACCGACGACTCGAATCTGGGCTGTCGCCCAAGTCTCACCAAGCAGCGACCAAGATCGATCGTTCCCGAAAGTGCAGGGTCGTGTCACCTTCCCGGCGAACTCGGGCAGTCTGTCGGCGACCGAGGCAAGTATCTTCGGCGGGGTGCTGAAGCAGATTGCACACGAGTCGCTGAGAGAGAGACCGTCTCGTTTCGACCGACGGGGAACTCGATGGTTCCGCTGATCCACAGCCGAGACGAGGTGGTCGTCTCTCCGGTGGACCCTGCTCGGGTCGAGGTTGGCGACATCGTTCTGACGAAGGTCGCCGGAAACACTTATGTCCATCTGGTCAAGGCCATTGACCCGACCAACGACGAGTTCAAATCGGCAACAATCGAGGCGGCATCAATGGATGGACCGGATTCGACCGGGTGTACGGAATCGCCGTCTCGGTGGCTGGAACAGAGCGGCCGGGAGCGAGGGCAAAGGTCGTCGAGCGGGACACGTAGGACCCGATAGCCCCGCATTGTCCAGGTAACTGGGACACCCTCGACCGCACGCTGCCTGTACTAGGAGGGCGCGCCGCCTCTGCCTATGGCAGCATGTCGAGGTCCGGGCTTCCGAGCCCCGAGCGAAAGATTCTTATGACAGTTCTAAAGCAGCATCACGCGCCCGGCATGCCCGCCGAGGTGTACGACCAAGTCGCCGCTGGAGCCATGCCATCTCAGAGTAAAGCTGAAGGCTTTGTTGCCCACTACGCCATAGTGGAAGACGGTGGTATCACGGCAATTGAGATCTGGGACTCAATCGATCAGCACGACGCCTGGTTTAATGAGGTCGTCAAGCCGCACCTTCCTCCCGACACGCCTGAGCCTAAGTTCGCCGAGTTGCACAACAGCAACGCCAAATAGCAGAGCGGTTCGCAATCCCAGCGACTTGGGAGTGATCCGAGCCGCCGGATGTCGGCTGTCCGGGTCGCCGTTTGCATCCCAGCCCGCGTCCCACATGGTCGAACTGCCCCACCGTCCCGGCCTACCGGGGCACCCCAAGAGAAACGGGTGCCAGCCTTCGGACCGCATAATGGAGTGGTGACCGACCTACGGCTAGCTCTCTGTCAACTCGCCTCCAGTGGCGATCCACAGGCCAACCTCGACAAGGGATTGGCCGTATGTTCGAGGGCCGCCGAAAAGGGGGCGGACATCGCAATCCTGCCAGAGATGTGGCACATCGGTTACGCCCCTTGCCCTGATGACGAGGCTGGACGGGCGAGGTGGCAGGAGATGGCGATCGCCCGTCACGATCCATGGGTGAGCGCCTTCAGAAAGGCTGCGTCCGATCTGAACTTGGCGATTTTGACGACATTTTTGGAGCGGTGGCCTGGTTCCCCTCGGAACACTGCCCTGCTCATCGACCGGCATGGTCAAGATGTTCTTTGCTACGCCAAGGTTCATACGTGTGACTGGGGAATGGAGAAAGCACTCACACCTGGAGAATCCTTTGAGGTCGCTCGGCTCGACATGGAGGGCGGGTTCGTCGACCTCGGCGTCATGATCTGTGCCGACCGAGAGTTCCCTGAGTCAGCGCGTGAACTGATGCTTGGCGGCGCTGAAGTCATTCTGGTACCAAACGCTTGTCCCATGGCTGGCGAGCGGAGCTATCAGCTTCGGTCCCGAGCCTTCGAAAATATGACCGCGATCGCAACGGTGAACTATTCGGCTCCCGATCAAGATGGCCATTCCAGCGTCTTTGACGGAATGGTCTTCGAAAAGAATGGTCAACCGAATGGTCAACCTCGTGACCAGCTCATTTTCGAGGCAGGCGATGGCGAGGACGTCTACCTTGC
>Ga0116217_10005041_pt1 | contig 11676 bp, 7 predicted proteins | sample Sb_taG_6_FD_89697 | JGI IMG/M metagenome (GOLD analysis project Ga0116217, IMG submission 89697) | Peat soil microbial communities from Weissenstadt, Germany - Sb_50d_4_PS metaG | ecosystem: Environmental > Terrestrial > Soil > Wetlands > Peat | place: Germany: Weissenstadt | collected 2010-09-21 | reverse complement strand
GGCCGTGAAGCCGGCACCGTCGGATGTTTCCGAACCGCCGCCAGCCAGGCGGCGCCTGACCTTCAAGGACAAGCATGCGCTCGAGACGTTGCCGAAGACCATTGCTGTGCTGCAGGACGATATGCGGAAGCTGCAAACGAAGCTCGACGATCCGACATTCTACGCCCGGGACCGCGCCGCGTTCGAGAAAGTCTCCGCCGCGCTTGGTGAACTGCAGCAGCGAATCGCCACGGCCGAAGAGCAATGGCTGGAGCTCGAGATCTTGCGCGAGGAACTGGCCGGCGGCTGAAGAAGTGCGCTACACGGCAGACTTGTTTACACGGCAGGCTTGCGCTTGTGAATGTCCTTCACGTCGCTGAAGGAAATGCCCTTGTTGTGGTCGCCGGTATATTCGAGATTGAAGGCATTGCGCGCCAGGAAGACTAGATCGCCATCAAAATCCTCGGCAATCGATGAGTGGTATTCGCTCACGAATCGATCGAGGATTTTAGGATCGTCCGCCGCGATCCAGCGCGCGAACTGGAATTCGGGCGTGTCCCAGCCGATCTCGATGCCATATTCGGCGTCGAGCCGGGCCTTGAGCACTTCGAGCTGAAGCGGGCCGACGACGCCGACCAAAGTGGGGGAGCCGTCGGCCGGGCGGAACACCTGCGCCACGCCTTCTTCGGCGAGCTGCTGCAACGCCTGCTTGAGTTTCTTGGCGCGCATCGCGTCGGGCAGGCGGACGCGCCGCAAGATTTCTGGCGCGAAATTCGGCACCCCGGCAAAATTGATCTTTTCGCCATCAGTCAGCGTGTCGCCGATGCGGAGCGTGCCGTGATTGGGAATGCCGACGACATCGCCGGCATAGGCTTCGTCGGCCAGCGCGCGGTCTTGAGCGAAGAAAAATTGCGGCGCATGCAAGCCGATAGTTTTGCCGGTGCGTACCTGCGTCACCTTCATGCCGCGCGTCAGCTTGCCGGAGCAAAGCCGGACGAACGCAATGCGATCGCGATGGTTCGGATCCATGTTGGCCTGGATCTTGAACACGAACGCAGACAGCGTCGGTTCGGTGGCCAGAACGGTGCGTGTGTCAGCGCTTTGCGCCCGCGGCGGCAGCGCCAGCGCGGCGAGGACGTTGAGCAGATCGCCGACGCCGAAATTCTTCAGCGCGCTGCCGAACAGTATTGGTGTCATATGGCCTTCGGTGAACGCTTGCCGGTCGAACGGCTTGCAGCCGTGGCGCACCAGGTCGAACTCTTCGCTGAACGCAGCGGCATCGAGGCTTGGATGCGCGGCCGCGAGCTCGGCGATCGTCATCTCGCGCAGGCTGCCGGCCGCGCCGGCATCGCCGTCGAGAAGCCGCACGCCGCCGGTCTTGACGTCGATCGTGCCGATGAAATCGCGGCCGCGGCCGATCGGCCAAGTGATGGGCGCGGCGTCGAGCGCCAGCGTCTTTTCGATCTCGTCGATCAGGTCGAACGGGTCACGGCTCTCCCGATCCATCTTGTTGATGAAGGTGATGATCGGGATGTCGCGCAGCCGGCACACCTCGAACAGCTTGCGGGTGCGCGGCTCAATTCCGCGGGCGGCGTCGATCACCATGACCGCCGAATCGACGGCGGTGAGCGTGCGGTAGGTGTCTTCCGAAAAGTCCTCGTGACCCGGTGTATCGAGCAAATTGAAGACGCAGCCCTCATATTCAAAGGTCATCACCGAAGTGACGACGGAAATGCCGCGTTCGCGTTCGATCGCCATCCAGTCCGAGCGGGTCGATCGGCGGTCGCGTTTGGCCTTGACCTGGCCCGCAAGCTGAATGGCGCCGCCGAAAAGCAGCAGCTTTTCCGTCAGCGTGGTCTTGCCGGCGTCCGGATGCGAGATGATGGCGAAAGTGCGCCGCCGCTCGACTTCGGCCTCCAATGGCGACCGAGCAGGCGCGACCTCTGAGGGGCGGATGGCTTGATTCATTGCCGCCTGGATGTGGCAGTTCCGGCCATTGTCATCAAGGCCTTATCATCAAGGCCTTAGCGGCATCGGCCGGACGCGCATGGGTAATTTCGCGGCCGGCTAGCCCGCGATCGCCAGGACAAGCTTGCCGGCGGCTTGGCGTGACTCGAGGTAACGATGCATGGCCGCCGCGTCCTTCATGGCAAACACGCCGGCGATCGGTACCTTGAGCCAGCCATCGAGCACGCCTTGCGGGATATAGGTCAGGCTGTCCTTCCAGGCTTGCGACTGCGGATCGACATGACCGATGTGAAGACGGGTGAAGGTTTGCGAGCGCGGCAAGATCCGCTCGCGGATATTCTTGAACGGCGACCCCTCCGCCTCACCGATGCTGATGATGTGCCCAAGCTTGCGCACCACGTTGAAGGTGCGATCGAGCATGGTCGCGCCAAGCGAGTCGACCGCGAGATCGACGCCGCGGCCGCCGGTATAGTCAAGCACGGCCTGTTCGAAATCCTCGTTGCGGGTGACGACGACCCGCTCGGCGCCGTATTCCAGCGCACGCTTTTCCTTGCCCGGCGTGCCCACCGTGCCGATGACGCGGGCGCCGGCTTTCACCGCAAGCTGCGTGGTAAACAGCCCGACCCCGCCGCCAATGGCGTTGATCAAAACCGTCTCGCCGAGCTCGATCCCGTAAATGGTGTGCAGCATGTGATAGCCGGTCAGCGGCTGCACGGTCAGCGCCGCGCCGACATCGAAAGGAATCCCGTCGGGCAGCGGCATCAGCATATTGGCGGGCACTACCGCCTGCTCCGCATAGGCGCCGCCTTGTTCGAGAAAAGCGGCGACCCGCTCGCCGATTTTCACGCCGGTTACGCCGGGCCCGAGTTTTGCGACCGTGCCGGAAATCTCAAGCCCAAGCACCTGCGGATAGGTGCGCGCGTGCGGGTAGATGCCGGTGCGGATCTGCGTATCCGCCCAATTGCAGCCGGCAAATGCCACATCGACCAGCACCTCGCCGCGGCCGGGATCGGGCTCCGGCACATCGGCCATGACGAGTTGCTCGGGAGCCCCCGGCGCGTGAATGACGACGGCTTTCACGGTTGCCTTCTCAATCGCGTCCGCAGAAGATGCGGCGCCCCAGCCGGCGAGGAGCACGCACTCTAACAAGCCAAAGCGAGACGCGGCAACATGCAAGCCGGAGCATCATGAAGACGATTGGTGTCGACGTCGGCGGCACATTCACCGACATCGTGTATTGCGACCTGGGCGCCAATCAAGTCGCCATTCACAAGGTTTCGACCACGCCTGACGATCCGTCGCGCGGCATCATTCAGGGCATAGCCGAAATCTGCCGCGATAATGGCATCGCGCCGGCCGATATCGATTACGTGCTGCATGGCACCACCACCGCGACCAACGCGGTGTTGGAGCACAAGGGGGCACGTGCCGGCATGCTGACCAACGAGGGCTTCCGCGACATCATCCATATCGCCCGCCATCAGCGCGTCGAGCATTATTCGATCATGCAGGAACTGCCTTGGCAGAACCGGCCTCTGGTCAAGCGCCGTCACCGCAAGGTGGTGAAGGGAAGGCTCACGCCGCCGCACGGTGACGAACTCGATGCGCTTGATGAAAGCGGGGTGGTGGCCGCGGCCCGCGCGCTGAAAGCGGAAGGCGTCGAAGCGGTCGCCGTCTGTTTTCTTTTCTCCTATCTCAACCCGGCCCATGAGCAGCGCGCGAAAGAAATTTTGGAGCGCGAACTGCCCGGCGTGTTTGTCGCGACCTCCTCGTCGATATCGCCGCAATTTCGCGAATTCGAGAGGTTCACGACCGCCTGCCTCTGCGCCTTCATCGGGCCGAAGATGCGCAGTTATGTCGGCCGTTTGGAAAACACGCTGCGCGACGCCGGGCTCCGTTCCGAATTGCGCGTCATGGCTTCCAATGGCGGTGTGGCCACGCCGGCCATGGTCAGCGAGAAGCCGGTGATGACGTTGCTTTCGGGGCTCGCCGCCGGCGTTCTCGGCGGCGCCTGGATCGGCGGTTTGAGCGGTCGCAGCAAGCTCGTGACGTTCGACATCGGCGGCACCAGTGCCGACATCGGCATCGTGGTCGAGGGTCGCTTTGCCGAGACCGATGCCCGCAGCACCTCGATTGCCGGCTTTCCGCTGCTGTTGCCGATGATCGAAATTCACACCATCGGTGCCGGCGGCGGCTCGATTGCCTATGTCGATCAAGGCGGCGCTTTTCGCGTCGGTCCGCGCAGCGCCGGCGCGGTGCCAGGGCCGGCCGCTTACGGCCGCGGCGGAAAAGAACCGACCGTTACCGACGCCAACGTGGTGCTTGGCCGGCTCGACAAGAACGATTTCCTCGGCGGCAGCATGAAGCTTGATGAAGAAGCCGCGCACCGGGTCATCGAGGAACTGGCCTATTCGCTCGGCATGAACAAGCTCGAAGCGGCCGAAGGCGTGCTCACCGTCATCAACAGCAACATGGCCAATGCCATCCGCTCGCGCACCGTGCAAAAGGGCATCGATCCGCGCGAATTCGCGCTTGTCGCTTTCGGCGGCGCCGGGCCGCTGCACGGCGTCGAAGTTGCCGCCATGCTCGGCTTTCCGGAGGTGATCGTACCGCCTTATCCGGGCATCACGTCAGCCATGGGCCTTCTGACCACGGATCTCAAATACGACACGATCCGCACCCAGTTCCAGGTCAGCGGCACTATCGATCTCGCTCGGCTCAACGCTGATATCGCCGTTATGGAGTCGCAACTGCAGCGGCAATTTGCGGCCGATCACCTCGAATCGTCAGGCATATCGTTTATCCGCGACGGCGATCTGCGCTATGTCGGCCAAGGCTACGAGCTTAAAATCCCGTTTCCGCCCGGCATTGTCGGCAAGGAGGAAATTTCGGAGGTCTGGGCGCGCTTCCACAAGGCGCACGAGCGCGAATACGGCCATGCCTTCTCCGACAGCCCGATCGAAATCGTCAATCTGCGGGTCGTCGGCGTCGGCCAGATGCCGAAGATCGCCAAGCTCACGGCGCCGGAAGGTTCGACGCTGGCGAAGGCGCACGTCAAAACCGGCCAATGCGTATTCCGGATCGACGGCGAATTGCGTCCGTTCGAAACAAGCTTCTATCGCCGGCATCTGCTGCCGGTGGGCGAAGCCTTCAAGGGGCCGGCCATCGTTCTGCAAAAGGACAGTACGACAGTCATTCCGCCGGGCTGCAGCGCGATCAACGATCCAGCCGGCAATCTCATTCTTACAATCGCGGGGGCATGACGGATGGACGATGCTAACCGCTCCAACCGGCGGAACCAGCAGAACACGCGCATCGATCCGATCACCGGCGCGGTCATCCAGGGAGCACTGGAGAACATCGCGATCGAAATGGGCCACAAGCTCATGCGCATGAGCTATTCGAGCATTATTCGCGAGTCGGAGGATTTCGGCGCAGCGCTGACCGATGCCGAAGGCCGGCAATTGTGCGAGTGCAAGATGAGCACGCCGCTGCAATCAGGTCCGATCCCCGGCTATGTGCGCGGCATTCGCAAGCGCTTCGAAGCACGCGGCGACGTATTCCGTCCCGGCGACGTCATCATGCACAACGATCCGTATGGCGGCGCGTCGCACGGCCCCGATGTGGCGTTCTGCGTGCCGGTATTCGACGACGGCGAATTGATCGGCTTCTCGGTGACGACGGCGCATCACCTCGATATCGGCGCCCATACACCGGGAAGCTGCGGCATCGTCGACGCGGTCGACACCTACGCGGAGGGCCTGCAATTCAAGGCGATCAAGGTGGTCGAGGAAGGCCGGCGCAACGAGGCAGTCTGGCAAATCGTGCGTGACAATATCCGCATTCCCGATCTGGTGGTCGGCGACATGAATGCGCAGATCGCCGCCGCCCAGATCGGAGCGCAGCGCTATCTCGATCTGGTGCGTCATTACGGTCGTGACACCGTCAGCGGGGCGTACGAAGACCTGATGGATTATTCCGAGCGCATGATGCGCCGCGCGATCCGCGACATTCCGGATGGCGTTTATTCGGCCGAGACCTTCATCGACGGCTATCTGGACGATCCGGACCCGACGCGGCGGGATCTCAAATTCGTCGTCACGATCACCGTCGGCGGTGACGAATTGACCGTCGATCTGACCGGCACCTCGCCGCAGGTCTCCGATCGCCCCATCAATCTGCCGTTTGAAGGTACGGTCGATTGCGCGGTGTGGCTGACGCTGCGCTCGATCCTGCTGGACAGTGCGGTTTACGGCAACATCCCGCAAAACAGCGGGCTTACGCGCCCGATCACGATCGTGGCGCCAAAAGGCACGCTCGCCAATCCGATCTTTCCAGCGCCGGTCATCGCCCGCTTCTGTCCCGGCAATCAACTCGCCGATACGGTCATGAAGGCTCTGGCTCATGCCGTGCCCCACCAGGTCAGCGCCGGCATCGGTAATCTGCGTGTCATTGCATTCAGCGGTGCCGTCCAAGATCAGCCTTGGGTCCACATGGAGATTTTCGAAGGCAGCTATGGCGGACGTTATGGTCGCGATGGCATGGACGCCGTGGATACGCTCTATGCCAACACGCGCAACAATCCGATCGAGGATATCGAATCGCATCTGCCGCTGCGGGTCGACCGCTACGAGCTACGCGAGAACGTGGTGGCGGCGGGCGAGTGGCGCGGCGGTGTCGGTTCGGTGCGAGCCTTTACCTATCTTTCCGACGGCGGATTTTCGGTCGAGGGCGACGGCCAGAAATATCGGCCCTGGGGATTCGACGGCGGCAGCGAGGGGTATCCCGGCGAACTCATTATTCAGACCAAGAATGGGACCCGCACGGCGCTGCCGTCCAAAGTGCCGTACCAGAAGGCGACGCATGGCGATTGCCTCATCGCCTATGGTCCAAGCGGCGGCGGCTACGGCGATCCATTCCACCGCGATCCTGCCGCGGTGCTCGACAACGTGCTTGACGGGTTATTCTCGCCGGAGATCGCGCGCGAACATTATGGCGTCGTCGTTACGGACGGCGCGGTGGACGCGGCAGCAACGGAGAGCCTGAGGAAAGGACGCCGAGTTAGCTAAAGACGAACCGCCGTCCGGCGCACTCCCATTCTCATCAGGCCGCCATCACCCGAACGGCTTGATGCTCTCGGCGACCGAATCCGCGATGTGCTCCTTAGACACGACGCCGACGACGTCGGAGGGCCGTCCACGGCTGCCGTTTTTGACAACCACAGCCATGACGGCGTCGTGGCGCGTCATGCGCTGAACGACATCGAACATGATATCGCTCTCGCGCGCGATGGTGAAATTTCGCTGTGCCACGTCGCCGAGACGAACGCTGCTATAGGCTTGCTCGACGCCCCGCCGCAGGCTGGTGTTGACCCGCACCACGCCGGCGATGTGATTGTCGCGCGTCACCACCACATGCCGCAATCCCTGCTCCTCGCTGTGCTGGCGAAGGAATGCATCGAAGTGGGCGTCCGCGGCGAGGATCGTCACGTCCTTTTGCATGACGTCGCGGGCGCGGCGTACCAGAAACATGTTGGCGTACAACGCTTTCGGCACGAAATGGCCGCGGCCCACCAGCTTGATCGTGTAGATGTTTTCGGGCGACAGCAGCCGCCGAACCCCGATGGCAAGCGCAACGGCGACGATGCTCGGCATCACCAGATCGTAGTCGCGGGTCATTTCGAAAATCATGGTGACTGCAGTCATCGCGGCGCCGGTGCCACCGCCGACCATGGCGGCCATGCCGATGACGGCGCAGGTCGTGGCGCCGAAATTTTCGATCGGATGGATGGCGTGGACCAAGACGCCGAAGGCTGCGCCGATGGTCGCCCCCATGAACAGGGAGGGCGAAAAGATGCCGCCGGACGAGCCGGCGCCGAGGCTGATGGAAGTAGCGGCGAGTTTTGCCGCAAACAAAATGATCAGCAGCGCCGGCAGGCCTAGGCCGCCGGTGAGGATCGCCTGAATGGTCGAATAGCCGACGCCTTCCACGAAATAGTGGCCGGCGCCGATCAGAAGCGCATAGATCAGCACGCCGATGATCAGCATGCCGACAAAGTTGCGCAGATACGGATTCCGGATGCGGTCGAAAATATCCTCGGCGAGGCTCAAGCCGCGGATGAAAGCGGCGGCGGCGATGCCGATCAGCGCGCCGAGCAGGGCATAGAGCAGAAGCTCATCCAGCGAAGCCGGCGCCTGCGACGCCAATAGCGTGTTCGGAATGGCGAAGGCCGGATGAATGCCGAAAAAAATCCGGCCGATGAAGGTCGCGGCACCGGTGGCGAGGGCGACCGGCAGAAACGTGCGCGCGCTCAATTCCGGCATCATCAGCTCGATGGCGAACATGACGCCGCCGATCGGCGTATTGAAGGTCGCGGCGATGCCGGCGCCGGCGCCCGCGGCGACGAGCGTGATGCGCTGCCATGGCGCCATATGCACGATCTGCCCGAGCGTCGAGCCGATGGCGGAGCCGATCTGGATGATCGGGCCTTCGCGGCCGACCGCGGCACCAGTGCCGATCGACAAGGCCGAGGCCAACGATTTGATGACGGCGACCACCGGCCGGATCAGGCCTTCTTTGTAGTAGATCGCGTCCATCACTTCGGGCACGCCGTGCCCGCGCGCTTCCGGCGCGAATTTCGTGATCAGGAAGGTGACGATCTGTCCGCCAATAACGGGAACAAGGACGATCAGCGCGCCGAAGGGGCTAGGCGGCGTGAACACGTTCGCGTCGTAGTCGATTGAAAAGGAGCCGAGGAAAGCGACGTTATGGATGAGCCCGATGAGGGCGCGGAAAAGAACGGCCCCAAAGCCCGTGATCACACCCACGACAATCGCCAAGAGCGAGAGCCGAAGCAGGCCAAGCCGAAAGGGCCGCCGGAGTTTCATTCCCTCTCAACGCCGCGCTCGGCCCCTTTTTACACTTAGAGCTGCCGGATCGAGCCGAAGTCCCAGGTGCTGCCGCTCGGATTTTCGCCGACCCGGATTGTCGTATCGCTGACGAAAGTGTAGGGCGGGACCGGCAGATTGTAGGGGGCGGGAACGCCGCTGAAGACGCGTCCGGCCGGGTCGTATTTCGAGCCGTGGCAGGGGCAGAAATAGCCGCCTGGCCAGTCGGAGACCGGCGTGGTTGCACTCGGCTGGGGATAGAACATCGGGATGCAGCCCAGATGGGTGCAAATTCCGACCAGGACACCGAATTCCGGTTTGATCGAGCGCGTGGCGTTGGTGGCGTAGGGCGGCTGCTGGATCTGCTGGGAATTGGGATCGGACAGCTGCGACAGTAGTTTCGGATCTTGCAGAGTTTTAAGGGTCTCCGGGGTCCGATGGAAGACGAAGATTGGGCGTTCGCGCCAGCGGACCACCACCTGCTGGCCGGGCGCGATCTTGCTGATATCGAGATCGACGGGACCTCCGGCGGCAAGCGTCGAGGCGTCCGGGTTCATCTGCGCGATAAGCGGCACCAGAACGGCTGCGGCGCCTACCGCGGCAACGGTGCCGGTCGCGATATAGAGGAAATCGCGGCGCGTGCCCTCAGGCGAGTGGGTGCCGGTGGGTATCGTCGCCTCGTTGCTCGCCATGATCGCGTCTCTCCAAAGTCTGCGGTTCCCCGCGCTTATATTTGCGCTGCACCATGTCAGTCAATCAAGGACGTTTCAGCGCCGCTTTTGCCCGGGCCAGGGTGGCTTCCGGTGTCCCGGAGGCATCGATCGGAAGCCAGTCGAGCGGGCCGAGATCATAGCGTTCTTGCGCCTGCGCCACCGCCACATCGGCATCGGAGGCGTCGTGCAGGCGCCTGCCAACGCGGCTCAGCCGGGTCGCTATGTCCGCAGTGAGGAACAGCCCCCGCAGCGGCAATTGGGCCAATTTGGCCGCCTGGGCGATGGCGGCGCGTTCTTCCGGCTTTGCGGAGACCGCATCGATGATCACCGAATGGCCAGCCGTGACGATGCGGCGGCCCTTGTCGCCGAGCGTCGCGTAGACCTTAGCGGTGACTTCCTCGCTATAGGCGGAGGCCGGCAGCTTTTCGGCTTCGCGGAGACCGAACAGCGCTTTGCGCTCGACGTCCGAGCGTACGATGACTGCCCCTGGCATGGGCTCGAGAGCGGGTGCCAGCATCCGCACCAGTTTGGATTTCCCGGTACCGGAAAGGCCGCCGACGGCCAGGAATGCAGGCGCCGGCGGTGCAATCGCGTGTGCCGCGAAATCGAAATAGGCACGCGCGGTGCGCGCGATGGGAGGACGATCGGCTGCAGCCGCCCGCTCCAGCCGCGCTGCCGCGACCTTGGCGCGGATTGCCGCGCGCATCGACAGGAAGAAGGGCATCGCGGCCAAGGCGTCGAGATCCTCGGCCCGCCGCGTCTCGGCGAGATAGCGGTTGAGCACGATGTTGGCGGCCGGCGCCAGGCCCCGTTCGAGCAGGTCCATCAGCAGGAAAGCGAGATCATAGAACACATCACCGGAAGCGATGATGTCGCTGAATTCGATGGCATCGAAAAGAACCGGCCTGCCGGCGATCAGGACGATGTTGCAGAGATGAAGGTCGCCATGAATGCGGCGCACAAGGCCTTGCCGCCCGCGCTCGCGCAGGAGAGGAAGAATGCGCTCATAGGAAGTGCGGCTTGCGCGCGCGAGTTCGTCAATGGCCACGATGGGAAAGATGTTGGGGTGCTGCCCAAAAGCCTCGACGTGTTCGTCGATGTAGGCGCCGAGCGCCGCGATCCAGCGTTCGGCCTCGACCCCTGGCGCCTTGGCATGTGCGGCCGCGACGGCCCGGCCCAGCGCATCGGCCAGGGCTTCATCGATCTCGCCAACGATGTGATCAAGAGTTCGTTTTTCGTCGAAGCGCCGCATGTCTACGGCCCATTCGACTGGCGTGCCGCGCCCACCGATCGCGAGCTTTCCCGAAGTCTCGCGCGTGATCGCAACCACGCCATGATAGATTTCCGGCGCGTATGGCGCATTCACCGCCAGCTCGGCTTCACAGGCCTGCTTGCGCTTCTCGAGCGTCGAATAATCGAGGAAGGGAAAACGGACCGCGCGCTTGACCTTGATCGCGCGGTCGCCGGCGAGAAACACCGACGCGGCGTGGGTGTCGATCCGCTGCACCTTCTGTCCGCCATGGGTGGCCGGATCAGCGAGGAAGCCAAAGACCTCCTGTTGGCTCTGCGCGTCCTCGCTCATATGGCCGAACTCCTGGCGGTGCCTCATGCCATGGCACGTGTCTTGGCAGGTGACGCGCGGCCAAAAGGCTGGACTAACGGCGCATCTCGCGGCAATCAAAGCTTATAACGCGGGGCGCCGCGAATCGGCGGGGCTCGGTTCGTCGCGGAGATGCCGATGCGCGGTAAGGACAATATTCGCACCGCCGCCGAGATTCTGGTCGATCAATTAGGGATCCACGGTGTGCGCCAGGTGTTCTGCGTGCCGGGTGAGAGCTATCTGGCGGTGCTTGATGCCTTCCATGACAGCGATCTCGCCGTGACCGTCTGCCGGCAGGAGGGCGGGGCCGCGATGATGGCTGAGGCGGTGGGCAAAGCGACCGGCCGGCCGGGCGTCTGTTTCGTTACCCGCGGGCCCGGCGCCACCAACGCTTCGCCCGGCATCCACATCGCGCGGCAGGATTCGACCCCAATGGTCGTCTTCGTCGGCCAGGTGGCGCGCGATATGCGCGAGCGCGAGGCGTTTCAGGAAATCGATTACCGCGCCATGTTTTGCTCGATGACCAAAT
>Ga0116217_10005037_pt1 | contig 11681 bp, 8 predicted proteins | sample Sb_taG_6_FD_89697 | JGI IMG/M metagenome (GOLD analysis project Ga0116217, IMG submission 89697) | Peat soil microbial communities from Weissenstadt, Germany - Sb_50d_4_PS metaG | ecosystem: Environmental > Terrestrial > Soil > Wetlands > Peat | place: Germany: Weissenstadt | collected 2010-09-21 | reverse complement strand
CTGCTCCGCAGCATCGCTCCAGGACATTCTGCGGCAGCACGACATTTGAAGACAAAAAAGCAGCCCCCGCGGCGCCGCCGCAGGGGCTGCTTGGTCTCGCGCTTATTGCGGCTGGATGCCGCCGGCTGTCGGACCCGTACCCACGGGGCCGGTAACCTGATTGTTGCCGTAGCTCAGCAACTGCCCGGTCGAGACGATGGCCCAGGCAGCGCCGTTGTTCGACAGCATCGATTGGCCGACCGTCACCGTCGACGTTCCGCCGGTCGAGTTGCTGGACTGCAAGGCGTTCCCGGTATTATTGGCGACGACGACGCGGGTCAGATCGACTTTGACATTACCCGACGGCCCGCTCACGGCATTCAGGCCGTTGCCGCCGTTGAGGCTGATGGAGCTATCCGAGATCGCGACGTTGCTCGATCCGCCGCCGGTACCATCGACTCTTACGCCGCCACCGGTGTTCGCGTCTGCATGTGTGCGTTCAATGGAAGCGTTGACCGTAGCGCCGCCGCTGGGTTTGCTCGTGATGCCGCCGGCATTGTTGTTGAGGGTCGTTTCTTGAACCTTGAGCTGGAGCGTACCGCTGCTCACGCTGACCTGGATGGCCGCTCCTACGGTAAATCCGAAAATATCGCATTTCTCGATGATGACTTTTGCCGCGGAGTTGATGGCAACGCCGGTGGTCCCGCCGGCGCCGTTGAGCCGCAAATTCCGCAGGATGACAATGCCGCTCGCGGCGCTGACATTGACGCCGTTGAGACCCGGAGCAGCCAGGATCGAGGCGACCTGGCCGCCACCGCCGTCAAGGGTTATCGACTTGGTGATCGTCACCGTGCCGAAGCCGCCGGGATCGAGCGCGTCGATTTCACCGCCAGTCGCCGTCTTCGCGATGGCGCCGGGCCAGGTCTTGCACGGCGCCGTGCGGCTGCACGGATTGGCATCGTCGCCGACGCCGGAAACCCAGGTGCGGGTCGCCTGCGCTTGGGCCGGCTCTACCGCCAAGCCGACGACGAAGAGTGTGCCGAGAAACGTGCAGAAGAGAATCGATTTCGTTACAGCACAACGTTTCATGATGATCGCCCCAGTATCGGGAGAAAGTTACAACGGCCTCTGCGGCAAGCAACCGCAGACGCCGCCGTGCTTGAATGTTTATTGCGGCTGGATGCCGCCTGCGGTCGGACCCGTGCCGACCGGGCCTGTCACCTGATTGTTGCCGTAGCTCAGCAACTGTCCGGTCGAGACGATGGCCCAGGCAGTGCCGTTGTTCGACAGCTCCGATTGGCCGACCGTCACCGTCGACGTTCCGCCGGTCGAGTTGCTGGACTGCAAGGCGTTCCCGGTATTATTGGCGACGACGACGCGGGTCAGATCGACTTTGACATTACCCGACGGACCGCTCACGGCATTCAGGCCGTTGCCGCCGTTGTTGCTTATCGTGCTGTCGGTGATGGCGACGTTGCTCGATCCGCCGCCGGTGCCGTCCACTCTTACGCCGCCGCCGCTATTCGAGTCTACGTGCGTGCGCTCAATGTCAGCGTTGACCACGGCGCCGCCACTGGGTTTGCTGGTAATGCCGCCGCCGTTGTTGTTGAGGGTCGTTTCTTGAATCTTGAGCTGCAGCGTACCGCTGCTGACGCTGACCTGGACGGCCGCGCCGGCGGTAAATCCGAAGATATCGGATTTCTCGATGACGACTTTTCCCGCGGAATTGATGGCGATGCCGGTCGTCCCGGCGCCACTGCCGGTGAGCCGCAAATTCCGGATGATGACGATGTCGGTCGATCCGGCGGAAACGCTTATTGAGGGCGTGCCCGAAGAAACCAGGACGGAGGCAACCTGGCCGCCGCCGCCGTCAAGGGTCATCGCCTTGGTGATCGTCACCGCGCCGAAGCCGCCGGGATCGAGCGCGTCGATTTCGCCGCCAGCCGCCGTCTTCGAGATGGCGCCGGCGAAGGTTTTGCACGGCGCTGTGCGGCTGCACGGATTGGCGTCGTCGCCGACGCCGGAAACCCAGGTGCGGGTCTGCGCTTGGGCCGGCGCTACCGCCAGGCCGACGACGAAGAGTGTGCCGAGGAACATGGAGAGGAGAGTAGATTTCGTTACAGCAGAATGTGTCATGATGATCGCCCACTCTTGGGAGGAACGTTACAACGGCCCCTACGGCGCTGGCGCTGCGGGGACCGGCTTTGTCTCACGCTCATTGCGGCTGGATGCCGCCGGCTGTCGGACCCGTACCCACGGGGCCGGTAACCTGATTGTTGCCGTAGCTCAGTAACTGCCCGGTCGAGACGATGGCCCAGGCAGTGCCGTTGTTCGACAGCATCGATTGGCCGACCGTCACCGTCGACGTTCCGCCGGTCGAGTTGCTGGACTGCAAGGCGTTCCCGGTATTATTGGCGAGGACGACGCGGGTCAGATCGACTTTGACATTGCCCGACGGCCCGCTCACGGCATTCAGGGCGTTGCCGCCGTTGTTGCTTATCGTGCTGTCGGTGATGGCGACGTTGCTCGATCCGCCGCCGGTGCCATCGACTCTTACGCCGCCGCCGGTGTTCCCGTCCGCATGTGTGCGTTCAATGGAAGCGTTGACCGTAGCGCCGCCGCTAGGTTTGCTGGTGATGCCGCCGCCGTTGTTGTTGAGGGTCGATTCTTGAACCTTGAGCGCGAAAGTGCCGGTACTCACGCTGACCTGGATGGCCGCATTTTGAAATCCGAAGATCTCGCATTTCTCGACGACGACTTTTGCCGCGGTGTTGATCGCAATGCCGGTAAGCCCGGGGCTGCCAGCTTGGACAATGCCGTTGAGGCGCATATTCCGGATGATGATGGTGTCGGTCGATGCGGCGCTGATGTTTATGCCGTTGGTACCCGCAACCAGGATGGAGGCAACCTGGCCGCCGCCGCCGTCAAACGTGATCGCCTTGGTGATCGTCACCGCGCCAAAACCGCCGGGATCGAGCGCGTCGATCTCGCCGCCGGCCGCCGTCTTCGAGATGGCGCCGGCGAAGGTTTTGCACGGCGCGGTGCGGCTGCACGGATTGGCGTCGTCGCCGACGCCGGAAATCCAGGTCCGGGTCGCCTGGGCGTGCGCGGGCGCTATCGCCAGGCCCAGGACAAAGAGCGTGCCGAGAAGCACGGAGAAGAAAGCTGACTTTGCCATCTGATCGCCCACTGGTTGTAGTGCTGCTCGAAGACGTTAACACAACTTAACGGCTCGCTTCTAGGCCAGAATCGGCGATTTCTTTGTGACCGGACGTATCATTCGCAAATGTCGGATGGGATGGAGCTTTTCGCCCGTGGTTGGTCCCTGGAACCGGAGCCGCGGCGGGCGGGCGAGGAACGCGGAGTGCCGGGATACCACTCAAGCTGGAAAGTCCCCTCGGACCAACGTTAAGCCCGCCAATATTTTTTCCGCCACAGTTGACGGAATCGGCGGTGCCGCCGCTGCCGCGTCGATTTACCGGCGAAGCTCCAAGAGCTCTCGCACGGCAACGGGCATGGCCTCCCACAGGCGGGCCTGACCGCGCTGGCTGATCTGTTTGCGCCACGCCTCTTGGTCGCCGGTGATGAAATTCGCCCTGACCTCGGCGACATCCGCGCTCAAATATCGTTCGAGCGCTGGATATTCTGGAGCCAAAACCGCAAGCACTTCGCGCGCCATCTTGGGTACCGCGCTCGACGGCTCCAAGAGCCAGTGAATCTTCAGGTTGGATTGCGCCGCTGTCCAGCCTGCGACCCACGGAATGAAGTTCTGCTCGCACAGCCGGATCACCTGGCTCTCGTAATCGATATCCTCGGGCGGGCCGAATTTCCGATTGCTCAAACCGACAGCCGAAGCGGCCGCGGCGCGCGGGTCGCGCGCGCGCACGAAGACCAAGCACACGCCGTTTTCACGCAACGTCTTCAGATTATAGGGCAGGGCGCCGAAATGGTCGTGCAGGATGGCGCCGCCGTGGGCGAAGCATTGCAGCCAGCGTGGAACGATTTGACGATGGCTGCTGATCCGCATGATCGGCACGTCGAGCGTGGTGGCAAGCGTTTGCACCAGCGAGGCGCTGCCCGATCGGGCCATGGCTGCGATGAAGAGCGAAGGTATCCCGCGTTCCCGCGCCAAGTCCTGGCTCCGGCGCAGCTCCAGCGAATCGCGCTGATGATCGGAAAAGGGCAGGTAGCCGCCGGATGACGGATATGTGCCCGATCGTTCGAAATGATCGGCGGCCTTCTCGGTATCGCGGACATAGGCGTAGAGGATGCCCAAATGATAGTCGATGGCTTCGCGGCAATAGTCCTCGTCCTTTTCCTGCATCACATCCAAGCCGATCTTGTCGACGACCGCTTGGTTGGCCGCGCGATTGCCGCGCAGCTGCTGCACGTCCAATATCTCGGCAATGATGCGCCGCACCGACACCATGTGCTCGTCGGCGCGATGCGGCGGCGGGAAGTGCAGCTCAAACATGCGCAATTCCTGAATTGACGCGACGACGCGGGCTCGAGAGATCGGCCGCAGAGACCGCAACAGCCCCTCCGGCGCGGGCGCCACATGCCCTCGCGCGCGCTAACCTAGACATTCTCCCATGCGGTGCAAGACTGCGGCGGAGTCCGGTGTTGACGCTCGGAAAGCCGATTGTGTAGGGCTGGTGGCCGAAAGCCGGTCGGTTTGGCGAGCCACTCGGCCGTTCGGTGCAATTTGGGGAAGAAAATGGCACTCGGCCGCGATGTCGTCGACGCCATTATTCGCGAGCACGCCTATCGGCCGATCATGGGCGACGTGCTGTTGATCGGACAGCAAGCCATCACGCTCAGCCGCGACGAAGTTTTGGAGTTGCTGCGCGAGCACGATGTCCTTGCCGCGGCCCGCGACTTGCCTGCCGCGGCCGGCGACGTGCAAAATGTCGCGAGCGCCGACAGCGGCGGCATGAGCGCGGCCGCGTTCTTTGCGCTGCTCGGCATCGTCCGGCTGCAGATGCTCGACATCGGCACCGCGGGCGAGAACAGCTATTTCAGCGGGCCGCTGCCGGACCGGCTCGAGGCCGGCACGGATTTCATCATCGACGGCGGCGCGCTCACCGACATATTTTCTCCGGCCGCGGTATTGCGCAATTATGCGCGTGCACTGCGGCCCGGCGGGCGGCTGATCGCCGTCAACAATCTCAGCGCTCATTTCGATCCTTATTCGATCCCGACCGCGTCCTGGTATCTCGATTATTGCGTGATCAACGCGTTCGCCGACTGCAAGGCTTATGTTCTCGACTATCCGCCCGGCCGGCCGCCCCGGGCGTTCTGCCTCGACCTCGATTGCCTGCTGGATCCGGCACGCGAGATCAGGGCATTTTTGTCGCCGCACGAGACCGCCGTCATCCTGTTTGCCGAAAAAGCCGCGGCTTCGACTGCTGATGAGACGCCGACCCACGCCCATCTGCGCTCGGGCGCCGAGTGGCAGCGCTATCGGCAAAACCTCGCCCGGATAAAGCTCTCGACGCGCCCGCACCTGGTGCGCTCCCGCACCGAGCCGGGCAAGCTCGACGTTCGCGGTGGCCATCTTTTCATGCGCGCGGATTATACCGCGGTCGATCCGTCTTCATTGATCCTGCGCGCCGACGATACCGCGTTCGCGTCGCCGTCATTGCCGCCGATGCCGGCGCAAGCCGCCGGTTCGCCGTCGCCGTCGAAGTTGAAAATTCTCTGCGTCGGCACCGGCCGCGACGGCACGCAATCGCTCAATCACATGATCCAGCGCGTGTTTGGCGAAACCAGCGACCGGCAGTCCATGCACGAATATTGCTGCCGCGAAATCTATCAGGCGTTTTGCGATTTCAACGAGACCGGCGACGGCGCTTATGCCGAAGCGCTCAAGCGCATGGTCGCGGACTGCCCCTACGAGAGCATCGTGGGCAACGGCTATGCCGCGATCCTGCCGCTGTTCGCCGAACGCTACGGCCGCGGCCTCAAGGTCGTGCATCTTCATCGCGACCGCGACGCCTGCATCGAAAGCCTGATCACGAACTGCGAATTGTTTCCGACCGCGTACCGCTATTATTCGTCGAGCCCCGAGGCCGAGGTCAAACGCATGGCGGCATTCCATTTTGGCGACATGTCGCGCGCCGAATGGGATCGCTTGCCGCTGCGGGATAAGTTCGGCTGGTATTACGACAAGACCCACGCGCTGGTGCGCCAGCATCTTGCGCTGTTCGATGCCCATATCGAGATTGCGACCGAAAGCCTCAACGACGAGGCGATCCGGCACGCGATCGCGGACTTCGTCGACGGCGGCGCGGCGGCGCCGCCGCCGCGGACCCATCTCAACGCGTCTGTCATCGACATCTCGTCATTTCCCAAGCAGCATCAAGTCAAGATGAACTGGCTGATGGGCCGGCTTAACATGGAGGAGCTGGCCAAAGACGACGTCTACGCGCTCAACTATTTCCTCGACAAATTCGTTGCCTGGACCGGCTATCAGATCACCGACGCGCCGCAACTCGGCGGAACGGTCGCGGCGTCGGCGCAGGAAATCGCCGCCGATCTCGAACGGGCCGGCCGGATCATGAACGAGCGATTGCGGGAGATCGACGCGCTTTATAAGCTCGTTCGCGATCGCGGCGCAAAAGACGGCGGGCAATGATCACGGCGCGGCGCCGCGATGCGCGGCGGGTGCCGCACTCGTGAGCGTCGGGGCTGGATCGATTTGATGGACGAATTGCGGCATAGGGGCCGGCTTCCGGACGGAATTGCCGCGGCAGCCACGCTCGGCATTTTTGTTTTTCTCATCATCGTCGATGTCATTCGCACGTTGCATCATCCGATGTTCCGCGACGAGTTCGAAACCTATTGGATCGCTTTGAGCAGCTCATCGTTCGGCGATCTGTTGTCCAATATGAAATACACCGCCCATCCGGCGCTTTTGTACATATTGGTGTGGCTGGTTACGCGCGTTACGTCGGACCCGTTGGCGATGCAGCTTATGCAAATCGGCCTGGCGATCTGCGTCTGGATCATCGTCTATGCGTATTCGCCCTTCAGCCGGCTGGAAAAAATCCTGTTGTTGCTGAGCTATTTCCTGTTCTGGGAATATTTCGTCATCAGCCGCAGCTATGTGCTCATCGCACTCATCGGCTTTGCCTTCATCGCGTTGCGGGAGCGAAAGCCCCGGCCGGAGCTCGTGCTTTGGCTGTTGCTCGGCCTGCTTGCCAACACGCACATGTATTCGGCGATCTGGTCGATGGTCTTGGCGGCCATGCTCGTCATTGAGGACGTGCGACGCCCGTCCGCGCCCAGATATGTGTCGGTCGCCGGAGCGGCGGCGTATCTCGTTCTCCTCGCATTCGCGATCGTGATGTTGCAGCCGCCGCCGCAATATGATCTGGGATCGCCTATCGTTCATTTCAGCATCGCGCGGCTCGACGAAGATATTTATACGCCGATCGGCGCCTTCGTGCCGTTCAGTATCGGCGCCGTCCGGCAGGCCATCGCATTCATCGCGCACCCGGGACACGCGGAGGTCCCGGAATTCTGGGGTGCAGATCCGACCCCCCTCTTCGTCGCGCTGACCCACGCGGACACCGGTCATCCCGTCAGATTGCTGCTGGCGTTTGCCGCGCCGATCGCCGCCTGCTGGCTTGTCACGCGCAACTGGCTGCTCGTGCTGGAATTTTCCCTGGTGTATCTCGGCATTGTGCTGTTCGAAAACATGTGGAATTTTCCCGGCAGAGCCACCCACCATGGCGTCGTCTTTTTGGCTTTTGTCGCCGCGGTCTGGTCGGCACGGGCGCGCCGGCCGTCTGCCGTTTGGTCGCCCTGGCTGTTCGGAGCAATTCTTCTGATCAACGCTTGCGGCGGCGTGCTGTCGCTGGCCTCCGAACTGCGGCCATTTTCGGAAAGCTACGAGACCGCCGCATGGATCAAGCAAAACAATCTTGCCGATGCCTTTCTCATCGGATCGCACGACGCACAAGTCTCCACCGTCGTCGGCTACCTCGGCCGGCCGATCTATTATCTCGAATGTGAATGTTTCCGTCCGTTCGGCATTTGGGACGACACCCGGCACGGCAAGCTCACCGACGACGAGTTCGCCAGCCGCCTGGCCAAAGCCGTGACTCTGGCCGGGCAACGCGACCCTATTCTGATCCGCAGCCGGCCGGTGACGGCGGAAGACCTCAGCTCGGTCTCGCCGCGCCTTGCCGCGAGGCTTCTCAAATCATTCACCAATGCTTCGACCGACGAGAATTTTTGGGTTTATCGAATGAGCGCGCAACCCTGAGCTTGCCGGAAGGTATGGCCTGGACCGCGACAACGGTGCCGACCACGGACAAGGCGCGAAAACCGGCGTTTTCGCCAACGCTCCGAACTCATGCGCCGGTTTTGGTTGCGCCAACTGAGGAGTCGTTGTAGCGCTACCGCAAGCCAACTCAAGGAGCCAAAGTGAAACGGAGAATTCTGATCATGGGATTGCCCGGCGCCGGCAAGACGACCCTTGCCAACGCGCTCGCGCCGCTCATCAACGCGGTCGTCTTCAATGCCGATGCGGTGCGCGCCAATCTGTCGCGCGACCTGGGCTTCACGCACGAAGATCGCGTCGAACATGCCCGCCGCATGGGCTGGATGTGCGACCGGGTCGTCGAGGCCGGCGGCACCGTGATCGCCGATTTCATTTGCCCGACCGAGCAGACCCGCGCCGTGTTCGGCGATGCGTTCACCATCTGGCTCGACCGCATCGACGCCGGTCGCTTCGCCGACACCAATCGGATGTTCGTTGCGCCGGAAAAATTCGATCTGCGCGTCGGTCCGGAAGGCACGGCGCAATATTGGGCCGAGCAGGCGCTGGCGCTGTTGCGCCCGGCCTTCGATCCGCAGAAGCCGACGGCGCTGTTCATCGGCCGCTACCAGCCGTTCCACGGCGGCCATCAGCGCCTGATCGAAGAGGGACTGCGCCGGGTCGGACAGGTGTGTATCGCGGTGCGCGACACCCACGGCACCGACGCCAAGAATCCGCTGCCGTTTTTCGCGGTCAAGCAGCGCATCGAGACTGCTTTGTCCGCCTATACCGGACGCTTCGTGGTGGTGCCGCTGCCCAACATCACCAATGTCTTTTACGGCCGCGACGTCGGCTACGCGGTCGAGCGCATCGTGCTCGACGAGGAGACGGAATCGATTTCCGCCACAAAGATCCGCAGCCTGAGTGCCGCGCCGGGATCGCGCTGACCCTGTCTCTTCGCCCAACAGCCTTGTCGTCATGACAGTGATGTCACGGCGATGATCGCGCTCGTCCTCTCGGCGCGCATCGCTTCGAGCGTCTGTTCGACGCGCTTAAATGATTGCTTGCCAGCGCCTGCTGTGCTGCCGCGCTTCGCGGCGGATTATGGCGGCGGCGGCGCAGCATCCTCGCCCGTAACGGGCGGTGCAAATCCCGCCGTCGCTTCATCCGCACGTTTGAGCCGATCGAGCTCGCGCTCGATGCGTTCGATCCGCTCCGGCGTGAGCCAAGGCACGCCGGCCTGGCCGAATTCAGCCACGATGCCCCGCTTCGCGCATTCGTGGCGGAGTATGGCTATGTAGTCGGTAACGATGTCCGGCAGCGCTCCGAGGTGCTCCCGCAGACGCCGTGGACCCCGGCTCGCATCGAGAGAGTAGTAGACATGCTTTGCGCCGGCGGCTTCAGCGCGGCGCACGAACGGCGCCGCCTCATGATAGTTCTCGACGCAAAAAATAAATTTAGCCCAAACTTTGTTGACGGCGCCGGGTTGGACGGCACCGCAATAATCGGCGACAACCTTCCAGACCTTGTCGAAGTAATTCATTTTCTTGATGGTTTTGTAGACCTCGACGCTCGCGGCGTCGATCCCGAGCACCAACTCGACCTTGTCGCGCCGCAGCGCCTGCATGATGGCGTCGGAACGCTTGGTTGCGTTCGTATAGACAACGCACCGCGCCCCGTATGTGGTCAACAGTTCCAGCATCGGGTTGAATTCAGGCGAGAGCGTCGGCTCGCCGCCGCTGAACCGCACAGTTGCATTGGGATCGAGCAGCTTGCGGTCGATGAGTGATTGAATAACCGGAAGAACGCGTGGCGCGGTCGACAGCGGCGATGTCCAGGGGCCCTTGACCATAGTGTAGCAGTAATTGCACCGGATGTTGCAACTGGAGAACGGCATGATCGTGATTTCATCGACCAGATAGGGCGACATCGCATCAGCCCAATCGCCCACCTGCAGTCTCGGGCAGCCTCGGCATGCCGGCTCGACCGTGCCCGCCTTGTGACGGGCGATGATGCCGGACCGCGCCTCGATCACCGCATCGACGGAAAATTCCGACCCGTCAAAGCGGGCCAAGACCGGGGTGCCCGCGGCGGCAGGATTTGCGCAGCACGGACTGATGACCCGGGTCGGTTGAAACACCAATCCGCGCTCAATGAAGCGGCAGCTGAGATACTTGGCCAGCGTTGCGGACGGCGAAGTTCCGATTTCATCCTGTGGCATGACTCGCACATCATCTTCTTCAGCACCTTCAAAAGCAATACAGTTGCCGTTGGTTAATTCGTCTATGCTGCCAGTGCCATGACGAATTAAATCCACACCCGCTCGCGTCAGTGGCGGCCCTGTCATAGGGAAAGTACGGTATTGTCACGGCGATGACCGCGCTCGTTCTCTCGGCACGCAATCGCTTCGAGCGTCTGTTCGACGCGCTTGTCGATCCGGCGCGCCGCGAGCGCACCATGGCCGTCGTGCTTGCCTGTTATTTCATTGTCTGGTCGCTCTATGCGGCAATCGCCAAGAGCAGCCAGGACATTCACACCGACATGGGCGAGTTCGTGGCGTGGTCGCGCGAGGCCGGCCTCGGCACGCCGAAACATCCGCCACTCGGCGCTTGGCTGCTGCGGGCCTGGTTCTCCGTGTTTCCGCGCGAGGACTGGGCCTATTATTGTTTCGCCATTTTGCTGCCGACCGCGGCGCTGTGGATCACGTGGCGCCTTGCGGCGCGCTATCTGCCGCCCGACAAGCGCGTCGCCGGCATCGTGCTGCTGACATTCGTGCCGTTCTATAATTTCCACGCCATCAAATTCAACGCCAACACGGTGTTGACGCCGTTCTGGGCGCTGGCGACGTGGGGGTTCCTGCGCTCGCTCGAAACGCGCCGCGTCCGCTGGGCGGTGCTTGCCGGCGTCGGCGCGGCGGCGGCAATGCTGGCCAAATATTGGTCGATCACGCTTCTTGCTGGGCTTGGCCTTGCTGCGCTGATGGATCCGCGCCGCACCGCCTATTTCGGCTCGCCGGCGCCCTATGTGACGCTCGCGGTCGGCACGGTCCTGCTGACGCCGAATATCGACTGGCTGATGACGCATGCTTTCATGCCGTTCTCCTATGCGATGGAAGCGCATTCGGGGACTTCGGCATTCGCGTTGTTCTCGGCGTTCATCTTTACCAGCAACGGCCTCGCTTACGCCGTGGCGGCGATCGTTCTTGGCGTGCTGGCGACGCGGCCGAGCTGGGCCGCGATCGGCGACACGCTGTGGCCGGCCGAACCCGAGCGCCGCACGCTGGTCATCGCTTTCGCCGCGCCGTTTTTGTTTGCCGTGCTGATCGCTGTTGCGCTGATGGTTGCCATCGAGTCGATCTGGGTCACGCCGGCGATGACGTTGATGCCGGTCGTGCTGTTGTCGTCGCCGCTGGTCGCGATATCCCGCCTGGCCGCCG
>Ga0116217_10005036_pt1 | contig 11683 bp, 11 predicted proteins | sample Sb_taG_6_FD_89697 | JGI IMG/M metagenome (GOLD analysis project Ga0116217, IMG submission 89697) | Peat soil microbial communities from Weissenstadt, Germany - Sb_50d_4_PS metaG | ecosystem: Environmental > Terrestrial > Soil > Wetlands > Peat | place: Germany: Weissenstadt | collected 2010-09-21 | reverse complement strand
GCGCGCCGCGCGCCGCGCTGGTCGGCCTGGCCGCGCTTGGCGCTCTGACCCTCTCGCCGCTCGCGGCGGCGCTCAATCCGTTACGCCTGGCGCCGATCGCCGGACTGCCGCGCGCGCCGCGCGCCGATCTCGAGGAGCTCGAGCGCCTCAAAGATTGGGTCGATCAGCGGGCGCGGCCCGACGCCAAGGTCTGCGGCCTCGGCTCGAGCTACACGTTCAGCGGCCAGCTCATTGGCGAATTGTGGCAACTCCATCCGGAGCGGGGGACGGACTGGCTGACGCGCGAGACGAGCGTCGCGATGCCGGACGTCGACGAGGTCGACGGCCCGCCCGCCGCGGGCTTGAAGAATTGCGCGATCCTCATCGTCGGCGATCCCGTCCAGACCCACCTTGATCCCGACCATCAGCTGACGGTCATCACGCCGTCGCGCGAGATGCTGACGGGGCAGGGGATCGGCGAAAATTACCGGAGAACCGGCGAGGTCTTCCATCTGGAGAAGGGCGTGAGCGCCACCGTGTTCGCGCGCATCGCGCCGCTCGACGACGCCGACATCGCCGCGCTTCAGTCTCGCTGGCGCGCCGCCCGCGCGGCCCTCGGCCTCGACGAAGCCGGGCGGCGGCAATGAAGGGCTGGGCAAAACTCCCTGCGCAGAAGACCAGTCCGGAAGACGTCGCGAACGCGATTCTCGACGGCGTGGTTTCGGGCAAGGAAGACATCTTCCCGGACCCGATGTCCAAGAGGGGTCTACGAGGCGTGGCGGATCGATCACAAGGCGGTCGAGCGGCAATTCGCTGCGTGAAACGGCCGGCGCCGCGAAAAATGGAGCGCCGCGTCGTTCACGTGAAATCGCGCGCCGCCGCTTTGTGCTCGGCCATGAGCTGATCGAGGTCGAGCCCGACCGGCTCGCCGTCGACGACCCGCCAGTCGCCGGCGATCATGACGCGATTCGCCCGATGCGCGCCGCACAGAACGAGCGCGGCGAGCGGATCGTGCGCGCCCGAGAAGCGCGGCTCGTCGAGCTTGAACAGCGCCAGATCCGCCTCGTAACCCTCCTCGATCCGGCCGATGTCGGAGCGCCTGAGACAGCGCGCCGAGCCTTCGCTCGCCCAGCGCAGGACGTCGAGATGGGTGACCTTGTCGGCGCCGTAGCGCAATCGTCCGATCATCAGCGCGTGCCGCACCGCCTCCATCATGTTGGAGGAATCGTTGGACGCCGAGCCGTCGACCCCCAAGCCTACCGGCGCGCCGGCGGCCTCGAGCTCGCATGTCGGGCAAATCCCCGAGGCGAGCACCATGTTCGAGGCCGCGCAATGGCTGACGCCGACGCCGGCCCGGCCCAGCCGCGCGATCTCGTCGGCGTTGAAATGAACGCCATGCGCGAGCCAGACGCGGCTCGACATCCAGCCCGTCTCCTCAAGGAGATCGACCGGCCTCAGGCCGTACATTCTGAGGCAGAACCGCTCCTCGTCGCCGGTTTCGCACAGGTGGGTATGCAGCTGGCAGTCGTAGCGCTGGGCCAAGCGCGCGCTCTCGCTCATGAGGCGCTTCGAGATCGAAAACGGCGAACAGGGCGCGAGCGCGACGCGAAATTGAGCGCCGGGTTTCGGATCATGGAACAGCTTCAGCACGCGCTCGCTGTCGGCGAGAATCGTCTCCTCGTCCTGCACCACGCTGTCGGGCGGCAAGCCGCCGTCTTTTTCGGAAAGGTTCATCGACCCGCGCGAGACGGTCATGCGCATGCCGAGGCGCCGCGCCTCCTCGACTTCGATGTCGACCGCGTTCTCGAGCCCTTCCGGATAGAGGTAGTGGTGGTCGGCCGCCGTCGTGCAGCCCGACAGCAGGAGCTCGGTCAGCGCGAGCCGCGCCGCGAGCCTCAGATGGTTCGGCTTCAGCCTCGACCAGATCGGATAGAGCGCGCCGAGCCAGGCAAACAGCGACTTGTTGATGGCCTGCGGATGCGCCCGGGTCAGCGTCTGATAGAAATGGTGATGCGTGTTGACGAGCCCCGGCAGCACGACATGGCGCGAGGCGTCGAAGACCGCGTCGATGCGCTCCGGCGTCGCCCCCCGCCCGACCCGCTTTGCGATCCTCGCGCCCTCGACGACAAGGCCGCGCTCCGCGCCGTCGGCGAAGATGGCCAGGGGGTCCTTGATCCATGTGCGCATGGTCTCCCCCGGCGCAGTCGAGCGACGCATTTGCGTTTGAAACGCCTATCGCGTCGGGAATGGCGCCACAAGCGACCGAGGGGCCGGCCAAGATCGCATGCGCGGACCGGACCGGTCCTGCGCCTCGAAGCGAGGCCTCTCGCCGGCGAGGGCGGGTTTCGCGATTTCGCGCTGTCGTCACAATGCTGCAAACTCCGTTTTGTGCCATGTTGAAGGATCGGCCATAAGCAGGAAGGAATTTGGCGCGCGTAGGGGGCTCCGAGCATGTCGAACGGCAAGTTAGGCGCTTTGGCGCAATTGGGTCTGGCGAGAATCCTCGTCGTCGCGCTGACGATCGTCTTTGGCTCCGCGGCCAGCGCCGCCGCAGAGCCGGCCCCGATCAAGATCGCGATGGAGGCGTCGCTGACCGGTTCCGGGAATTTCTATGGCGACCCGACCGTGGACGGCGTCCGTCTCGCGGCGGAGGAGGCCGCGGAGCGCGAGGGCGCGCCCGTCGAGATCAGCGTATCGATGACCAGAGCTCGCCTCAGGTCGCCGCCGACGTCGCCCGCAAGCTCGCGGACAGCGACGCCTTGGCGGTCATCGGCCCGTCGCTCACCATCAGCGGCATGACGACGGGGCCTGTCTTCGCCGAGGCCGGGCTCGCCTCGATCGTCCCCACCGCGCACGGCGACGACGTTCCCAATGCGCCGACGACTTTTCAGACCGATTTTCAACACCGGCCAGATCGGCGCGGCGCTCGCCAACTATTTGTTCTATGTGCTGCAAGGGCGCCGCGCCGTCGTGCTGTACACCGACGACGCGTACGGCCGCACCCTGAGCGCGGGCTTCCGCCGCACCGCCGAACGTTTGGGCGTCGAGGCGACTTATCACGGCTTCGGCGCCGGTCCTGAGCGCGCCAAGGCCCTTGCGGATGCCGCCGCGGAACCTGATCACCCGGCGGTCGTATTGGGGATGGTCGCGGGCGACGCCATCCCGTCCATCCTCGCGCTCCGGCGGGCCGGCGTCACGACGCCGTTCTTGGAGCCGGACTCCATCGCTGGCGACAATTTCGCCGATCTCTTCGCCAGGAGCCGGAGGAGACAGCACGGCCCGGATTTTTCACCGACAACCTCTATGCGGCTTCGCCGATCATGTTCAACAGCGCCGACGACGAAACGTTGAAGTTCTCCAGTCGGTTTCGGCAGCGCTATGGCAAGAATCCGTCCTGGCCGGCCGTGCAGGGTTATGATTCGGCGCGCCTGGCGATCGCGGCGGCGCGGTTCGCGGTGGCGCAGGCCCCCGCCGCGGACATCAAAGCGCGCCGCAAGGCGGTGTGCGATTTTCTCGCCTCGCTGAACAGCCCAGCCAACGCGATCGACGGCGTTACGGGGCCGCTCTGGTTCACGCCGGGTCGGGGACGGGTCCAGACGGTTCGCGTCGGCCGCTTCCAGGACAAGCTTTTTGGGTCGGCGCCTTTGCAGCTCGTGCCGGTGTCGAAACCGGAGCGCATCGAGGATTTGGTCGAGATCGGCGACGGACGCTACGCGCGCCGGCAGCAGGTGGTCTATACCGGCCTTTTTCTCAACGAGCTGCCGCGGGTGGACATCGCAGCGTCCGCATTCACCGCCGATTTTTACTTCTGGCTTCGTTTCGTGCCGATCGAACGCGCGGGCGCGATTGGCGATCCCGCAGACATCAGCCTCCCCGACCTCGTGCGCGGCTCATTCGATCCCAAGCAGCCGGTCGCCGACCGCGCGCTCGCCGACGGCTCCGTCTATCGCTTGTGGCGCATGCGCGGGGAGTTCAAGAACGACTTCGACCTGCACCACTATCCCCTCGATCGTCAGAGGCTGCTCGTCCGCCTGTTCAACGCGAAAGCCGCCTCCGACCGCGTCGTCTATGTCCAGGATCGGCGCGTCTTCCAAGCGCCCGGCGACGCAATCGCTTCGGCGAAAGCATCCCCCGAGAGAGGGATGGGATCGGCCCTCGCGGGAGAGGCGAAGGCGCCGCAATCGCCGACGCAGTTGAGCGCCGAAGCGGCGCCCGACGCGTTCCGCAACCTCACGCAGTGGGAGCCGGTGCAAATCGAGGAGCGCCGCGACAACCTCGTCACGTTGTCTGCGCTCGGCGATCCGATGCTGGTCGGATTCGAACGCAAGCGCAAGCTCTCGGGCTTCAGCCTCGTCGTCGACCTCAAGCGATACCTGCTGGCGACGCTGGCGAAAACCCTGTTGCCGCTGGGCATGATGACGCTCATCATGTTCGCCTCGCTCTTCTTCCCGACCGGTCTCGTGAAGGAAAAGGTGACGGTGGCGATTGCGGGGGCGCTGTCCGGCGCGGTGCTCCTCGCCTCGGTCAACTCGCAGCTTGGAACGGTCGGCTACACGATGGCGGTCGAATACGTCTTCTACATCTTCTTTGCGCTCTGCCTGTTTTGCATTCTTTCGGTTCTGCTGGCGGAGCGCTTTCGCGCGGCGCATCATATGGAAATCGCAACGCGAACCGACCTTGCGGCGCGCGCCCTCTTCTCCTTGACGGTCGTCGCCACCGCCGTCGCCGCGGGCATGGCGGCCGCGCGCTGGTGAGGGCCCGCGAGAAGGGCAAGGGCTGGTTGTTGATCGTTATGCGGTCGGCCGCTCCCTACATCGGCGGCACGACCCCATTTGCGCCGACGACGACAAACCCGGTGACAAGCGCGCCATCGTCGCCGCGTTGGGCGGGAACGAAGACCGTTGCGCCGGGCTTGAGGTCCGCCTCTGTCGCAGGGGCGAAGGTGACGATAGGCGCGCCATCCGGAATTGAGATCTTCTTCTCCTGACCGCCGCTGTAGGAGAGCGTGACCGTACGCCCATCGACATCCTTGACCGCATTGGTGACGGTCGCATTGGTCATCGTGCTTTTGGGTTTCAGGTCCCAAGGGTAGCTGCCCTCGCCGGTCCCTTTCATCGACGGCGGAAAGACGAGCACCTCGACCGCCCCGTCTCCTCCCGCCGCCGTCGGCAGAGAAGCAATGCCCACGAAATCCCCCGGCTTGATGTCTTCGACCGAAGCCTTAGCCACGCCGGTGACCTTCCATCCGGGCTTGAGCGCCAGCGCGGCGTCCGGGCCTTCCCGGGTTTTGACCGTGAGCGTCGACCCATCGAGACTGACAATCGTGCCGCGCACCCGAACGTTTTCCGCCGCCTGCGCGTGAGACATGGCCGCGATTCCGAGAAACGCGACGAGCGCGAGAGCCGCGCCGATAGCTGACGCCAATTTTTGGACCATCGTTGAACCCTCCAAGTGGGCGAGCAAAAGCGCTCGTTGCTGCGACCGGTGGAAGCGAGCGGACTCCGGCCTCGACGCGAGGCTCATTTACAACGGGAACGCTTGCAGCGCGCGGTTTATTCGGCTGCTTGCGTATGGTTTCGTGCTTTTTTGTGCGCTCTGGCAGGCGTTCATCGCCACAGCGGCCACGGGCGCGGTCATTCCTCCGGCACCCCGGCCTTGCGCAGGTCGTCGGCATAGCGCTCCCAACCGGCGACCGCAGTCGGATCATCGCTCGATACGCCGGCGCGAAATCGGGCGATGGTGAAAGTCGGGTTGATGGCGAGTCCCGCTCGAACCTCGGACCGCGCTTCAGGAAGCCGCCCGAGTTGCGCCAGAGCGGCCCCCAGAATGAAATGTGTGGTCGGATAAGTCCTGTTGGCTTCGATCGACCGGCGAAGCCAAACGACCGCCTCCTCTGCCCTGCCAAGCTGAAACTTGGCGAGCCCTGCGAACATGCACCATAGATAGACATGCTGGTCGCGGGGGCTGAGGCGCAACGCCTCCTGGATGTGACCCTCGGTCGCCTCGGGCTGGGCGAGGAGAAGCTTGCCGTCGCCAATTTGCGCGTGCGCGACGGCCAGGTTTCGATCCAGATCCAACGCCCGCTCGCACGATCCGACGCCCTGAGAGGCGCGATTGGTATGCATTTGGACCACCCCCAGGAGCAGATGGGCGAGCGCACTCTCGGGCGCGATGGACAGCGCCGTGGTCAAAGCGTCTTCGGCGGCGGCAAGCCGCGCGGTTCGATCATCCGCTAGGAAGCTCAGCGCGACTTGGATGTCCACGGAGGCAAGGCCGATCAACCCCCATACGTTGGCGGGATCGAGCGCCGCGGCCCGCTCGAACAAGCGGCGCGCCCGCGCGAGATTGTCGGCCGTGACGCCCTTGTTCCGCCAGGCCAAGCCCTGAAAGCAGAGGTCCATCGAATCGGGGTTCGGCTTTCGCTCCGCCCGGCGGGCCTCGGCGGCAAAGAGCTGTACGCTGAGCGCATGAGCGAGGCGCGCGACAATTTCGTCCTGCATGTCGAAGAGATCGGCCACAGGCTTGTCGAAACGCTCCGCCCAAAGATGCTTGCCGCTCTCGGCGTCGATGAGCTGGACATTGACGCGCATCCGGGCGCCGGCCCGCTGAACGCTGCCCTCGAGGATATAGCGGACGTTCAGCTCGCGCCCGATCTGCTTGAGGTCGACGCGCCTGTCCTTATAGGTGAAGGCGGTGTTGCGGCCGATCACGAAAGAGCCGTCGATACGCGACAGATCCGTGGTCAGGCTGTCGGTCACGCCGTCGACGAAATGCTCCTGCTCGGGATCGCCGCCGAAGTTGGCGAAGGGCAAGACCACGATCGAGAGGCGCGGCGGCTCCTGCTCGTCCGGCGCGGAGGCGGAGGGGGCGGACGCCGCGCCTTCCGAGCCGGACTTGATCGCATAGACCCGCACCGGCCTGGCAATGTTCTTAAGGTCCTTCTCGCCGAGATCGACGAAATGCGCCTCGACCCTGCCGCGCACATGCTCGTAGGCGCCGCCGGATATAAAAACGCCGCCGGGCTCGCAGATGCCTTCGAGCCGCGCCGCGATATTGACGCCGTCGCCGAGAATGTCGTCGCCCTCGATCAGCACGTCGCCGAGGTTGACGCCGATGCGATAGAGGATGCGCTTGTCTTCGGGCGTCCCGGCGTTGCGCTCGGCCATCAGCTTCTGGATCGCGATCGCGCATTCGACCGCGGCGACGACGGAGAGAAACTCCAGCAAGAGGCCGTCGCCGGTCGTCTTGACGATGCGGCCGCCCATGCTCGCGACGATCGGAGCCGCCGCCTCGCGCCGCTCGCTGACCGCCCGCGCCGTCCCCGCCTCGTCCTCGCCCATGAGGCGCGAGTAGCCGACGACGTCGGCGGCGAGGATCGCTGCGAGACGGCGGGCGGCGGTCATTGTTCGCCTCTCAGTCCGCGGACCGGCAAAGAGCGCTTCAGCGAGATTCCAGCGCCGGCAAATTCAGGTGCTGTTCCAACCGGCGCACGCGCTCCTCGAGTTCGCTGATGATCACGCCGTGTCCGACCACGGCGGAAGGATACTCGATCACCGCCCGGCGAAGGCCGACAATCTGCTCGCGGGTGTCCCTTTGCATCGCCAGCATGTCGGAGGCGACGTCCGCCCGCAGGGATTGGAGATCGGACTTGGTCGCCATCTCCTCTTTCAGCGTCTGCACTTCGCTCTTGATATCGCCGATGTCTTTGCGCAGGCCGCGCAGATGCTCGATGACGATGTTTTCCGGTTGCTCCGCCACGAAGGTTCGTCCGTCCGCTGAAAATGGTGCGCAATCTTCTATTGACTGTCAGTATATAGGGGCCGACGCCTACGCATCAACGCGCGAGATGGCGTCGCGCCTCGCGCCCCCTTTTCCCGGCTAGGGCGGCCCTCCGGCTTGCGAGGATTTCGCGTTTTTCTGTGATCGGTCTGATGTGCATTCATGCACCCCTTCGAGACGTCGCGGTTCGGAACGGGTTCTGTGCTAATCTCGATGCCGGCCAAGGCGAGCGCCATGAGCGAGACCCGGAAAATTGCGGCGATCCTCGCCGCCGACGTCGTCGGCTATAGCCGGCTCGCGGGAGCGGACGAGGATCGCACGCTGGCGCGGCTTCGCGCGCTGCGCAGCGACCTCATCGACCCGACGATCGCCGTCTGCCACGGCCGCGTCGTCAAGCGCACCGGCGACGGGCTCATCGCCGAGTTCCGCAGCGTGGTCGACGCCATGCGCTGCGCGATCGAAGTGCAGCTCGGCATGGCCGAACGCAACGCGGGCGTCGCGCCCGAGAAGCGCATCGAATTGCGCATCGGCGTTCATCTCGGCGACGTCGTCGAGGAAGCCGACGGCGACCTGATGGGCGACGGCGTCAACATCGCGGCGCGGCTCGAGAGCATCGCCGAACCAGGAGGGGTTTGCCTATCAGAGGACGCGTACCGGCAGGTGCGCGATCGGGTGAAGGAGACGTTCGTCGATCTCGGCGAAAAGGCGCTCAAGAACATCGCCCGGCCGGTGCGCGTCTACGCGGCGTCAATCCTTTCGCCAGGCGCCGAGGCCGCGTCGCGGCATGCGGCCGTCGAGCCCGCGGCCCCACCGCGCGCGTCGATCGCCGTCCTGCCCTTCGCCAACATGAGCGGCGACGCCGAACAGGAATATTTCGCCGACGGCATTGCGGAAGACATCATCACGGCTCTATCCAAACTTGGGCAGCTCTTCGTCATCGCCCGCAATTCGTCGTTCACCTTCAAGGGCAGGAACGTCCACGTCGGCGAGGTCGCGAAAAGCCTCGGCGTGCGCCACGTCCTCGAAGGAAGCGTGCGCAAGTCGGGCGCCAAGGTCAGGATCACCGCGCAGCTCATCGACGCGACGACCGGCGGGCACCTGTGGGCCGAGCGGTTCGACCGGGAGCTGACCGACATCTTCGCGGTGCAGGACGACGTGACGGCTCACATCGTCAACGCGCTCGCGCTCAATCTCAGCCGGGGCGACCGGCAAAGCATCGCCGCCGAGCGCACCGACAATCAGGAAGCGCACGATTGCTTCCTGCGCGGGCGCGAGCTGTGGTGGGCGTTGTCGAAGGAGGCGAACCGCGAGGCCGAGAGATTGCTGCGGCGCGCCGCCGAACTCGACCCCCGCTTTGCGCCGGCTTTCGCCTTCCTCGCCGCGGCGCTGGCGACCGGCTTTTCGAACGGATGGAGCGACGCTGAGGCCCTGAAAGAGGCTGAGAAGGCCGCGCAAGAGGCAGTGCGGCTCGATGAACGGTACCCCTACGCGCTGTGGTCGCTCGCCATGACGCTTTCGTGGGAGCGCCGCCTTGACGAGGCCCTGAGCGCCGCCGAGAAGGCGATCGCGTTCAATCCAAACTTTGCCGATGGGCACATCATGGTCGGCGTCCAGCTGCACTGGGTCGGGCGGTCCGAAGAGGCGCTCAAACATTTCGACCGCGCGATGGCGCTTGATCCCTATTTCCCGAGCCTGTTGCTCTATTTCCGGGCCCAGGCGGCCTATCAGCTCGGGCAGTATCCCGAGGCCGTGGCGCTTCTGAAACGGCGCATCCTGCGCAGTCCAGAAACCGACTCCTCGCGCGCGCTGCTCGCCGCTGCCTACGGCCAGATGGGCCTCCTTGGGGAGGCTCGCGAGGCATGGCGAGAACTCATGCGCGTCAATCCGGCCTATTCGCTCGAACATCGCCGCAAGGTGCTGCCTTACAAGAACCCGGCTGATTTCGAGCGGATCGTCGAGGGCCTGCGCAAGGCGGGATTGCCCGAGCCGTGACTGCCGCCCGCAAGCTCGCCGCATATGCGCCAGGTAACGAAGCGCGTTGCGTTCCAACGACCCATGAGGCGTGCTATCCAGCGTTGGCTCTGCCGTCGCGAAGACAGTGCGAAAAAGGGGCGCGATATGAAGAAACCGGTGGTGTTCACGGTATCGGCCATTTGGGACGACGAGGCTGGCGTTTGGAGCGGCAGCTGCGACGAAATTCCCGCCGCCGCTGACGCTCCGACCCTCGACGAGCTGCTGGCGAAAATCTCCCGCATGGCGCTCGACTTGGCGCCGGACAATCATCCGGACGTTCCGCCCGATTCTATTTTTGTCCAGATAACGGCGTTGCGCGAAGCGGTCCCCGCGGCGGTGTGAATGGCGCCGCAATTCGATCGACCGCTCCGCGAATTGCTCGCCAAAGCCGGCTGCGTCCTTGTTCGGCAGGGACGCGGCAGCCACGAGATTTGGCGCAGCCCTATAACCGGGCGCAATTTCGCTGTTCCGGTAGGGATACCGAGCCGCCACACAGCCAACGCGATCCTTCGGCAGGCTGGGCTGCCGAAAGCATTTTGAACCGGCCCGCGCCGCGCTTCACCCCCCTCTCAGCTCCCGGTTGGTCGGCCCGCTCGCGGAAACGACCTCTGTGTGGGGCCCGCGGATGATCGCCATCTTGGCGACCCCGGTCAGCCCCGAGCCGGCGTCGAGGTTGAGGCGGAAACGCTTGATCTGATCCGCATGCGAGGCGTCGCGCCGCGCGTCGTTCGGGGTGTGGCCGTGGACGACGAAGAGGCCGCTAAAGCCCTTCCGCCCGGGACGATGTTCGAGAAAGGGCCAGCGCACCCAGGCCCAATGGCGCCCCTCGTCAAGGCTGGAAAGCGGCGTGTTCCAGGGGACAGCGAGAAACGCCTCGAGGTCGACGCGCGGGTTCACGCCCGCATGCACGAACAGGATGTCGCCGGAGCGCCAGCTTGCGCGCAAGGAAGCGAGCCAGGCCTGCACGCGCTGAGGCAGCGATGCGCGCGCCGCCGCCAGCAAACCGTCGAGATCCTCGGGCGGCTCGTCGGCGTCGACAAACTCGGCAAGCGTCCGGTCGCCGCCGTTGGCGATCCAGGTTTCGAGCGCGTCGATCGCCTCGTCCCACGGCGTCTCGGAATCGAGCGCGAGCCGCATCATCGCCTCGTGGTTGCCCATGAGCGCGATCTCTTGGTCGGCGCCGATTCGCGCGGCGGCGCCGATCGCGAGATCAATCGCGCCGAGGCTATCGGGTCCGCGATCGACGAGGTCGCCGAGAAAGACGATCGCCCGCTTCTCGCGAAGCCTGGGCTCGCGCGCGGCCTCGTCGATGAGCGCGCTGAGGAGATCGGCCCGCCCGTGAATATCGCCGACGGCGAAAACCTCCACGTCCGGGCTTATGCCGCGCGGCAACCCAAATCCTCGTCGCTCGACAACTGTCGACATCGGACCTCTTGCGCCAAATTACGCCGGGGCCCAGCATTGCACGCCGGCGCCGGCTGACGGTAAGCAGAGATTCGCGGTTTGGCCAACGGAACGGCGATGCGCTCTTGGTTGAGGTCGTGAACGGCAGCGTGGATGGCTTGGTCGAGGTCTGCGACATCGGTGAAGGTTTGATGGGCGAGGTGATGCGCCTTGAGATCGCGCCAGACGGCTTCGATGTCGTTGAGTTCGGGAGCGTATTTGGGCAACCACTCGACCGTGAGCCAGTGCGCGCGCGCCGCGAGGGCCGCGAGCGACAGTTTGCTGACGTGGATTGGCCCGTTGTCCTCGACCAGCACGACGGGCTTTGTCGGCCTGCCAGGCTTGGGGCCGTAGAGTTCATCGAGTTGCTCGAGATGGGCCACGAAGTCGGTGCTGCGCTTGCTTGGGCTGGTGTGGACGATGAGTTGGCGGGTGACGTGATCGAGCGACCCCAGCATCGCCACCTTCT
>Ga0116217_10005034_pt1 | contig 11687 bp, 9 predicted proteins | sample Sb_taG_6_FD_89697 | JGI IMG/M metagenome (GOLD analysis project Ga0116217, IMG submission 89697) | Peat soil microbial communities from Weissenstadt, Germany - Sb_50d_4_PS metaG | ecosystem: Environmental > Terrestrial > Soil > Wetlands > Peat | place: Germany: Weissenstadt | collected 2010-09-21 | reverse complement strand
GTAGGAGAAGGGGAGCTAGGGGAGCCACTCGACCGCAGGATGAGTAGCTGGAGAGCGGAAGCCGACGGCGCCGAGACGCTCGGCGGCCTCGCGCAGCAACGGGAGCTGCCGCTCGAATGAGTCCCTGCTCGCGAACAGGGATCGGTCGTGATGGATGCCGTGCGAGCCGATCTCGTGGCCGCGGTCGGCCAACTGGGTCACCTGCTCCATATCGATCGGATACCAGTCGCTCACGACGTTGAACGAGGATCGGAAACCGCGCTTTTCCTCCCATCCGGCGATCACCGGCGCTCGCGACAGACCGTCGGCCGACTCGACATCATGGGTCAGCGTCACCGCTGCCCTGGCGCCGTCCGGCCAGAACCAGGGGAAGCGGACCGTGTCCGCTCCGCGCTCCAGCAGCGCGTCGGCGATGGCGATCCGAACGAGGTCGGCGCCGGCGCCCTCGAAGGGCCATTCTGGAAACACCGGGTGGCCCTGCCGCCTGATCAGTCTCCGGCGCATACCCAGCTGGAGCGAGCGTGGGATGAAACGCTTGATCCTGTAGAAGAGATCCAGCGCGACCGAGGGCAATCCGCCGGTGCTCTTCTCCTCTCGCCAGCGCTCGCGGACCAGCAGCTCATACCATCCGCCGGCATCTCGCGCGCTCAAGATGCCGGCGCGGTCTTCCAGGGCTGTCCACCGCGCCTCGCGCCAGGACGTGATCGCGGCGCGGTCCGTGGCCGTGAGCGTAGCGGCGGTGGAATCGTCAAGGAGCGGGCCGACGGTCGTGGCGAGGGCGCCGGGGCTCAACGTGACTCCGCGAGCAATGAAGACATCAGGCGGCGAACGGGTAAGCGACCGAGCCGACGGTCCGTCCGACGATCGTGGGGCTGCGTTGGATTGCCTTTGTCAGCAGCGGCCCAGGCTCGAGCGTGTCGGGAAGCATGCCGGCGTCCGTGGCGGAGAAGTACGCCGGCTGCTCCTCCCCGCCCCAGTGCACCTTGTACTGTCGCAGGGAGGTGTTATGCAGGTCGGTGACCCCGAAGTCCAGCGATCGCATGCCGCGCTCCACGATGTGCTCCAACGCCGTCGCGAAGGCGAGATAGTTCGAGCGCAGGTCTCTCCTCGCAAGGTCTGACGCGCTGTACTTGAACACGGCATGGCTGCCGCCGATCAGGAAGATGGCGTTGGCCACGAGCTCCTCGCCGAGGTACACACCGATCGTCAGCGCCTCGTCTCGCTCGTGGAGCTCCCAGACCCTTGACCAGTAGCGACGCGGTTGAGTTGGTGCGCCCAATCTTCTGCGCGAGTGTGCGATCAGGGTCAAGCTCGAGCCCAGGAACTCATCCCGGGAGATGATCGGCCTCGCGGTCAACCCCGCCTTCTGGGCGAGCCTGACATTCTGGCGTGTCTTTGACTTGGCCCCGCGCAGGACGCCCTCGGCGCCGTCCGACAGGTCGACCACCTGCACCGTCCCGACCTGGCGGGAGAACCAGCCCGGCAGAGCAGCGTGCGTCCGGACGACGATCGGCTCATTCTGGGCGCCATCGGCCAGTGCGGTCAGCAGCTCGTTGCGATTGGCCGCATCGACGGCGACCGGCTCGAGCGTGTCCGTGAAGGGGAGGGCGGTCCATCGCTTCTGCCATGGCAGCTTGCTGCGTATCATCGGTAGGCCAGCCAGGATCGAGCCCCGCGAGTCGGTGAGCGTCATGATCCGGGCGTGGAGTCGGTAGGCGCCCGTGACCGTGTCGAGCCAGGCGGGGTGTTGCAGCGGTGACGTCGCGTGCTGCAGGACGAACGCCCGCCAGTCCTCGCTCTGGGGGGGGAGCGAGGAGATCCCTGACGGCGCACCCTGTGGAGACTCATGACTCACGCCGAGACAACGATGTGGCGGTGCTCAAGCTTCCAGGCTGAGATGGGCCGCGGTTCGCAAAAAATGCCGCCCCCACGACGTTGCTTGAAACGTACGGGCCAATACACGAGCGCTTTGTGAGCGCACGTGGGGGCTTCATCACGATTTGCGAAGACAGCCGAAGGAAGGAAGCGTCAATGGAATTTGCCCGCGTGCTACGTGAACTGTCAAAGCGCCGCCTACTACTGGCGTTGGGGGTGCTGGTCGCCGTGGCCGTCTCGATGTTCAGCGTCTATCGCCTCGAAGGGGGCAAGCTCAAGGCACGCACGCTGCAATACTCCGCCGCGACCACCCAGGTACTCGTGGATTCAGGATCGTCGTTGCTCGGCAGTGTCTCGCCGGCGTTGGAACCGCTGAGCGCACGCGCCCAGCTATACGCGAACTTCATGGCCAGCCCGGCGCTCCTCGAAGTCATCGCTAAGCAGGTGGGCCTCTCCGGCGATCAGCTCGCTGCGGCCGGACCGGTCGATGCGCAGCTGCCGCGCGTGGAACAGGAGCCCACCGCCTTCAAGCGCAACGTCGAGCTCACCGGAGAGACCAAGCCGTACCGGCTGAACTACGAAGCCCAGGGCAACCTGCCGACGATCACGATCTACTCCCAGGCGCCGACGACCAGCGTGGCCGTCGGGCTTGCAAACGCGGCCGCCAGCGGCCTCGCGCAGTACGTCGCAAGCGTGCAGTCGAAGGCAAAGATCTCCCCGGCCACGAAGATCGAGATCCGTCAGCTCGGCCCCGCAACGGGAGCCGTGGTCGATGGTGGGATCAAAAAGACGCTGGCGCTGATGGTGTTCGTCGGGGTGTTCCTGCTGTGGTGTGTCCTGATGCTGATCGCAGTGCGCTTCCGCGAGACGTGGCGCCAGAGCGCCGCGCTTGAGCGTGAATGGGATGAGGATTGGGATAAAAGCATTGAGCCGGCGGCGGACGGACGGGACGCTTCTGAGGTGGTCCCGCGGCGTCACGCCCATAATCCCGTGAGCGCTCCTCTGTACGGCCGTTCCGGGAGCGGCGATGACCGACCTGCTGCGGTCTCGGTGCAGAACATCCGATGAGCGCCCCCTTTCGTCGACCGGCTACGTAGCCAATGAGCACTGCCGTTGCAGATCGGGTCAGCGTTAGGCGCTCGTCCGCGCCGGGGCGGGTGGCGACCAGGATGCGGCCGATCTCCACGATTCGTGATGATGCCTTTCCTCACACCAGACGCCCCTTGCCATGGATCCTCGCGGGCTTCGTTGCGATGCTGTTCTTCGTTCCGATCGACTCGACAGAACTGAACGTCCACCTTCCGTTCGACTCGCATCCAGACCGCCTTGCGGTGATCGTGCTCGTCCTGGCCTGGATATGGTTCGGCGGCGATCAGCGGGCATTCCTGCGCACGCGGCGGTCCAAGCTGTTCGTGACCGCGGCCTGCGTGTTCTTGGTGCTCGCCGTGGCGAGCCTCCTGCTGGACGCGCCACGTATCATTAACCTGGGGGACTTCCAGCTCGCCCAGAAGCGCTTTGCGCTGCTGGGGTCATTTCTGATCCTCTCGTGGTTCGCGCTCACCGCGCTGCGGTTCGAGGACTTGCGGGGTTTTACCAGCTACCTGATCGGGCTCGCCGTGCTGATGTCGGTCGGGATGCTCGTCGAGCGTCACACGGGCTACAACGTCTTCTACGAATGGGGTCGCTCGCTCCTCGGGCCGATCGCCAAAGTTGCGGCCTCGCCGACGAACATCAACGCCGCCTTGGACTCCGAAGGGCGCGTCACCGTAGTGGGCCCGACCCTGCACGGGCTCGCCGCGACGACGATGTTGGTCGTGGTGATGCCGTTCGCGCTTGTGCGCGTCCTGGATGCCATCTCCCGCAGGTCGTGGTGGCTGAATGCGGCTGCATTCGCACTGATGGTGTCCGCCGCCGTGGCGACCGACCGTAAGACGGCGCTGCTCGTCCCAGTCGCGCTGGTGCTCTACATCGCGTGGTACCGTCGGCGCCAGGTACTCCGCTTGGCGCCGATCGGGATCATTGCCCTCGCAGGCTTGGTGCACTTCGCCTCCCCGGGAGCGCTCGGCACCGTCCTCAGCCTCAACTCGGCCGCTGGCAGCACCTCGACCACGCACCGCGAGGGCGATTTCGTAGACATCGCACCTGACGTACTGGTGCATCCTCTGCTTGGCCGCGGCTACGGCACGCTCGACCCCGATCAGCCGGCCCAGTTCAGGATCAACGACGACGAGTACCTCGACGAGATCTGGCAGGTCGGAGCGCTGGGGCTCCTTGCCTTTGCTTGGTTGATTCTTGCGCCCGTGGTCCTCGCCCGCTCCGCCATCCGCACGCGTGGACCGACGGTCTCCTCGCTTGCACTCGCGGCGTCGAGCGGGTGTGTGGCCTTCTTCGTCGTCTGCGCGCTGTTCGATGCGCTCTCCTTTCCGCAGGCGCCCTACATGTTCTTTCTGGTGGCAGCACTCACCACGATCGCCGCCGCTGGGCCGGAGGGGAACGTCGTTCCGCGCCGTGAGCTGGCGCGGCGTCTTGCTAGAAGAAAACGGCTCGCGGTGACCCCGTCGGGAGCACATGGGGTTGCGCCCGGGCGCTGAGCGCGGGCGCAGTCCAGGGCGAGCGTAGTCCAGGGTCCGTAGTCCAGGGTCGGGTGGCGTATCGACGCGGGGTCATCGCCGCTGGCGTGTGGGGAACCGCCCGCCAGCGGAACCGCACGCGCTTGATTGGTCTGCTTCAGTTCAGACCGTGATGTGGTGTGCCCGGAGTGTCTTGGTTGTGACGACCGGGCTGTTCGTGGTCAACCCCGTCTCACCACGCCCCGCGTCTCGTCTCACCAGGCCCCGTGCGCGCCAAAAACCGCAGGCACCGTCCGCGCCAAGATCCAGAGGTTGAGCCAAAGCGTCCGCCGACGCGCGTACTCGACATCGAGGCGGACCATCTCGTCGAGTGTCACCTTGGAGCGACCGCTCACTTGCCAGAGGCCGGTGATCCCGGGCTTGACGGCAAAGCGGTCAAACCACTCGGCCGGATAGTGGTCCACCTCATAGGGAATCGGAGGTCGCGGCCCAACGAGGGACATGTCGCCGCGCAGGACGTTCCACAGTTGCGGAAGCTCGTCGAGGCTCGAGCGCCTGAGCAGGCGGCCGAAGCGCGTGACACGCGGATCGGCGATCATCTTGTAATAAGGACGCGGGGCATCGCCGTCGGGGGCATCCTGGCGGTCGGGGATGTCCTCGCAGGGTGGGTCATCTTTAATGAGTCCGAGCACGAACTCGCGGTGTCGATCGTGTGCGGCGCCGTCAGACATCGTGCGGAACTTGTTGACGGTGAAGGGCTCTCGACCACGCCCAATGCGCTGCTGGCGAAAGACAGAGGGGCCGGGAGAGTCGAGTCGGACCACGAGGGCGATCACAGCGAGTAGCGGCGCCGTGAGAACGAGCAGTACCGCCGAACCGACGATGTCGAGCGCCCGGCAGCTGGCATCGACCAGCCAGGTGTCGCCCACCGGCGCGGCGATTCCCAGCGTGCCGGTGTCTACGCTGGGCGAGCTAGTACCCTGATCAAATACGGGAGACGGCACAGCCAAATAACGCGCCGACGCGGAGCCAGCTTACGGAGTATCGAGGCAACCCCTGACGCGGGCCGCGCGGGGAATCTTGACGTTCGGGGCCTTGCAGGTGCGCGTGGACCGGGCCTCCATCCGGCCGGCAGGCGTCAAAATGAACCTTGATCGCTCGTTCCTTTACGACATGCCCGCCAAGCTCGGAGCATCCATCACGGCCGTTCTGGCGAGCCCTGTCAGCCCCCAACCGACACCGCCGCATACCCGCCGATCGAATCGACGGGCATGACCGACGATTCACAGTCCGCCGACCAACTCCGCGCGGCGGCGGCGCACGGCATTCGCTGGTCTGCAATCGCCCGTCCGACAATCGAGATCATCCAGGTGGGCTCGATCATCATCCTCGCGCGCCTGATCGTGCCCGCGGAATTCGGTCGCTTCGCAATCGCGCTCATCATGCTGGAAGTGGCAAACGTGATTGGTGCGGGAGGGTTGATCAATGCGCTGGTCCAGCGCAAGGCGATCGATCGCGAGCACCTGCAGACCGGGATGGCCCTGGGGCTGCTCGCCGGCCTCGCTCTGACGGCTATGACGCTGGTTGCGGCCAGCCTGATCATCGCTCCGGTCTTCGGTGCGCGCACGGCTTTCTTCGTCCGGCTCTTGGTGCCGCTGTGCCTCATCGGTGCGCTGAGCATCGTGCCGACAGCCAGCCTGCAGCGGCGCATGGCCTTCCGGCGGCTCAGTGAGATAGAAGTCTTCAGCACGATCGCCCGTGTCGCCGTGTCGATCGGTTTGGCGCTCGTCGGCCTGAGCGGCGAGGCGCTCGTGCTCGGCCTGCTCGCCGGCTCATTGACGGCGGCGGTGATCGTGTGCATCAGCGCACCACCACCGCTCCCGCGCCTCCAGCTCACCACCGCACGCGAGCTGCTGAGTTACGCCCTGCCCGTGTCGGTGGCCATGATCAGCACAGTCGGGTTCGGTAACGTCGATTACGCGATCATTGGGGCTCGTCTGGGCCCGGTGTGGACCGGCTACTACAACCGCGCCTACACGGTGGCTGTTGAATACCAGCGCAAGGTTGCGTTGGTGATGAGCGGGGTGGGCTTCCCAGTGCTGGCGCGCACCTCCAGTGCCGCCGAGCTGACCCGGCTATACCGCCAGATGGTTCGCATGTTGACGATCGCGCTCTACCCGCTGCTGGTGCTGCTGGCAATCGCCGCGCCGGTCGTCGTTCCGTTCCTCTTCGGTGAGCGCTGGGCCCCGGCAATCGTGCCCATGCAGATACTCGCGGTGGGCGGAGCGGCAACGATTATCTTCAACGCCGTCGAAATGGTGTTCCTGGCGTCCGGCCGTGGTAAGGCGCTACTTGGGTATGGATGGGCACAGTTCATCGTCTACGGGCTCACCGTGTATCTGGTCGTACCTCTGGGCATCACAGCGGTGGCGATCGACGCCGCGGTCGTGCACGGGCTGTTCGCGATCATCGCCTACGTCCTGATGCTGCGCGGCTCAGACGAACGAGCGATACGTCGCCTGTGGAGTGATATCGCGCCGGCCACCGTCTCCTGTTTGGGGCTCGTCACGGTCGCTCTGCCGACGAGCCTTGCCTTAACGGCCGCGCATGTGCCCGCGGTTCTATGGCTGGTCGCGCTTGGGCTCGTCGCGGTCCCACCCTACCTCCTGACCCTGCGCATCTGCTTCCCGGGGACGTGGCGCGCTCAGTGCACAGCGTTGGAGCGCATCCTGCCCGGGCACCGACGGCTGAACGGCGTGAAGCGACGCCTTGCGGCAGCGGCAGCCGCTCACTGAGTCGCTGGGTCTAAGAGTTCCTGAATGTCTGCGCAACGGCGTCGGCGCTCAGCCAGCGGATGTGGCTCAGGAGGCGTGTCCGGTACCCTGGGCAGCAGGACGAGTGCCGAGTGCATGTATGACTACGTCATAGTCGGAGCGGGCTCCGCGGGCTGCGTGCTTGCCAACCGCCTCAGTGAAGACCCGGACGTCCAGGTTCTCCTGCTTGAGGCGGGACCGCCCGACGCGGACGAGAACATCCACATCCCGCTCGGCTATCTGAAGCTCGCGCAGGAGCTCGACTGGGGGTATGACTCGGCGCCCGAGCAGGAGTGCGATGGCCGGCGGGTTCGACTGCCGCGCGGCAAGGTTCTGGGCGGGTCTTCTTCGACCAACGCGATGATCTACATCCGCGGCAACGCGCGCGACTACGATGACTGGGGAGTCCCCGGCTGGTCATGGGCGGAGCTGCTGCCGTATTTTCTGAAGGCCGAGGACAACGAGCGCGGGGCCTCACGGTGGCACGGCGCGCGCGGCCCGCTCTCGGTGAGCGAGCCGCGATCGATCAACGCAGTCTCACATGCATTTATAGACGCTGGAGTGCAGGCGGGCCTTGCGCGCAACGAGGACTTCAACGGCGCCGGACAGGACGGGGTGGGCATCTTTCAGCTGACCCAGCGCGACGGCATGCGCGCGAGCGCTGCGGATGCCTACCTGTATCCGGCCATGGAGCGCGCGAACCTGACCGTGATGGCGCGTACGCATGCGCGGCGAGTGCTGTTCGAGGGCACGCGCGCGGTCGGCGTGCAGGCGAGCCGGCTCGGCCGAGAGCTGCAGTTGCGAGCCGAGCGCGAGGTGATCCTGTGCGCCGGCGCCTACAACTCGCCGCAGCTGCTGATGCTCTCGGGGGTCGGACCGCCCAAGCACCTGATGCTGCACGAGATCGAGGTGCTGCTCGACCGACCGGCGGTCGGCGAGAACCTCTCAGACCACGCCGCCACGGAGCTGTTGTGGACGACACCCGAGCCAGAGGACCGCTCCAGCCGGCGGCGCTGGCGGAGCACAAAGCTGCTGCTCGCAATGCAGGCCGGCGCGTTCGGGTCAGGTCTCGCCGAGGCAGGCGCCTTTGCCCGTGTCGCGGCGGATGCGCCGGCACCCGACACCCAGTTCCATTGCGTGGCGGTGCGGTTCCTCGAGGAGGGGGGCACAAGCGATGATCCCACGAGCGAACCCGAAGTTCACGGCGTGTGGGTCTCGCCCTGCCTGCTGACGCCGCATAGCCGAGGCTCGGTGCGACTCGCCTCGGGCGATCCGGCAGCCAAGCCGATCGTGCACAACGCGTTCTACACGGCGGGCGCCGATCGACAGCGGATGACCGCGGCCCTGCGCCTGGCGCTCGAGATCTGTGCGCAGCCCGCGATGAAGCCCTACTGCGCCGATCCGTTCACGACGCCCGACGGCGACACGGCGGATACCCTGCGCGATCACATCGCGCGCACGACGTTTGCGTTCTACCACCCCGTCGGCACCTGCCGGATGGGCGAGGACGCAGACGCGGTCGTCGACGATCGGCTGCGCGTGAACGGCATCGAAAGTCTGCGTGTCATCGACGCGTCGGTGATGCCGGCGGTTCCTCGTGGGAACACCAACGCGCCGACGATCGCGCTGGCCGAGCGCGCCGGGGACCTGATCCGTTATGGCAAGGCGCTACTGGCGCCGACCGCCTCGGGCGACCGCTTCAGCTCGTCCTCGAGGGCCTGGTCGACGAGCGTGTGAACCTGCCGCTGCAACCACAGCGGGGTGAGCGTGTGGGTTTCGGCTGAGGTGCCCACCAGCGCCAGCTCGAGGTTGGGCCAGCGATCCAGACGGTCGAGCACGCCGTTGCGGCTGAGTTCCCTGTGCAGCATCTCCTTACCTGTGAACAGAAGCAGCGCACGCTGATCACGATCCCTCAACGCGTCAAACAGGCCTTCGATCGGCTGGCTCGCGGTTCTCTGTTCGTGCCGGGGAGCAACGATCAGCTTGCGTGCACGCATTGGTGTGCTCGCCGCTTGCTCGATCAGCGTGCGTCCCGTTTCGAGATGCCTCGCGAGCTTGATCTCGCCGTTGAATACCTTGCGCCACGTCGATGCCAGCAGCATCTTCTCTCTGAGCTGGCGCGTGCGCCTCAGAGCATGTCGCCACTCGTCGAAGACCAGCGTGCGCGGGTTGAGCATGATCACGGCCGCGACCCGCTCGTCGGCGAGCGCGGCGTTCGCCGCCCAGTAGCACCCCGCACACAGGCCGAGCACCACAAAGCGTTCTGGCAGCCCGCGCGCGGCGAGCATCTCGAGTGCCGCGCGCGCCTGCTCGACATACCCCGGCTTGTAAAACTCCGTGACCCGCGCGAGCGCCGAGGCATCGCCGTCGGAATCCCCGATTCGGGCCGCGTCCAGCCGCAGCGTCGGCACGCCGCTCGCGGCCCAGCGACGTGCGATTTCGACCCACATACGGTTGGGCCCGGTTCGACGTTGAGGCCCCGCGTTCAACAGCAGGGCGGTGAGCTCCCTGCGAACACCGAGCGGCTCGGTGAGCACTCCAAAGAGCCGCCCGTCGGGTCCGTCGAGGAACACCGGTCGCTCACGCAGCGCGACGCCTGAGGAGTGCAGCACCATCTCATCGTCGTCGCTCGGCTCGCTCGGGGCTGCAGGGTTCGCGGCGCTCTGCGCCTGCGCCGCTGACACCGCAACGGATACCCCCCGCCGCGGCTCTCCTTCCTGGAGCCAGGAGCCCACGCGCTCGAAGACCTCTCTCGGCGCCCGCGCGTCCTGCGGCTCCACCATCATCGCCCCATAACCCTGTCCATTCGCGACCGTCACTTCGGCGCCGGCCTGCTCGAGCACCGCAGGCAGGGCCTCCTCGACCTTCAATCCATCGCGACCCAACAGCAGCGCCCGCCGTATCTGAGGCTGAGAGAGCTCCATCTCCTGGAGGTCGAGGCGTTCCAGCTCCAGCACCGTCTCGGCGCTCAGCAGATAGCCGTTGGCCGCCAGCGTCCCATCATCCACAGGTCCGCCCCCCGGCGCGGGCTCCTCGACATCGGGCATGTTCACCTCGAACGCCGAGAGGGTGCGCAGCTCTCGCAAGAGCCTGCGACCATTGGCGGGGACAGACCACATGACCAGCTCGTCGATCGGCGCACCCCGTAGCGCCGCTCGGCAGGACACCATCCCACCGAGGCCGAGACCGATGACCGCCACCTGCCCGGCGCCTCCGGAGCGCCGCAGCCACCGCGCCGCTCCGTCCACGGCCTGAGTCCAAGCGTCCAGCTGCCCTGGGTCTGTTGGGCAGCCCGCGCTGTCGCCGCTACCGGGAAGATCGATCCGCAGGGTCGTATGCCCGGCCCGCGCCAGGTGTTCAGCCCATTCGCGACGGATGCGATAGCAGCACATGTCCTCCCAGCCAAACGGCGGGCAGAGCAGCACCGCGGTCGATCTCAGGGGGACCGCACCCCTGTGCAGGACGGCGAAGACCGGCGCGCCAGACCCCCGCAGATAGATCGGCTGCTGTGTCTGGGATGCGCTCATCGTGGGAGTCTCAGAGGCGAACTCGAGATGACGACCATCGATGTCCACCGCGCCCAGCCTGCCATTCTCGAGCGAGCCCTCTCGGGCACCAAGCTCAAGCGATTGCGGCATCGAGCAGCTCCATCGCCTCGTCCCAGGCCATGGCCAATGCATCGAGAAAGGCGCTGTCTCGATCGACCGAGACGCTCACGACAGCGCCCTGGAGCCCAGCTCGCTTATCGCCGCCTCGATCGAGGCGACGCTCTCGAAGACGCTCGGCTTGAGCATCAAGTCGGGAAACTCGATATCGAAATGATCCTCTAGAGCGAGCATCACGTTGACGCTCGCGAGGGAGCTCATGCCCGCCTGGTAGAGATCGGCGTCCGCCGCGAGAGTACCGACGTCGACCGGCAGGCGACCATGATCGTTGATGATCTGGCGGATCTGGTCGGTCACACTCTCTTAACGTCCAGTCTCAGTCGTTTCTCACGTCCGGTGGCGACCACCACGACTCAGTGAGCATATGGATCGCTGGCAACCGGCTCTCGGCACGGCACGCTCAGCACAGCGCCACCTCATCCCCGTCGCCGACCTGTAGGCGCAGCGCGCGCGGCATCGAGAAGTCGCGAAATATGCGCGCCTCACGCCCCACGATGCTTGCTACGAGACGCCCGCCCACGTGGAGCACGCTCGCGTCGGCAAGCACGATCGAGCGCTCGATCTCGGCTCCTTCGATGCGAACGCGCTCGGCGATCGACGTGTGCGGACCGATGTAGGAGTCGGCGATCAGCGCTTCGGCGCCGATCATCACCGGTCCGATGATGACGCTCGAGGTCACAGACGCCGTGGGGTGGATTACGATCGGTCCCTCGAAGCGGTTGCCATCGCTTGCCATCGCGGTCAGCTCGGGGTCGAGCGCGTCG
>Ga0116217_10005033_pt1 | contig 11687 bp, 8 predicted proteins | sample Sb_taG_6_FD_89697 | JGI IMG/M metagenome (GOLD analysis project Ga0116217, IMG submission 89697) | Peat soil microbial communities from Weissenstadt, Germany - Sb_50d_4_PS metaG | ecosystem: Environmental > Terrestrial > Soil > Wetlands > Peat | place: Germany: Weissenstadt | collected 2010-09-21 | reverse complement strand
TTGTCGAAGGCGAGATCTCGCCGGTTGTCGAAGATGCGGAGTTTCTGGCGGCGGCGCGCGAAAACCTGCCTGGTGAGCCATGGGACGAAAACGCCTGGACCGTCTGGACCGGAACTTTGAAAAAAGTCACCGGACGCAAGGGGAAGGCGCTGTTTCATCCCCTCCGTCTCGCTTTGACCGGCCGTGAGAACGGGCCGGAACTGGCGGCGCTTTTGCCTTTGATCGGCAAAGCTAAAGCGGCGGCACGATTATCCGGACGCGCCGCTTGACCCCATCGGGGCCGGTGACCTCCTCGGTCCCAGCCGGGTCCTCTGGACCGGCGGAGGGTTGCGTGCTTGGTTCCGGCCGCGCCGTCTTTTCGAATTTCGGCTTTGCCAATTCCGCCGAACTCTCGGGGGTTACCATGATATCGCCCTTGCGCGCGCGTCCAAGCAACTCTTCCGCCCCAGCAAGTGCCTCGGCCCAGCTTTGCCCAGGCGGCTTGCAGGTGCAGACTGGATCGAAACTCTTCTGAAATTTCAAAGCATTGGGCAATTCGGAATAGGGCGAGTCACCTGTGAGCGAGAGAGAAGTGCTAATGTCCTGGTTGGGAGAACGCGTATAGACGCTGACCGGGGCATTCGGGCAAAGGGCCTGACAAAGGCCGGTCAGCTGATCCGGATCGCTTTGCCGCGCCGATAGGGGGAGCGGAAAAAAACCGCCGTCGCAGGTGCGCACACAGACGGCTTGCGAACCGCCGTGCGGCGTGAGGTCGTCTCCGGCTAGCGGGCGCACCTCTTCGACCCGGGGTTGCTCGGCCGAGAACGGATTTGGATTGGGTATGAAAGCCCCGAAAAGTGTCTCGAGAAAGCCGCGCTGGGCCGGCTGCGGTGAAGGCTGTACCCGTCCGCGGCAATAGGCGTTGTAGCGCGCGATTAGCTGCTGCCTCGCCGCTGAATTGCCGCCATTATCTCCAGCTCCTTCATATTGCGCGAGGCTTGCCTGCAGTTGTTGAATTAGCGCATTTAGGCTGGGGCATTGCGGCGGCGCGTTGTCGAACAAAAAGAACTGGCCTCGGTCGCAGCCGAGCGCCCGCGCATGTCCGATTGCGCGGTCGAGTTCCGCGCGCTGTTTTAGAGCGGCACCGCCATAATTGTTTGAATGCCTCTGGCCGCTGTCGTCGCGCGCGCTGATCTCGGCGGCGAGCCGCGCGCAATCGACCGGTTGTGGAGCGGCGGAACCGGCGGAAAGGACGAAGGCCACGCTCGCCAAGCCAATCCCTAAGCAGACGCTCAAACGCATGAACGGTTCCCGGATGGCGCGGCGTAAGCCGGACGAATATTTCATGCGCCTCTCTCGGAGCGCTTGCCGATCACGCGGACTTACGTGAACGATCAGGAATCACTCTAATTCTAAGAGCTCTAGGCGACATTGCTCGCCTGGGGCTCACACGCCATTAGGCATTGTGACGGTCACATCAGATTGGTGGCTCTTCATGGCCTTAACATGACCGAATACTATAGCGCGGCAAGTTCCAAGATTCGGGGAAAGGGAGGGAAGACAATGGCAAAAGCCGTAAAGGTTGGAAATAGAGATTTCGGGCACTGTCGCGTGAAATCGCAAATCGCCATTTATTTTCTGGCCTGCGATGAATGACGAAATCTGACACTGATCCGGGCCGACCTGGATCGATGGTTTAAATTCAGGCTTTACACAAAGCGTTTTGTGTCACGTGGCAAGCATCGACAGCCGACGTGGAACCAAACCCATCCGCCCCGCCGTTTCTGTCCGCAGAACCCGTTCCGCGGCCACCAAAGGACTGGCGACGCGCATTCCATCCAAGCGCTCGCCCTCTACCGATTACGCGGCTAACAAGTGTCTAGGCCCTTTTCGAGTCAGCAACATTTTTCTTGAAAACGCGTGGGCGCTCTCCGGAAAAAATGCTCAACTCTCCTGATTGTCTTTCGCCTGCCGGGTTTTCTCCTCCAGTTGCGCTTTGAGCACAAGCAGTTTCGCGAAAGGTGAATCCGGATCCGGCGGCCGTTCGCTTTGCCGCTTTTCCCTGGTGCCGAAACGCTCCCCGCGCCGTTCCCCTTGCTCAGCTACGCCAGGGCGATTTTGCTCGCCAGCATGTTTGCGGCCGCGATGGCCTCCGAAGCGCGGCTTCTGTTCGCCTTCACCCCGCTCGCCGCTTACCTTATGGCGACCCTTGAAGGTCCTGGGCGGGGATGCGGTTTGATCTTGCGCAAGCGCCGCTATCCCGGCACCAGCGCTGTCCGGTGGTTCCCCGGCAATCATTTCGCGCGGCGGCGCGTTTTGCACAGCCGCTTCCGGCGCTGTGGCGGGGACACCCGCGGCCGGCGCTCTGTCGCGCCGTTGAAAGGATTTCTTGCGTGCCCGTGCCTCAGGCGGCCGGCGAGGATGCTGCTGCCGGTGCGGCCGCCAAATTTCGATCAGCGGCTCTTCGGCCGCCGCTGCCTCCACGGAATTCGCCGCCCCAACTGCGTCTGGTTGGGCTTGCGGGGCTTGGTTCGTCTCAAGCTCGTTCGCGGCCGCCTTCGCTGCATCTAGCGAGGTGGACTCGCACGGCGGCGAAACTGGCTTCGGCATGAGCACGGCAGCCTCGGCTGGCTGCCCCGCGTCAGCTTGCGCTTCAATTGGTGGCTCCGTGGCTTCCGGGCCTGACGGGACGTCTAGGCCGCACGCCGGTGCCATGGCAAGTTCGGCTTCGAGCGTGGCAATCGGCTCGGTCGCGGCGCCCGCGAGCAAAGGCACGCTGATGGCGGGGCCCTTGCGCAGATCGGACACATAGCCGAGAGCGCGAAGGATCGAGGCGAAGCTATCGCCCGAGCAGCCGGCAAGCGAGGTCATCGCGACCGTGACGACAAAGCCCTCGGCATCCGCCGCGCCCGGAGGCGGATCGCCGGAGGAGACACCAGGGCGATAGCTCACCGCCGGGCGGATTAAATCGGCGAGCCGCTCCAAAATATCGACGCGCACCGCGCGATCCCCGCAAACGCGGAACCCGGCCGCCCGGTACAAATTCTTTTGAACCTCCTTGTCGGCGACCAAGGAGGTTCGGCCGGAGGCGGCGAGATGGAGAACTTCGTCAAGGCCTTTGAACGCCTCGCTGCCGCCATGCTTTAAGGCATAGAGCTGCGCGGCGAGGGCGCGCGGCGCGGGCTTTATCAAACTTGGGAGATAAAGATGATAGGCGCCGAAGCGGATGCCAAATTTCCGCAATGCGGCGCGGGTATCCTGGGAAAGGCTCTTTACGTCGTCGGCAACACGGACACGATCGAGAACACCGAGGGATTCGGCGATGTGGAACGCAATGCCGCGCGCAATTCCCTCAAGTCCTTCGCCATTTTCCAAATCCGTGAGTGGCCCGAGGAGCTTCTTCACATGCTGCGCAAGCCAGAGATCGAGCCGCCGCTGCACCATATCAAGCGCCTGACCGGTCAATTGTTCGTCCGCGAGAATCGTCACGCGCGGTTGGAGCACATGCGCGCCCGCGGCGATCTTGCCGATGGGCTCGCCGAGCCAGCGGATGATTCCGTCATTGGTGAGGATGAAAGCTTCGTCGACGGCTTCGCTCACCCGTCCCGCGCGTCCTTCGATCTCGCTCGCCAAGGCCTTTTGCGCGGCGGTGTTCAGAGCTTTCGCGGCCTCGCCCACCGCCGCCGGGTCGGGGGTGAAGCGAAATCCATTGAGTTGCCCGACGTGCTGGCCTGCGACCAACACGTCACCGCTCGGGGTGACCTCGGCTTCCAACATGGCGTTCTCCCTTAGGCGGCGCATGAGAACGCTCGTCCTGCGGTCCACGAACCTTTGGGCGAGACGTTCATGCAAAGCGTCCGACAGATTGTCCTCTACCTGACGCGTGACACTCTGCCAATGCTTAGGATCGCGCAACCAGCCGGCACGATTGGCGATGAAGGTCCAGGTTCTTATCTCGGCGATCCGCGCTGAGAGCGTATCGAGGCCGCCGTCGGTGCGGTCTTGCGCCGCGACATGGCGGGCAAACCAATCGTCGGGGATATGACCTGCGCGCACGACAAAGCCAAAGACCGACATCACGAGTTCCGCATGCGCCGCCGGCGACAGCTTTCGATAATCGGGGATTTGGCAGCATTCCCAGAGGCGGGCGATATCGGCTCTGGTCTTTGCCGCCCGCACCACTTTTTCATCGCGGGTGGCGAATTCGAGTGCGAGCTGGTCCTCAGCGAGCGGCGCCCGCGCCAGGCCTTGCGCCTTCGGCAGACTGTCGAGCGAGGCGGCGAGAGTGGCGAGCGAAGTGAAATCGAGCTCCGTATTACGCCATTGGAGCATCCGCACCGGATCGAAGCAATGGTCTTCCAGCTGTTCGACAAGAGTTTCGTCGAAGGGTGGGCAGCGTCCCGTGGTGCCGAAGGTCCCGTCGCGGAGATGGCGGCCTGCGCGGCCGGCGATCTGCCCGAATTCGGCGGCCGTCAGACGGCGGTTTTGCCAGCCGTCGAACTTCCGGTCGGCCGCGAAGGCGATGTGATCGACGTCGAGATTGAGCCCCATTCCGATGGCGTCGGTCGCGATAATGTAATCGACGAGGCCATTTTGGAACATGTCCACCTGAGCGTTGCGGGTACGCGGCGAGAGCGCGCCGAGGACGACCGCCGCGCCGCCGTGCTGGCGCCGGATCCATTCGGCGATCGCGTAAACATCCTCAGCGGAAAAGGCGACGACGGCGCTGCGCCGGGGAAGGCGGGTCAATTTCTTCTCTCCCGCGAAACTCAATTTTGAGAGACGCGGGCGCGCAACGATCCGAACGCCCGGCAAAAGTTCCCGTACCGCGCGCTGCATGGTGGCAGCGCCGATCAGCAAAGTTTCCTCGCGCCCCCGCAGATTGAGCAGCCGGTCGGTGAAGACATGGCCCCGGTCGAGATCGGCCGCGAGCTGAATTTCATCCACCGCCACGAAAGCAAGGTCGAGGTCGCGCGGCATCGCCTCGACGGTCGAAATCCAGTAGCGCGGCGAGTCCGGCTTGATTTTTTCTTCGCCAGTGATGAGCGCGACAGCGCCCGCACCCGCTTTTTCCACCGCGCGGTTATAGACTTCGCGCGCGAGAAGCCTTAGCGGCAGGCCGATCATCCCGCTAGAATGGGATAGCATCCGCTCGATCGCAAAATGGGTTTTGCCGGTATTGGTCGGCCCAAGCAGGACCGTGACACCCCTGGAGCTGTCTCGCAAAAACGATCGGGCGGCCGGAAATGGAACGTTCATTGGTTAATCGGCGCGGAAGAAGCATCGGGAATTTGCGGCAACGTGGACGGTTTATCCTATCCGGCTGCGACGGCGCGATATTTGCTGGGAAATCCCAAATCTATTGCCCTGCCGCTCTAGCGATGGGTTCGGGCAATGGGCCGTGACTCGAATGTTTTCCCGCCGGAAGAAAGCCGTTCGCGCTTACCTCCAGTCTGGGGTTCTTGTACCACAACGGTACTGCACTGTATCAGAATGATGCCGTCATGCGCGACATTCTTTACACCTTGAACGGGAGACGAACGAATCGCGCCCGAATCGGTGACAAAGCGCAAATCTTTGTTTGTTCACTACAATATATCGGCGAGTGCCAGATTACTGACGCTACCCATTGTAAAAAACCATCGTTTTGGCCAAAGCATGGAACACTTGTAACGTGAGACGCGGCCAGACTCGGACGGCCTTATCTGTCAACTGTCCAAAAACAATTTTGTTGAGCAAAAAAGAGGTGCAATCGTCCCTTGAGCCTATCCCTGGAAATAGTGCTGCAAGATGCGGTCGCGGTAGCCGACAAGATTTTGGTGCTTTTCCGCCGCTGATCTGATCGGCGTTACGAACACGGGGGCCAAAAAACCCGCCACGAAGGCGAACACCGTCGCGTCCGCCCCGCAAGGCTGGTCGCCCATCAAGAAAGCTTTCTCTCCCAAAAGGCTGGCAAGCGCATTGATGTCTGCAATCGCGAGATCATTTTGCTCGGCCGGTGTGTGGCGCCCAAATCCTTGGAGTTTCAATGTTTTCGCAACTTTGCGGCGAACCAGGCTTTGGACGATCGGCCGGAGCGGCATTGGCACGGCCTTAAAGAATTGGGCCGGACCCCTGGCAAAATTGGCGTCATCGAGCCAGCGCGTTGCCAACAGGGCCAAATAGAGGTGCTCTTCGCACATTTTCTCGATCGCCCAAGCCGCAGCCTTCTGCGCCGGCGTGAGCCCGGCATCGAAATCGAATCCGTATTTTCGCTCAATGTGAAAGCGGATAAAGGTCGAATCAGCAACGATAATCCCTGCATCATCAATATAGGGCAGCTTGCCTTTCGGCGCGCGGCCGTAGCCTTGCCGGTTTTCCTGATAGGGCAGACCAGCGAATTTCAACAGCAGCATGGTCTTGGTCACAAAGGGACTTCCATCGGGAAGCCCGAAGTGGGGCCCGAATGTGTAGAGCGTGATCATGGCGGGCGGCCCCCTCTTTCATGTGATGCTGTCCCGCCCTCGGATCGCGGGTCAATGCGTGGAGGTCGCGGTCAAGTCCGATGGCACGACCGAAAACTCGACCGCATCGATCACGGCGGCACCGGCCAAGGTCATCAAGGCGACATGGATAGGCACAACGACATGCGCCCGGTCGATTGGCGCGAGCCAAGCCTCGATGTCTCTGTTTTCCGCCATGAATTTCGTCGATTTTGAATCCCGCTTATGACCGGAGATGGGGATATAGCGCGCCGCGCAAACCGAAACCGGACCGGAGTATCCGTCGACCGATACGTTCTTTACTCCGGCGTAATGGAGCATGACATCAAATCTGACGTAGCCGTCATAGACCGGGATCGTCCGGTTGCATGCCGCCGGGCCGATCAGAGGTTCGCCCTCAGGAACCGGCATGATCAAGGCGCTTGTCGGATCAACAATGTTGCGCTTGTTCGCCTCTGTGACTGGAATTCTTCCTTCCTTATCCTCGAAAGGCGGGAAAATCTCGACGGCCTTGACGTTTCCGGAATCGAGCGACATCCGCACGGTCCGGCTTCCTATGGAATTTGCGGAGGTCGTGGCATAGGTGGAAGGGACGGGGCTGCCTTTGCGCAGAGAGCCGGTCGCGGCGAGCGCCAGCTTGACGCTTGCGACCCATGCCGCGATGCCGGTCAGCTTGGCATTGAGATCGATTCGGTAGGTTCCCCGGCCGACCGCCCCCGCCGCCGTGACCTCGCCGACATGGAATCCGATGACACTCACCGTATAGCGCGCCCGGAACTCATCGGCGCGAGCTGAAACTGTGCCAAGGCCAGAAACCAGCGCCGAAACAAGGCCGAGCGTAAGGACCGGCGTGCGCAGCAAAGTTTTCCTCTTAAAATCAGCCATCCCGGTTACCATTATCGGCACATGAGAAAACCTGGAAACCAGCCGCTTTCATGGCTTGCTAACGGGAAAATCGTGCCTCTTAGCTAATACCATATCAGGACAGACGGTAAACGTCATTGCGCCGCACCGCCGCGGAACCGCCGTTTTACAGGCGTCCACCCTGCGCGCATCTTGAACATGACCGGCGTCAATTGGATGCTTCTGTGAATCGATAGTTGCAAACTTTTTGGATAAGATCATATGTGAAATCAATGAGATACGGTGAGCCATCGATTCTTATTTAAATCATCTTACTCTAGGATGGCGTTGCTCCCGAGGGCTTTTTCGCGTTTGCCAAGCGGCAAATGACTCTTTGTTTGCAAGCTGCTTGGTTTCAGACTTGCCTTACGAGGCTGGATGTAGACTATTGTCGATATGGACGCGCGGGAATTTTACCGGCGCCAGCGCGAAAGGTTTTTCGGGTGCGAAATATGTGGTGGCGGCATGGCTGGCGCTGTCTCATCATTGCCGGCAGCATACTGGCAGGGACGGCGGTGCGGGCCGCCATGCCTTCGGCACGAGTCCAAGATCTCGCCGGCGTCTGGGATTTGTCTATTGGCGACACAAACAGCAAGTGCCGGATTGCGTTGCCCGCGGGGCAGTCCAATACGGGGCGCCAACAAATCACGGTCCCTTTCGCTTGTGTTAAGGTTGTTCCAGTCCTGAGCCCCGTCGATGCGTGGGCGTTGACCGGTGATGGCAATCTCGATCTCTTTGATAGTATCGGTCAGGATAGTATCGGCCAGACAGTTCTCGATTTCACGGCGGCGGACGCTGCCGCATTCATAGCCAGCGGGGCGCAAAGCGAGGTTTACCGGCTGGCTTCCCTGCAAGGTGCGCCGCAAAAAAATAACCAAAATAACCGCGTTGCAAACCAGGGCGGCGCGGGCACCGCACCCGCCGTCGTCGCAACCAAGCAGGATGTCCCAGCGGCCGCCGCTGACATGGTGGGGCGTTATTCCATCTTGCGCGACGGCGGCAAGGATACCGGATGCATGTTGACCTTGGACAAACAAGCGAAGGCGCCAGGTGGCCAGAAGGCTTCTCTCGCGCCTGGTTGTCGTGACCAAGGGATCGTGATTTTTGATCCGGTCGGCTGGCAAATCGCCAATGGCCGCCTCGTATTGACCGCACGCAAGGGGCACAAAACCCATCTCGACGCGCAACCGGACGGCACCTGGAAAAAAGATCCGAAGGAAGGCAAAAGTCTCACTTTGAAAAAAATGTGACTCACGCTTTTTTATTTGCAAATAAAAGCGCGGCGGCTGGGGGAACCCGCCGCGCTTCCATACTGGCTTTTGCTATCACTCCTCGGCCGCTGGTTTTCTCGGGCCGCCATGAGAAGCATGCCCGCCCTTGCGGCCAGCTTCGGATGCGAGGGTGTGATTCCGCGAAAAGCTGCGTTTGTTCGGATTCACGCTTTGTCCACCCTTGCGCCCGGCTTCGGCCGCCAACCGCGGGTTTTGCGAAAAACTCCGCTTTTCGTGGGGAACGCTCTCGCCGCCCTTGCGCGCGATCGCCCGCTGTTTCTCGGGATCCATCGAGGCGAATCCCCGCGTCGAGGCAGGCGACTTCTTCGAAGTTTCCATTGAAGCGCTCATTAGTTCCTCTCTTTTAAAATAACCGTCCGCCTTAATGTAGGTAATGTTTGGCAGCGTTAAAGGTTGCGAATTTTTATTCAAATTAGCGTGAGCCTTTGGCCCACCGTGCCTCACCTAGCGGCAAGCGCCGAGCCCCTCGCGATTGCGAGATTAGCCATACTCCGCCTACTGCCGTGCCTGGAACATGTCCTCACTAAACCTATCCTCTTTTTGTTTAAGAATATGCTACAACTATACGAATTCTATAGCTTCCATTTCAATCGCGCAATTCCATGTGACGGGCAGGCGCTCTTGGCGTTGAAGCACGAGCGGTTTTCAAGACCTGCCGGAGGACGTATCGGTCCGCACCGGCATACTGTATAATAAAAGTATAACATCCTGGTGAACAGGAAGTTTCATGCTTTATCGAAGCAACGCTGGCGGCACACATTACGTCTTTGACGATTTGCGGCAACTCCTCGCGCGCGCCTCGCCGGATCGCGCGGGGGATAGGCTCGCCGGGCTTGCGGCGGAAAGCGGCGAGGAGCGCGTCGCGGCACGCATGGCGCTGGCCGATCTGCCACTTGCGCGCTTTCTCGACGAGGCCGTGGTGCCTTACGAGATGGACGAGGTGACGAGGCTCGTTCTCGATACGCATGACAAACGAGCCTTTGCCCCAATCGCCGCCATGACCGCCGGGGATTTTCGCGATTTTCTTTTATCCGACGAAGCGACGGGAGAATCGCTCGCCCGCCTGGCGCCGGGCATCACGCCGGAAATGGCGGCGGCGGTGTCGAAACTCATGCGCAACCAGGATTTGATCGCCGTTGCGAAAAAGATTTCGGTCGTGACGCGGTTTCGCACCACCATCGGCTTGCCGGGGCGTCTTTGCGTGCGCATCCAGCCCAATCACCCGGCGGATGATCTCGCCGGCATCGGCGCGGCCATTCTCGATGGACTCATGTATGGCTGTGGCGATGCCTGTGTCGGAATCAATCCGGCCTCGGATAGTACCAAGCGGACGCTGCTGCTTCTTGAGCGCATCGAGGAACTGCGCTTGCGCTTCGAAATTCCCATGCAATCCTGTGTGCTTGCGCATGTCACGACACTCTTGCAAGTCATGAACAGGGGAGGTCTGGTCGATCTTGTTTTTCAGTCGATCGCGGGGTCGGAAGCAGCTAATGGCGCCTTCGGTGTGACTTTGGCCTTACTGGACGAAGCCCATCAAGGAATAAAGGCGTTGGGCCGCGCACCGGCCGGCGCCAATCTCATGTATTTCGAGACCGGCCAAGGCGCGGCATTGTCGGCGCAAGCGCATCACGGCGTCGATCAGCAAACGATGGAAGCACGCGCCTATGCGGTCGCGCGCCGCTATGCGCCATTGCTGGTCAACACGGTCGTCGGTTTTATTGGCCCTGAATATCTCTACGACGGCAAGGAAATCATCCGCGCGGGGCTCGAGGATCATTTCTGCGGCAAGTTGATGGGCCTGCCGATGGGTGCCGATGTTTGCTACACCAACCACGCCGAGGCCGATCAGGACGATATGGACACTCTCCTGACGCTCCTTTGCGTCGCCGGTTGCAATTATATCATGGGCGTTCCCGGGGCCGACGACATCATGCTCGGCTATCAATCGACCTCCTACCACGATGCGCTTTATGTGCGCAGGGTGCTGGGCTTGCGGCCGGCGCCGGAGTTCGAGGCCTGGCTCAAGGCCTTCGGAATCATGGACTTGGAGTCTCGAATCCGGCCGAGCCTTTCCGGAGGCGCCGCCCGCTTGCTCGCTTCGGTGCTATGATGCGGCCTCCTGGAGACTTCTGGGATTATCTGCGCCGCGTGACGCCCGCGCGCATAGCGCTCGGCCGCGTGGGCGATGGACTGCCGACGCACCGTTTGCTCGAATTCGATCTCGCGCATGCCCGCGCCCGCGATGCGGTCTGGGCAAATCTCGACAGTGCAGCTCTCCTCGCCGAACTTGCCGCCTGGTGCCCCGTGCTCGTGCGAAGTGCCGCGCCCGACCGGGCGACTTTCCTGCAGAGACCGGATCTTGGCCGCCGCCTCGCGCGAGACTCCCTGCGAGCTCTTTCGCCTGGCCCCTATGATGCCGCGATCGTCATCGCCGACGGGCTTTCCGCCGGCGCCATGCAAGCCCAAGCGGCGTCACTGTGCAAAATGCTTTTGGCTGCACCAAATTTTGTTTTTGCCCCGCCAGCCGTGGCACTCCAGGCGCGCGTTGCACTGGGAGACGAGATCGCGGCAAGACAAGGGGCGGCGCTTGCCGTCGTCCTCATCGGAGAGCGCCCTGGCCTTTCCGCCTGCGATAGCATGGGCGCCTATATTACCTTTGATCCGAAGCCCGGCGTGACACGGGACGCGAACCGCAATTGCGTCTCGAATATTCGCGGCCAAGGACTTTCCTTGGACGAGGCGAGCCGGCGCATCCTCGCCATCATGGGGCTCGCCCGGACGATCCGGCAGAGCGGCACATGCCTCAAGGAAGATGACGCTCTCGATTTATTGCCGCCAGGGACTCCCTAAACCCGATCTCAAGACGTCATCCCGTTCTGCGCAAATCAAAATATTGGGCGGCCGCCGGCCGCGTCGGAAGAGGCCGCCGGGACCGGCTCCCACGCCAGCAGTTCCCTTGACAGCTCGGCATGTCTGCGCGCGTAGGATCGTGAGCTGAGATCACCGGGACGCATCCGGGCCTGCGCACGCG
>Ga0116217_10005032_pt1 | contig 11688 bp, 7 predicted proteins | sample Sb_taG_6_FD_89697 | JGI IMG/M metagenome (GOLD analysis project Ga0116217, IMG submission 89697) | Peat soil microbial communities from Weissenstadt, Germany - Sb_50d_4_PS metaG | ecosystem: Environmental > Terrestrial > Soil > Wetlands > Peat | place: Germany: Weissenstadt | collected 2010-09-21 | reverse complement strand
GCTTGCTTCGCCGATTACGACAACGACGGCAGAATGGATGCCTTTGTGGTGAACCTCGGCGGGCGCGGGACTCTGCTGCATAACGTTTCGCAGAACCACAATCACTGGATTACGGTGGTGCTCCACGGAACAAAAAGTAATCGTGATGGCATTGGCGCGCGCCTGGAGTTGGTTGCCGGCGGCCGGAAACAGATGGCGGAGCGTGTGGCCGGATCGGGTTATCTCTCGCAGGACGATGGACGCGTGCATTTTGGGCTCGGGACCGCAACTCGCGTCGACAAACTCATCATTCATTGGCCAAGCGGTCGAGAACAGGTGCTGTCGAATCTGGCTGTCGATCGGTTTCTCAAAGTGACGGAGCCGAAATGAAGCGGCAACTCGCAGCGGTGGCTCTGCTGGTGCTCGCATGCTTCCTGGGAGCCGCCGCGAACCCGGCGTCTGAAGAAACTGCCTATCTTTCGCCGGGAGAATTGGCCGTATCGCCTGACGGGCATTCGCTATACGTGGTTTGCGAAAAAAGCGACGAGCTTCTGGTTGTAGATACCCAGAGCGGAAGCGTAACCAGCCGAATTCCCGTCGGCCACGTGCCGCGAGGGCTGGGGATTTCAGCTGACGGCAAGCAAATCTATGTAGCGAACTCTTGGACGGACACCGTCTCCGTCATTGATGCTGAGAAACGTGAAGTCGTCCGCAGCTTGCCCGCGGGATTTGAGCCTGTCAGCGTTGTTGCCGACGCGCGAGGCGAAACGCTATACGTCGCCAACCGCCTCAGCAACGATATCTCGGTAATCGATCTCCATAGTGGTCTCGAGACCAAGCGAATCGCGGCCGGCCGGGGCGCCAGCTATCTGGCGCTTTCCGCTGACGGAACGCGGGTTTTTTGCACCCACATCTATCCCAATATCGGCGCGCAGCGCACGCCGCCGGAGTCCGAAATAACGGTCATCGATACGGCCAGCCGCCAGGTCGTTGAACGAAAAGCTTTGCACAACTCCGCAGGCGTTTTTCACCTCGCACTCTCGTCCGACGGAAAGCTGGGAGTCGCAGCACAGCTTCGCCCGAAGAACCTGGTTCCCATGGCGCACGTGGAACACGGCTGGGTGTTTGGAGACTCGCTGGCGGTCTTTGGCGACGATGTCGGTGGCGTTGTTCATGTCCCGCTGGACGAACTCGATCGTTATTTTGCCATGCCTTTCAGCGTGGCGATCGCACCCGACAAGTCCAAATTGTTTGTAAGCACGGCGGGTTCCGACGGCGTCACGGTGGTGGATATTCCCGCGCTGCTAAAGTTCATTCGCGCGACGCACGATTCCTTTGACACGGATCTCTCAGCTTCCGCGAACTATGTCACGGCCAGGATCCCGGTCGGCCGGAATCCTCGCGGCATTGTTCTCTCGCCGGACGGCAAACGGCTTTATGTCGCAGCGCGCATGGACGACAAAATCAGTGTCATCGACACGGATTCCGAAAAGGTCATTTCGACGGTCGATTTGGGCGGCCCGCGCGCGATCACTCCGTTTCGGCGCGGTGAACAGATTTTCAATGACGCCGAGTTCGCATTTCAGGGCCAGTTTAGCTGCGCGAATTGCCATCTGGATGCGACGTTCGACGGATTGCAGTGGGACTTGGAGCCGGATGGCATGGGGATGAACATCGTCGACAATCGTTCTATCGAAGACTTGATGGGCACCCAGCCGTTCAAGTGGAATGGCGGGAATCCGGACATTGCGACCGAATGCGGCCCGCGAACCGCGAAGTATATCTATCGATCACAGAGCTACAACCCGCAGGAGTTGGCGGACCTGGTGACGTTTGTCCTCTCCATCCCGGTTCGGCCCAACCGCTACCGCCTGCCGGGCGGCGAACTGACACCGGCACAGGAACGCGGCAAGGCCATCTTCGAAAGAGCCAAGTACAAGGACGGCCGGCCGATCCCAATGAGCCAGCGCTGCTCGACGTGCCACAGTGGTCCTAAGTACACGAACAACCATTCCGAGGATGTAGGCACGGGTAAACCGACCGACGACTCCGGTCTTTTCGACACCCCACATTTGCCGGACGTCGCGTATTCAGCGCCGTACTTGCACGACGGCTCGGCGCGATCGCTCGAAGAAATCTGGACCGTGTTCAATCCGAAGGACACTCATGGGGTCACCAACGATCTAACGAAAGTCGAGCTGAACGACCTGATCGAATACGTGAGGAGCCGATGAAAAGACGCCTCGTTCTGACGATCTCCCTGCTCCTTCTTGCAGCTCCGCTCTTGGCGGCGCCGCCTTCCATGCCGATGTTTCGCTGGGAAAACTTCACCACGGCGAACGGCTTGCCGGACAACCATGTGTTTTGCGTTCTAGTCGACGGCAATCGCATCTGGGCCGGCACCGAAAACGGCTTGGCGCTTTACGAGAACGGCAAATGGAAAGTGTTTGGCACGGCCGAAGGACTCGGGCACCGTGTCGTCCTCTCGCTCGCTCTCGACCGGAGTACCGGCGACGTATGGGCGGGAACAATGGGTGGATTGAGCCACATCTCGGCTGGGCGGATTGACACTTACACGCAACTCAATTCCGGCTTGAGCAACAACATCGTTTACGGCGTCGGCGTGCAGGGGCAATTCATTTGGACAGCGACTGCGGCGGGCGCCAGCCGCCTGGACACTCACACCGGCCAGTGGTCGTTGTTCAACAACCGCAATACTCCAATGTACGAAATCTGGACATACAGTGTCAGCCCCGGCCAGGACAAAGTTTATTACGCCGTGTGGGGTGGCGGCGTGCTGGAATACGACATCGCAACCGAACGCTGGAAAGATTACCGCGATCCCGACGACCAGACGGAACTGGTTCTTTTCAAGGATCAGGGCCTCATCCACGACATCACGACTTCCGTCAGTTACGTCGACAAAATACTCTGGGTCGCAACTTATTTTGGGGCCAGCCGGTACGATGGGCGCAATTGGCACAACTTCCTCACCAAAGATAGCGGCCTGCCCAGCAATTTCCTAAACCAGATTAAAGCAGTGGATGCCCACCGGGCCTGGTTCTCCACGGACAAAGGCCTTGCGTACTACGACGGCACAAACTGGGCCGTCTACCGGCCGGCGCTCGACACCGCAAAGCCGGAAATGTTGGTGCGGGATGCGGATGGCAATACGACTCGCGTCGAGGTGAATTCCGCTCCGGCGCACAACTACATCCTCGGCCTGGATTTTCAAGGCGACGACCTTTGGGTCGCCACAGCAAAGGGCTTGAGCCACGGGATTCGGCAGAAATAGGCAATGGGAGAGAAACGAAAATACTCGGGAGGAACGACCATGACGGTTACGGATCTGCTTCACGAACTTGCCAGCGCACCGATTGAAAAACGGGCCATCACCAATTTGGCGGTGCTGAACGAAGCCTCTGAGTACGGCAGCGCCTTCGCCCGGGGCATGCGCATCGATCTAGGCAGGTTCGTCATACTTTTGATTTCAGGCACGGCCAGTATCGATGAACAGGGGAGAACGGTGCACGTGGGGGACTTTCGCGCACAAACCCAGCGCACGTTCGACAACATTACCGGTCTCCTGGCCTCGGAGGGAGCGACCTGGCATGACATCGTCCGAACTACTTGTTATCTGCGGGATATCGAACGCGATTATAAAGCGTTCAACGAAGAGCGGGTGGCGTTCTACGCCCGTCAAGGATTGAATCCCGTACCGGCCTCCACCGGCATTCAAGCGATTCTCTGCCGCCCCGAACTGCTGATTGAAATCGAGGCCATCGCCATGTTCCGGCGGGAAAAGACGAAGGAGTAGATATGCGCTACGCCGTGCTCGTTGCCATCGCGTCCCTGTTGGCGTGCACAGCGCCGGCGCAGGACTCTCACTCTTGCTCGTGCGGGAGCAATCCGCCCGGTCGCCCCGCGCCGCGCAGCCTCAAGCCGTACACCGGCGCGCCGGACGATTTGCGTCCTTACTCAAAATTCACCGTCCCCTACTACGAGTATTACAACGATTTGATCGAATATAACGGCGCCGCTCGCGATGTTCCCGATCCCGACCTCAAGAGCCTCAGCGAGATTCGCATCGGCCTTCTGGCGCCGCTGTACGACCACCCGGACCAGGTGTTCGGCAAGCACATGCTGAATGGCGCGCAGATGGCCATTGACGAGGCCAATGCTGCTGGGGGTTACTGCGGCAAACCTTTCCGCCTCGTCCTCCACAACGACTATGACAATTGGCAGATCAGCCAAGCAGCCACTGGCGGCGTCTCAAAGGATTCCGCCATCTGGGGAGCTGCCGCGAACGACGCCGTCAGGATGATCTACGACGACCACGTTTGGGCAATTTTCGGGTCCATCAGCTCGGAATCCACTCACATAGCGCTTCGCTTGATGCTCAAGGCGGAAACGCCCATTGTGAATAGCGCGTCGACCGATCCAACGATTCCGGAAACTGCTATTCCCTGGTACTTCACGGATATTCAAGACGACCGGGTACAGGGCTACACCCTGGCGCGGCACATCTACACGGAACTGGGCCTCGAGCGTATAGCCATATTGCGCGTGAACGATCGCTATGGACGCTTCGGGGTGCTCAAATTCCGCGACGCTTCGCGCCGCCTCGGGCATCCGGTGGTGATCGAGCAGAAGTTCATGCCGGGCGATACGGACTTCCGCCGGCAGCTTCGCATCATCCAGGATTCCCGGGTGGATGGAATCGTGCTGTGGACCGATATTCATCCCACCGCCTTGATCTTGCAGCAGATGAAAGAGCTGGGAATGAAGCAGCGCGTGTTCGGAAGTCACCGGACGATTGGAGATGAGCTGGTGTCCCTTGCAGGACCGGCTGCTGAGGGTTTTGAGGCCGTCTACCCTTACGATCCAACGCAGCAGAAGCAGCAGTGGCTCGATTTCGTCGCGCGGTTTGAGGCCAAATATCACGAAATGCCGGATCATTTCGCTGCGCTCGCCTACGATGCGATGCGGATTTTGTTGGAGTCGATCTGCCGCGCGGGATTGAACCGTGGCCGGATTCGCGACGCTCTAACGGGAATCGAAAACTACGACGGTGTCACCGGGAAAATGGTGTTCGATCCCAACTGCAAGAACATTAGCCCGATGTTTCTGGCCACCGTCCACAACGGCGCCATCTCGTACCGCCGCATTACGATGGACAAGCCCTACGCGCGAGTTGGGGAAAGCGGAGTAAGTTACTCCGGCCCCGCAACGCCGGAAATTGCCTCGCCGACATGGAGAATTGCCGTATTCGGACCTCGCGCGGATGAGGTAGTGCGCTCGCCGGAAATTACTCAGCTGCTCTCGAATTTGGACCGCGCCGGGCATCATTTTTCCCTAGTTGCGATTCCCACGGAAAGCTCTTGGGGGAAAGCATCGACGGCACTCGTGCAGGCTGTGGATCAGGATCAGGCGCTGGGAATCATCGCGCTTGACCGGGACTCAAGCCACTTAGCGGAACAAATCGGGGTCAAACTTTTTGTCCCCGTCCTCTGCATTTCCTCGGACAAGATGCTCACGTCCGCCAACATTCCGTGGGTCTTTCGCCTGCCGGAAGGATCACCGTTTTCCGAAGCTGTGGGCATTTTTACGCAAGCCGCGCAGGTTTCGGGAGCAAATCGGGGAAAGATCCGGGAGTTTCTGGCGTCCGGGGAATCCGTGGACGGAGCGCGCTTCGATTCCACGGGTGAAATGCGATGATGGGCGGGCGCCATCACCGGTGAACTCGCCCCGCCGTCTCGCTCTGGGAGAACCAGATTACAATGTCGGATTGGCTGCTACGGATCGTCAGTGCCGCGAAATCGTGTCATGTCATGCAGCGCGCCAGCGCCTCGTGACATGAGGTGCGCCCAAAAGGCGATCGTCAGCCTCCTCCTGTTTTTGTTTGCGCGGGGAGCGCAAGCGCAGACGGTCAAACAGTACACCCACCGCGCAGACGACAATTGTTCCTCCTGTCATGGGGACAAGACTAGTGGCAAGGTAGTGCACCCGGCCATGGCCATGGGGTGCGCCGTCTGCCATCGGGTAGATGTCCACGGGAAAACGACTACGGTTGATCTGACCGTGCCAAGAGAGCAGATTTGCTTCACCTGCCATCTGAAATCGGAAGATGACTACCTGCATCCCCCCTATGCGAATGGCCGATGTGTTTCCTGCCACGATCCGCACAGCAGCAACTTTCCCATGCATCTTCGAGCCGACGTCAACACGGTATGTTTGGGGTGTCACACGCCTCCTGGGCTCGCGGGAGGGACGAGCCAGCCCAGCAGCGATCAACAGCCGCGGCCCGGAAACGATTCGCGAGGGCCTAGAGTCGACCCTGTCCTGCAGGGCATTCATCATTCGTCCGGACGGTTTCTTGACCTTCTGCCGGCCCTTCAAACTGGCCCCCAACCCGTGACCTGCATGAGTTGCCATCAGCCGCACAGCTCCCATGAAAGCAAGCTCTTGCGCAAGTAATCGGAACCGGCCAATGGCAAATGTCTCAGCTTGTGGATTCGGCCCAACACACGATTTAGCTTTTTCCCCTCTTGAATCGGGGCGCGGCGCAAGATTACTATCTGTCAAGCGCCCCGCACACTTGTCGCATTCCGACTCTCATCATCGGTGGTATAGTACGTGCGCTTTTCCGGAGTCATCTCTAACACACAGTCGCGCCGGTGGTTGCCTGCTGCGGGCCTTGGGCCCACGAAGAACCATGCTCCTGCACGATGCGGAGATGATTGGCAGTGAAGTAAAGCAAGGTGCGGCCGTGCTGTCAGGTTTTGCATGCGACGGTCACGGAAAAGGTGCGATAAGGTTTTTTGCCCCACCAACATCTCAGAAGGAGTAGCGCGCGTGAAAAAGACTATGCGTACCGCCTCCGGCAAGAGCGGAAATAAAAAGGCCAAGACACTGCCTTACAAGGATCCCGGTCTGTCTTCCGCGAAACGCGTTAAAGACCTTTTGTCCCGAATGACGCTGGAAGAGAAAGCCGCGCAGATGCTCTGCATCTGGATGCAGAAAGCCCAGACGCTGGTGGATGCCGACGGCAAATTCGACCTTCAAAAAGCGCAGACGGCCTTTAAGAAAGGAGACGGACTTGGGCAGGTGGGACGCCCCAGCGACGCCGGAAAAGGCCAGGGCGCGCGCGGCATGGCGGAACTCACCAATGCCATTCAGAAGTTCTTCATCGAGAATAGCCGCTTGGGGATCCCCGTTATTTTTCACGAAGAATGTTTGCATGGACACGCGGCCCCCGGCGGCACCAGTTTCCCACAGCCCATCGCCTTGGGAGGCACGTTCAATCCGGAATTGGTCGAGTCGCTCTTCACCATGACTGCCGAAGAAGCGCGCAGCCGCGGGGCGCATCAGGCGCTCACGCCCGTGGTGGACGTGGCGCGCGAGCCCCGCTGGGGCCGCGTCGAAGAGACTTACGGGGAAGACCCTTACCTGGTTTCGCGAATGGGCATCGCGGCCGTGCGCGGGTTTCAAGGAGACGCCAAGTTCCACGATAAGAAACGCATGATCGCCACCCTGAAGCATCTTGCGGGGCACGGCCAGCCGGAGTCGGGCATGAACTGCGCTCCGGCGAACATCTCGCTGCGGGTTCTCCGGGAGACGTTTCTCTACACCTTCAAAGAAGCGCTGAAAAAGGGCGGAGCCATCAGCGTCATGGCCTCCTACAACGAACTCGATGGCGTCCCCTCGCATGCCAATAAGTGGCTTCTCCAGGATGTCCTACGAAAGGAGTGGGGGTTCCGAGGGTTTATCGTCTCGGATTATTTTGCGATTTGGGAATTGGGTTACCGCCCCGATACGCACGGGCACTTCGTCGCCAAGGACAAGTTGGAATCGACTACGCTGGCGGTGCAGGCGGGCGTCAACATCGAGTTGCCGGACCCAGACTGCTACCTGCATCTCGTCGAACTCGTCCGCAAGCGCGTGCTGAAGGAATCGCAACTCGATGCGCTCGTCGCGCCCATGCTCTATTGGAAATTCGAGATGGGACTTTTTGACGATCCCTACGTCAACCCGGATACCGCCGACCGCGTGGTGGGCTCGGAGGCCAATCGCGAGCTCGCGCTTCGCGCCGCTCGTGAAGCGATCACCCTGCTCCGAAACGAAGGCAATGCCGTGCCGCTCGATCTGAAGCGCATCAAGACGCTTGCGGTCATTGGCCCCAACGCCCATCGCAGTCTGCTCGGTGGTTATAGCGGCGTGCCCAAGCATGACGTCACGCTCCTCGACGGCATCAAGGCCAAGGTCGGCGGCCGCGCCAAAGTGCTCTACAGCGAAGGCTGCAAAATCACCATTGGCGGCAACTGGAATCAGGACGAAGTCGTGCCCAGCAATCCTGAGGAAGATCGCAAGCAAATCGCGGAAGCCGTGGAGGTCGCCAAGGGCGCCGACGTGATCGTGCTCGCCATCGGCGGCAACGAACAGACTTCGCGCGAAGCCTGGGGATTGAACCACATGGGCGACCGGACGGCCCTCGATCTGATCGGGCGGCAGGAAGAACTCGTCAAGGCCATGGTCGCGCTCGGCAAACCGATTGTGGTTTTCCTGTTCAATGGCCGGCCGCTCTCGATCAATTACGTCAGCCAGAACATCCCCGCCATCTTCGAGTGCTGGTACCTCGGTCAGGAGAATGGGCGCGCCGCGGCTGACGTTTTGTTCGGGGATTTCAATCCCGGCGGAAAGTTGCCCATCAGTTTCCCCCGTTCCGCGGGCCATTTGCCCGTTTTTTACAATTACAAACCTTCCGCGCGCCGCGGCTATTTGTTTGACGATGTATCGCCGCTGTACGCGTTCGGCTACGGGTTGAGTTACACCACGTTTGCCGTCCAGAATGTTCGCCTGGCGAAGAAGTCGATCCGGCGCAAAGAATCCACGCGGGTCCTCGCCGACCTCACGAACACCGGCCAGCGCGAGGGCACGGAAGTGGTCCAGATGTACATACGCGATGTGGTCAGCTCGGTGACGCGGCCGGTCAAAGAATTGAAAGGCTTCAAGAAAGTCTCCTTGCGCCCGGGCGAAACGCAGACGGTGGAGATGGAGATCACGCCGGAACTCCTCGCTTTCTACGACGTGAACATGAACTACGTCGTCGAACCCGGCGAGTTTGTCATCCTGGTTGGTAATTCCTCCCGCGATGCCGATCTGCAAAAGGTAACTTTGCTGGTCAAAGAGTAAGCGCTCAAGAGACGAGGATTCAGATGACTCAAGCCATTGGAAAACTTTCCGTCAAGGAAAAGCTCGGCTACAGTCTCGGCGACATGGCCGCAAATTTCGTTTTCCAGGCCATGATTGCCCTGCAACTGGACTTCTACACCAATACATTCGGCCTCACGGCAGCCCAGGCAGCGAGGCTCTTCTTGGTGGTGGGCCTGAGTGCCGCTGCCCTTAATCCAATCATGGGCATGATCGCCGACCGCACCACCACGCGGTGGGGCAAGTTCCGCCCCTGGCTCCTCTGGACTGCCGTGCCGTTCGGCGTCATCGGCATCCTGACCTTCACAACGCCGCACCTCAGTCTGGGCGCAAAACTCATCTACGCTTGGGTCACGTATGCGCTGCTCCGCGTCATCTACATCGTCAACAACGTGCCCTATGCCACGTTGACGGCCGTCATGACCGAAGATCCGGACGAGCGCACCAGCATCTCATCCTACCGTCAATTCGCCGCCAACACCGCGGGCTTCATCATTGCCAGTCTCGCCATCCCCATGGTCTTGTTTTTCGGGCATGGCAACGATGCTCGCGGCTACCAACTGACCATGGGGCTTCTGTCGCTGGTCAGCGTCGTCTTCTTCATCGTTGCTTTCTTCGCGACGAAAGAACGCATCCAACCCGACCCGCAGCAGAAGACCTCGCTCGGCCAGGATCTCGCGGACCTCTTCGGCAATAAGTCTTGGGTCGTGCTGTTTCTGGTCACGCTGTTCTACTTCATCGCCATTCTCGTGCGTGGCAACGTCATGCTGCCGTATTTCAGGTACGTGGCTGGCAATGTGAAGCTGTTCGCCTGGTTCAACGGGTTTGGCCTCGCGGCCCTCCTTTTGGGTATTACTTTCTCCACAGCCGTCTCCGTCCGCGTGGGAAAGCGCGAACTCTTTATTGCAAGCATGATCCTGACTGGCGCGTTCACTACACTGCTGCTAGTCCTGCCCCCGTCGGCCACGGTTCTGATCATTGGAACTGAAGTGCTGCGTCAGTTCTCGTTCGGGTTGTCCGGTCCGATCCTCTGGGCCATGATGGGCGACGTGGCCGATTACGGTGAATGGAAGACGGGCCGGCGCGCCAGCGGCACCGTTACTGCGGCCGTTGTGTTCGCTCTGTGGGCAGGACTTGCGCTGGGCGGGGCCATTGCGGGATGGGTTCTCTCTGCTTACGGCTTCGTTTCTCAAGCCGCAGAGCAGAGCGCCCACGCACGGTCGGGCATTCTCCTGACCGCCAGCGTCTATGCGGGCCTTGCCTTTTTTGCCGCTGCCGTGTGCCTCTTCTTCTATCCGCTGTCCCGTGAGCGAACCAGGTTGATCGCCAACGAACTCACCGAGCGGCGAAAGGGGTACGCGTCGTAACGAAAGCGCTCTGTCATGTTGTCGCGAAGTGATCGCGACGGCATGTGCAGCATCTCGGGATAGTTGCAGTCCTGCTGATTTTAGGCGATTGGGGCTGCAACGTTTGCGGTCTGCTTGTTGAGCTCTTTTGAACCTCGTTGCGGCGGAGCCCTTTCGCAGCCACAAAACTACCCACACTGTTCTGGGGCGCGCTACAGAGATCCTCGGATAGAGTCTTTCGCATCCGATTTCAGAAGAGTAAGAATTCCAGCCCCGTTCCCGGCTACCGTTTTGCATTTTGACGGTTGGCAGGCGTTTTTGCGCCGCCCATTTGCCCCAGCCAATCGGGCTCGCCGCCGATACCCAAAATTGTTTGCCGCACGTAACTGGCATTGGCGCTCGCCGGATCTTCCCTCAAGTTATTTGGGGTCGAAAACATCGAAAAGTTCGCTATATTCCCACGCATGAACACCACTCTCGATGAATGGGAGATCCTGCAAGCCGTGGTGCAATTGGGCGGGTTTGCGCCCGCTGCGGAGCAACTCAATCGCTCTCAATCCACCATCAGCTACGCTGTGGCACGGCTCCAGGAGAGGCTAGGAATCAAGTTGCTGGAATTGAAGGGCAGAAAGGCCCAGTTGACGGAAGTGGGCCGCGTGCTCCTCGCGGACGCCGAACCCCATTTGACTGGATTTCAGCAGCTCGAGCAGAGGGCTCGCTCGCTTGCCTCGGGCGGCGAATCCGAGATTCGCTTATCCGTGGACAGCATCTTCCCCAACGATCGGCTCTTTACGGTCCTCTCCGAATTCACCCGGCGATTCCCTTACGTCCATCCTAAACTTCGGCAAGCGACCTTTCTTTCACCGGAGTCTGAGTTCTCCGCGCACCGCGCCCACCTCTGCGTTGCGGCCCTGATGTCTCGCGAGTATTACGTCAAACCGATCCTCGAAATCCGATTGGCCGCAGTCGCCCGGTTGGATCACCCCCTCCACGCGCTTCACCGGCCGCTGTCCCGCATCGACTTGATTAAGCACCCGGTCGTGACGATCGAAGGGGTCGCTGCCAGCACCCCCAAGCGACAGCCTCGTAGTGCGGCTCAGCGATTCTTGTCGGTCACTACGATAGAGACCGCCATTGACGCTGTTCGCAGCGG
>Ga0116217_10005023_pt1 | contig 11701 bp, 12 predicted proteins | sample Sb_taG_6_FD_89697 | JGI IMG/M metagenome (GOLD analysis project Ga0116217, IMG submission 89697) | Peat soil microbial communities from Weissenstadt, Germany - Sb_50d_4_PS metaG | ecosystem: Environmental > Terrestrial > Soil > Wetlands > Peat | place: Germany: Weissenstadt | collected 2010-09-21 | reverse complement strand
TGGGCGGCGACCGGGGCCACCGCCCCTGACACGTTGGTGTCATAGGCCACCGAGTTGGCCTCGGCCGTCACCGCGTAGGTGAACCCCGTGGTGGTCCCGGCCGCGGCGTTGTTGGCGACCAGGGAGTAGCCGAAGTACAACTCGCCGCTGGCGCTCGGGGTGAGGCTGGGGAACGGCACCGAGGTGGACGAGGCGCCGTTGAGGGTCCCGGTCTTGTCGGTCGCCCACACGGTGGACGGCCCCAGGCCGGCGCTGAACTCCTGGGCCCCGTACTCGTTGACGTCCGAAGCCACCGAGCTCGACCAGGTGAAGGAGACGGTGGAGGCTCCGGTGGTGGTGACCTTGCCGAACCAGAGCGCCTCGTCGCCACCGACCGACCCGTTGAACTGCGCGGCCTTGGTCCACGTACTGACGCCGCCGCCGGAGATCGAGGTCACCGTGGGCCCCGCCGCGCTGACCTTGGCGAACACCGCCAGCACGTCCCCGGCGGTCTTAGGCGACACCCCCAAGGTGGTGAGCCCCGTCGCGTCGGCCGAGGTAAAGGTCCCCACCGCGGTGATGGTGGCCGTGCCGGCTGCGTATGTGGGGCTCGCCATGCTGCTGACGGCGCCCGACATCGTCGCCAGAGCCAGCGAGATACGGACCCATCGTCGGCCCGACGACGAGCGTCTGGTTCGGGGCACGAGGGTCATGCCGTGGCGGAAAGCCAAGTGCCAACGTCTCGGGACGGGCTCTGCAGCAGCTCCAACGACAAGACCAGCGACACCAAGAAGAGGGTGAAAATGTCGGAGAAGCTGAACTCATGCATCCGTGCGTCTCAATCCTGGGATTCGAAGGCGCCAACGTCCCGTTGCCCCCTCGATTGTGCGGAGTCACGATCACCGCTTGCCCAACTCCCGCCCAACATGGCCTCAATGAGTGCGTGTTTCACGCCTGTGAGCGTTCAACGAGAGGACGAAGGACCCGAACGCCCTGGTCCAGCGGTTGTGAGTGGGCGGGCTCGTTCGCCCTGGTCTCGGAGTCGGACTGCATCCAACTGTGCACGGGGCTGCAGAGGTCCCCCGCAGCGCTCCCTTACTCGAACGCTGCCTCCGAGGTGGGCTCGCGCCCCCGAGTCCTCATGCTTCGGAGGCACTCGATGGCGTCAGCCTGTAGCCCAAGTAGAGGACGCCATTGTCGTAGGTCTCACAACCGGCGAGATCCCATCTTCCGGGTGGCGTGTCCTTTGCGAATAGGTAGGGACCCGAGCCGCGTGTCAAGGGATAGACGAACAGGTGCAGCTCATCGACCAGCCCATCGGCAATGAGCGCCCGTACCAGCGTTCCGCTGCCGCTGACGTAGATCCCGTCACGGGAGTTCTTGATTCGTTGGACGGCTCCACGGTCGTACGAACCGAGGATCATGGAGTTGCTCCAAGTGGCCTTCTCCAATGTCGACGAGACGACGTATTTCGTCGTGTCGTTCATGAATGGCGCACCCGGGTCTTCCTCCGCGGTCCGCGCTGACCATGCCGGCTCGAACATCTCGTAGGTGTTGCGTCCCAGCAAGATGCCGTCGCAGCCCGCCATCACCTTTGCGATGGCATGGCCCATCTTGGGGTCGAAGCCATAGTCCATGGTCCACGTCGGGGCGTCGATGACACCATCCATTGACATGAACTCGTGCACCCGGATCGCTCCCACTTTCAGCCTCCTTGACTCGTGTGACTAGATAGACGAAAGAAGTCGCCTGGAATCATCGACCTAGCCAAGAGATAGGCGCCCCGGGCGTGACATCGTACTGAACCCCATACGCGACAGCCGCGTGTCCCGGCCCCGCCAGCCGGACAGGCCCGGATAGGTCATTGGGTCGGAAGTCCTCAAGTGGCAACGCCATTCGCCACGACTCGGCGCTCTGACCCCGAGCGATCGCCCACGGTCCGGGTGCGAACTCAATCGGTCGTACCGAATTGGCATCTAGGCGTCTCGTTCGGTCGGCGTAGAAGGTCAGCAACAGCCCGGTTTCGGGTCGTTGGGTTACTGTTCGACATGGACCGTCCGTTGCAGCGCTGCGCATGGCGGGAGCCCCCCCACCCGCCTGGCTTCTGAAGGCCAGAAAGTCTCGATGTTCCTTCGGGCTCGTACCGTCTTCTCGGTGTTCCGCGCGGCATTCGGAAACCCCGCGCTTCGCAGGGTCGGCTTCGCCTACGCACTGTTTGGGACTGCCGAATTCGGGATCTGGATCGCCCTGTTGGTTTTCGCCTACCGGCACGGCGGATCGACCGCGAGCGTGCTCATGGTGTTGATCCAACTCATCCCCTGTATCGCCCTCAGCCCATTTCTCGGCGCGATCGCCGACCGTAAGCGCCCGAGCCGCGTCCTGCGCGTCGGCTACGGGTTTCAGGCGGTGTCGATGGCGGGTGTGGCCACCGCCATCGGTCTCGGCGTACCGGCGGTCGTGGTGTTCGTCCTGGCGCCGCTCACCGCACTTACCCTCACGATCACGCGACCACCCCAAGCCGCACTCCTCCCGGCAATCGTCCGCTCACCCGATGAGCTGACCGCTGCGAACGTGATGAGCGGTTGGACGGAAGGAGCCGCCGCCTTGGTCGGTCCCGCCGTGGTCGGAATCCTGATCGCTTGGCGGGGACCTGCTCTGGCGGTAGGCGCCATGGCAGGGATGGCGCTCATCTCATGGCTTCTCGTTACCAGCGTGACCGGACCGGCCGCCGCGATTCCGCCCAGTGTGGTCCCGGATGAGGCAGGCAACGACGAAGGGGGCAATCGTTCGGTCTTCGATGCCATCAGGCGTGCAGGACGGGCTCTGACATCCATTCGGAGCGGCGTACGCTCAAATCTGGAGGTGACGGTTCGCAACCCGCAGCTCAGGATTCTGCTCACGCTGCACACCTTCTATTTCGTGCTGATCGGCGCCCTCGACCTACTTTGCGTCATTCTTGCCTTGACCCTGCTGCACATGGGGTCGGGCGGCCCGGGATTTCTGAACGCAGCACTCGGCGGAGGTGCGCTGGTCGCCGGATTCGTCACCGCCTTCTTGGTGGGTCGGCGCCATCTCATCAGGACGCTCACGATCTCCCTTTCGGTCGCGGTCGTGGCCCTGGCGCTCATCGACGCCATACCCAGGGTGGCGCCGGCCATGCTCCTCATCGGCACCGTAGGTCTCGCCGGCGCCGTCTTCGACATCACCGGTCGGACCCTCCTACAGCGATCGGCCCCCTCTGACGCGATCGCGGGGTCGTTCTCGATCCTCGAAGCACTCATGGATCTCGGCCTTGCACTGGGTGTGGTCCTGGTGCGTGTGGCGATCGCGATCGGTGGCCTGAAGGCAGCTCTGATCACACCTGCCGTCGTGGCCCTTGTGCTCATCGCCGGCCTGTGGAGGAAACTGCAGAGGATCGACGCGATGGCGACAGTTCCCCAGGTGGAGATTCAGCTACTGCGCTCGATACCCATCTTCGCCGCTCTGCCCGCACCTTCGATCGAAGGCGTCGCACGAGAACTCCAGTCGGTCACGGTGTCGCCGGGAACAGTGGTGATCAAAGAGGGTGAACGCGGTGACCGCTACTACGTCGTGGCAGATGGCGAGATGGCCATCTCGCGTGACGGTCGACTGCTGCAGACCGTCTCGCGGGGTGATGGGTTCGGCGAGATAGCCCTGATCCATGACGTTCCTCGCCAAGCATCTGTCACCGCCGTCACGGATGCCTGCCTTTACGCGCTCCATAAGGAGCTGTTCGTCCAGACCGTCACCGGCCATGTCGTTGCGGCGTCGGTTGTCGGAACCATCATTTCCGGGCATCTGGGAGACGACATTCCAATGCGATGGGATGGAGGTGACCCGGAGGAGCGAGAAGAGTGATCGAGATGACCCCCAGGGCTTGGCGTGGGCACAGGGTGGGCCAGAGGCTGACAAGCGAAACTTGTGGGCGTAGTGGTCAACCTGAGACCGAGAACAACCTCCGAGCCTCAGGGACACCTTTCAGCTCGTGCTCTCCCCGGTCCTCGAAGGCGATTCCGGAACCGGCCACGAGGTCCTTGACGGTCGAAGAGACGAGCACCTCACCGGCGCCTGCCACATGCGGTGCCCTGACCTGGGACAACGAGAGCGGCGCCACTCGCTCAGGCCACGTCAAGAAGGAGTTCGTGGTACAACCCGTTCGCCCACAGCGATCACGATCAGGCCGAAAGCCCAGGACGCGAGGAGAGTGATCAGGCTGGCACTGGAGCTCATGGTTTCCTCCCATCGAAGCTGGTTGGGGATCCCCTCAACTCTGGCGATGATCGTGAACTGTGGACCTGAGGCCTCACCGTGTCAAGGGACTCACCCCAGAGACGGCACATGGGTCGGGAAAGAGGCCGGTCGACCACGGGCCACCGAGCAAGCCGGACGATCCCACCCGCCAGTCCATGGTCGGCATGCAAGACTCCCGAACGTGAGCCCCGGAGGGTCGGTGCGGGCGAGCCGGGTCGAGGTGTCCGAGCAGATATGGGCCGTCGATACCCTTGCTGAACCCGGCTCCAGCGATGTAACCGAGGTCAGGCTCCTCGGCACTGATCTACGTTCACCGGAACAGGGGGCACGCGCAACCTTCGAGGACACCCCCCTGGCTCTTGGCTCGTTCCTCTTGGGCGGGAGGATGGGGGGATGCCCGTCTCGCGCCGATGGTCGAGGATTCCCGGGTGCTTCTCGCCACCTTCGTTCGCTTCGAGCAGCGGTGGGCCCGTCACTGCGTGGTCTGACCCTCGCCGCGACATCGCCGAATGGATCGTTATCTCCCGGAGCACGCCGCCTCGCACTCAACGTCGGACGGGCACCGTTGGTGTTCATCCTGAGACGATGCGCAAATGCGTGACGGTGTGGTCGTTCGCACTGCGACGGCGGAGGATCGGAGAGCCATCCTGGATCTCGTTCTCGGCGCGTTCTCCAGCGTCGACCACGACGGACGCGAAGAAGTCGACATCGTCACCGCGACGTGGAGGCTGGGGGGTACTCCCTTCGGCCTAGAGCTTGTCGCCGTCGAAGATCAAGCAATCGTTGGTCACGTGCTGGCGGCTTGGGGTGATCTCGGTGGTCAGGCGGTGGTTGCTGTCGCACCGCTCGCGGTGTTGTCGTCTCGCCAACGCCAGGGAGTAGGTAGCGCACTCATGAACGAACTGGTCCGTCGAGCAGAGGCGGCTGCGCTCCCACTCATCGTCCTGCTCGGCGATCCAAGGTACTACCAACGCTTTGGCTTCGAGCCGTCGGGGTCACTTGACATCTCCTATCCCATGTTTGGCGAGGACAATCCGCACTTTCAGGTGCGGCGATTGGCGCGCTACGACCGGACCTGGCGCGGCGCGTTCGCGTATTGCTGGGAGATGGAAGACCATCGAGGGTGAGTCCGGAGAACTTCTCCTCTCTCACTGGGCCAGTTCACCGACGGTCTCACGACCGAACTCAACGAATGTTCACCTCATTCGATGCGCGATCTGGAAGACGTTTCCGAACGGGTCGCGGACCATCGCCCGCCTATCGCCATACGGTGTGTTGAGCGGCTCTTCCAGGCTCACGGCTCCGGCCGCGATCGCCCGCCGGAATGCGCTGTCCGCATCGTCGACGTAGACATAGAGGAAGGCCGGAAACAGCTCCCGCCCGGCTGTTGACGTCACCATCACGAGGGAATCACCGATGCGGATTTCGGCAGGACGGTCGGTGTGGGCCTCGCCCGTGGCGTCGAAGACCGCCCGGAGGAACTCGACGGCGGCCGCGACGTCGCTGACAACCATACGTGGCGTCACCGAGTGGAAACCGGCCGGAGGCTCCGTGGCCGTGGTCATGTCCAAATATCTCACAACCTGACGGCGGGCATCTGCCGGGAGCGGGTCCGGGACGACGATGTGCGAGTTGTCAATCCTTGATGCGGTAATGGATGAAGGTCGCGAACGGCGACTGGCGGACACCGAGATGCTCGAGGTCGAGCGACCGAGTGAACCCTTCGAAGAGACGTTTTCCTCCGCCCAGGACGACTGGGGCCACGATGACGGTGAGCTCGTCGATGAGGCCGCGGGCAAGGGTCTGGCGGATGATGTCGCCGCCACCCATCACGTTGACGGACTTCTCACCGGCCGCTGCCGTCGCCTTGTCGATCCCTTCGGGGATGCTTCCGACGAATGTGAAGTCGTCGCCTGGTGGCTGCTCCTCCGGTCGGTGGGTGACGATGAAGAAGGGCAGGTCCCACGGGTTGGTGTCGCCCCAGTGGCCGGCGGCCTCATAGGTCCCGCGTCCACCGATGACTGCGCCGGTCCCGGCGATCATCTCATTCAGCCAGGTCGCATCTGCACCGGTGGGCTCACCTCTGCCCTGTGATTGGTAGCTCCACGGCCCCCCGAAGACCCAGTAGTGCAGCCTCTCGCCATCGATGCCAAGGCCGCAGCCGGGTCCGTCGCCGGGGCCGGTGATGTACCCGTCGACCGACGTCGTGATGCTCGCGACAACCCTGCTCATCAAGTGCTCCCTTGGCTTCTCCGACCACACCGGTTTTGGCGTCCCGCCGAGGAAAGAGACGATCACACTCTGGAGAGACCATCGATCCGATCGCGAGGATCGCCAAAGTGACATCGAGCTGGTCAGCGGATCAAGGACGCAACCCCGTGTTCAAATCCGACGTTCAGTCCGGCCACGAAGGTGGTGACGATGACAGCCGATCCCATCGCCGCCCTGAGGGCGCGCGCTATTGACCGACGACCTGGCCAGACCACCTGGAACAGCTCCCTCAGGCATTCGCCGACGACGGCGCTCCGGCGGTTGGGAAGAATCGCCACACGCTGGTGTCTCCTCGGCATCCCAGGCGGATCGGCACTCCAACCAGTGGTAGGCGGTGCGGGAGGCCGAGGTGGCCCGGGCGGGACCCGGGCACCGGCGGGAAGCAGGTCCACGCCGTCAGTATCCCACTGTGGCGTCCCCCCTCCTCATCACCCGGGTGCCGTTTGGGAAGCGCAGGCTGCCCCTCGGGCGAACAACCCCGATGTCCCTAGCACCGACCCGCATCGGCGGCCGCGTGGGCCCCCGAAGCCCAGGTCGAGCGGCGCCGAAAGGTGCAGGGTTGCCGTTGAACCGATAGAAGAAGGGCCATGCTTCTCAACGGAAAGACAGTGCTCGTGACCGGCGTCGGCGTTGGGCTCGGCAGAGAGTGCGCCATGAGCGCACTGCGCGAGGGGGCCAACGTGGTCCTGGCCGCCCGCCGGAAGGACGAGCTTGCCAATGCGGCCACCGAACTCGACCCCGGCGGCGAGCACACGGCCCACCGGGCCACGGACATCACCGATCCCGAATCCTGCGCCTCCCTCGTACAACTGGCGCTGGAGCGGTTCGGCTCGGTCGATGCGCTGATCCAGGTGGCCGCGTTCGAGCGCGCCTGGGGAGGCCTGTACGACTTGAACTTCGACGACTGGCGGGCGGCGGTCGACACCAACGTGCTCGGCGCACTGACCCTCCTGCGTCCTGTGGCCAAGGCCATGAAGGACGTTGGCGGTGGCTCGGTCGTCTTCATCGGCTCGCAGTCCATGTTCAAGCCGGCGATGCCGCAGGCCGGATACGCAGCCTCCAAGAGCGCTCTGCTCACAACGATCTACTACCTGGCAGACGAGCTCGGACCGGACAACATTCGCTGCAACATGGTGATCCCCTCTTGGATGTGGGGCCCGAACGTCCAGCTGTATGTGTCCGGGACGGCTCGACACCAAGGACGAACCGAAGAAGAGGTCCTTCAGGAACTTGTCGGGGAATTCCCGCTCCGGCGGATGACCGAGGACGGAGAGGTAGCCGATGTGGCGGTGTTCTTCGCCTCCGACCACGCCAAGGCCGTGACGGGGCAGTACTTGCTCGTCAATGCCGGCGAGCTGGTCCGATGACCGGCGCGCCGAAGCGGGTGGTGGTGTGGGGTACCGGGTTCGTGGGCCGGATGGTGGTCCCAGAGATCGTTCGACACCCCGCGTTCGAGCTGGTCGGCGTGGGCGTCAGCGCCCCCGAAAAGGTTGGTCGTGACGTCGGCGAGATCTGCGGCATCGGCACCGTTGGCGTCACTGCCACCGACGACGTCGACGCCCTGACCTCACTCCGACCCGACGCCCTCGTGCATTACGGGCCGACGGCCGCACATGCCGCCGACAACATCGCGCTTATAGGCACGTTCCTTCGAACCGGAATCGACGTCTGCTCGACAGCCATGACCCCTTGGGTCTGGCCTTCCATGGCGCTGAACCCACCGTCGTGGGTCGATCCCATCAGCGAGGCGTGCGCAGAGGGGGGAGCGTCGTGCTTCACCACCGGTATCGACCCGGGCTTCGCCAACGATCTCTTCCCCATGACCCTGATGGGGCTTTGCGGCGAGGTCCGCAGCGTGAAGGCGCTCGAGATCCTCGACTACATCAGCTACGAGGGCGACTACGAGGAGGAGATGGGCATCGGTCGATCGCCCGCCTTTACTCCATTGCTCGAGCACACCGACATCCTGGTCATGTCGTGGGGCGCCACTGTGCCGATGATCGCCCACGCCGTCGGCATCGAGCTCGACCAGATCACCACGACCTGGGAGAAGTGGGTCACCGACAACGCCATCACGACGGCCAAGGGCATCATTGCACCAGGGGAGGTGGCCGCCATCCGCTTCACCATCAACGGCATCTTCCGCGGTGACACTCGAATCGGCCTGGAGCACGTGAACCGGGTGGGTACTGACGCGGCCCCCGATTGGCCACGCGGCACTCAAGACGACGTCTACCGGGTCGAGATCGACGGGTCGCCGTCGATCACACAGGAGACGGCGTTCCGGTTCACCGACGGGAGCGGGCGCGATGCCGCCGCCGCCGGCTGCCTCGCCACCGGGCTACGTGCACTGAACGCGGTACCGGCAGTGAACGACCGCCCGCCGGGGTGGGTCACCCCACTCGACCTTCCCTTGATCCCGGGCTTCGGCACGATTCGCTGAGAGACGGCGATTCTCGACATCCCTCGGGCCAGGCATACCGGTCCAGTCAACTGCCATCGGGGTACCCGCCGCGGTGCAGGACCATCGGATAGTGCGGGAGAGTCTCGGGCTTGGTGTCCGACGCCCGCCACCCCTCGGGGTAAGGCTCCAACCCCCCGAACAGTGGTGACGTCCCCCGCCTGGGCTGTTCACCCACCAATCTCCCCAGGGACCCCCGGAGGGCGTCGACGGTGTCTTCTCCGAGCTGCGACCGCCAGTGCTCCTCGGTGGCGCCGAGGATGCGCCGATACTTGTCCTGAGCCCCTCGACCCTTGCGGCTGAGTCGGACCGTCTTCCCCCGGCCGGCCGAGGGATCGGGTTCCACCAGAACGCAGCCGTGTCTTTCCAGGAACCCGACCGCCATGGCGTTCGCCTCCTTGGAGACGCCGGTCACAGAAGGGAGATCTCTGACTCGAACACCGGCCTCGTCGAGGACCCGAAGGGTGTTGGCGCTGACAGGGAGCGAGATCCTCGACTCCCGCTCGAAGTCAAGGGTGAATGCGAGCAGCGCCTGGGAGACGAGCGCAGACAGCTCGAGGTTTCGAGAGGGATCGGAGACCGCCGCCGGCTCCCTGGGCGGCGGGATCTCGGCCTTTCCGTTCTGGGTGGGATACACGACCGGAAGGTAGTCGGGCAGGTTCAGGGCGAGGTCCCCGACCACGGCGTGCAGCGACGCTCGGAGGCTGTCGATGGCGGCGGATCCGAAGCGCGCCGCCCAGCGCGCCTCGACCACTCCCGCCAACGGTCGCCACACTTCCTGTGCCCTCCGACCAGCGGCTGTGGAGCGCAGCGTCCAGTCGTCGTCGGGTCGCTTCGACCCGGTGCCAGCCGGATCCGGCTCGAGCACGACGTACCCCCATCGTCGGAGGCCCCCGAGCGAGTCCCGGGAGGTTCGAGACCGGGCATGGAGGTCGCGGACAGAGACGCCTTCCTCGGTGACGTATCGCATGACGTTCGACCACATGACCTGCGACACCAGCCAGGGAGCACCGCTCGGGGCCGCAGCCTTGCCGGTCCTCGTCGTCCAGTGCGCCATGCGGTGCTCGGACTCGTTGTCGAACTCGATGGTGAAGGCGGCGAGGACCGCAGACAGCAAGGTCGGCAACGGGAGGCTGGCGGCCATGTCGACATGATGCGAGGCGGATCGGTTGGCATCAACAGGACCGGGACGGCCCCCGTACTGCGTCTGACCCGCCGTCCCGGAATCTCCATGTCCGCCGTCGACCGCGTTCGACAACGAACCCACCGGGACCGCCGATCCCAGGGACCCTGAACCCGGACCCACGTTAGTACTCTCTATAGACTATCAATACCCTTGTCTATACACTCGGGAGATGACCGGGCCCGGCAGATGGTGGGACGACTGGCCCACCCCGGCTCTCCTCAGGCGAGCGCGCGACATGTACCGGGCGGCGATCCGCACGGCCCTGGACGAGGCGGGATGCGACGACATGCCACGCAACGGGGCCTATGTGATCGGCGGAATGGCTCGAACCGGGGCGCCGTTGAGCGAGCTCATCAAACAGATGGGGGTCTCCAAGCAAGCCGCCGGACAGCTCGTCGACACCTTGGTCACCCGGGGCTACCTCGACCGCAGCGTCGATCCCGACGACCGCCGGCGTCTCACGATCACCTTGACCGAACGAGGGCAGAGCGCAGCCGCTGTGGTCAGGGCGACGGTCGACCAGGTGGACGCCCGACTGGTCGGACGCGTGGGCGCCGAATCCTTTGCGAACGCCATGGCGACCCTGGCGTCGCTCATCGAAGGCGACGGTGACGTCCGCGCCCAGGACCAAGGCGAGCCCCCGGGCAAAGCGCGTTGAGCTCGACCAGGACGAACGAGGCCAACCCGCATGGAGACCAGGACCCCAGCCGAAGCCGGGAAGGAGTCCGAAGTCCGCTCTCCCACTGGTTGGACACGGCCAAGCCGCCTGGCCTTTTGGCGTTCCCCCCCAGGACAGCCGAGCTGGGCTCGCCCCTTGCTCCTGATGGTGGCGGCGCTGTCTGCGTTCCTCTATTCGTGGCGGGCAGGGACCTACCTCGAGGTGTACTACGCCGCCGCAGTGAGGAGCATGTCCACCAGCTGGCACGATTTCTTCTTTTCCGCTTTCGACCCGGCGGGCACGGTTTCGCTCGACAAGCTGCCCGGAGCATTCTGGGTGCAGGCCCTTTCGGTTCGCGCCTTCGGGGTCCACACGTGGGCGATCGTCCTTCCCCAGGTGGTCGAAGGCGTGCTCTCGGTCCTCGTCCTGTATCGGGTCGTCCGCCGATTGTGCGGTCCTGGTGCCGGACTGCTGGCCGCCGCTGTCCTGGCACTCTCACCGGCGACCGTGGCGTTGAACCGGGGCAACATCTCGGACTCCCTCATGGTCCTGGCGCTGCTGCTCGCCGCAGATGCCAGTGTCGCCGCCCTGACTACCCACCGGTGGCGGAGCATGCTGCTGAGCGGCTTCTGGGTCGGCGTCGCCTTCCAGGCGAAGATGGTCGAGGCGTGGATCGTCCTCCCCGCGCTGGGCCTGATCTACCTGACTGCGGCAGCGGGAACCTGGAGGCAACGCCTGCTGCGGGGAGGAGCGATGGGGACTGCCGCTGCTGTGGTCTCGTTGTGCTGGATGACCGTCGTGACGTCGACACCGGCTTCGATGCGACCGTACGTCGACGGCAGTCAAGACAACTCGCTCTTCCAACAGGTCTTCG